>Ga0206921_10017_pt1 | contig 48370 bp, 39 predicted proteins | sample Alteio_BWOrgHeat_66_FD_152930 | JGI IMG/M metagenome (GOLD analysis project Ga0206921, IMG submission 152930) | Enriched cells from forest soil in Barre Woods Harvard Forest LTER site, Petersham, Massachusetts, United States -... | ecosystem: Environmental > Terrestrial > Soil > Temperate forest >...
TTTTAAACCTAATTCCCAAAAGCCATCCAGACGTCCACAGGCAACATAGGCTAAGTCCAGCGTGGCAGCGCCAGGACGACGTATGTCGCCACAGAGAGGAATCATGGCTTCCATAGTGCGTAAGTGGGCAGCAAGCAATGGCTTTGAGTTGCGATGTGTAAATCCGGTGGCGAGTAAACAGTCTTCGAGCTGAGTGCGGGTGCTCACACGGATCCGTTTATCATTTAATCTTGCACCTTTGCCGCGACTGGCAGTAAATAATTCCTGACGTACAGGGTCATAAATGACTCCATGCTCAATTTTACCTTTGTAGCTAATGCCAATAGAGACTGCAAATTGCGGATACCCATGAATAAAGTTACGCGTGCCATCAATAGGATCAATGATCCAAGTATAGTCTTTACCTACAGTTTCACCGCTTTCCTCCCCTAAAATCCCGTGTTGAGGATGTGCTTTGCGGATAATGCTGATAATCTCTTGTTCTGCTTTTTGATCAATGTCACTCACATAGTCATTGGGTTGTTTTTGGCTGACATGTACAGTGTCCAGGCGGTCGAGTGCGCGAATAATGATATTACCAGCGGCACGGGCTGCGTTGACAGCAATATTTAGTATGGGTTCGCGCATAATTTTATCAAATAGCTCAATAAAGGGTACATAGGATAACAAATTTTCTGTAAGATGCCACGAGATAGTTTTTGCGTGCGCAAATTGGTGGGCATAGATCAATGTTAAAGAATATACGTGTAGTGCTAGTGAATACTTCTCATCCCGGTAATATTGGCGCTGCAGCCAGGGCAATGAAAACGATGGGCTTGGCAACACTTTATTTAGTATCGCCACAACTTTTCCCGCACTCTAAGGCGACAGAAATGGCAACCGGTGCTTCTGATATTTTAGATAAAGCGATTATAGTAAGTGATTTGGCAGAAGCGATTGCTGATTGTAGCTTGGTTGTAGGGGCCAGTGCGCGCTCTCGTACTATCCCCTGGCCTATGCTTTCACCACGGCAATTTGCCGAAAAGGCTATACTAGAAGCGGCTACCAGTAAAGTGGCTATCATTTTTGGTCGTGAACAGTCTGGTTTGACCAATGATGAATTACATCGTTGCCACTTTCATCTGCAAATTTCATGCGATCCAGGCTATACCTCTTTAAATGTGGCAGCAGCAGTGCAAGTGATTGCTTATGAGTTACGCATAGCGAGCCTGGTTGAGGATGTGAAAGGAGAGTGGGACTATCCATTTGCGACTGCACAAGAAATGCAAGGATTCTATGAGCACCTGGAGCGAGTACTGATTGCTATTGATTTTTTAAATCCCAAAGTGCCGCGTCAATTAATGGCGCGTTTACAGCGGCTATTTAATCGTGCCAGACCTGATGTGATGGAGATCAATATTTTGCGCGGTATTTTAGGTGCAATAGATAAAACTTGTGCTAAATAGCATATTTGACAATGTCAGCTTAAGCCGGTAGCTTACAAAGAATTGTGGTTGCCTCTCTCGCCAGGGAGAAGCAAGTGCTAAGTATAGTAGGTAACCTAGCTTAGGTCACCTACTACTATAAGTGCTGAAATTACAAAGGGTGCTTAAGTAATAACATGACACAAGAATCGACTACTTTTTATGTTTCTGCCATCTTAATTGTTCTGCTTGCCTATTTTATCCAAACCATAACTTTCTTTTCTCCTGATGTTGGATATTTACTTCACGCAGCAAATCAAGTGCTGGCAGGCGGAAAGTATGGCGCCGATATTTTTGAACCCAACCCACCGATGATTTTATATTTGTATTTTCCTGCTTGTCTATTTGCTAAATGGACTGCTATCAGTATAATAACTGCAGTGCGCCTCTATATTATTTTGCTTGCCATTATTTCTCTTAGTCTCTGTTTTTTCTTCTTAAAAAAGCTCATTAAACCGCAAGATAAAGTGCTCCGCTATTTTCTATTTTATACGTTAGTATTTGGCATGCTATTTTTACCTTATTTTGCTTTTGCGCAACGTGAACATATTTTAATAATCTTTATGTTACCTTATTTATTGTCTGCGGCATTAGCGTTAGAGAATAAACCAGTTCATCCTGGGATAGCTGTATTAATTGGTGTAATGGCTGGATTAGGCTTTGCTCTAAAACCTTTTTTTTTAGTGACGCCTTGTTTAGTTGAATTCTATTTTATTATTAAGCAACGCCGCTTGTTTGCATGGGTAAGGATAGAATCTTTTGTTATCATTGGTGTGTTAATATTATATCTTGCTTCCATTTTTCTATGGCAGCCAGACTATATTAAAGTAGTTTTACCATTCGTGTTTCGTTATTATTTCCCAGCAGCGGCAGCGCCGTGGGTTCAAATTATCTTATTTCCCGCGTTGCTTTTTTGCATGGCAGTTATGTTAAGCTACTTAGTATATTGTAAACAGGATCGTTACAGTTCTCTGGGGTGGATAATAGAACTCGCGTTACTCGGGATGATAGTTGCATTCTTGATTGCGCGAACACCCTGGTATTATCATATTATCCCTGCGTTTATTTTGTCTTTAGTATTAGTGGCTTATTTTTTTGGCCAGACAGTGTCTTTTATGATGCAAAAATCGCCGCGGCTTCACTTTTTCAGTGGCGATAGCATTGTATTGGTAGTCAGTATTATTATCGTTTTGGCATTGCCAGCAAGCTATTGTTATACAGTCATGAAATATATCCATCAATTTCAAGATAAAGAACCAACACACTATGTGGCAGATTATATTAATAAGCGCTCAGGTCCACATTCCATTGCCTGTTTTGGCTTAGGCACGTCAGATTGTTTCCCGTTGGTTTATAATGTTCATGGCCAATATGCTGAACGCTTCCCGGCATTATGGTGGTATCTATGGACACGTAAACTGGAGAAAGACTCGCCGAATCCCGCCAATTTAACGCAAGTGATAAAGGACAAAGATTTTTTTGTAACACGTTTTGCAGATGACTTGAATAGATATAAAGCGCATTGGGTAATCATTGATATGCAGCGTTTTCAACAAGTGGAAGCTCGGCAATTTGATGTCATAGGTTATTTTTTGGAAAATAAGAAATTTCAATCTGCCTGGCAGCATTACCGGTATTTGACAACCATAAAATCAATTAAGCTCTATGAACGGATTTCATAGCGCTTATAGACATCAAATTTGTAGAGACCAGCGTGTTCAACGGTTTTCCAGTAGTGATAAGCTTGCCATGTGTCTTTAAAGTGATGGTAGCGTGAAAGAATTTTTATATAGTCTAACTGTATTCCCGGGCCGTACAACATGGGATGCTTAAGCCGATCAACATAAATAAGATCGGGCTTATTTTTTTTAATATCCGCAACGAGCAGGGCCATAAAAAACTGTTCATCTTTTTGTTGCTGGAGAGAAAAAAATTGCGCGGGGTAAATGCGAAAATAACGCTGCATCCAGGCTAAAAACTGTAGGCGCGAAGCATGTAAGGCGCCAGCATGTTCGAAAACGGAGACCATATAGGCGGCGCTGCTTGAAAAGAAAAAGACAAAGCGATTTTTTTCTTTTGCTTGCAAGTCATTGACCAAAGGTTGTGTCACCTGTTTTACCATGATCCCTTTCGCATAGTATTGCTTAATGCAAGTAAAAGGATATAAAAAAATGAGAGCACCTAAAAACCAGACAAACAAAAATTCCAGGCGATTGAACTGATAATGAGTCAGAAATAAGCTAAATAACAAGGTGCACACTACTATTGCTATGCCGAAAGCGGGCAGCGCATGATAATACCATGGCAGTTGTTGCGCAGAATAGGCTAGCAGAAAACCAATTAATGCCATGATGAGTGTGGCTGATAATTTATTGTAGGGGTCTTTGGCAGGAAGAAGAAAATAAAGAAGGGGAGTCAGAGCAGTATAAATAATAATAGGGTTGAGAATCACATAAGTTAAAGGAAGAGAAAAAAATTGATAATAGAAACGTGCCGCTAGAGGTACGACTATCTTAATATAATTTGGGTGAAAGAGATAAATGAAAGCCACATATAAGACTAACACCCCTAAAATAACCAGAATTTCTGCTCGCGCCCAGCTGAGTAAATATTTCCGGGAATTCACTTGAGCTAACATAAAATAAAGCTCGACTAAGCCAAAAGCTAAAAGAAAAAATGGCTTAATAGCAAAACCAAGACCCGCTAAAAGCCCGATACCTATAGCAGGAAGTAGAGCTATTTTTTCATGGGTAAGCCGTAAGCTCACTAATAAAAAGTAAGGCATGGTTAAATAAAGCAACAAACATTCACGCTGTCCAAATTCATCCATAGGCAAGATTAAGTAAATAAATAATAATGAAAATAAAAATAATGAGCGCACGATACTGTCTTTGGGTAGAAAAATTTTCTTTACTAAAAAATAGCAAATTGCCAGAGAAAAAGTGGCGAATACGAATATGTAGATTCTTAATGCTGTTATAGCTGAAACAGCCCCTATTTTTTGTAAAAATATAGCGGGCATATATAAATAAATAGAAAGAGGGGGGTTTATCTCAAAAAAATCGTTGACATAGTTTCCACCAGCTAGCACGAGCCGAGCCAGATGCATTTGCCAGCTGACGTCTCCTTTCAAGAGAAATTGACCCTGGATAAGCCATGCGCAACTATAAAAAAAAGCCAAGAATAAGGGTATTAAAAATTTTTGCATTTTCATCCCATTCACAAATTACCGCTTACCACATACTGTCCCCCCAGAGGGAGAAAATGCAAATACTTCTCTAAAAATCTAAGGCGCTTAAGAAAGGCTGGGAAAAACAAGGTGTATTCTAGGCTGATGTTTTGAACCCCCGCTTTTTTAAATAATACCTTTAATTCTTTTGGTCGTAACAAAACAGCGTCATGATCAAAGGGGCATGTATTGACGAGGTGGCGCGTCACAGGATTGTAAGGATTATGTTCAAAAACCACGATGACGCCACCGGTTGCGCTGGACTGCGTTATGAGGTCTAAGGTCTTTGATCGTTCACTGAGTTTAATATGATGAAAAACATTGGATACAAAAATCACATCAAATATTTTTGGTTTTTCAGATAAAGCAGTTGTTAAAAAAAAATGAGCGGATGGCGCCGTTTTTTCTGCTTCTAGTAAACTTTCTTGGGAAATGTCGCAACCATAGATTTGAGCATGTGGAAAATACTGATTTAAAAATAAGGTGGATCTGCCAATGCCACAGCCAAAATCTAAAATGCGTTTTGGTTGAAAGGAGATTAAATTTTTTAATTTTGCGATTTTATATTCCGCAAAATAGAAGTTATCTTCTTCAAAAAAATTTAATTGCTCACTTAAGATAGCATTATAATTTTTCGCATAAGCATCAAAATCCTTTTTACCCATTAATGCAACTCCGTGTCTTTTATATAGCGTGGGCGATTTTTAACTTCCAGGTAAATCTTTGCCAGGTATTCTCCAATGACCCCAATGGATAGCAGCTGTATGCCTCCTATAAAACAGATAGGCACCATGATAGAAGCCCATCCTGAAACCGGGTGGGCGAATATTTTTGCACTCAAAACCCATATTGCCAAACCTAATGAAACAAAAAAAGAAAGAGCGCCACTTATTAAAATAAATTCAAGCGGTGCTTGACTGAAAGAAGTGAGACCTTCCCATGCGAGCGAAATCATTTTTCTTAAAGTATATTTTGTTTCACCTAACGCACGGCTGCCCCTATCATAGTACACTTTGCTGGTTTTAAATCCAATTAAGGTGAAAATACCACGTAAAAATAGATTGCTCTCTTTAAAGTGACTGAGCTGCTCGATGGTTCTTCGGCTTAATAAACGAAAATCAGCATGATTAAATACAATTTCTGCACCAGAATGTTTCATTAATTTATAAAATGCTACCGCGGTTAACCACTTAAAAAAACCATCTGTTTTACGTGAGCTTCTTACGCCATAAACAATTTCACTGCCTTGTTGAAAATGCTGTAACATTTCCTCAATGGCGTGAATATCATCTTGCAAATCAGCGTCGATAGTCACTGCACAATCAATTTGATCTTGCATATTTAGCAACCCTGCCAGTAATGCATTTTGATGGCCTGCGTTGCGGCTTAGACGTAATCCTTTCACTCTAGGGTCCACGCGGTGTTTATTAAAGATAATTTCCCAGGTTTGATCTTGACTGCCGTCATCTACACAGTACAGGAAGCTATTTTCTCGAATTTTTTTTTCCTTGATGAGCAGACCTAAAAGGCCAAGTAATTTGCTTAAAGAATCAGGCAAGATGAGTTGCTCATTATAGCAAGGAACAATGATAGCAAGACGTGGGGGGTGCGTTTCAGTCATGATATATCCAGCCTCGTGATGCTCTTCCTGAAAATTTATCAAAAAAGAGTAACAAAAAGCCTCTATAAACTCAAGGACTATAGAGTATAATGCAGGCTATTTAGTAGCCTCAGCATTTGCTTAGCAATAGCCTCTCCCCTTGTGGGAGAGGCTATTGCTAAGCAAATGCTGAATAGTTATGCTGTATTATTCATTGTGCCGTCAAATTAAAAAAGAATCATGAAATTACCTATTTACCTGGACTACGCTGCCACAACCCCCATTGATCCTCGTGTAGTCACTAAAATGCTACCTTACCTCACTTCAGATTATCATTATGGCAATCCAGCTTCCGCCCATACCTATGGCCAAACTGCCAAACAAGCGGTGGAGGATGCACGTGCTCAAGTTGCTGAATTAATACAGGCTGACCCGACTGAGATTATTTGGACTTCGGGCGCAACGGAAGCGAATAATTTAGCGCTTAAAGGAGTGAGCACGCTTTATCAACGCAAAGGCAGACATATAGTTACTTTAAAAACAGAACACCCTTCGGTACTCGATTGTTGCCAGCAGCTAGAAAAACAGGGTTTCTCTGTGACCTATCTCACGCCAAAGACCAGTGGCTTGCTTGATCTTGCGCAATTTTCTGCGTCTTTGCGTGCTGACACTGTGCTCGTCTCTATTATGCATATCAATAATGAAATAGGTGTCATGCAAGATATCAAAGCAGTTGCTGCTATAACTGCTGAGCGTGGGATTTTATTGCACGTTGATGCTGCACAAAGCGCAGGAAAAATTCCCCTTAATGTGCAACAAATACCTGTTGATCTTCTATCGGTTTGTGCTCATAAAATCTATGGGCCAAAAGGGATAGGCGCACTCTATCTACGTCGCAAACCCCGCGTGCGCGTTGCGCCTCTTATTCAGGGTGGTGGACAAGAGCAAGGCATGCGTTCTGGCACATTGCCTGTGCATCAAATTGCAGGTATGGGCGAAGCATTTGCACTTGCGCGACATCTTATGTCTACTGAGCAAAATACGCTATGCAAATTGCGTGGCCGGTTTTTGCAAGGGATAAGTCATTTGCAAGAGGTGGTTATTAATGGTGATTTGCAACACTCTTATCCTGGTATATTAAATGTATGCTTGCCTGGTATCAACGCCAAGGCACTGATTAATACCTTGCCTGAAGTGGCATTTTCCGTCGGTTCTGCTTGCCATGCTAAAGGGATAGAGCCTTCACATGTGTTGCGTGCTTTGGGATTAACAGAACAGCTTGCGCAAAGTGCAGTGCGATTTTCTTTCGGGCGTTTTACTACAATAGAAGAAATTGATTTTGCTGTACAACGATTAGTAGAAGTAATGACTCATCAATAGTAACGACTCACTCCGTTTTTCTCAAGGTATCGATAAAGTCGATCGCAATATATTGATTATTAAAGACTTATTTTTTTAAGACTACGCTATACTTAATTAAAGCAGGCAAAGTTAACCTGTGGGAGGATTAGAAGATGGCCGACGATACCTTAGAGAAGGCGCTAGCTGAATTAAAGGCGAATCTTAAGCAGCCAATACCCATATTAGCAGTACAAAACAAAGATGCCATGCAAGAAGATATTCGAGAACAGGCTAGGATAGTGCTGGAAATAGTAGAAGCTGAGCTAAAAGCGCTGAGTAATGATAATCAAAATCCTGAAGAAAAATATAAACAACTCTCTACTCTTTATAAAAGTGCATTACGTAATCATTATATTGCAATTGTCACGACATTAAATGCAGCTTTAAAAGAGACAAACCCTGAGCAGCAAAGAAATCATGCAGAAAAATTAAAAAAATTAGCTGATATATCCAAACCCGCATTAAAAGCTGCTTTGTATGCATTAGCTGGCCTTGTTGTTTATATTACTGCATTGGTTACTGCGGCTCAAGTTAGCCCGCTTATCGCTTTAGCTCCCGCTACTTATGGTGGGTCCTTAGTTGCAACAGTACCTGTATCGATTGTTGCAAGCAAAATGAAGAAAAAGGGAGATGATTTTTTTAGCGAAAGCGAAAAACATTCTAACGATGCCTGGGCTATCAAAGACATTCAGGAAAAGATTGAAAATAGTAAACTCAAAAAAAAGAGTAGTAAATAAGTTGTAACTTGGCATAGCCTCTCCCTTGTGGGAGAGGCTATGTAGAATCAGGTGGTAAAAAACTCACTGCTATTTCTACTGGCGCTGCATTTTTATTCCTTAACCATAAAAATCGATAAATCTGAGGTTTACTCATTTTTGCAAATCGTCTTGCCACTTCTTCTTGCGATACTTTTTGTTCTTCTGATAAATCCCAGACAAAGACCGCACCATTTCGCCGCAGTTTTGTTTCATCTATCCATGAACTGATCTGATGATTCCAGTCAATAAATACTTGCGGCTGGTCACTGGAATAAAACGCAATATTCCCCGCTAACCAACGTGATCCTGCAACATAATTGAGTGGGATATGATATTTCTCATGCCAATAATGCGTCAATGTAGTCGCTATATTTTTGCCAGGATAATTTGCGCTCGATGGTTCATCTGCTCGCACTAATGCAATACAATAAGCTGTTACTGTTAGCGTCAGAAAGCCAAATATCACTGCTACAAATCGGTAAAATTTTGCAGGGGTCAAGTCAGGTTGTAACCAGGCAATTAACATAATGCCCCAGAGTGATAATAACGGCTGGCCCCATCCTGCTCGCAATTTAATGCCCGTCATAGCTGATAATAAAACAGTCAGTAAAAAGGGGGTCACTCCGACTAGAAATAAAAATTCTTTATCAAAACGCTTAATTATTATGCGTGGCTCTAAACGCCAGGGTTTTTTCCCAACCCATAAAATCAATAATAAAAATAACGCTGGCAACAGTACTTCAAATTGCTGCCAGGCAAATTGCGCGGGGAAAAATAAATGATTATACCAACTCGGTGGACTGCTCACTCTGCCAACGGCATAGCCCAATGTGATAAAATCATGTGAAAATAACCACGCCACATGTGGCGTAATAACCACGAGGAAAATCAATGCGCCTATATATAATCCAGGTTTTTTAAACTGTGCCCGTCCTTGTGGATTAATGCATAATAATAATGCCATGGGTAATAACAACATAACGATATAATATTTTGTCATCATGCCAAGGCCTGCGCAAAATCCGGTAAGTAACCAGCCACGTACTTTATTTTCCTGCAGTGCTTGGTAAAAAAATAAAGCGGTTAACCCCCAAGTCGCCAACTCTAAGGTGTTATCATTAAAATCAATGGCGTGAAAATTATAATATTGCATGCCTTCTAAGAGAAGTACTGTTAATAATGCATAGACTGGGGGTAATATTTTTTTACTCAATTGCCACACTGCCCAAAAGCAGATTGCCACACTCAGTTGACTGAAGAGGTAAATAGCCCAGCCCGTATGCCCATCTATTTTCAGTGCGAGGGCAGTTAGCCACCCATTCATAAAGGGATTTTTATCATATCCCCATTCCAGTTGTCTGCCCCAGGTAGCGCCTTCCATTGAATCCATCGGCAAAGTAAAGCGTATCAGAGCAGGTGCTAATGTCCATGCGGAAATGTGGAGTAAAATAAAAGCAACAAACCAGCGTCCTGTAGGGATATTTTTTATGAGTTTATTCATCATATTATTTAAAATACAACCAGTAATGAAAAGAAACAGGTATCTATTCAGCTCCCGCAAAGAGAGAGGCTATTATTAAGCAAATGCTGACTAGATAAAGAAATAGATTGTAATATAAAAATAGGTTTCTCTCCTAGGTTACTTTATATGTACTTGATATATAACTTGTTGCGGGACGCGTTCTAATATAATTTTCTCTTGTATAATCAATCGCTTTCAGTATAAAAATATTTTCCTCTGTATAAGCCTGATTTAAGATCAGCTGCTATACTTCAAGTAAGGTTTCATGGAGAGGAGAAAATATTATGAGTGATGACCGTCAAATATTACCTGAAGATCCCGAAGAAGAAGTTGTTGGTGAAATTCCACAGGGAGAAGTAGCACGAGTTGTTAATTTAGCACAGGGAATTCTTGCTTCAGCAAAAGAGCCATCTGCGATTATTTATATCGACCAGTATAAACAGGTAGTGGCAAAGAAAATTGCAATGGATAAGTATGAAGAAAAATTAGCAAGTGGAGAGCATTTTTTAACTAAAGAGCATAAACAGCGTGTTGTAGAGGCAAAGAAAAAATCGGCAAAATCTAGTTTTGAGGATGTAGATGTATCAGTGTTAAGTTTTAAGCGTCGTGAAGAAGTAGTCAAAGCAATAACATCACAATTTTTAACTGGTCTTTCTCATTTACATCAGTTTGATAGAGATAGAAAATCTGAATATGAGGAGTTAAAAAGTTTTGTTAGTGACTACATTAGAGAGCCTTCTGAAAAAACTAGGGTAGCGTTTTCAGGGCAATTGGAAAAAATGAAATTAAAGTTAGATACAGAAAGTAGCATTGAAGAAATACAAAAGCAGCGCGCCATTCACTTTGCACAACAAGTTATAGAAGGTGATGCTTTGGCAGTAATAAAAGAATATAAAGAAGAAATGCGAGATAGCTATGGTCTTAGCAGCGAAGAGGTAATTAATAAAATGATTGATTTATTTAAGGAAGGTCTTGGTCAACTTTATGACGATGATTTTGAGGACGAGAAGTTTAATAAATTGTTTAGTATCGCTAAAAATCTAATCATCTCTAGCGATTCTAGCGATGGTGATAAAATGATTGCAGAAGAAATGGGTAAATTGTTTAAAAAACAATGGAAAGAGTTAGCGTCTACTCTAACCTTATTAGAGGATGAGGAAGAAGTAGAAGAAACAGAACAAGTGAAAGATATTGAGTTGGGATTACCTGATAAAGCAGCTTCTCTTCAAGTAGGTCAACTTCTGCCTAAGGAAACAAAAAAATCAGTAACTATAGCGGAGTTAGATGCAAAAAGCTTTATCCAGAAAATACAAGCTCTGAAAACGAGTGCAAGTGAGTATGGCAAAAAAAAATCTGCTTCATTTATTCATCACTATATCAGCTCTTATAGAGGAGATGATCAATCTACTCTAAGTAGAAAGATTATAGATCAATATAAATTAGATCGTGCATTATCATCAGGTGAGCTTTCTTTATCATCGAAGGATATGGATTTGCAGGGTTTTGTTTCTGCTTTAATTGGAGAAGTGCGTAAAAAAATAAAAGATGAAGATGCTGACGAGGCTATTAACGAATTCATAACGCAAGCGGTTATTGATTTTAATGAAGGGAGAGTAAATTATACATTATGGGCGTCTGCCATGAATCAAGCAGAGGAAGAACGTGCGCAAAGCATACAAGAAGCGGTTTCAAAAGCAAAAAATGCTCAGACTAGGGAACATAGAAGAGCTTTGAGTGACATTCAGTATGCTCTAACTAGTTCTGAGGGGGAGGTTAAAGACCTAAAAGAAACTGTACAAGCAAGAGAGCTTCGGATCAAAAAAATGGAAAAAGAAAAAAAAGAGGCAAAAGAATCATATGATGCGCAAATAGAGTTGAAGGAGCAGGAAATAAAAAGAGAAAAGGATGAAGTAACAAAATTAAAGGTAACCTTACGGGAACAAAAAGATAGCATGGAACAATCACATACTGCTCAGATGAAAGAAAAGGAGCAGCAACTACAGGAAAAAGCTGAAAAAATAGAAAATTTAGAAAGAACTATAAGAAATTTAGAAAAGCAGATTCAACAAGCTCCTAGTCCTTCGTCGAAGCAGTTAAGTGAAATTGCTCAACTACGACGTGATTTGGAAGTGGTTAAAGAAGAGTCTAGGAAAAAGGATGAAGTCATAGCAGAAAAAGAGGCGAGTTTGCTTTCGTTAGCAACTAAAAAAGAGCAACGTGATGAAAAAGCAACGCCATTAGCCGATGAACTGTTACGAAAAGAAAATAGTAAGCTACAACGTCGTGTGTTAGAGCTTGAAGCAGCAGCAGTAAAACCTCTTGAAGAAAAGAAAGACTCTGTTTTAATGCCCTCGCCAGAGCCAGTTCTCACTATCAACTCATTAAAACCTCTCATAATAGCGCTAGGAACTTTTGAGGCAGGGTTGCGTGGAAAAGTAGAAAGTAAAGAAAATAAAGAAAGCCTTGCTAGGGTATCTGGCTTAATTGAAAGACTAACTGTGATGCAGACTGAAGAGAAGACTGACCCAGAAAATATCATAGCAGTTACAAAAGAATGTGCAGGTGTCATTTCTACTTTGCATCCTGGGTTAGTTTTATCTTTACCCGAGTCAAGTGCTTCTTATGCTAGTGTTGTTGATTGGATTCAGCAGGCGGTTATTCAAGTACAAAAGCAGGAACGCAGTGTGTTACCGCCTGCTGTATCACCAGAAGATTTAACAGAAATGCAAAACCTTGCATATTGTATAGATAAAATTATTTTACCTACTTTAATGATGCAAAGCGGTAATACGGATGATGAGAAAACTATTGAAAGTGAAAAGAAGGCAATTAATCAAATAGATAAAATTTATAAAGATTTACATGCTGGAACACTAGATTCAAAGGCTCTTGGATCTGTGAAAAATTATGTGCGTATTTTTCTTAAAGATTATTGCTTGTCTTCTATAAATGATATGCATAAAAATAAGGCTGGTTTTGAAATTATAGAGCGTATGAGTGTTCGTTATAATACTCTTGTGTCTGAAGCAGAGATCACAGCAACAAAGTTAAAGTTAATATCAGATGAAATTGCAGTTGAGACTCGTATAGGGCATGGTAAGAATGCTAAATCTGTGACAAAAAATGATGCTTACTTTACAGATAAAGATTTCAGCATAATCCTTGCAGCACTTCAAGCAGAAGGAATGGGAGACAATGGGTGGAAAATAGATAATAAAAAGCTGAAAGAAATTAACACAGATCGTTCGACTGAATTTACTATCCCGTTGATGTTAGAAAAAAGGGGTGGTTTATTATGGTCTAATAAGCAGTCCGTTGCATTAAAATTTTCGAAAACGCCTGATGGTGGAATAACAATAATTAATCCTTCCAAGAAGGGAGATGCTCTATCTCTTATTAAGAGAATAGAGAAAAATATTAAGAATCCTAAAGAAGTAAGAAAACTTATAGATAAAGATCTTGACCTAAAGCGTACAGCGCTAGATAGCAAACCGCGAAAAATAAGGTAATTACTGTTTTTCTTGTACCGTTTACGTAGCCACAGCCTCTTGCACAAGAGGAGAGGCTATGCAATTAGCAAATCTCACTCCGTCTGCATGGGTGTTCCGCGCTCCCCCTTTCTACCTGGACCGTCGCATGATCAATTTTAAATTTTTCCTTTAATGCAGCGTTAATCTTTGCATAATCTGCATCAGACAAACCAACTCCTGGCATAATTAAATGTGCAGTCAGTGCCACTTCTTTCGTGCTTAACCCCCAAATATGCAAATCATGCACTGCCTTGACGCCAGGCAACTGCTGCAAAAATGCGTGAATCCCCTGCTGATCCACATGCCGCGGTACCGCATCTAAAATGAGCCGTACTGAGTCGCGCAGCAGTCCCCACGTGCCCCAGAGAATCACAACGATAATACCCAATCCCACGCAGGGATCTAACCATAGCCAATGTGTATACCAAATTGTTATCCCCGCTACAACCACGCCTATAGAGATCAGCGCGTCGCCGAGTAAATGTAAAAAAGCACCTTTGATATTTAAGTCATCATGCGCGCCTTTCATAAATAACAATGCTGTGCCACCATTAATAAAAATACCAATCAACGCAACTATAATCACTATCGACGTATTGACTTCCGCAGGGTGCAGAAATTTTATGATGGACTCATAAGCAATGAGTACCGTTGTAGAAACCAGGATCAATGCATTGGTCAAAGCGGCAAGAATAGTCGTTCTTTTATAGCCATAGCTGTAACGTTTGCGCGAAGGTAATGTCAGTAACCAGCTTGCTCCCCATGCTAGTACTAATCCAAATACATCACCAAAATTATGCGCTGCATCTGCCATCAAGCTCATCGAATTAGCTAAAAAGGAATAAATAATCTGGAAAATAGTAAAGCCTAAATTGAGCGAGACCGCAATCGCAAAAGCGAAGTTAAACGATTGCGGTGTGGTATGTCTATGCGAATGTGCGTGATGATCATCATGCTGGTGATGTGAGTGAGTCATAGTATTTTAATCCCGTCGTAAGCGATCGATAGAAGCAAGTGGAGTTGGGTAACGTAGCATTACCCAATAACAAGAAACAATAAAGGTAATAATAGTGGTTGCCTGTATTAAATAATTGGCCTGGGTAGAAACAAAGTGCAATTGCAATGCAAGATAAATGATGAGCAAAGAAAATTCGCTGGCTTGACCCAGGCGCACGCCAATTTCCCAGCACGTATATTTTATTTCACCTGATCCGCGCAGTAATTGACTAAAAATATAAGGTTTGACAATTAAAATTAAAAAAGCCAGTACAGCAGCGGGGAAAATGATGCTAGGCAAATAATTAAATTCAAAAGTAGCGCCCATGGCAAAGAAAAATAATACTAAAAAGAAATCCCGTAAAGGCTTTAAATTTTCGGCAATATAAAGCGAAATAGGGTTGGATGCTAATACGATTCCTGCAATGAATGCGCCAATTTCTTCGGGCAACCCCATAAAATGCGAAATTTCAGCCAGGCATAAGCACCAACCAATAGATAAAATAAAGATATATTCATGAATTTTGTCGAAGCGCGCAAAAAGTTTTGTCAAGATAAAGCGCTCGCAGAAAAAAGCGAGCAATAATAACAAAGGCAGTGCGCTGATGACATAACCTAAATCGCCCAAAGAAAATTCATGATCACCTATGGCATGCAAAAAAAAGAGGACAACGATGGCAATGATATCTTGCAACAATAAGATACTGATCATCAGTTCGCCTGTATGCTGATGGTGTAGAATAGTGGTAGGTAATAGTTTCAAGCCAATGATCGTACTGGAAAACATCATGGAGACACCGATGAGCATACTTTCAAGGAATGTAAATTTAAAAAGTATGCCTACACTGGATCCTACGCAAAAAAATACCAGAGAGCTTGCAACCGTGATCCAGCTCATTTTACGGAGTGAATGCAATAAATTTTGTGGCTGTAGATTCAGTCCAAGCAAAAACAATAAGAAAACGATGCCAATATCCCCGATTTCATTGATGAGTATGGGATCTTTAACTAGCTTGAGTCCCCATGGGCCTAGCATGGCACCTAGTGCAATGTACATCACTAGCAAAGATTGGCGTGTGAAGAGTGCAAAGGTAGAAAGAACCGCAGTTCCTGTGAAAATGAGGAAGATGATATGTGTAATAGATTGTGTGGGTGCCATATGTTACCTCTATTTTTATCTTAGCGACCTCTCCAAGCGAAACTTATTCAAGCGAATAGGAAGTGTCATTTTTAAGTAGCTGCTAGCGTTAGCATTCCCTTTAAGTAGTCGCTGCTTAGTGTTTCTAACATTCCCTCTCCCGCCCGCGAACAATAATAAGAACAGCGTTTTTGAGTGAGGGAGAGGGAAATCCTAAGCAGCTAATTTCCGGTACAACTTATTCATAATTCTTCACTCAAAGACACTAATGCTGCATTTCCTCCGGCTGCTGCTGTATTCACAGATATTACACGTTCAACACATAATCTAGGCAAATAATATGGGCCACCTGCTTTGGGTCCTGTGCCTGAGAGTCCTTCTCCTCCAAAGGGTTGTACACCTACAACGGCTCCTATCATATTGCGATTCACATAAATATTACCAACTGCCACGCGATTCTCAATATACTTAACTGTAGCATCAATTCGGCTGTGAATCCCTAATGTCAATCCATAACCGGTCTGATTAATGTCATCTAATATTTTGTCTAAATTTTTTGCGGCATAACGGATGACATGCAAGATAGGCCCAAAAACTTCTCGTTGCAACAGACTTAACTGTTTTATTTCAAGCAGTGTAGGCGCAAAAAAATGACCGGGCGGTAATGCTTTCATAGGTACTTGATAGAGGAGCGTTGCTTCAGTTTGCATCTTAACCAGATGATTTTCTAGCATACGCAACGCTTCTTCATCAATGACAGGTCCTATATCTGTTGTCAATAAACTGGGGTCACCTATTGTTAATTCCGCCATCGCACCTTGCAGCATGGCAAGCAAGGGTTCTGCGATATCTTCTTGCACAAATAATACGCGCAATGCGGAGCAGCGCTGTCCTGCACTATTAAATGCTGACAGCAAGACATCAGCGACCACTTGTTCAAGCAGAGCAGAGGAATCCACCAGCATGACATTTTGCCCGCCTGTTTCTGCAATGAAAGGGACTAGAGGGCCAGAGCGATTGGTGAGCGTTTGCTGGATTAATCTTGCTGTTTCAGTGGAGCCAGTGAACATCACGCCTGCAACTCGAGTATCTGCCACTAATTGTGCGCCGACAAAGCTACCTTCACCTGGTAAAAGTTGTAATGCAGCCGCAGGAATACCGGCTGCATGTAATAGACGCACCGCTTCACGTGCAATTAAAGGTGTTTGTTCAGCGGGTTTGGCAATGACTGTATTGCCGCTGACTAACGCTGCTACAATTTGACCAATAAAAATGGCTAATGGAAAATTCCACGGGCTAATGCACACAATAACGCCGCGGGGGTGTAATGATAATTGATTTGATTCACCAGTAGGCCCAGGTAATTGTTGTAGTAATAGATCACTGCGTGCGCGCATCGCATAGTAACGACAGAAATCAACGGCTTCACGTACTTCTGAGACACAATCAACGATCTGTTTACCACCTTCGTTGCATAATAGTGTTATCAAGGCAGGCCTATTTTTTTCAAATAAATCGGCAGCGCGTTCCAGGCAGGCCGCGCGCTCTGCGATGGCTGTATTGGCCCAGGTTGCTCTGGCACGGGTCGCTTGTGTAAGTGCTTGCTCAATATCATCTGCAGTTGCCTCATGTACATGACCTACAATACGATCAATGTCTGTAGGCGAAACGATGGCTTTTGCTGTATGCAGGCTGTTTTTACCTGCAATGACAGGACTCGATTCCCATTGTTGCTGAGTAACCTGTTCCATGGCTTTTTTTAATGTATTGAGGGTATGGTAGTTTGATAGATCCAGGCCTTGTGAATTAATCCGTTCTGCACCATACATATTTTTTGGTAAAGGAATCTTTGGGTGAGGTTTGCTAGTAAGATGAGCTATTTTTGTGACAGGGTTTGCAATGATATCTTCAATAGGTGTTTTCTCATCTGCAATACGGTTGATAAATGAGGTGTTAGCACCGTTCTCTAACAGGCGACGCACCAGATAACCCAACAAGTCTTTATGACTGCCTACGGGCGCATAAATACGGCAAGGTGTATTTGTGATAAGTTGGTCATACAAAGACTCACCCATCCCATGCAGGCACTGAAATTCAAAGTCTTTACGTGTCCCAGCCATTTCTAAAATAGCTGCAACAGAGTGGGCATTATGTGTGCCAAATTGCGGATAGAAAGCGTTGGGGTAGGAGAGTATTTTTTTGGCACAAGCAAGATAAGAAACATCAGTTGCTTGTTTACGGGTAAAGACGGGATAGCCTTCAAGGCCTAATACCTGGCTCATTTTAATTTCCGTATCCCAATAAGCGCCTTTGACTAAACGAACCATGAGCCGCCGGTTTTGTTGCTGTGCTAAGTTAGCTAGCCAATCAATCACAAAAGGAGCACGTTTCTGATAAGCTTGCACGGCAAGTCCAAAGCCCTCCCAGCCTGTTAATTCAGGGCTGCAAAATAGACTTTCAATAATATCGAGTGATAGCTCAAGTCTGTCAGCTTCTTCCGCATCAATAGTCATGCCAATATTTTGCAGCTTGGCGGCTTGAGCGAGAGTGAGCAAACGCGGAACCAGCTCATTTAACACGCGTTGTCGTTTTGCTGTCTCATAACGAGGGTGCAAGGCCGATAATTTAATCGAGATGCCTGGACCATGAATGGGATCAAGCCCCACCGATTCTTTGCCAATAACGGCAATGGCTGTTTGGTAAGCATTAAAATAGTTTGAAGCGTCTTCTTGCGTGCGTGCTGCTTCACCTAGCATATCGTATGAATAACGGTATCCCAGGGTTTCTAATTTTTTTGCATGAGTTAACGCTTCCTCAATAGTTGTTCCCATAACAAACTGCTTACCTATAATCTTCATTCCTTGCAGGATAATAGGTCGGATGAGCGTTTCTCCTGTGCGGCTGAATAAGCGTTTAAGAGATGCAGCTAAACTTTTTTCATTGTTGAGAGTAGGTGCAAAGATTTTTCCAGTCAGCATTAATGACCAAGTGGCGGCATTGACAAAGAATGAGCTGCCAGCATGAGTATCCCACGCAGCAGTAGAAATCTTATCTCCGATTAAACGGTCCATCGTATCTGTATCAGGGATGCGTAGTAGTGCCTCTGCCAAACACATCAAAGCAATACCTTCATCACTGGACAGGTCATATTCATGCAGAAAAGTGTCTAGTCCACCTTGTTTTTTGCGTTGCTTGCGTGTTTCGCTAACTAATTGCGTTGCGGTGGCTGCGATTCGTTGTAGAGCATCTGGCTCAAAAGTAGCTTGTTCTAGCAAGGAAGCCAGGCAGCTTGTTTCATCCATGCGATAAGCGGATGTGATAGCGTCTCGTAGAGAATTTTGTGGGGATATATTATTAAATAACATCTGTTTTTTCCTTCTGCTGGGAGTATTTTCCCATTTTGAGCCAGGAAGTGCTACAATCCTTAGCTATTTAGGGATTTTAGTCATTATTCAATACTTGCTTAGCAGTAGCTTCTCTCCTTGTGGGAGAGGCCGCCGCCGAAGGCGCGGGTGAGGGGTGCTTTTAGCGGCCTAGATAATTTGATGTGCTTTATTAATATGACGAAAGAATTGATTTGTTTCGCAATGCCGCTAAGAGCACCCCTCAACCGTTGCGTAGTAATGGCCTCTCCTACAAGGGGAGAGGCTGTCCTAAGCAAGTGCTGAAGTTACAAGTACAAGTTTTGTATATTATCATAGAGTGAGGAGTACTACTTGCCACTAAAACAAAAATTAAAGCATATGCATATCTCCTCGCGTTTCCGTGGGTTTTTGCCAGTGGTAGTCGATGTAGAAACGTCAGGCTTAAACCCTGCCACAGATGCGCTCTTGGAAATTGCGGTAGTTCCTTTGGCGCTAGATCAGCAGGGCATGCTATTTCCATTAGAAACAGAAGCTTATCATATAGAACCTTTCAAAGGCGCACATTTTGACCCGGAATCTCTGGCTTTAACTGGCATTGATCCAGGTCATCCCTTCCGCTATGCCATCCCAGAGCAACAAGCATTACATAACATTTTTCTCAAAATTCGTAGCTTGCTTGCCGAGTCAGCTTGTCAACGCGCAGTATTGGTGGGCCATAATGCCTGGTTTGATTTGGCTTTTATTCAAGCAGCAGTAAAGCGCTGTCATTTGCGTTCTGTTCCTTTTCATTCTTTTACCAGCCTGGATACGGCAACTTTATCTGCTGTTGCCTTAGGAGAAACAGTCTTGGCGAGAGCATTACGTGCAGCTAAAATTCCTTTTGATATTAATCAAGCGCATTCTGCTATCTATGATGCAGAGAAGACAGCCGCATTGTTTTGTTTCATTACGAATCAATGGAAATACAGTTGGTGATTGCTCGTTCCTGCTTAGAATTTCCCTCTCCCGCAATAAAGATTATCGTTCTTAAGCATTATTGATGAGCGAGAGGGGGAAGTTCTAAGCAGGAGTGAGTATGTATTTTGCAAACAAAAAAAAGCCCGCCGAAGCGGGCTTTTTATCAAGGCTAGGTTTTAGCCAAATTTCACTGCTACACGCAAGCCAATTTGGTTATTGGAATTGCCTGTGCCGCCGTTACTGACTGAATAGTCAATATCATGATCTAACTCCAAGCCAACATTGGTGTTTTTCATGACATCCATTCCGTACCCAGCAACCCAACGTGATTGTGGCAAGAACAAGTTAACAGAGTTTTGTGAACCTTGGTAACCCAGGTAAACATTCTGGTTTTTGTCCCAAGCGTTAAACCCATAACCTGCGTTAATGCCAGCAGCCCAAGGCTTAGAACCTTGTCTTGTGGGAAGACTTGCTGTTGTATAAACACTCTTTGATAAGTCGTATGGACTGAATGTTTGTAACGCTGTTACATAACGGATTTCAAGGTCAAATGGACCAGTCTTGAGGTCGCCATTGAGAGCAAAACCACCTACTCTGTTCTCGAATGTACCGCCAGTGCTTTTACCATTGTTACCTACTAAGCCGCCTACGTTTGAGCCGTTGAATATGCCAACACCATAAGCAACACCTTCAACACCGATCATGTTGTAGATGTAGTCAGCAGACAGATCCCAGGAGAGTGAGTCATTGTTTTGACCAATTCCGAGTCTTCCACCGTAAATTGCTTTAGTATGACCTTGTGAAGAACCAGTCACAGCAGGTGTTGTTGAAAGAGCAGCAATAGGCGTACCTGGCACTGTACCGCCACTCACTACTACCGCTGGCATTTGTTGCTTATATGGGCTATCAAATGCATACAGTGATCCAAACACACCTAATGAAGTCATCATCATGGTGTTGAAGCCAACTGTGGCTGCATTACGTAAGGTTTCAGACATTACCTGGGTTAATGGTTGTGTGATTGGGTGTAAGTTGTACTTACCGAAATCAACAAACTGTTTACCTAAGGTCATGTAGACTGGCATTTGGCTAGCATTTTCGAACTTGATGTAACCTTGTTCGACATTAAGGCCGCCAATCGAGTCTTTGATGTTGTCGTACTTGCCTGTTTTCGGTCTTTGGTACGGTGATGTAGAGAGCGAATTCGCAGCCAAGTTAGCACCTGTTAATGTTTGGCTGGCATTGTCATAGCTTAAGCTAGCAAATGCTTTAACCCAATCATTAATAGGAGCTGTGATGTTAAGGTGCACATCATTCAAAGAGAGTCTTTGATTGTTTTCACCTTCGTAACCAACAGCACGGCTACCCCATTTAGCGTCAAAGTTGATTCCGCCATCAATGGAGATACGATTGTACCAATCGTTTACCACTGGAGCTACGACAACTTCTTCACCTTTGTAACTGTGAGAAGCAACTTGTTGATGTACTACTTTGTGATGATGTCTGTGTTTTGTGGTAGTGCTAGTTTGAGTGGCTGCAAAAGATTGGCAGCTAATCATTCCTAACACGCTCATTGATGCAACAACGAGTTTTAGTTTCATGTTTCTATATCTCCTTGATATATGGAAATTTTGATCCGGACGAGTTCCAAAATTACCTACAACGATAGAATATTGCAAGCAAAATTTAAGCTAAATGCGAATAAAATAAGTATTTTAATCATTTTGCTTACAAAAATTAACCAGATCATAAAAAAATGGATAGCTTCTGTCATTACTTGATTAAGTAAATTGTTTCCGCTAAACCCATTCTGCAAACGCATTCTAATGAAGATGAAAAGTAATTGGAAGAAGAAATAAAAAAATTAATGAAAGTTTTTGTAGGGACATAAAAAAATGGCGAGCATGCGCGACTGTGCTTTTTTATAAAAAAATAGGAAACTGAAATAGTTGGATTGTCTCTGTTCTTAAAATGTCTTTTATTAAAAATAAAAGATATATTTTACGCAATAAAAATAAGAGTTGTATGAAGGAAATGTCATCTTGAGTACCGCGTTTCTTAAGGCAAATTTCGCGAAGGATCAGTTTGAATTCTCTTTGTTCATGCGTATTCAACAGATTTAAAATGGACACGGATCCTTCAGCGGAGTTTACCCTGAGGAACGCAGGGCTCAGAATGATAACTTGATACAGTTAAATAAATATCCTCGGCAATAGTGGATGCACCCAGATGCAGCGATTACAAAAAATGATGTAAGTAAGTTTAAAAAAAAGCCCGCAGCATTGCGGGCTTTTTTAACAACTATTTTTTTATAATTCTTCCGCTTTAATGGCAAGAAAATTAGCGATGCCTTCTTCGGTGGGTTTAATGCCAACATCTCCTTTGTTCCAACCTGCAGGACAAACCTCGCCGTGTTTTTCATGAAACTGTAATGCATCAATTAAACGGATCATTTCATCGATGTTGCGGCCTAGAGGTAAATCATTCACGACTTGTGAGCGTACAATACCTTGCTTGTCAATCAAGAATGCACCGCGTAATGCGATATGTGCAGTGGGGTGTTCAATGCCATAGGTTTGGCAGATATGATGGTTGACGTCTGCTACGAGTGGATAACGTACTGCGCCAATACCACCTTCATTGACGGGTGTTTTACGCCACGCACTGTGTGTGAATTGCGAATCAATAGAAATACCGATGACAGCAGTGTTACGTTGGTTAAATTCATCGATACGATTATCTAAGGCGATTAACTCAGAAGGACACACAAAAGTGAAGTCCAAAGGATAGAAAAAGAGGTAGCTATATTTACCTTTGATTGCTTCGCTTAATTGAAACTTATCATTCATTTCGCCATTTGCCAATACGGCAGCGGCGGTAAAGTCAGGGGCTTTTCTGCCAACAAGTATGCTCATAATTGATTAAACCTCTTTAAAGTTTAGGGGTAAAAGATAGAGGCGAGGATTATATAGGTAAATCAGGCAAACGAGTAGTAAGGAATGAGTAGTAGCCTCTCCAAAAGGGAGGGCATTATATTCAGTGTATCATTCACGCCTGCTTATAGCTTCCCTCTCCGGCTCGTAAAACCCTATAACCCTCTCTCGCAGTAAAGATTATTGTTAGTAACATTATTTATGGGCAGGAGAGGGAAATTCTAAGTAGGTATGGAGAGTTATTACTCAGAAAGGGTTGAGGTTACAGAATTTCAAGTGGCTTTCACATAGGCTCCAAGTACGGTATCATGCGCATCATTCAGCCATCTGAGGCTTTATAAATGATATATTTCTTGATTCTATTAGGTGTCCTGCTAAATGCAGGCGCGCAACTCCTATTAAAAGCCGGTATGAGTCAAATTGGCCATTTTGAGTTTAGTCTGGCTAATGTGATTCCCATTGGATTTAAGATTGCTGGCAACTTACCTATTGTGAGTGGCTTGTTTGCTTATGTAATCAGTGTGTTAGTGTGGTTAATGGTATTGTCTCGCGTCCAAGTTAGTTTTGCTTATCCCATGTTGAGTATTGGTTATGTAGTCAATGCAATCGCAGCGTATTACTTATTTGGCGAGAGTCTTTCATTAATGCGTATGACGGGTATTTTTATTATTATTGCCGGTGTCTATCTGATTGCACAAAATCCTGCGTAGGAGTATTTATGAGCGAAGAATTTTTACCGTTTTCCAGGCCATCCATTAATCGTGCTGCTATTGATGAAGTAGTGGCGTGCCTTGAGTCGGGTTGGATTACAACCGGTCCACGCGTTGCGCAATTTACGGAAAATTTACGAGAGTATTTTTCTGCACCCTTTGTTTTACCGTTATCCTCTGCAACAGCCGGTTTGCATTTAGCTTTATTAGCGTTAGATCTACAGCCAGGCGATGAAGTGATTACTACGCCACTCACTTTTGTCGCCACACTCAATACTATTATTTTAGCAGGTGGCAAACCTGTTTTAGTCGATATAGATCCACACACATTAAATATGGATCTTAACCAGGTAGCGGATGCTATTACTGAAAAAACAAAGGTGATTGTTCCAGTGCATTTTGCAGGGTTGCCAGTGGATATGGATGTTTTATATCAGCTAGCACAGGTACATCACTTGCGTGTGCTGGAAGATGCCGCGCATGCGATTGGTACTGTTTATAAGGGTAAACGTATAGGTAGTTTTGGTGATACACAAGTATTTAGCTTTCACCCGAATAAAAATATTACGACAGGTGAGGGTGGTTGTGTTGTAACGACGGATGCGGAATTAGCAAAAAAAGTGGGTTTATTGCGTTTTCATGGTATTGATCGTGAAGCTTGGAACCGCTATGGAAAATCAGGTAATCAGGATTATGAAATAGTTTTACCTGGCTTGAAATATAACATGATGGATATTCAGGCGGCTTTAGGCTTGCATCAATTGCAAGAATTGGAAAGTTTTATTGCGCGTCGCACAGAGCTTGCAGAACGTTATCAGGAAGCACTTGCCGATTGGCCGCAATGGCAATTACCAGGTACTCCTGCATTTGCGCATCGTCATGCGTGGCATATTTATACGCCACTTATTAATGAGCAGGCAGCGCATATGAGTCGTGATGAGTTCATGCAAAAGATGAAAGAAAAAAATATTGGCACGGGATTACATTATCGTGCAGCGCATCTGTACCCCTATTATCGTGAGGAGTTTGGCTTTAAACCAGGCGATTTTCCTTACGCGGAAAGTGCGGGTGAGCGTATTGTGAGTTTGCCTTTGTTCCCGACAATGACCGATGCGCAACATGATCGTGTACTGGATGTAATGTATAGTATTTTTAACTAGAGAATGACATGAATATATTAATTCTGGGCGCAAATGGTTTTATCGGTAGTCATTTAAGTGAAACCATTTTAACGCAAACAAACTGGTCTGTATTTGCGATTGATTTGGCGCAAGATAAATTAGAAAAATGCTTGTCCCATGAGCGGTTTCATTTTTTTGCAGGCGATATTATCAAGCAAAAAGAGTGGGTGACAGAGCATATTAAAAAATGTGATGTAGTTTTACCTTTAGTTGCTATTGCTACACCGGCGGCTTATGTACAAAATCCTCTAAGCGTATTTGAGCTGGATTTTGAAGCAAATTTGGCAATTATTCGTCAGTGCGCACACTATAAAAAACGCATCATTTTCCCATCAACGTCTGAAGTTTATGGGATGTGTCCGGATACAGAATTTGATGAAGAAACATCTAATTTAGTGACAGGGCCTATACATAAAGAGCGTTGGATTTACTCTACGTCCAAGCAATTATTAGACCGCGTGATTTATGCTTATGGCAAGCATCATGCGTTGGCTTATACCTTATTCAGACCATTTAACTGGTATGGACCAAAGCTAGATAATATTTTTAATTCCAAGCCAGGTGGCTCGCGCGTGTTGACGCAATTTATTGGTAATATTTTGCGGGGTGAAGATATTATGCTGGTGGGTGGCGGTGCGCAGCAACGTTGCTTTACTTATATTGATGATGGGATTGGGGCGCTTATTAAAATGATTGAAAATAAAAATAACTTAGCGCATCAGCAAATTTTCAATGTAGGTAATCCATTGGAGAATGTTTCTATTCGAGTGTTGGCGGAATCATTAGTGGAGCTTATTAAGCGTTATCCGCAGTATGCGAGTGCGGCAAGTAAAACAAAGTTGGTTACCGTGGATGCTGCACAATATTATGGTGCGGGTTATCAGGATGTGCAATTACGGGTGCCGGCTATTCACAGGGCGAGTAAGTGTTTAGATTGGCAACCAAGAGTCAATTTGGCGACAGGGTTACGTAAGACTTTGGATTTTTATTTAGTTTAGGTTTGTGTCAGCCGATGATAATAGAAGAGGAGTTAGAAATATGCGATCTGACAGTGATCCGGATGTTGACAATCACATAGGTGATGAAAAAGAGATGAAGTTACGTAAAGATGCGGGCAACTGGGAGTTTATATACTCCAATTATGCCGGTGACTTCGACTATAGTGATGACGAAGCGACACATCTTTTAAGAGGCCAACCAAGCAGCATGTATTATACATCGTCTTCTTCTAGCTCTTCTAGTTCCTCGAGCTCTTCTAGCTCCAGTTCCTCAAGCTCTTCCAGTTCTAGCTCTTCTCGCTTTAGCAATAAGTTTTATCAAAAAGAAGCAAAGAAGAGAAGAGACGTATCAAGACAAACAAGATGTCAGCAATATCAAGATATTGTTGAGTTAATAGGGGAGGGTTATTATGCACAAAGAAATAGCAAAAGAAAAGTAATTGACTCAGAGCAGGAGCAGAGGATTTTATTAGACTTGCTTATTACTGTAAGGGAATCTACTGTTACTACTGACGAAATTACTGCCGCATTAATCAGTGTTGCAACGGATTTGCGTCGCATAGCTATTGAAGCTGCCGAAGCGGGCTGGAAAAATTATTGCTTGAGTTTTTTTTGCTGCGCTTCTTCGCCCACTGAATATCATGAATCGCGGCTTTATATTCTTATTGACGCGGCTTTGGATAGAGCTCAACAGCGGAATATTATTAGAGCAATTAATTTAGAGCAATTAAGTAATCCTACTGTTGATCATTTGCCGCTAGTGCTCTAGATTACTCTCAATTGTATAAATTGGACATGAACGATAAGAAGAACGCTGTTTTTTTCATGACATATGGGCGGGCGAGGGAAGTTCTAAGCAGTGCTTGATTAGAAAAATAGCATTTTAGGCTATTTTAAGTGCGATTACCCTGGGTTCTAATCAGATACCCGCTGAATCCGCGCGCCTAACTGTGATAACTTTTCTTCAATACATGCATACCCACGATCAATATGATAAATTCGATCTACGCTGGTTTCTCCATGCGCTGCTAATCCAGCCAATACTAAACTTGCGGATGCGCGTAAATCAGTAGCCATCGTAGGTGCGCCTAGCAGCTTGTCAATTCCTGCGCAAATCGCTGTGTTCCCTTTTAGCGAAATTTGTGCGCCCATCCGTTGTAGTTCTTGCACATGCATAAAGCGATTTTCAAAAATAGTTTCGGTAATAATACCAGTGCCTTCTGCTATCGTATTCAATGCCATCATTTGCGCTTGCATATCCGTTGGGAAAGCAGGATAAGGAGCAGTACTGAGATTGATAGCACGTGGTCTGTTACCTTTCATGTCTAGCGAAATCCAGTCTACACCTGTTTCAATATGAGCGCCTGCTTCACGTAATTTGACTAGGATGGAGTCTACAATATCAGGCCGAGTATCTTTGAGTTTGATTTTACCACGGGTGATAGTCGCTGCTGTCAGATAAGTTCCTGTTTCAATACGGTCAGGTAGAACACGGTAATTGCCACCGGATAACTCACTAACGCCATCAATAGTAATGGTGGGTGTGCCTGCGCCACTAATTTTTGCACCTAAGGTATTTAGAAAATTAGCTAAATCTTCCACTTCAGGTTCCAGCGCTGCATTATGGATAATGGTACGTCCTTTGGCCAAGACTGCTGCCATCATAATATTTTCTGTACCTGTCACGGTCACGATATCCATGACTATCGTTGCGCCACGCAAGCCATTTTTGGCTCTTGCTTTAATGTAGCCATTTTCAACTTCAATTTTTGCACCCATTGCTATCATGCCTTTTAAGTGCTGATCAACGGGACGTGTGCCGATAGCGCAGCCCCCAGGCAAAGAAACATCTGCTTCACCAAAGCGACTTAACAAAGGACCTAGAACCAACACAGAAGCACGCATGGTTCGTACTAATTCATAAGGTGCATGGTAAGAGTGAATTTCGCTGGCATCCACTTCAATTTTAGAACGTTCATCTAATGTAACTCGTGTTCCCATTTGGCCAAGTAGGCTAATGATGGTTGTCACATCATGCAAATGTGGAATATTGGCTATTCCTACAGGGGCGGATGTGAGTAGTGATGCGGCTAAAATAGGTAATGCAGCATTTTTTGCGCCAGAGATGCGAATTTCACCGTGCAGCGGAATATTGCCTTGAATAATGAGTTTATCCATGATGAAAGTGCCACTCCTCTGGGGTGAAAGTTTTAATGGAAATTGCATGTAACGTCCCAGCGGTAAGATAACTACTCAGTGTTGCATATACAAGCTGCTGTTTCTGAACACGATTTTTACCTGAAAATGCAGGACTAATGACCATAGCCGTATAATGCTTGCCATCATCTCCCTCAACGATTGCCGTGCATTCTTTCAAGCCTGCTTCAATTATCTGTTTGATCTCTTCTGGATACATGAGTTATTGTCTCTAAGACGCGGTAAGGGTAACGTATGACTGATTGCGCGTCAATTTGTAAATGCTATACCTTCCCTCATCACCCTTTGCGCTGTTTAGCGCTCAGTGACGCGCCAGATTAAATTGTTTACAATATGCATAGAGTTATTCCTATGCCAGCATTGTAAACGCTTTAAGATGGCTATCGATGCGCGCTAAAAAGCGCAAAGGGTGATGAGGGAAGGTATAAGTTATAGGAAGTGTATTATGACATTCATTATTATTTTAATTGCCTTGCTGCTGGAACGGTTTTTCCATTGGCACCATTTACGCCATTGGCGCTGGTTTTCAAGATATGAACGTGAACTTAGTGTACGGATGAATGCATTGCCGGCAGCGCTGATATTAATAGCTGTTATGTTACCGCCATTATTAATAGTAGGTGTGCTACAACATTTTTTAGCAGGTTGGTGGTGGGGGGGATTGGAATTCATTTTTAGTGGTATTGTTTTGCTTTATTGTTTGGGCCCTGATAACTTGTGGGTGCAGGCGTATCGTTGCATTAATGAGCTAAATAAGCAGGAACCTGCTGCTATTGGTCGTGTGCAAGCAGCGTTTGGTCTTGTTGCAACGGATAATTCTCAAGCTTTTCATCAAGCATTTGTGCGTGCCATTCTTCTAGCATTTCATCAGCGTATTTTTTCAGTGCTCTTTTGGTTCGTTCTTTTAGGGCCAGTAGGTGCTGTATTATATCGGGTTATTGAATCAGTGAGCACACAAACGATGACTGCGGCAAAACTAGCACAACAAATGAAAGAAGTGCTGGATTGGCTTCCTGTGCGAGTTGAGACGTTTCTTTTTGCTTTAGGCGGACATTTTACTGCGGTATTTGCTTGCTGGAAGCGCGGGGTTTTTAAGGGATTGAGTAGCAATGATCAATTTTTGAGCGAATGTGGGATTGCGGCATTAGATGTACTTGAAGGAGATCGATTATCTGAAACCGGAGTAGCAGAACAAGAAGCGCTGGCATTAGTTGATCGAGTATTGGTGATTGGATTAGTTATTTTGGCAGTGATTGTGCTGTTAAGTTAACTGCTTATACATATCTCTCCCCTTGTGGGAGGAACTATTACCCTAAGCAAGATACCCATTAATATATCTTCTGCTTTTATTCACTTAAGGTTAGAATACGGCAAATTTTAAGGTTGACGGCTAATATTGAAAAATTAAAACCGGTAGGAATCAGGCATGACAAACACGCGGGACGATGTTGATTCAGTAGAAATACAGGAATGGTTAGAAGCGCTGGCCTCGGTGCTCGAATATGAAGGGCCCGATCGAGCCCGTTTTATTATTGAACAGCTCATAACGAATGCAAGTCACTCGGGTGTCAAGATGGCAGGTACTGCAGCCATTACAACACCGTATTGCAATACTATCCCTGTAGATCAACAACCTGTTTACCCTGGTGATTTGGAATTAGAAAAACGCATAGAGGCCATTAATCGCTGGAATGCTATTGGCATGGTGTTACGGGCGAAAAAAAACGCAGGTGGTGTAGGAGGGCATTTGTCTTCTTATGCTTCTATTGCCACTTTATACGAAGTAGGATTAAACCATTTTTTCCATGGCGCAACGCAAGACACCCCAGGTGATTTAGTCTATTTTCAAGGTCATTCTGCAGAAGGAAATTATGCACGCGCTTTTCTTGAAGGCAGATTAAGCGAAAAAAACCTTATTAATTTTCGGCAAGAGGTCAATGGAGAGGGTGTTTCTTCCTATCCACATCCATGGCTTATGCCAACCTTTTGGCAGTTTGCAACTGTCTCTTTGGGGCTAGGGGCATTACAGGCAATTTACCAAGCACGTTTTTTAAAATATTTGGAAAACCGCAAATTAATTGCAGCGAATGATCGTAAAGTGTGGCTTTTTTGTGGTGATGGTGAAATGGATGAGCCTGAATCGATCGCTGGATTATCGCTGGCAGTGCGTGAAGAATTAGATAACATTATTTATATAGTGAATTGTAATCTGCAACGCTTAGATGGTTTAGTGCGCGGCAATAGTAAAGTTATCCAGGAGCTTGAGCGTTTGTTTCATGGCGCAGGCTGGAATGTTATCAAAGTGTTATGGGATAGCAAATGGGATGCTTTATTTGCTAAAGATAAAAAAGGCTTATTAGTAAAACGGTTAAATGAGTGTGTGGATGGTGATTTACAAAATGCGTATGTTCGTGGCGGCGCTTATACCCGCGAATTTTTATGCGGCGACAATGCAGAATTACAAGCCTTATTTGCCGACCTCAGTGATGCTGATATTGCGCAACTTAATCGTGGCGGTCATGATTCTTTAAAAATTTATGCGGCTTATGCAGCAGCTGCTAAACACAAAGGACAGCCCACTGCTATTTTAGTGCAAAGTGTAAAAGGGTATGGATTAGGTGCTGGTGCAGAAAGCCGTAACGTTGCGCACAATCAACTGGAGATGACAGAAGCCGAACTCAAGGCTTTTCATGAGCGTTTTAAATTACCTTTTGCGAATGACAATCTGGAAAGTCTTTCATTTTATAAACCAGCAGAAAATAGCCCAGAACTGCAGTATTTACATGCGCAACGTAAAAAATTACAAGGTTATTTACCTGCGCGTCAGAGTATATCTCACCCGTTGACTACACCTGACTTAGCGGCCTTTGATACGGTCTTGCAAGGTACTGGTGATCGCACTATGTCAACGACCATGGTACTCGGCCGTATTTTTAATGTGTTGTTAAAAGATCCCAATATCAGTTCACGCATTGTGCCTATTTTTTCTGATGAAGTTCGTACTTTTGGCTTGGAGGGTTTATTTAGGCAAATTGGTATTTATTCGCATGTAGGGCAATTGTATCTACCAGAAGATAAAGAGCAATTACTTTATTACCGTGAATCGCAAGATGGCCAAGTATTAGAAGAAGGTATTACGGAAGCCGGTTGTATGGCTTCCTGGATTGCTGCAGCGACTTCTTATGCTACGCATCATGTACCGATGATTCCTTTCTTTACTTATTACTCCATGTTTGGCTTCCAGCGCGTGGGAGATTTTATCTGGGCAGCAGCGGACATGCGGGCGCGTGGCTTCTTGATTGGCGCTACAGCAGGCCGCACGACTTTGGAAGGTGAAGGATTACAGCATCAGGACGGGAGCAGTTTATTGGCCGCAGCGTGTGTTCCTAATTGCCGTGCTTATGATCCTGCGTTTGGATATGAGATGGCGGTTATTATTCAGCATGGATTGCGAGAAATGTATCAGCAAGAACATGATGTATTTTATTACATCACAGCCATGAATGAAAAATATGTGCAACCTGCTATGCCTAAAGAGATAGAAGAAGGGATAATCAAGGGCATGTATCTTTTCAAGGTGGCAAATACAGGAAAATTGAAAGTGCAGTTGCTGGGTGGCGGCGCTATTCTGCGCGAAGTGATAGCGGCGGCTGAATTGCTGGAAACTGATTTTGGTGTGACAGCGGATATTTGGAGTGTCACCAGTTTTAATGAATTGCGACGCGAAGGTATTGGGTTGCAACGAGAGCATATGTTTGCACCTGAAACGACACAAAAACAAAGTTATCTGCAACAATGTTTGCAAGATCATGCAGGCCCTGTGATTGCTGCCACAGATTATATTCGTAGTTACGCAGACCAAATTAGACCCTTCATTTCGCGTTCTTATACAGTGTTGGGTACAGATGGTTTTGGTCGTAGTGATACGCGAGAAAGATTACGTCATTTCTTTGAAGTAGATCGTTATCATATTGTGGTAGCTGCATTATATGCCTTAGCAAAAGAAGACGCTTTGCCTGCGAGTAAAGTGACGGCAGCATTGAAAAAATATAACATTGATCCGGAAAAACCAAATCCGGTGACGGTATAAGGGAGGACAGATTTTGGCAATTAAAAATATAACAGTGCCTGATATTGGCGGTGCTACCGATGTGGTTGTCATTGAAGTATTAGTCAAAGTGGGTGATTCTATTAAAGTGGATACCTCGCTGCTTACCCTGGAATCCGATAAGGCGACGATGGAAGTCCCCTCCTCGGATGCGGGTATCGTACAAGAGTTAAAAGTGAAAGTGGGTGATAAAGTTTCGCAAGGTTCAACTATACTTGTTTTAGAAACAACCGAAGGGAAAGCAACAGCGATTGAAAAACCCGTTAGCAAAGCAACTGACGCATCGGTTGCAAGTCATGCTATGACCACTCAAGCAGCTGAACCTGCGCCTGTTATCACTGTACCCTCTCAGGCAGTAAGTCATGCTGCTGTGCATGCGGGGCCTGTGGTTAGAAAAATTGCGCATGAATTTGGTATTGATTTAATAAAAGTCTCGCCTACTGGGCCCAAGCAACGTATTTTAAAAGAAGATATTCTAAATTACGTTAAAGCACGTCTGGCTCAAGCCGCATCCAGTGGTGCTGGATTGCCAGTAGCGCCCACGGTTGATTTTACTAAGTTTGGTCCTGTAGAAACACAAGCGCTTTCACGTATTAAGAAACTCTCTGGAAAAAATTTACATCGTAACTGGTTACTCGTCCCGCATGTCACACAATTTGGTGAAGCGGATATTACGGAGCTGGAAGCTTTTCGTGTGGAGCAAAAAGCGAATATAGAAAAACAAGGGATCAAGTTGACGCCACTTATTTTCATTATGAAAGCAGTCGCTTCTGCTTTGGAAGCTTTCCCACAGTTTAATGCTTCACTGGATGTGAGCGGTGAAAATTTAATTTTGAAAAAATATTTTCATGTGGGGGTAGCCGTTGATACTTCTGAGGGGTTGGTTGTGCCGGTTATTCGTGATGTAGACAAGAAAGGGTTGCTCGATTTAGCGAAAGAGTTGAGTGTAGTCAGTGAAAAAGCGCGTAATAAGCAATTAACGGCAAATGAGATGCAAGGCGGTTGTTTCTCTATCTCAAGCTTAGGCGGTATTGGGGGCACAGCGTTTACGCCCATTGTCAATGTGCCTGAAGTGGCTATTCTGGGTGTTTCAAAATCATCACTGAAACCTGTTTATAAAGATGGCCAGTTTGTGCCACGTTTAATGTTGCCATTGTCTTTATCTTATGATCATCGTGTGATTGATGGTGCAGACGGTGCAAGATTTATGACTTATTTGTCGAATATGTTAAGTGATACGCGGAATTTACTTTTATAATTTTAAAGGAACCCCAACCCATGAGTACTGAATTACAAACAGAAGTTGTCGTGCTAGGTAGTGGCCCAGGTGGATATACTGCTGCATTCCGTGCTGCTGATTTAGGCAAAAAAGTTATTTTAATCGAGCGTTATGCAAATATTGGTGGTGTTTGTTTAAATGTGGGTTGTATCCCCTCCAAAGCATTGCTGCATGCTGCTAAGGTAGTAGATGAAGCACATGAAATGACGGATTGCGGTATTGATTTTGGCAAGCCAAAAATCGATACCAAAAAGTTACGCGATTGGAAAAATAAAGTAGTGAGTCGTCTCACGAGTGGCTTAAAAGCGTTGGCTAAACAACGCAAAGTAGAAATTGTACAAGGCACGGCGCAATTTATCTCAAATAATCAAATTGCAGTAGAGACACCACAAGGCAAACAAGTGATTAAGTTTGAAAATGCTATCATTGCGGCAGGCTCACGCCCAGTCAAACTTCCTTTTTTGCCGGAGGATCCACGGATTATTGATTCCACGGGTGCGTTAGAGCTTGAAGATACAAAAGCGAAGCTTTTAGTGATTGGCGGTGGGATCATTGGTTTAGAAATGGCTACTGTTTATAGTGCACTTGGTGCAGAAATCACTATTGTCGAATGGATGGATCAAATTATTCCGGGTTGTGATAAAGATGTGGTGATGCCTTTATTCAAACGTATTCAAAAGCGTTATAAAAGTATTTTATTAAAAACCAAAGTCACTAAAGTGGAAGCAAAAAAAGAGGGTTTATGGGTTACATTTGAAGGTGAAAATGCGCCAGCGCAACCGGAACGTTTTGATCGTATATTATGTGCAGTCGGTCGACGCCCTAATGGTGATCAAATTGCTGCAGATAAAGCTGGCGTTAAAGTGGATGAGCGTGGTTTTATTCCTGTAGATAAACAACAACGCACCAATGTCCCCACTATTTTTGCTATAGGTGATATAGCGGGTAATCCCATGCTGGCACATAAAGCGATTCCAGAAGGACGTGTAGCAGCAGAAGTGATCGCTGGCTTAAAACATTATTTTGACGTGAAATGTATTCCCAGTGTTGCTTATACCGATCCAGAAGTCGCTTGGGTAGGTATCACAGAAAATGAAGCGAAGGCTAAAGGATTGCAATATGGTAAAGGTTCTTTCCCTTGGGCGGCAAGTGGTCGAGCCTTAAGTATTGGTCGTGATGAAGGTCTTACCAAGCTGATTATTGATGAAAAAACGCATCGTGTTATCGGGGGTGCGGCAGTAGGCCCCAATGCGGGTGAATTAGTTGCTGAGATAGGTTTGGCGATTGAAATGGGTTGTGATGTGGAAGATATTTCGTTGACTGTCCATGCGCATCCAACGTTATCAGAAACAGTAGCGATGGCAGCAGAAGTCTATGAAGGGACAATTACGGATTTGTACTTGCCAAAAAAGAAAGATGATAAAAAAGAAAGCTGAGTTATTGCAATAATATGCTAAGGACAGTAACCCTATCAGATGTTCCGCAGTTGCTTGCTATAGAAGCGGCAACACAGGTGGAGCCTTGGTCGGAAGAAATTTTTAAACTGTGTTTCCAGGGGGATAGCCGTGGTTGGGTGATTGAACAAGTTAACAGTAAGATAATAGGGTTTGTTTTAGTGCTTGTTCAGGCGGGTGAATGTCATGTTTTAAATCTAGCTGTAGAGCCAAGCCAACAGCGACAAGGTTATGGATGCAAGCTGTTATCCTATGCTTTGACTGTAGCAAAACAACAAGGCGCTGAAATAGCTTATCTTGAGGTACGTAGCTCTAATGACAATGCCATAGCGCTCTATAGAAAGATGGGGTTTGGGAAAATAGGTGAGCGTAAAAATTATTATTTTACAATGGACGGTCGTGAAGATGCGTTGGTGTATGCTATATGTCTGAATTAATCACACAACTTGCTAAACGTCGCACTTTTGCCATTATTTCCCATCCCGATGCCGGTAAAACGACATTAACGGAAAAGCTTTTATTATTTGGAGGTGCTATCCAGTTGGCTGGTACTGTCAAAGGCCGCAAAGCTTCCCGTCATGCAACATCAGATTGGATGGAATTAGAGAAGCAGCGTGGTATTTCTGTCACAACCTCTGTGATGCAGTTCCCTTATAAACAGCACATCATGAACTTACTGGATACCCCAGGTCATGCCGATTTTTCGGAAGATACTTATCGCACACTGACAGCGGTTGACTCTGCCTTGATGGTGATTGATGCAGCTAAAGGTGTAGAAGAACGCACTATCAAATTACTTGAAGTTTGTCGCTTACGCAGTACGCCTATTATTACTTATATTAATAAAATGGATCGCGATAGTCGTGATGCCATTGATTTGTTAGATGAGATTGAAACCATATTAAAAATCCGTTGTGCACCTATTACCTGGCCTATTGGCATGGGGCGAGATTTTAAAGGTGTTTATCATTTGTATGAAGATGCAGTATATCTATATGAGCCTGGTAAAAATGCAATTCAACAAGAAGGGACTAAAATTCTCGGGTTAAATAATCCAGAACTCGACAAGATTTTGGGGGATATGGCACAGGAGATTCGTGCCAATGTGGAGTTAGTGAAGGGCGCAAGTCATGCGTTTGATAAAGCGGAATTTTTAGCAGGTAAATTGACGCCTGTATTTTTTGGTTCAGCACTGAATAATTTTGGTGTGCGTGAATTGCTGGATGCATTTGCAGAGTACGCTCCTGCACCGCAACCGCGTGCCACAAAAACGCGCGATATCTTGCCTACGGAAGATAAATTTTCTGGTTTTGTTTTTAAAATCCAGGCAAATATGGATCCCGCGCATCGTGACCGGATTGCGTTTTTAAGGGTTTGTTCAGGTAAATATGCGCAGGGAATGAAAGTGTTTCAAGTTAGTTTGGGTCGTGAAGTCAAAATTCCGCAAGCCTTAACATTCATGGCGTCTGATCGTGAGCATATTAATGAAGCGTGGCCAGGTGATATTATTGGTTTATACAATCATGGTACGATTCAAATAGGCGATACTTTTTCTGAAGGTGAACAGTTAAAATTTACGGGAATTCCTTATTTTGCACCCGAGTTATTTCGTTTAGTGCGGCTGAAAGACCCACTCAAGTTGAAAGCGTTACAAAAAGGGTTGAAGCAATTATGTGAAGAAGGCGCAACGCAGTTATTCCGGCCGCTTAATAGTAATAATTTAATTTTAGGTGCTGTAGGGATGTTGCAATTTGATGTAGTGGCATATAGATTAAAGCATGAGTATAACGTGGATTGTGTTTATGAATCTGTTTCAGTAGCCACCGCGCGTTGGGTCCATTGTAATGATAGTAAGATGCTGGAAGAGTTTAAAACCAAAGCATTTGATAATCTGGCATTGGATGGTAGCGACAATTTAACTTATCTAGCGCCTACACGTGTTAATCTTAATTTAACCATGGAACGATGGCCGAAAGTGGAATTTAAAACGACGCGTGAGCATTAGATGTCATATATTATTTTAAAGTGATACCCCAAGAGAAGCGGCCGGCGAGTATTTCAGTGAGCTTTTTTTCTTTAGGCGGATTAATAAGATTATTCATTGCTTCAGCGGATGATGGCGTAAAGAAACCAAAACGCTTTTTATTGAGTGCAGTGTAAAGGCTATTTTCGTGTAGAGATTGATCACCTTCTGTTGATAAAGATAACTGTGCTTGTGTGCACGCTTTTTTAAGCTGTTCTAATATGATATTGGGACTCTGATGTTCAATGTCTGTTAATAACTCAGCTAGTGCTTCGATAATAGCAAAAGCTTTGTCAGTTCCATCGCTAAGAAAATAAGAGCGACAAGAAGTATCCTGGTGTAGTCTATATGCTTGTTTTAGTAGCACCCTCAGGATTATTTCAATATTTATGCGATCATTTGTTTCTTTTATGTCGCTTGTTTCGTCATTTTCTTCATCTTCAGAGGTGCTGGATGAATGCATAATAGGTACAGGTAACTGTAGTATCTTGCTCTTGCTTGAGAGCTCACTACTAGAAGAAGCGAATGGAGGTGGAGCCTCTCCAGGTTCTGCTTCATGCTCTTCTCCTTCCCTTCTTTCTATCTTCCCCTCCCCTGTGTTGTCAAATGGCAACGGCATGAATAATGGTGCAGGTGGCGCAGATGGTTTTACAGGCGATATTCCATCTTGGTGTCCTTCTTTGATTTCATACACTGAGAGCACGGGAGGTTGATGCATGGTTAGAATACTATTCATCTCAGCCTCTGTAAAAGAAAAAGAATCTTTTTCTAGAATAGCAGTAAGACGAACCATTTTTCCTTTTATTTTATTATATTTTGATACAGTGTCTGCATATGTTTTTTCTTCTGTAAGCTTTTTTTCGTTTGTTTCATATGCATTTTGCAGTTGTTGAATTTGTTGCTGATAAAGTGTCTTGGCTTCGTCTATTTCTTTTGAATGCGCTTGTTGGAGTTCTGTGTTTTTTTGGGTTCTTCTACGGTTTTCTTCATTTGCCAAACAGCGACAGTAAATATGAAAAGTACCTTCTTCACTTGCCTTTTTAGCAGCTCTGGCTTCTCCGCAGCCTCGCTTTGTAAGAGGGTCAAGAGATCCACATAACGTTTGACTTTTTCCTTCCTTCGGCATTACAGAAGTGGGAGGTCGTTCGAATGGAGTAGGTTGATCTAATAAGGGCTTAGTTATTTTATCTCCCATATTAACCAAAGGATATTGTTGAAGAGACGTTTGCCCTAACGTATAGGTATGTTTTTCTTCTTGAGTTGCCTTATCTGACTCGAATGTTTCTTTTGCCTTTTTTAAAGCCATGCTTCCTGGAAGCTGTGCGATCTTTTCATCAATAACCTTTTGAGCTTGAGAGAGTTTATCTTGCAGTGATTGATTGCGTGTTTCCATTACAAGTAATCCTTTATTTATTTTAATTATAGAATAAATTAATTTTACCTCTTTTATGGTTAAATAAGCAAAGCATGCATTCTAGTATAAGCTTCAACAGCATCTATTGATACTTAAGTTGGTTAAGATGAGGTATGGATGAGCTATTGCTAGTCAAGCATAATCATCATAAAGAGAAGGATAAAATGCATGAGTATAATGATTGTTCCAATCCATGCACTAAAAGACAATTATATTTGGTGTATATTTGACTCTATCACGCATCATGCCTGGATAGTTGATCCAGGCGATGCCAAGCCTGTTATCCAGTATCTTCACGAGCATCATTGGCTTTTATCGGGCATTCTTATAACACACCATCATGCAGACCATAGTGCTGGCGTCACAGAGCTTCTGCAGTATGCTGGCAATATACCAGTTTTTGGCGCACATAATAGTGCAACTCGTTTTGTTTCTTGTCCAGTCAGAGAAGGTGAAAAAATAGATTTTGCTGGTTGGCCGTTTACAGTGTTGGCGATTCCAGGCCATACGCTGGATCACGTTGCGTACCATGGTGCAGGGGCCTTATTTTGTGGTGACACATTGTTTAGCGCAGGCTGCGGCAAAATTTTTGAAGGCGATGCAAAGATGATGTATCACTCGCTGAGTCAATTGCAGGCATTAGAGGATCAAACAAAAATTTATTGTGGCCATGAATATACACTGTCTAATTTATATTTTGCCCAACATGTGGATCCACAGAATAAATATATTACCCAGAAAATCCAGCTGGTAAAAAGCATTATTAAAGAAGGTGGTTGTACTTTGCCCGCGCTGCTAGCAGATGAAAAAAAGATCAATCCATTTTTGCGTTGTGATGTGTCAGATATTATTGCGGCAGTAGAAAAACAAGTGGGGAAAAAATTAGATAATGCGGTGGATGTATTCCATTATTTAAGGGAATGGAAAAATAGCTTTATTGTCCCGCTTGGGATCCCTTAAATAAAGCATATAAAAAACGTATCTATTCAGCATCTGTAGCCTCTCCTCTTGTGGCAGAAGTCGTCGCCAGAGGAGTAGTGGTCTTATAAAATAATAGGCTTTTAAGCCAGTGCTAAAACAACCAAATATACCTTAATTTATTGATTTATCTAATATTTTTTAGTATAAGAAGCGAGAGCTTGTTAATCAAATAGATCTGTATATTTTATGAGCCACAATGTATAATAAGCACATTTTATTGCTAACTGTTACTAACATTTCCGTGAGAGAGTTTATCGATATATCTATGGCAAATCTCATCAGTATACTCAAACAGCAGCAGAAGACTAAAATAACTCATCAGCAGCTATTAGGTTTTTATTTTATTGTGACCAGTATCTTATTGGCTTTTTTATTAAATGCTGTTGCTCAGCAAAGCCCGCAAAACATTCAAATTAATGAGGTGATTTTCCATTTTTTTCGTCACCTAAGAACACCTGTCATCGATAATATTATGCTATCTATCTCTTTTTTAGGTGATAAATATGTCTTACTGCCTCTCTCGCTTACACTGTTTGCCTGGTTAATCTGGAAACAAAGATATATAGCTTGGCATATATTGTTTTTAGGCATGCTGGCATTGGGTAGTGTTAAATTTATTAAACCGCTTGTTCATTCTCCGCGTCCAGGGGGAGTCGTCGATGTAAACTTCAGTAGTCATTTCTCATTCCCTAGCGGTCATACTACTCTTGCGGTGGTTTATTATTTTCTTCTCGCTTTTCTACTGATTAAGGCATATAAAATCAAACGTTATCAACTGGTCATTTATGCCATTGCAGCCATTCCTGTCATAGCCATTTTTTTGGCGCGCTTATATTTTGGGGTGCATTGGTTGACGGACATTATGGGTAGTGCTTTATTAGGTTTTGCGCTGCTTATGTTGATTCTATTATTTTATAACTTTATTAAAGTACAAGAACATCTTGCGCCAAAAGGAATAGTGATAGTGAGTTTGTTAACCTTGCTAGTCACATATAGTGTTACTTTTTATTTTACTTTTGATAAACTCAAGTCCGCCTATACTATGCTTGAATCGTCGACGTTAGGAGTTAAATATGCCGCACTTGATTTTAGAATATAGTTCTAACTTGTTAGAGAAAACAACCTTATCTGGCGTATTTAAAAAATGCCATGTTATATTAGCTGAGATGCTTCCTACCGAAATCAATAGTTGTATTAGTAGAGCGATTGAATCTGATCAGTATTATATTGGTGAAGGTCAGCCGAATAGAGCGTTTATTCATGTGAGTTTAAGGTTGAAGACAGGAAGAACATTTGAAACCTTGCAAAAGACTAGTGAAAACATATTAATGGCTATAAAAGAGTATTGTGAGGAATCCAGTGAGAAGCTGAACTTACACATTAGTTTGGAAGTGATTGAGCTGGGAAAAACGTATTTTAGCAAAAAATAGCATTATTTGGTAATTTTAAACTAAAGGGTACTGGATGTCATTTTTGCTAAAATGCTTTAATAATCTGCGATTTTAGCTTAATATTATCTCCATTTAATATTGAATTAAATGAGACCCAGCCGTGATCGAAACCACATCCGTTCAGCTACGCATTAAAGACTTAAGCAAACGCCTCGATGAAATTCGGAGGTATCTTTGACGTTGATCAAAAACGTGATCGGCTACAGGAAGTACAGCAGGAATTAGAAGATCCTACTATTTGGAACCATCCTGAGAAGGCGCAGAGCTTGGGACGAGAGCGTGTACAATTAGAAGGTGTAGTCAATTCTATTCAAGTGCTTGAGACACACCTCAACGATGCCAGTGCATTGTTTGAATTGGCAGCAGAGGAAAATGATGCAGTGACTGCTGTTGCCATTATCGCTGATCTGGATAAAGCGACTAAGACCATAGAGCAACTAGAATTCCAGCGCATGTTTGCGGGTGAAATGGATGCGAACTCTGCTTATATGGACATTCAATCAGGTTCCGGCGGTACGGAAGCGCAAGATTGGGCAAACATGCTATTGCGCATGTACTTGCGCTGGGGTGAGAGCCATGGGTTTCAGGCGGAATTAATTGAAGCATCGGCCGGAGAAGTGGCAGGGATTAAAAGCGCAACGGTCAAGTTTACTGGGCCTTATGCTTATGGCTGGTTGCGAACCGAAACAGGTGTGCATCGCTTAGTCCGAAAATCCCCATTTGATTCAGGTAACCGACGGCATACCTCGTTTGCTTCTGTGTTTGTGTCGCCTGAAGTGGATGAAAGTATAAATATTGATATTAACCCAGCTGATTTACGCATTGATACTTATCGTGCCAGTGGAGCCGGTGGGCAGCATGTTAATCGTACAGATTCAGCCATACGTATTACACATATCCCAACCAATACCGTTGTGCAGTGTCAAAGCGATCGTTCCCAGCATAAAAATCGTGCTCAGGCGATGAATCAATTGCGTGCCAAGCTATATGAGTTAGAATTACAAAAACGTCGTTCCAAGCAAGATGAGTTAGAGGCGAGCAAGATGGACATTACTTGGGGTAGCCAGATACGTTCTTATGTATTAGATACCTCACGCGTTAAAGACTTACGTACGGGTGTGGAAGTGATGCAGCCGCAAGCTGTGCTGGATGGTGACCTGGATAAATTTATTGAAGCAAGCTTATTGAGCGGATTATGATTATGACTGAGCAAGAAAATAGTGTAGTAGATACCAATGAATTGATTGCACAGCGACGCGCTAAATTGAAAGAATTGCGCTCCAAGGGTAATGCTTACCCTAATGATTTCCAGCGGGATACATTAGCAGCGCAAGTACATGCTAGATATGAAAATAAAACCGAACCGGAGCTGGAAGCAGAACCTATTGCTGTAAAAGTAGCTGGGCGCATCATGACGCGGCGTTTGATGGGAAAAGCCAGTTTTGTCCATTTGCAAGATATGTCGGGAAAGATTCAACTCTATATTCGACAAGATGCTGTTTCGCCAGAGTTATATGAACAATTTTTACAATGGGACTTGGGCGACATTATCGGTGTCGATGGCACCGTTTTTAAAACTAAAACAGGTGAGTTATCCATTCGGGTACAGCATTTACGCTTATTGACCAAGGCATTACGTCCCTTGCCAGATAAATATCATGGTTTAACAGATCAGGAGTTGCGTTATCGGCAGCGCTATTTAGATTTGTTAGTCAATGAGACTACCCGTCAAACTTTTATGATTCGTTCCAAGATAATTATAAAGATAAGAGAGTTTTTAACGCAACGTCATTTTGTTGAAGTGGAAACACCAATGATGCAAGTCATGCCAGGCGGGGCTGCAGCACGTCCCTTTGTGACACACCATAATGTGCTTGATATGCCATTATTTTTGCGCATTGCGCCAGAGCTCTATCTAAAGCGTTTAGTGGTGGGTGGCTTTGAACGAGTGTTTGAAATTAATCGAAACTTTCGTAATGAAGGCTTATCGACACAGCATAACCCTGAATTTACGATGTTAGAGTTTTATCAAGCTTATGCAAACTTTCATGATTTAATGGATTTGTCAGAAGAGTTGTTCCGTTATTTAGCGCAAGAAATTTTAGGTACCCTGGTTATTCAATATCAAGCAGAACAGTTTGATTTAAGTAAGCCTTTTGCCCGTCTTAATATGTTAGATGCCATATTACATTACAATTCAACGCTAAGAAAAGCCGATCTTGCTACGTTGGAAGCGGCAAAAATAACAGCCAAAAAGCTGGACATTCCAGTGAAAGAGAGTGATGGGCTTGGTAAAATTCAATTAGAACTGTTTGAAAAAACAGTAGAGCATAAATTGCTACAACCTACTTTTATTACAGATTATCCGGCAGAAGTATCACCTTTGGCGCGACGTAATGATAAAGACCCTTTTGTGACTGACCGTTTTGAATTATTTATAGCGGGGCGGGAAATAGCGAATGGTTTTTCTGAGTTGAATGACGCAGATGATCAAGCAGAGCGTTTTCGTAAACAAGTGGCAGATAAAGAGGCGGGTGATGAAGAAGCCATGCCTTACGATGAGGATTATATCACTGCATTAGAACATGGCATGCCACCTACGGCGGGAGAGGGAATAGGTATTGATCGGTTAGTAATGTTATTTACAAACTCGCTGTCTATTCGTGATGTTATTTTGTTTCCGCATATGCGGCCGGTGAAAGAGTCATAAAATTTTTTACAATTTTTTATAAAATACTTGCGTATCATTTTTTTTAATGATCTAATGTCATCGCTTGATTGTACAATTTGTTTGATAGTCCTGTTATTTCCTCAGTTTTTCCTAAAATCCATTCTGCAAAATAAGACAAATAACTATTTGTTATATCCATTACACTTCGAAATGCGAAGCTTGTCATTTTTATAATCATTCAAAACTATTAAAACAAAAAGGAGCTTAATATGAGATTATCCATTACTAAAATTGTTGATCACCGCAGTCTTTTAGTAGCGTATTTGCCGCAACATGGCATTGCTCGAGCTGCAATGGTATTACCAGGCGCTGGATGTAGTCTAGGTTGCTGCTGTTCATCTTGTGGTACAGTCACTAAGTAAATTAGCTTTTTTATCTCTTAACTATTCAGCACTTGCTTAGTAGATTCCAATCTGTAACTGCTCACTCTGACTTAGAATTTCCCTCTCCCGCACTCAAAATCAGTTTTTCTAACATCCTTTATAAGCAAGCGGGAGAGGGAAATTCTAAGTCAGAGTGAGGAGTTCCCTCAATTTTTTAAAATAATAATGGAGTAGCATTTTATGCCTATTAATGAAGAAATTAATCGAGAGTTATTAAACGCTTCTGCTTATTTAAATGGCTATAGCCCATTTATTCCCTGGTCAGGCGCAATAGGGCTTAAGCCTAATTTAATTAAGTATACAGAACGCAATTATTTACCTCTGTTAGCAGAAGAATATTTATTAAATTCATATTACACCCGTGGAGATATTGAAAGTGAGTTATCAGTTGAGCATTTTTACGATGACGCCAGTATTGTTACTCAAGCATTAAATAACCACCGTGATTATCTTGATTTACCTAAAATAGCGTTACCTTCAGGCGTTGCTTTAGATATCAGTTTAGGAGAAGCCATTCTTGGGAGAAGAAGCTGCAATCAATTCACAGGTGATGCTGTCAGTATGGATTATTTGGCAACTGTTGCAAGATGTGCACGAGGTGTCTCAGATACAGCGATTGTGAAGTTACAGGAAGGAGGAGAGATTCAGCTTGATTTTAGTACTGTCAGTAGCGCGGGGCATCTGTATCCTGTTGATGTTTATTTTTTAGCATTGAATATTAAAAGATTGGACCAAGGGATTTATTATTATCTGGCGCATCAGGATGTGCTAATAAAAACAGGGAATGAAAAAGAGGCGGCAGACATTCTTGCAACATTTGTTAGGACTAAAAATGAAATAATACATGCCCGCTCCAACTATATATGTCTTTTTGTGGCTCATCCTTGGAAATCAATGAGCAAATATGGCAATCGTGGCCTACGTTTTATTTTGCAAGAAATAGGTGCAATTGCACAGAACATTCATTTGACCAATGTTTGTTTGGGGCTGGGGAGTATGGATTGGGGTGGGTATTATGAAAATGAAGTCAATCAAATCATGGGGTTTGATGGAGTCAGTCAATCCGTTCTGCATATAGTATTGGCAGGAATAACAAGTTAAAACTAGAAGGAAATAAACACTATGAAACAAGCTACCTTACGTATTAAATCTCATTTTTCTATCATCCCACATTCTGCACAGCAAGTTGAGTTGCGCAGCGGTGTCTGGAATCCAACTTCATTTATCATTAATGATGAATCAAATACAAATAAACTCTATGCTATTTTAAAAGATTTAAATGGGAATCTTACTGTGCAAGAAATGGCGAAAAAACATCATGTCTCTCGTGCAGAAATTGAGGCAATACTGGATCATTTGCAACAATTAAATGTGGTAGAAAGTTCAACCTCAGAAGTAATTAATAATTATATGGAACATTTGGTCGTGCAATCAGGCGGATTAAATGACAATGGGAGAAATATTTTAATTATTGGTGAAGATATTATATGTCATGAAATAAAGAGAATTTTAGTCAATATAACTCATGAGAATTCTATTGTTACATTGGATGTAGCTGATCCTGCTATAAAAAGTATTAAAACAAATGCGCAATGGATGTTTGACAGCTTCATGTTGGAGGAAGCGGTTGATAAATTTTCGTGGTGGAAGGATTATTTTATTGTTTTGGCTTTAACGCGAAATGATCCATTATTGGCAATGCGCCTCAATCAGATGAATTATACTTTGGGTATTCCGTGGATTCACGGTGTGATTGATGGTCCTTTTATATTTATAGGGCCTGCTTTTCTCTCTCAATCAGGGCCATGTTATCATTGTTTTGAAAAGCGCGTTACGATGAATTTGCGTGAATATGCTAGTTATCAGCGGTACAAAGAGACATTGGCGGTAAATGAGTGCACGGAAAATATAATAAACAAAAGTTCTCCAGTTATGCATGTACTTGCAGCGCATTTGGCGATGGAAATTATTAATTATCGCTATGCAATGACCTGTTTTACTAAATCTAAAGCGCTATCTATTTATTTGCCAACCATGGAAATTTTCTTTAATGAGGTATTACGTTTGTCTGGTTGTTCAGTGTGTGGTTCGGTCTCTCATCGGGATGATCAACAACTTTATTATGATTATCAATCACTATTGGAGAATGTGATCCATGATTAAATTAGAGGTACATTCGCGTGATAATCAGTTGTCTCCCATTACTCAGTTATTAAATAAAAAAATGCTGAGTCCTCTGTGTGGCATTGTACAGGAAATCGGATTTCTACGTCGCGCCAGTCGTGCGCCTAAAATCATTTCAACAGGATCAGATTTGACAGGGGTGCATATATTGTTACATAAACCACACCCTGGACGCGGAGGCTATCATATAGGCGCGGCAGGTCTCAGTTTAAATGAAGCGTTAATTAAAACATTTGGGGAATCTATTGAACGTTATGCGCAATTAGTCGCAGAGATAGCAGGGCGGTTTTCTATTAAGTTTCTTTCTTATGACCAAATGATTAGGGTAGAAGGCGATGCTGTTTTACATGATAGTAGGCTAAGGCTGTTTGGGCAACATCAATTTAAACAAGCTGATTTTCCATTTATGTGTTACGCGGATCAACCGCTTGGTTGGATCAAGCTACCTTCGTTATTAAGCACACATTCGATGTGGGTTCCTGCCCAATTTGTACTTGTAGGTTATCAAGTAAAGCATGTACAAAATGAACCCTGGTTATCTCCTGCGGTAACAACAGGCACAGCAGCGCATACAGATAAGATAAAAGCGTTGATAAATTCTATATTGGAATTAGTACAAATTGATTCAGCGATGGGGCATTGGTATTCTGCTCGTCAAGCAAAAAAAATTAATTTTGATGCTCGTACGCGCAACCTGGAAACAATTTTAAGCAGGCAAGGTTATTTTAACCCTATACAATTTAGCTTTCACTGGTTAGAAAATCCTGATCTTGCTGGGTTTGCTGTCGCTTGCGTTTATCGTAATCAACGAAGCATGCCTAAAGTGGCGATCGGTTTAGGCGCCGATGTTTCGTTAACTAGAGCAATGTATAAAGCCTACCTTGAGGTCATTGGAGTTATTGGGTTATCCAGAATGGTTATTTTTCAAAAAAAAGCAGATTATTCAAATGCGCTTTTTTATGATTTAGATAGTAATGTAGGCTATTATGGGATGGGCTATGGTTATTCTCTCATTCAAGAAAAATTTCCCTTAAATGATACTATTGATGCAATAAATTTACCTCTTGATATTCAGAGTGGTGAAGACAAACAATTGGCTGTCCTGGTTAATGGTTTTAAAGAATCAAATAAAGAATTGCTTTTCTGTGATTTAACTTGTGTAGAAGCAGCAGATTTGGGTTTTATAGTAACACGAGTATGGTCACCTGATACATTAAGTTTATGTTTGCCTAATGCCCCTTGGACGCAACATCCACGTTATCTAAGTTATGGAGGGTTAGCGCATGAATCTCCACACCCTTACCCCTGAGTTAAAAGATTATATATTGGCTATTATGCTAACTTGGTGTCTGGGGAGTTCAAATTTAGCAAGCCATGTTTATAGTCGCTATTTTGCCAATAGTACCATCAACCCTCTAGTTATTCAGTGTATTTTCAAAGGATTAATTTGCTTGGCAGCGCTGGCAATATTGTCCAGCAATGATTTATTTGCTACGACAATTGGGTGGCAATTAATCAGCATTCCACTTGGGTTGGTAGTCGGATGGTTTGTTGTAGAAGTGGAATTAATAATAAATCGTTTTATGCAGCGTCAAAATAGTGGAAATAAGTTTATGCCAATATGTAAAAATAATTACTATCACTCACGTACAGGGCCGGGTAATGCTATTCTGTCATTGGCTCCCACTTATCGATTTCTTCACAAAACTAATTTAAAAAAATTACATGAACATTATGTCGCGCATGAAACCAAGCGAGGCAATTTTTCTTTGGCGACTATTTTATTAATAGCAGTATTTGAGGAAATACTATTTAGAGGGTATCTGGTTCAGTGTTGTGGTTTATTTCCTGAAACGCTGTCTAAGATCGCATTGACTATAACTGTTATCTTTTTTGGTATTTCGCATGCAAGTTTTGGACTGTGGCAGGTGATAGCTAAAATAATTTTAGGGGGGTGTTGTATGGTTACAGTATTACTATGTCATACCATACTGCCTGCTTTGGTTGTGCATGGTTACTTGAATTATGTAGCATTTCGGTATCAGTATAGGTAGTTAATATGAATGTGTATACTACATTTTTGTATCAATTTTTACTAAGTACAGCAATCATTATTTTTTTTTATTTCTATGTTAAATCATATATATTTTTTATTGCACCTAAAATGGCTTTTTATTTGCAAGTAACAAAACACAACTCAGTTGAAATAGCTAAAGGTGTTATTGAATTATCAGTAGTAGTGTTGCTGCATATAGTATTTAGCATTGCATTAATATTGTTTTTAGCGATTCCAGTTATTCTGTCAGGATTCACATTAACTCAGGTTGTGTTATCTATTCCGATAGGTATCTTGCTTGGTATAGG
>Ga0206921_10014_pt3 | contig 47421 bp, 39 predicted proteins | sample Alteio_BWOrgHeat_66_FD_152930 | JGI IMG/M metagenome (GOLD analysis project Ga0206921, IMG submission 152930) | Enriched cells from forest soil in Barre Woods Harvard Forest LTER site, Petersham, Massachusetts, United States -... | ecosystem: Environmental > Terrestrial > Soil > Temperate forest >...
GGTCGGATGCAAGAACAGTAAAAGTCAGTTCGTTTTTATACTCGATCATTTTGCGAAGCGTTTGCCGCATCGAGATCATCGTTGCCCCAAAGCGCGACCGTGTCCGGTTAAAGAAATCGGTAAATACCTCGTTCGATTGCGGTTTATATACGATCATTCTTCTTTTATCGGTCAAAAAACCGAAACTCAAACAAGCCATTTCCCAGTTGGCATAGTGCCCCGCAGCTGCTAAAATGCTTTTTCCCTGCGTAAAATAATGTTCCATTAATTCAGGGTTGGTACAAACCATTCGCCGCCGAACCGATTTTGCCGACATGCTTACCGATTTGATGGTTTCCATCATCAGGTCGGCCATGTACCGGTAGTATTTTTTTTCTATCACCCTCCGTTCGGCCTCAGTTTTTTCGGGAAAAGAGTGGAGCAGGTTTTCCTGTACCACATCGCGCCGGTAATGGACAATATAATAAAGAATGACAAATAAAATATCGGCTACGCCATATAAAAACCAGAAAGGCAACAGCGAGACGAGGTACAAAAAGTACGTACCCAAACGTGAAAGCCCTTTTTTTATCATTATTTTCGTCCGAATTTTGCTGCAAACATAAAATATATGATTGAAAAAGGCGCTGTTTTACCTATGTTTTATCTTCCACCGGTTGAATATTTTGTAAAACTGAATATTTATAAGCCCGATGTGCTGATTGAAAGAGAAGAACATTTCCCTAAACAAACCTATCGCAACCGCACTAATATTTATTCGCCCGACGGCGTGCTGGCCTTAACTGTGCCGGTTATACGTGGTGCAAAAAACCATACTAAAGTTAAAGATGTAAAAATAAGCTACGATTTCAACTGGCAGCGTTTACACTGGCTCAGCCTGCAGGCTTGTTACCGTCGCTCCGCTTATTTTGAATATTACGAGGATGAACTGGCGCCATTTTATGAAAAAAGATTTGATTTTCTTTTTGACTATAATGAACAACAACTTCAGTTTATCCTAAAGGCGATCAAAATGAAACTGGAGTTAAACTACACCCAAACCTACGAACCGGAGTATCCTTATTTGAACGACTTTCGGCACACCATCAGTCCAAAAAAAGAGGCAGACTTTAACCAGAAACCCTACCTGCAGGTTTTTGATGAACGTATCGGCTTTCGAAAAAATTTAAGCATTGTCGACCTGCTGTTTAACCAGGGGCCGCATTCTATTAATTATCTTTAATAAAACATCCGATCCGTATGGATAGCAACTCAAAAATTAAAGCGGCAAAAATTATACTCCTTCTTGCCGCTATCTACAATATTTTTTGGGGCGTGGTGATCTCCCTTTGTCCTCAAATTATTTTGTTTGGCAATAGTTCTACCGGTTTCTTGCTTATCCTAATCAGGTGTATTGGCATGTTGGTGGGTGTTTATGGCATTGCTTACTATTTTTCATCTACCGATCCGCAACGCTACTGGCCCTTAATTCTGGTGGGCTTTATTGGTAAGGTATTGGGTCCGGTTGGCTCGCTTTACTACGTGTTTATAGGTGAACTCACTCCCCGTTTTCTTTGGGTCAACCTGCTGAACGATTTTATATGGTTAATTCCTTTTGGCTGGATTTTGTTCCAGGTTCTAAAAGGCGGGTATGCAACAAAAAATAGTTAGCATAAGGAATCGTCATAGATTTTTAACTAACAAAGAGAGATTTAAGTTTTAAACGACTGCCCGTCCGTCACGCGTTAGAAATGATCAAAATTTTTACTACTTTTATATTTATGTATTGCAACATTCATGTTACCGTCTGTTTTATAAACAAATCTTTATGAACTTTGTATAATTGTTGTGATGAAAGCACCCCATTCAAAATACAAACGACGTTTTAAATTAGCTAAAATACTCATTTCGCTGGCGGCGTTGTTTTTTGTAGCAAAACCATTCTTAGCTTTTAGCCTCTTCAATCAGTCCCATCAACCCTTACAGGAAAGCATTTTTGTAAAATCATTTACAAAACGTAAACTGGAATTTGTGAAAGACAGCAAATTAGATATGGCTGCTGTTCAAAAAAAATTGGCCGATCCTATTAACCAATTGTTGTTGGGTTTCTTTTTCTTCTTAAGCATTCTCTTCCCTTTAATTTCCGAAACGGCATCCGGTATTACAGATCGCTCTTTACGGAGACTAAAATTATCCCTCGTCCCCACCCATGATACCTGGCTTCGAAATGGCCAGCTCATTATTTGATCTTAAGTTTTTCTGACTACCAATCACAGGCATTGCAAATTGCTTTTGCGGGTATTTTTCCATTTAAACCCGGTGTTATTTTTTGATGCCGGCGTTTCAACAAACTTTTAAGATCAAATAATTTAAAAAATGAAAACGTTAAAATCATATATCAGTATCATCATCGTGATGATCACATTCTACGCTAATTCTATCGCACAGGCAAAAACCGTAAATGACGTGCCGTCTGCTGTTGCCAATGCATTCAAAACCAAATATCCCAATGCCACTATAAAAAACTGGGATATCGCAGATAATATCTACACAGCAAAAGCCAAAGACGAACACGGCAAATACTACGCCTCGTTTGATAACAACGGCAACTGGGTTAATACTACTGTAAAATACAACTGGCCCAGCCATTTAACACCCGCCGTAAAAAAAGCTTTCCGCAATAGCGAATACAGCGGCTGGCACATCTATGGCGTCAATGTAATTGAAGCGCCATCAGGTCAGTCATACCAGTTGTTAGTTGACGATGCAAACCACAAGATCAATTCAAACCACCAGGAGCTGTTTACATTAGACCATTTATTGGAATATAAGGCAAACGGTGAGTTGATACAGGATAAAAGCCTTAATTAAGCACTGTGGGCATCAAAGAAAGGCGATTTCTTTTGGGAAAAACCTTTGCGTGCTCTATTAATTTTTGATTTTCCTTTATTGAAAATAAACCATAAAAAAGTTTTCACTGAGGTCGCGAAGGCTGATCTGCCGTTTCGACCTCAGTGAAACTACTTTTCGAATTTCAATCTCATGTGTTCACTACTAAAAAATCCCCTGGGACAATAATCAACGCACATCATGTCGAATCCAAACGAATTAAACGTGAAGATCATCGGGTTTTAATGCATATGAAAAAGCTTCAAACAGCTAAAATATATCTTTTCGTGGCGGCGCTGCTGTTCGTTGCCAAGCCCTTTTTAGGTTTTGGCATGTTCAGCAAACTGCACCCCCCTGCCCAAGAAAATATTTTTATCAAGGCGTTTTCAAAAAGCACACCCGAATATTCGGAAGATAATAGTTTTAATCTCTTCGAGGTTCAAAAAAAAGCAATCAGCCCACTCCCAATGGGCTTCTATGGCATTTCTTTTTTGTTAAGCATTCTTTTTCCGGTTCTTTTTGCGGCAGGAATTAAAATAAACCAGCATTATTTGCGCCAGATACAGCTTTGTGTTTTCCAACCTGGGGATACCTGGCTGCTTAATGGTCATCTGCTCATCTGATAAGCGTTTTTTGTCGCGTACCCGCGATGTTTTTTAGCAGGTTTAATATTATCTCCTATCTGCTTCCCAACAATCTATTGTTCAATTAATAAAAAAAACAAATGTTTATTATAAAAAGATGCTTGTTTATATGCTTATTGCTGGCAACAGTAACCAGCGCGTATGCACAGCAATCCCCAACGGTAACGCTAAAAGAGTTACTGAACAAGGTAGACCAAAAAGCACCCCAGTTGCTGACCGACTCAGCGGCTATCCTTATAAGGCGTGCCCAGGCAAATGAAGTACACAATAACTGGCTGCCTAACTTAAAACTGAATTACCAGGCCGATATCGGTACCAGCAATAATACAACCGGCCCTTATTTTGGCTTTGGTATTATCCCTTCCAGTTCGGGCGGAATCCACAATACCAGCGTAACTACGGCCTTATCTGATAACCTGGGTATTGCCGCCCTCGATTGGGAAGTATACAATTTCGGAAAATACGGTGCACAAAACCGGGTTGCCAATTCCGATGTAACTGTGGAACAAAATCAGTATACCGAATCAAAATACGACCTGAGGGCCTTTACCATCAGTAATTATTTGCAACTACTCCGATTGCAGGATTTTATGGGTATTCAGTACCGCGACATTCAGCGGACACAGGAGATTCTGCGCTCAATTATGTCACTTGCCAAAAGTGGTGTACGGCCCGGCGTTGATACCAGCATAGCCCAGGCGGAGCTGTCAAAAGCCCGCCTAAATTATATCGAAGTAAATAACCAGTTAAAACAGGCGCAACTGCAGCTATCGGCGGTAAGTGGTTATCCTTACCAATCCATTGTGCCGGATACCACTGTTGAAATGACGCTGATCGCCCAGCCGGCGGCATACTTATTCCCGGCTGATACCAGTAACCATCCCCTGATTAACTTTTACAGGTCGGTGTACCAGAATAGTTTAGAGCGTGAAAACCTGGTAAAAAAACTCTATAACCCTACTATTTCCCTGGAGGCAGCAGCCTGGGATCGTGGTTCGAGCGTGGATGCCAACGATAATTATAACAGCCTTTCAACTGGCTATGGCTTTCAGCGGGGCAATTATTTGGTTGGTGTAGGGATTTCCTATAACCTGTTCGACCTGAAACGGCGGCAGTTAAAACTGCGCACTCAAAAAGCGAGCACCGATTACGCCTATAAAAAATTGCACGAGCAGCAGCAATTACTCAACATAAGCGCAAGCCAGGCTGACGTGGAGATGGAGACGGCCCTAAACAGGTTAAAAGAGATCCCCAACCAGTTAAAAGCCGCTAATGATGGCTACCGGCAAAAGCTTTCTCTTTACAGGAACGGCCTTACAGATATTGTGGAACTGGATGCTGCTTTAAATATCCTGTACCGTGCCGAAACGGATTATATGCAGGCCAAATATGATTACACGAACGCACTGTTCCAGAAAGCGATAACAGAGAACCAGGTAAATTCAATTTTAACTCTCCTAAAATAAAAAATTATGTCAATGGTCACATCCGCACTCAAAAGGCCCATCACAGTAATCGTAATTACCATGAGCCTTTTAATATTTGCAGTGCTAAGTGCAATAAATATACCGATAGATATTTTTCCGAAGCTAAACCTGCCTACCATTTATGTAATTGAATCGTATGGAGGCATGTCCGCCCAACAGATGGAAGGCTTTTTTTCCACCCGCCTGGCCGATCAGTTTTTATATGTAGATGGGATAAAGAACATCAGCAGTAAAAGTATCCAGGGTTTAACCATTATTAAGCTATCTTTTTACGAAACCACCAACATGGCCGAGGCCTCGGCACAGGTAGCTTTACAGGTTAATCGCGCGCAAAGCTTTTTCCCGCCGGGCGCATTACCGCCGCAGGTGGTAAGGTACGATGCTTCGTCACTACCCGTGGGCGAACTGGTGATGGAAAGTAAAAATGAAAGCCTGAAAGATATCTATGACCTTGCAGCTACCCGCATCAGGCCGATGTTTTCTACCATTCCCGGGCTGTCCGCGCCCCCGCCCTTTGGCTCAAATGCGCGAACCATCGTTTTTAATATCGACCCAAACAAGCTGCGCAGCTTTAACCTTACACCCGATGAGGTGGTGGATGCCCTTTCAAAATATAATGTGATGTCGCCGTCCGGCAACCTCAGGATGGGCAGTACCATGTATTTAACCACCATGAACTCGTTGGTGAATAAAGCGGTGAATTTTGGCGAGATCCCTGTGTTAACAAAAGATGGCGTGCCTATTTATATTAAAGACATTGCCAGGGTGAGCGATGGCGCCGACGTAACCGTTGATTATGCGCTGGTCAATGGCAAGCGCTCTGTCTATATCCCGGTGGTTAAAACAGCTTCCGCTTCAACATGGACCGTAGTGCAGGACTTGAAAAGCAAGCTGCCCGAAATGCAGAACCTGTTGCCGAATGATGTGAAGATTTCCTATGAGTTTGACCAATCCGTATTTGTGGTGAATGCGGTTAAAAGTTTGATGACCGAGGGTGGCCTTGGTGCGTTGCTAACAGGTCTCATGGTGTTGCTTTTCCTGCGTGATCTGCGCAGTAGTTTGATCGTGGTGATCACTATCCCGGTATCTATATTAATTGGTGTATTGTTGCTCAGTCTTTTCGGGCAAACCATCAATATCATGACTTTGAGCGGGCTGGCGCTGGCGATCGGTATTCTCGTCGACCAGGCCACGGTAACCATCGAGAACATCCACCAGCACCTGGAAATGGGTAAAAACAAACGGCTGGCGATATACGATGCCTGCGAAGAGATCTCGTTTCCTTTATTACTGATATTGCTGTGTATCCTGGCAGTGTTTGCACCTTCATTCCTGATGAACGGTGTGCCGAAAGCCATGTTCCTGCCTTTGTCAATGGCTATTGGTTTAACCATGATCGTGTCGTATGTGCTGGCGCAAACATTGGTGCCGATATTGAGTAATTGGATGATCAAAGCTGAACGGTACCAGACATATCATCATCAACAGGTTCATGCCCATGCCGGAGAAGCGCTTGACAGGAATGAAGAAATACAGGTAAACACGCACCGCGACGAAGAAGTTAAACATCCTGAGCAAAACGATTTTTTTGAAAAAGTGAAATCCAGATTTATCGGGATCCTTACCAGGTTGATGCCGCGTAAAAAATTGATCGTACCCATTTACCTGGTGGTGGTAATCGTTCTGGCTGGTGTTGGTTTTGTGGTGATCGGTAAAGATATGATGCCGAAACTCAACAACGGGCAATTCCAGATTCGTTTGAAAGAGCCGCAGGGTACTCGCCTGGAACGCACCGAAGATAAGTTTAAACAGGTGCTGCAAATCATCAACCAAACCGTAAATAACCATGTGAAAATAACTTCAGGGTATATCGGCCTTGTCCCCAGCAGTTTCGGGAGTAGTAACCTGTATGTGTTTAATACAGGCACGCACGAAGCTGTGTTACAGGTAAACCTGGATGAAGATTACAAAATAAACCTCGATGAACTGAAAGACGCTTTGCGGAAAAACATCAAACAGGCCATCCCTGAAATGAGTATCACGTTTGAGCCGATTGATATGACGGAAAAGATCATGAGCCAGGGCGCCAACACCCCTATCGAAGTGCAGGTGGCGGGTAAAAATATGCAGCAGATAAAAACGTATGCCGGCAAGGTTTTAGTCAAACTGAAGCAAATACCTTACCTGCGGGATGTACAGATCAACCAGCCGCTGGATTACCCGGTGGTAGCCATTACGCTCGACCGTTTGAAGGTTTCGCAATTGGGCTTAAATGTAAGCGATATAGCCCGTTCGGTGACTGCCAGTACCTCATCCAGCCGTTTTACGCTGAAAAATTTATGGCTCGATACTGCCAACTCTTACACTTACCAGGTACAGGCGCAGATACCTGAATATGTGATGAACTCCATGGATGAGTTAAAGGAGATCCCTTTGGTAAAGGGGCAGAGCAGCCCAACCCTTGCAGATGTGGCCACGTTTAAACAAACCACCGCGCCCGGCGAGTATGACCGTACGGGGCCGCGCCGTTTTATTACCGTTAGCGCCAATATTTATAAAATGGACTTAGGCACCGCCACCACGGCCGTTCAAAAAGCGGTAAAATCAGTAGGCGAACCGCCAAAAGGTTTAATTGCCACTTTAGGCGGTATGTCCGACCTGTTGACCGAAACGCTCAGTAGCCTGCAAAACGGGCTAATGTTTGCAGTACTCGTGATATTTTTATTGCTGGCGGCAAATTACCAATCGTTTAAAGTATCGCTTTCTGTATTATCTACCATTCCGGCGGTGATATTGGGTTCGATTATCGCATTGCTCATAACCGGTTCCACCCTTAACCTGCAATCCTATATGGGGATGATCATGTCAACGGGTGTATCGGTGGCAAATGCCATCCTGATCGTTACCAATGCCGAAAAATTGCGACTCGAATACAGGGACGCGAACAAAGCGTCGATTACCAGCGCCTCTATCCGTTTACGCCCCATCCTGATGACAAGCTTCGCGATGATCGCGGGGATGATCCCGATGGCTTCCGGTATGGGCGAAGCCGGCGAACAATCAGCACCGCTTGGGCGGGCGATAATAGGCGGTTTGGCCGCTTCAACCTTTGCTGCCTTATTTATACTGCCAATGGTATTTGCATGGGTTCAGGGTAAAACAACCTTTCAAGAACCATCCCTAATGCCGGTAGAAACAAATGAACCACTCCATTTAAATATAAAAGAAAATGAAATATAGACCCTATTTGATATTAGTTATCGCCGGTTTTTTTGCGGCTTGTTCCGGCAATAATAAACCGGTTGATCTGACGGCCCAAGCTAAAGAGCACGTTAATAAATACCAGTTTGCAAGTGTATCTGAAAAAGCGCTGTCGTCATCTGCGCGACTTCCAGGGCAGTTAATTCCGTTTAACGAAGTGAATCTTTTCCCGAAAGTGAACGGCTTTGTGAAGCAGCTGTTTGTAGACCGCGGCTCCATCGTAAAAAAAGGGCAGCTATTGGTTATCCTGGAAGCCCCTGAAATGGAATCACAGCTGGAAGCTGCCAATTCACAGTATATCCAGGCCCAGGCAGATGCCCAGGCCAGTAAGGAAAAATACGACCGTCTAAAAGAAGCGGCTAAGGAACCCGGTTCAGTTTCGCCTTTAGATCTGGATGACGCGAATTCACAAATGAAAGCCAGTGAAGCCAAGGCCCAGGCACAGCATTCAAATGTGGAAGGGGTACGCACTATGCTGGGGTATTTACGAATCTATGCGCCTTTCGACGGAATGATTATCCAGCGCAATGTTTCGCCAGGCGCATTGGTTGCGCCCGGTAAAACCGGCGACCAGCCAATATTAGTTTTGCAGGACATTCATAAAATGCGGCTTACAGTAGATATTCCGGAGGATTATGTTGATAAGGTAGACCTTAGGCAGCCCGTTAGCTTTACTTTTAATGCGATGCCGGGCCAAATGCAAACCGCCAGGATCAGCCGCTCGGCTAATTCATTGGGGAGTATGCAGCAGGAAGCCATCGAAATAGATGTACAGAATAAAAATGGCGAGTTAAAACCTGGCATGTATGCCGAAGTAAGGATCCCTATGTTATCCGGTGCAAAATCGTTGTTGGTGCCAAACGGCGCCATCATCCGGTCGACAGAACGGGAATATGTAATTAAAGACAGCAGCGGGCGGGCTACCATCGTCAATATTAAAGAAGGCTTGGTAAGTAACGATTCAACCGAAGTCTTTGGCAGTCTGAAAGCCAATGATAAAATACTCCTGCATGCCTCGGATGAGGTAAAACAAGGCGATGAACTGCAACAATAAAATTTGAGGATGTTTTATTGTTTTGTAGCCGGCAGCCCTAAAAAGCTGCCGGTTTTTTTATGCAGATATTGATATCTGTTGGTTTTTCCATGCTTGTTTTCAACTTAAATAATAAGTTGAATTTATGGTGAAACACGAATAATATTTCTACTTCCTTATTCCCCTCTCCTACAACACAAAAAATATTTTTTAAAAATATTGCGGATAAAAATTATTTACATACTTTTACGCCTATCAAAATAATAGGAATTGTAGATAAAGTAGGAGCAGTAGGAACAATAGGGTTAAATCAATTCATATATTTTTGTCGCGCACAACCGTATCCTTTTAACAATTAAATATTACTTAAACAATAAAATCAGCAACATGAAACAACGTTACTTAACCAGAACATTACTCCTACTGAGTATATTGCTCACATCAGCTCTTGCTAAAGCCCAGCAGAATGATGACATGATCAATATTTTATTAAAAAAGCATGTGATCAGCCAGCAGGAAGCCGACTCGATCCGTTCAGATGAGGCCATCAAGGCACAAGCAAAAAAAGATAAGGAGCATGTAATATCTATAGGCAGCAAAGCGCTGCAGATAAGCGGCTTGTTGCAGGAGCGTTACCAGGCTTTTGAACAAGTTAGCGTTAACAATGGTTTCGATCTTCACCGCATCCGTTTAATTGTTTCGGGTAATGTGACTGATAGCTGGTCGTATTATACCCAAACGGAATTGTCCGGGCCCGGTGTTAAATTGGTTGATGCCTACACTGCTTACAAATTCGGCGACTATTTGAAATTCACCGCAGGTCAGTTCAAGATCCCTTTTTCGCTTGAAAGTTTAACGTCAGATGCACAACTGGAGTTCATCGATCGGTCGCAGGTTGTAGAAGCGTTGGTCGGTCGCTCAAAGGATGTGATCTCAGTTACACCGGGCAACCAACAAGGTCGCGACATTGGCATCCAGGTAAACGGCAGCTTTGCTAAAATTGATAACAATTACCTGTTCGACTATACATTTGGTGTATTTAACGGTGCCGGTTATGATGTAACTACCGACAATAACTACAATAAGGATATTGGCGGCAGGTTAAGCATTCACCCGGTAACAGGCTTGATCGTTTCGGGCGACTTTTACAATGGAGTTGCCAACTATGGCACGCCGGCAAAAAACCAGAAACGTAATCGCGGCGGTTTTGATGCACGATACGTTATAGGTCCGCTGTCTGTACAGGCAGAATATGACAGAGGCACTGACGGTTCGATAAAAAGAGACGGCTATTTTGGCCAGGCTGCTTATTTCATCGTGCCCAAAAAATTGCAGTTGGCGGCGAAATATGATAGCTATGATCCGAACAAAACCATATCTACAGATCGTTCCTGGATTTATACCGGTGGTGTAAACTACTTCTTTAACGACTACGCAAAACTAACCGTCGATTACCTCGACCGCCGCGAAGAAACAACTACACAGGTAAAAAACAACATCCTTGAAGTACAATTACAGTTAGCTTTTTAAAAAACAACCATGAAAAAGACATTATTAAAATGGCAAGTGCCGGTATTGATCATTGCCGCTTTATTAGTTTCTTCATTTGTTAAACCGGTTCCCCCTAAGCCAGCATCAGATGACCTTGAAGGAACTATAAGCATATCAGGCGCATTTGCGCTGTACCCCATAACCGTTAAATGGGCCGACGAGTTTAAAAAACTACATCCAAAGGTAACATTTAACATCTCGGCCGGCGGTGCCGGCAAAGGGATCACCGATGCTTTATCCGGATTAGTGGATATTGGGTTAGCATCGAGGGATATCGATCCTTCGGAAGTAAAAAGAGGCGCATATACGGTTTATGTAACAAAAGATGCAGTGGTGCCAACTTTCAATACCGCAAATCCCAATGCGGCCGCATTGCTGGCAAAGGGTGTAAAGAAAGGCCAGTTCAGCGATATTTTTGTAAGTGGAAATATCAAAAACTGGAAACAGGTGGCCGGCAAAGTTGACGTGCCGATCCATGTTTATACCCGTTCTGATGCCGCTGGCGCTGCCGAAACATGGGCGAAATATTTTGGAAAAAAACAGGAGGACCTGCTGGGTGTGGGCGTTTATGGCGATCCCGGCCTGGCGCAAGCGGTTAAAAAAGACGTAACAGCGATAGGTTTTAATAACCTTGCGTACCTGTACGACCTGAAAACCCGCAAACAGGTAGCCGGTGTTCATGCCCTGCCGATCGATGTAAACGGCAACGGAAAAATTGATGCCGACGAAAACTTTTACGAAACCATTGATCAACTAACAGCCGCTATCGGCGAGGGCAAGTACCCTTCTCCCCCAGCCCGCAATTTGGGTTTCCTTTTTAAAGGCAAACCTAAAAAGAAAGAATTAATTGAGTTTGTAAAATTCGTTTTAACTACCGGCCAAAAAGACGTTGACGAAAGTGGTTATATCGCGCTTTCCAAAGCCAAAATACAAGAAGAGCTGAAGAAGGTAGAGTAAAAAAGTTCATCGTTCATGGTTCATCGTTCGTGGCAGAAAAAGTTTAAGGATTAAATAAATATGCCGGCAGCCGAACGCGAATCATGAACTATGCGCCATGAACCAAAACAATATGTACAAACTACGACTATTCAAAGATAAATTAATGTCGAAACTGATGCTGGTGTTAACACTGGCATCAGTTTCTGTATTAATTGTGATTGGCATCGGGCTGTATTATCACTCGATGCCAATTTTACATAAACTATCCCTGTCCGACCTGTTAAGCACCAGTGTGTGGAAACCGCTGAAAGGCCTGTTTGGTTTCTACCCCTTCATTATGGGTACCTTATGGGTCACGGGTATTTCTATCATTATTGCCTTACCGCTTTGCCTGTTAACGGCGCTGTACATTAATGAGTATGCGCCGTCGCGTATCAGGAAAGTCCTTACGCCATTCGTAAATTTACTGTCGGGGATCCCGCCGGTAATTTTTGGCGTTTGGGGGGTCCTGTTTATTATCCCGTTGATCCAGGATCATATCGCGCCACATTTTGTATCATTTTCAACCGGGTACAGTGTTTTGGCGGGTGGCATAGTGTTAGCGGTAATGATTTTCCCGCTGATAGTGAGCATCATTAGCGAGGTATTGCGCACCATACCACAGGATCTGCGCGATGCATCCCTGGCATTGGGGGCTACTAAATGGGAAACAACCCGTAAAGTGATCTTACGAAAAGCATTGCCCGGTATAATTGCGGCGCTTGTATTGGCCATATCCCGCGCATTTGGCGAAACGATTGCAGTGCTGATGGTTTGTGGCAACAACGCCGTGGTACCACATTCGGTTTTTGATCCCGGTTACCCCCTGCCGGCGCTTATCGCGAATAACTACGGCGAAATGCTTTCCATCCCAATGTACGATTCGGCGCTGATGTTTGCCGCACTGTTGCTTTTTATCATTATTCTGCTTTTTAACATAATATCAAGGGTAATATTAGCCCGCCTTGAAAGGAAACTTGCCTCATGAAACGAAGAAAATATGAAGAGTTGTTTTTCAGATTGCTGATGGTGGTGGCTACGGTGTTCGTTGCGGGAAGTTTTTTCCTTATCGTTGGTACCATATTTTATAAAGGCGCGCCTTATATGAACCTGGATATGATCACCAAAACCCCGGGCGGCGGCTTTTATATAGGTAAAGAAGGCGGTATCTTAAACGCTATCGTCGGCTCAATGTATATCGCAGGTGGCGCAACCGTGCTCGGCCTGTTAATCAGTATCCCGGTGGCCATTTATATCAATATGTATATGGATGGCAAAACATTTTGGGCCAATACCTTGCGCATGGCTTTCGACGTGTTGTTTGGGATCCCGTCCATTGTTTATGGTGCCTTTGGTTTCCTCATAATGGTTTATTTCGGTTTGCGGGCTTCGCTTTTGGGCGGTATTATAGCGGTTACTTTATTGGTTATCCCAATTTTAGTGCGCACGTTGGATGAAGTGATCCGGACCGTGCCTTTTGAACTGCGTGATGCTGCACTGTCTCTTGGCTCAACCCGGTGGGAAATGGCAAAAGTTGTCTTAAGGCAAATACGGCCGGGCATATTTACCGCCATTCTATTATCATTCGGCAGGGCCATCGGTGATGTTGCCTCAGTTTTGTTTACGGCGGGTTTTAGTGATAACATACCCACCTCGCTGCACGAACCTGCCGCAACGCTCCCCCTGGCCATATTTTTCCAGCTAAGCAGCCCGGTTGAAGAAGTACAGGGGCGTGGTTATGCCTCGGCCCTGGTGCTTACCATTGTGGTATTAATTATCACTGTTTTATCAGAAGTTTTCATCAAGAGATTTTTCAAACACAAAATTTAATGGCAAATAAACCGCATATAAGTGTTCAGGAATTAAATGTCCATTTGGGCAATCAGCACATATTAAACGATATCAATATTGATATCCCGAATAAGAAAGTAACATCCATTATCGGGCCCTCAGGCTGCGGGAAAACAACGCTGTTGAAAACGTTTAACCGTTTGCTCGATAATTCGGACGATGTAAAAATTACCGGCAAAGTACTGGTTGACGGTGAAAACATATACGACCCGAATGTTGAAGTAACCCATATCCGTAAAAAAATGGGTTTGCTTTCCCAGCGTCCCTACCCGCTCCCGATGTCGATTTATGATAATGTTGCCTACGGCCCACGCATCCACGGCACCCGTAAAAAACAGGAACTGGACGAATTGGTTGAAAAGCAACTAAAAGCTACCGGCCTGTGGGAAGAGGTAAAAGATAGGTTAAGCGGCTCCGCCACACGTTTGTCCATTGGCCAGCAGCAGCGTTTATGCCTGGCCCGTGGTTTGGCCGTAGGACCCGAGATAATTTTGGGCGATGAATCAACATCGGCGTTGGACCCTGTTTCCACCCATATTATCGAGGACTTGTTTATGCAGCTAAAGGAGCAATATTCTATTGTACTGGTAACGCACATCTTGCGCCAGGCCGCCCGCATATCTGATTATATAATCTTTGTTTATATGGGCAAGATCATCGAGTATGGCCCCGCTTCCGAGGTTCTGCAAAACCCGAAAGAGGAACTGACGAAACAATACGTAAAGGGCTATATCACCTAAAAGATAAAATTCGTTGCATTTTTAATAAAAAACACTGGTTTATAGTAAAAATCAGTGTTTTTAGTTTAAATCTGATTGGTTTTAGTTGAGAAAAGGCCATTGATTGTCTGTAATTTGTTCAATTTGCATTATTTATGGGTCGGTACGCCAACTTTTTACTCATTTTAACCGTATATTGCACCATTTATCAGATAAATGGCCTTTAACTACCAGCGAATAATCATTAAGATCGGCTCAAACGTTTTGACGAAAAAAGACGGTCTGCCCGATTTAAATCGTATAAGCCACCTGGTTGAGCAGATAGCTAAGATTAAAAAACAAGGCATTGAGGTTGTGTTGGTATCTTCGGGGGCAGTAGCCTCGGGGCGTAGTTTGATCAGCATTTCCGAAAAATTTGATTCTATTGCCACCCGGCAGTTATTTGCGTCGATCGGCCAGGTTAAACTCATCAATACTTATGCGCATGAGTTTGAGAAATTTAACATCCTGTGTTCGCAGGTTTTGGTAACCAAAGAAGATTTCAGGGATAGGCTGCACTACCTCAATATGAAAAACTGCCTCAAAATATTGCTGCAGCACCACGTGATCCCGGTAGTAAATGAGAATGACGTGGTATCGGTTACCGAGCTGATGTTTACGGATAACGACGAACTGGCCGGGCTTATCGCCTCTATGCTGAATGCCCAGGCGCTCATTGTATTGACCAACGTCGACGGAATATACGACGGTAACCCCGAAAATGAGGGTGCAAAAGTTATTGAAGAGGTTAATGGAACTACGCTTGATTTTTCGGCATTCGTCACTTCCGGCAGTTCTCAATTCGGCCGTGGCGGCATGATCACAAAATCAACTATGGCTCAAAAAGTAGCGCAGTTGGGGATCTCAGTTCACATTGCTAACGGAACGAAGGAGAATATTTTGGTTGATGTGTTGGATAATAAAGTGGCGCATACGCATTTTGTACCCAGTAAATCTTCTTCCGGCAGAAAAAAATGGATAGCTCATGCCGGTAACTACGCTAAAGGGATAGTACAGGTTAACGAAGGTGCAAGGGCTGCACTCACCTCAGCCAAAGCCTCAAGCCTGCTGCCTGTAGGGGTTATTAATATTATTGCTGATTTTAAAAAGGGCGAGATCATTAAATTGATCGACGAAAATAACAAGCCGATTGGTTTAGGGATAGCGCAATACGGTTCGGATAAAGCTGCCGAAATGGCCGGTAAAAAAAATCAAAAACCGTTGGTACATTATGATTACCTTTATTTAGAAAATTAAAGAATATACTTTGATCGTTTAAACCGACCTACCATGCCTGCCAAGCAAAAAAACTATACAGGGTATTTTGAAAATGCCCGTATGGCAGCCAGAAAAAGCATTGATCCTGCACTAGTAAATATAGTATTAAAGGAACTGGCCATAGCGGCCATTGCTCAAACCACTTATTTATTAAAGGAGAATAAGAAGGACCTTGACCGGATGGACTCTACGGATCCGAAATACGACCGCCTAAAACTTACGGCCGAGCGGATAAAAGACATTGCCGCAGAAATTATCAACATAAGTAAATTGAAGGGCCCCCTGGGCCATGTTCTTTCGCACAAGAAAATGCCCAATGGCCTGGCTATTAAGCGGATAAGTGTGCCGCTGGGTGTGGTTGGTGTAATTTATGAAGCCCGCCCGAATGTTACGTTTGATGTGTTTGCACTTTGCTTTAAAACTGGTAACGTTTGTATTTTAAAGGGTGGAAGTGATGCGGAATTTTCCAACACGGCAATTATCTCAATTATCCACCAGATTCTGTCGGACCACGATATTAATAAAGACATAGCAACGCTCCTGCCAGCTGAACGTGAGGCGACCGACGCCTTATTGGGCGCTGTTGGTTATATCGATGTGCTGATACCACGCGGCAGCCAGCAACTGATAGATCATGTGCGCAATAATAGCAAAGTACCCGTAATTGAAACGGGAGCCGGGATTGTGCACACCTATTTTGACGAATTCGGCGATCTGGAAAAAGGCATCAATATTGTGTTAAATGCAAAAACCCGGCGCGTAAGCGTTTGCAATGCGCTGGATTGCTTAATTGTGCATTACAGCCGGTTAAGGGACCTGCCAAAGCTTTTAGCGCCCCTGGGCGCGCAAAAAGTAACGCTTTATGCCGATAATACAGCTTTCATGATCTTAAAGGGCCACTATCCCGACGCTTATTTAAGTCATGCAAAACCCGAGCATTTCGGGACTGAGTTTCTGTCGATGAAAATGTCAGTTAAAATTGTGGAGAGTTTTGAAGATGCGCTTGATCACATTGCCGAACACAGTTCAAAACACAGCGAAGCAATTGTATCAGAAAATGCGGCGCGAGCTGAGATTTTCTTGAACCGGGTTGACGCGGCAGCGGTATATGTTAACGCCTCAACAGCCTTTACAGATGGCGCCCAGTTTGGCCTGGGCGCCGAAATTGGTATCAGCACGCAGAAATTACATGCACGCGGCCCGATGGGACTAAAAGAGTTGACCAGCTATAAATGGATAGTACGGGGAGACGGGCAAATAAGGTCTTAAAAAAAGTTGGTAACAAAAAAAAGGTGCGCATCCCTGATGCACACCCTTTTCTGATTCCATTTGTTTGTTACTTTATCAGGAAATCTGCTACGGCAACAAAGCAAATAATAGCTAAAATTACAGCTTGTAATTTTTGTTCTAAAGTTAAACGGGCAATCATTATTTATAATTAATTAGAGTTTCTAACTGTATATTGTAATTTCGATGTTACAAAACTTTTAATCATTTTTACGAAATTTTTAAAGAAAAGATTTGATTATTTTATAAAAGTCATCCTTACATTTATTATTTTACAAAATTGTAATTAAATTACCCCAATGTTAAGTGGGGGTTAATTGTAAAAAAAACAAAAATCAAGGTTTAGATAATCTAAACACAGGTTTTCTGCTTGTTTTACTGTAAATCTGAAAATATTTTTATTTTTTATTCCCGCCTTTTCCCCGCCGTCCGGAGCATTTGAATTTACACGCTGTTGATTTAAAAATTAAAAAACAAAGATCATATAATAACCAGCGCGGTTCCTTTAGTAACTCCATTGTATCAGATTTTATTGTCGCCGGATAAATAAAAAAACCTTGGATGGAAAATTAGCTTTAAGTTAAATTTCAATGTCAAAAGTTTCGTTGGTCAAATTATTTTCCTTGCGATAGTATCTCCTAAGCTATAACAATTTACCCTACCCTGACTAACCATGCGCGACATAAAAAGCAAAAAAGGTATCTTTGCGGCAAATGAGTAAGCACGGAAGGATATTAGTGGCGATGAGTGGCGGGGTTGACAGCTCGGTAGCTGCAGTTATGCTGCATGAACAGGGTTACGAAGTTATTGGCCTTACCATGAAAACCTGGGACTACGCCTCATCGGGTGGCAGCTCTAAAGAAACAGGCTGTTGCAGCCTGGATAGCATTAATGATGCCCGCGCACTTGCCGTTGGTTATGGCTTTCCGCATTATATATTGGATATCCGCAGCGAGTTTGGCGATTTTGTTATCGACAATTTTGTGGATGAATATTTGGCGGGCCGTACCCCTAACCCATGTGTTTTATGCAATACCCATATTAAATGGGAAGCGCTGTTAAAGCGGGCTGACAAACTGGATTGTGAATTCATTGCAACAGGCCATTATGCTAACATCCGTTTGCAGGATAACGGCAGGTATGTGATCTCGAAAGGGAAAGACGAAAATAAGGACCAATCGTACGTGTTGTGGGGTGTATCACAAAAAAACCTTTCACGTACAAAATTCCCATTAGGCAGTTTTTCAAAACCCGAAATTCGTCAAATGGCGGTAGATATGGGCCAGCTTGAACTTGCCGGCAAAAGCGAAAGCTACGAAATATGTTTCGTGCCGGATAACGACTACAGGGCCTTCCTGAGGCACAAAGTTGAAGACCTTGAAGAAAGTGTAGCTGGTGGCAGTTTTGTGTTAACTGATGGCACCATAGTAGGCAAACACCAGGGTTACCCCTTTTATACCATTGGCCAGCGTAAAGGTTTGGGCATTGCCCTTGGGCATCCTATGTTCGTTACCAGCATTCAACCTGAAACAAATACGGTTGTTTTAGGCACCATCGACGAATTGGAACGCAAAGAGGCCTGGGTGAAAAACCTTAACCTGGTTAAATACGAAAGTATAGAAGAGCCGATAGAGGCGATTACCAAAATACGTTACAAGGATGCGGGTACCCAGAGTACTATTGTGCAAATGGGTCAGCATATGAAAGTTGACTTTCATCATTCTGTATCAGGCATTGCGCCCGGACAATCTGCTGTGTTTTATGAAGGGAACGATCTGCTCGGTGGCGGGTTTTTGATTTAAAAGTTGTTGAAAGGTTGGAATGTTGTAAAGTTGCAATGTTTCTTTTCTTCGGTTGTGAAATTAGAAAATCAACCCATTTAATATTCGAAATGAGGAGAGTAGAACATTCAAATTTCAGCACCGAAAGGCTCCAAATTTAAACATTCAAGTTTTTGATGGTTAAAACATTTCCCCTAACATTTCAACCTTACAACATTCAAACATTACAACAAAATTCTCCTTTCAACGCAACTTCATTTCAACTTTCTTCTTGCGTTTCGCTTTCTTTATGTTTTATTTGCAAAAAAATATCGCTTAAATGGCAAAAAATCTACTCATAGTTGAATCTCCGGCGAAAGCCAAAACCATCGAGGGATACCTTGGCAAAGACTTTACGGTTAAGTCGAGCTACGGCCATATCCGCGACCTGGTGAAATCAGACGACGCGATTGATATTGCCAATAACTTCAAACAGAAATATGAAGTTCCTGCTGATAAAAAGCAGGTAGTGAGCGAATTAAAGAAACTAGCCAAAGAAGCCGACATGGTTTGGCTGGCATCAGACGAGGACCGCGAAGGGGAAGCCATATCATGGCATCTTTTTGATACGCTCGATCTGAAAGATGCAACCACTAAACGTATTGTTTTCCACGAGATCACCAAACCGGCGATACTCCGCGCTATAGAGACACCAAGAAAAATTGATTATAACCTGGTAAATGCCCAGCAGGCCCGCCGCGTTTTAGACAGGCTGGTGGGTTTTGAACTTTCGCCAGTTTTATGGAAAAAAGTTAAACCTTCACTTTCAGCCGGCCGCGTGCAATCCGTGGCTGTCAGATTGATTGTTGACCGGGAGCGCGAGGTTAATAAATTTAAATCAGAAGCGGCGTTTAAAATAATTGCGATTTTCGATCGCGCAAAGAACGCATTTAAAGCTGAATTGCCTGAACGTTTTGCCAAACAGGATGATGCCGAAAAATTCCTTCAGGACTGTATAGGTGCGGGTTTTGAAATAAAATCATTAGAAACACGCCCAGCCAAGCGCTCACCCGCAGCGCCTTTTACTACCTCGACTTTACAGCAGGAAGCCAGCCGAAAATTAGGCTTTTCGGTTTCACGCACGATGCAGGTGGCCCAAAAGTTGTACGAGGCCGGGCATATTACCTATATGCGTACGGATTCGGTTAACTTATCTGAACATGCATTAAATGCTGCAGAACAGGAGATAGTATCCGCATATGGCAACAAATATCATCAGTTGCGCATGTACAAAACCAAAAATACAAGCGCGCAGGAAGCCCACGAAGCGATAAGGCCAACTTATTTTAACCAGCACACCATCAGCAGCGATTCAAGCGAGATGCGTTTGTATGATTTGATATGGAAACGCGCCATCGCGTCGCAAATGAGTGAGGCACGGTTTGAAAAAACTACAGCGAAGATCAGTATAACCACCCGAAAAGAAGAATTGGTTGCTAATGGCGAAGTAATGAAGTTTGACGGCTTTCTGAAAGTTTACCTTGAGTCGAGCGATGAAGAGGAAGAAAACCTGCAGGACGGCGAAAACGCCATATTGCCGCCACTAACAAGGGGCCAAAAACTCGAATTGCAGGAAATGACTGCCACCGAGCGTTTCTCGCGTCCGCCGGCAAGATATACCGAAGCAAGTTTGGTTAAAAAATTAGAAGAACTGGGTATTGGTCGTCCATCTACCTACGCCCCAACTATATCCACCATTCAAAACCGCGGTTATGTGGTAAAGGAAGAACGCGAAGGGCGGCAAAGGGCTTTCCGTGTATTGACACTTAAAGGCGACAAAATTGTAAAAGACGAAAAAACCGAAAATACTGGCGCTGAAAAAGGCAAGTTGTTCCCTACGGATATTGGTTCGGTGGTAAACGATTTTCTGGTACAGTATTTTAAGGATATTGTGGATTTCCATTTTACTGCTACTGTTGAAAAACAGTTCGACGAAATTGCTCAGGGATTGACTGAATGGACGGATATGATCCGTGATTTCTACTCCCCTTTTCATAAAGAAGTTGAAAGCACCCTGCAAACTGCGGATAAAGCAACCGGCGAGCGCGATTTAGGTGTGCATCCTGTGAGTGGCAAAAAGGTTTCTGTAAGAATAGGTCGTTACGGCCCGTTTGTCCAGGTGGGCGAAACCAATACAGATGCCGAAAATGGTGAAAAACCGTTATACGCCAGTTTGCGCAGCGGACAAAGCATCGAAACCATCAGTATGGAGGATGCACTTGAGTTGTTTAAACTCCCCAAAAAGGTGGGTATTTTCGAAGATAAGGATATGACTGTCGCTATCGGGAAGTTTGGCCCTTATATAAGGCATAACAGTGCTTTCTTTTCACTTCCAAAGGGACTTGATCCCCATGATGTTACAGAAGAGCTGGCAATTGAATTAATTTTCGAAAAGCGTAAGAAGGATGCCGAAAAGCTGATAAAAGGGTTTGATGAAGATCCGACTGTTAAGGTATTAAATGGTCGCTTTGGCCCGTATATTGAATTTGGCAAACTGAATGTTAAAATACCCAAAGGAAAAGAGCCGCAATCGCTAACCTTTGAGGAATGTAAGGAATTAGCTGCTGCCGCTGAGAAAGAACCGAAGAAAGCCGGTAAGAAGTTTGCGAAGAAAAAGTAATGCTGTTGAAATGTTGTAAAGTTTAAATGTTGTAATGTTGATTTTCTAAAATGTCGCGGGAATAACCTTTCAACTTTACAACATTCCAACCTTTCAACAACAAAAACAATGATTAAAGACCTCCCCGATAATAAAGTAAAGGATATTGCCATTGCGGTTGCGTTGGAAAAGGAAAGCGCCGAAACCAAGATCTGGTACGTTTATTTGATCAACCTGAAAAACGAACCAATTGAAAATGTGCTGATCACTTCACGCGGTTATGGCGAGAAAGACGGCGCTCAGGTAAAGACTTCCACCCTACGCCATATGTTCCCCATTGTCGAAAAAGGCGCATACAAACTCATCGAGCCCATCGATGAACAAACCTTCGGCTTAAACAATGAGTACTGGCTGAGTTATTATATCGGCAAAGATATTTACGACAAAAAGTTCATCTTCCTTCCCGAAAGCATTGTCGAGATGAATTTTACTAGACTGCCCGTAATCAATAAGGTTGGGGTGATGATTCGATAATACGCATCGACACGATTTTTTTTCTTCTTTTTTTATTTGGTTTCCTTACGCGATGTTTGCTACTTTTACGAAGTAAGCAACCCGAATGTGTTCGTTTGTTTTTACATCGCGGTTTGCACGCTATTAAATAGCATGTAATTGTCACCTAATTGCCATTATTCAGTCCTAATAGTCTGCGATAAGGCTAAAATCACAAATAATCATCTGTCAAAAATATTTTTCGCAAAATATTATTTTTTTTAAAAAATTATTTAACTTTCGGTTCTTAATCCAACCATTTCCATGAACACTTTTCAAGGCCTCTCCAACAATCGGAGAGGGTTAATTAGCCTCGGCGTAACGCTTACGCTCGTCATTATTATTGCTTTTTTAATTTTTCATCATCACAAAAAACAAGGCGTCGATCCGGCTTTCAGCAAGTACATCGAGTCGTACACCACGGGTATTGTTTCTAAAGAAAGCCCTATCCGCATCAAACTCGCTGGCGACGTACAAACCAGCCACGAACAAAACGGAGCGCTCGGCGATGATGTTTTCGATTTCTCACCATCCATAAAAGGCAAAGCCTACTGGGTGGATTCACGCACTATCGAATTCAGGCCGGCGGAAAAGCTCGACCCTGATAAAAACTACACTGCTGATTTTAAGCTGAGCAAAGTAATCACTGTGCCCGATCATTTCGATGAGTTTAAGTTCGGTTTTCAAACCATAAAGCCTGATTTTACGGTCACGTTTAACGGATTGCAAACCGCCACCAATACTTCGCTGGATAAGATGAAGCTGACTGGTTTTATCCAAACGGCGGATAATGAAAATTCGGAGAGCATTGAAAAGGTGCTGAGCACCACCTTCCCTTTCCCCGTGCAGGTAAACTGGCAGCATAATGCGCTTACCAAAACCCACCAGTTTACCATAACGCAGCTTAAACGTGAAAAAGATAAGGTAAACAACCTGACGGTTAGCTGGGACGGCAGCAGCCTGGGCATAGATAAAAAAGGCAGCCAGGATTACGTGATCCCGGCGATCGGCGATTTTAAAGTGCTGGACATCCGCGCTGTGCAGGACCAGGATCAATATGTTTTGATCCAGTTTTCGGACGCCATAAAAGTTGGCCAGGAATTGAATGGGCTAATAGCCCTGGACAACGTGACCGACCCGGCCTATACCATAGAAGGCAGCACCGTAAAAGTTTATGCGCCTATACAACTGGAAGGCAATTACAATGTGTCGGTGCATGAAGGGGTTGAAAACATCTCGCATCAAAAGATAAAAAAGGCTTATACCGCCAACGTGTTCTTCGAGAACCGGATGCCATCAGTTACGATTCCGGGGAAAGGCGTTATACTGCCCGATTCAGGCAAGTTGATGATGCCTTTTGAGGCGGTAAACTTAAACGCAGTAGATGTAAGCATTATTAAAATTTACGCAGATAATGTCCCTCAGTATTTTCAAAACAACGGATTTAATGGCGGCGATGAACTGCGCCACGTAGGCCGGCCAGTGGTTCAAAAAACCATCAGGCTGGATGTGGACAAAAGCCTTAACTTGAATAAAAAGAACCGCTTTATGCTGGATATTGACCAGTTGATGCGTACCGAACCTGGCGCCATTTACCGCGTGATCATCGGTTTCAGGAAAGAATACTCGCTGTACAATTGTTCCCTGGGCAGCCCCAAGGTAAAAAAGAATGATGACGGGTATGATGAAGAAGGTGAAGGCGGGAACAGTGATAGCAACACTGCAAGAGTAAGCGATGAGGATGACGACTTTTGGTCGAGGTATGATAATTATTATCCTGATAATTTCGACTGGCAGCAAAAAGACGATCCCTGTACCAATTCCTATTTTACAAAGGATCGCTGGGCAACCAGGAATATCATCGCCTCAAACATCGGCCTGATTGCCAAACGCGGCAACGACAATAACATGATAGTTGCCGTCACCAATATACTAACCGCAAAACCGATGCCCGGTGTTGAACTGGAATTGCTGGATTACCAGAAACAGGTATTATATAAAGGAACGTCTGATGCGGATGGTTTTGCCAAATTCGATCTGAAGCGCAAACCGTATCTGCTGGTGGCCAAAAATGGCGCCGAACGCGGCTATTTAAAGCTGGACGATGGCAGTTCGTTACCCCTATCCCGTTTTAATGTCGGCGGCGACGAAGTGCAGCGAGGTTTAAAAGGATTTCTGTATGGCGAGCGTGGTGTTTGGCGTCCGGGCGATTCCATTTATATGTCGTTTATCCTGGAAGATAAATTGAAAACTCTCCCCCCCGACCACCCGGTTGAATTTGAATTGTATGATCCAAATGATAAACTATACCGGCGGATAACCCAAACTGCGTCTGTCGATGGTTTTTACAGCTTTCATACCGCTACTGAGACCTCGTCGCCGACCGGTAACTGGTCAGCTAAGGTAAAAGTTGGCGGCGCGGTGTTTGAGAAAAATGTGAAGATAGAAACCATTATGCCCAACAGGCTGAAGATCGGCCTCACATTTAATGGCGCGACTGAACTCACCAAAGGCAGCGGCGAAAAAGGAACCTTAACGGCGCAATGGCTCTTTGGCGGTACGGCACAAAATCTTAAAGCTAAGATCGATGCCTTTTTATCGCCCAAAACAACCACATTCAAAGGCTATGATGACTATGTTTTTGACGATCCTACACTTCGGTTCACTACGCAAACTGCTACCATTTTTGACGATAAGCTGGATGCGGAAGGCAAAGCCTCGGTGAACACAGATATAAATGTAGATAAGCAGGCGCCGGGTCAGCTATCGGCTAATTTCCTCATCAAAGTTTTTGAGCCCGGCGGTAATTTTAGTTTCCAATCCATGAGTATGCCTTACAATGTTTTTTCGGGCTACGTCGGCATAAAAACACCAAAAGGCAGCGATCTTTCAGGCATGTTATATACCGACAAGGACAACCAGATAGACATTGCCGATGTGGATACAAAAGGCAAGCCGTTTGAAGGCACGCGTACGGTGGAATTGGAACTCTATAAGATCCAATGGCGCTGGTGGTGGGACGAAAGCGGCACCGAATTCAGCAATTTTACACAGGACAAGTACAATAAGCTGGTAAAAACCGAAAATGTACAGGTAGTAAACGGCCACGCCAAATGGAACCTGCATATTGCCCAGGCAGACTGGGGCCGGTACCTGCTGCATATTAAAGACCCGCAAACCGGCCACTCAACCGGGAAGATCATGTATGTTGACTGGCCAAATTGGTCGGAACGTTTGCAGGAAACCAACCCTACCGAAGCATCGATGCTATCTTTTACGTCTGATAAGCCGAAATATAAAGTTGGTGAAGATGCGACATTGACCATCCCAACGATGAGCGATGGACGTGCGCTGATCAGCCTGGAAACCGGCAGCAAAATTTTAAAAACAACCTGGATAGATACCAAAAAAGGCCAAACCCGCTATACTTTTAAAATTGAACAGGGCATGGCCCCCAATATATTTGTGAACGTTACCCTGTTGCAGCGGCATTCGCAAACAGTAAACGATTTGCCGATCCGAATGTATGGCGCTATCCCGTTAACGGTTGAAGATCCGGAAACCATCCTGAAACCAGTGATCAGTATGCCGGATAAGATCAGGCCGGAAACGCAATCATCCATTACCATATCGGAGGCATCCGGGAAGGAAATGACCTACACCATTGCCATTGTTGATGAAGGTTTGCTGGACATCACCAATTACAAAACACCTATCCCGCATGATACCTTTTATGCCCGCGAAGCGCTGGGTGTGAAGACCTGGGACCTGTTTGACTATGTGATCGGCGCTTATGGCGGCGGCCTGGAGCGTATTTTAAGCATTGGGGGCGACGGCACGGCCGGGGCTAACCACAATGTTACGGTAAACAGGTTTAAACCTGTGGTGAAGTTCTTAGGGCCCTTTAAGCTGGCTGCAGGCGAAAAGCAAACGCGCCAGTTTACACTGCCGCAATATGTTGGCATGGTAAAGGTGATGGTGATTGCCGGCCACGATGGAGCATATGGCCAGGCGGATAAATACGTGGCCGTTAAGAAGCCATTGATGATATTGGCCACTTTGCCACGCGTATTAGGCCCTACTGAAAAAATTCAGTTGCCGGTGAGCGTTTTTGCGATGGAGAATAATATCAAAACAGTAAATCTTACCGTGCAATCCAACATGTTCAGTAATTTGGAGGGCAATAACCAAAAAACGATCACCTTTACCAAAACAGGCGATCAGTTGGTGACGTTTGACCTTGATGTTCGGGATTTTGTGGGCGTTGGCAAGGTAAGAGTGACTGCGAAGAGCGGCAAGGAAACATCCTCCTACGATGTGGAAATGAATGTGCGCAACCCTAATCCGCCAATAACGAAGATATTGGAGAAAGAGTTGGGCCCAGGTGAAAGCTGGAATACCGACTACGCTGCTATTGGCATTAATGGCACCAACAAGAATACGCTGGAGATCGCTTCCATCCCACCCCTTAACCTGGGCAAGCGTTTGGATTATTTAATTGAGTATCCGTATGGTTGCGTGGAACAAACTACATCGTCGTCGTTTCCGCAATTGTATTTAGATCAGTTGCTTGACCTTAACCCAAGACAAAAAGCCGAAACCGAGCGAAACATTAAAGCAACCATTAACCGCTTAAACGGCTTCCAGTTAACCGATGGTGGCTTAAGCTATTGGCCGGGCATTGGCGATGCTGACGAATGGGGCACAAACTATGCCGGGCACTTTATGCTGGCCGCGCAGGAAAAAGGCTACAGTTTGCCCATCGGCTTTTTGGAGCACTGGAAAACTTACCAGAAACAAAAAGCGCAAACCTGGGCGCCTGATTCCCGCAGTTTCTACGGGTCCGACCTGATACAGGCCTACCGGTTATATCTTTTGGCTTTGGACAGGGCGCCGGAATTAGGCGCAATGAATAGGCTGCGGGAATTCCCGTATCTGAGTATCGAGGCGCGCTGGCGGCTGGCGGCGGCATATAAACTTGCCGGGCAGCCAGAGGTCGGCCTGCAGTTGATCGGCGGTTTGCCTTTAATCATTAAGCCCTATTATTCGCTCTACGGCACTTACGGGACCGACCTGAGGGATGAAGCCATGATACTGGAAACCCTAACCCTGCTTGGCCGGCAGCAGCAGGCAGCAACTGAATTGCGGACTGTTGCGGCTCATTTGTCGCAGGACGATTGGTACAGCACACAAACTACCGCCTATTCGCTTGTCGCGATAGCGGAATATTGCGGTAAAAACAAAACGGCGGCAAAGCTGATGTTTAATTACCAAAACGGTGGTGCCGCGTCGAATGTAAACTCGCCTTCCTATATGTGGCAAAGTGCGCTGGCGGCCAATGGCGGTAAATTATCGCTTAAAAACAATGGTAAAAACAAGCTGTATGTCAGGCTGATACAAAAAGGGCAACCATCATCCGGAGAGGACATAGAATTCATCATCAACCCCGATATTTTGGACATGCATGTGGGCTATTATACGCTCAATGGCAAAGAGATTGACCCGACAAAATTGAAACAGGGAACTGATTTTGTAGCACAGGTAATAATCAAAAACCCCGGCCATCGCGGGGCCTATTACAATATGGCGCTCACCCAGATCTTCCCTTCAGGCTGGGAGATTTTGAATTCGAGATTGACAGGTACAGAAGATGTATTCTCATCCTCTGATTACGATTACATCGATATCAGGGACGACCGGGTTTACACCTATTTCGGCATGCCCGAAAGCAAGGAGCTAAAGTACACCGTGATGCTGAATGCTGCTTACGCAGGTAAATATTACCTGCCGGCAACCTATTGCGAAGCGATGTATAATAAATCCATCAGCGCGCTGAAGAAAGGAGAATGGATTGAGGTGGTGAAATGAGTTGATTGAGTTGAATAGTTGATTGGGTTGATTAAGTTAAAACGGACATCCAACTCAATCAACTTAATCTAACTCAATCAACCTAATCAACTCTAAATAAACCGTACTTCAAAATGCAGTAAATCGCCCTGACGCCGTCTTTCCAGCCGATCTTTTTGCCATCGTCGTAGGTGCGGCCGTAGTAGGAAATGCCTACTTCGTATATGCGGATCTTGGGTACGCGGGCAATTTTTTGGGTAACCTCGGGTTCAAAACCGAAACGGGGTTCGCTGAGTTGGATGGATTGAATGAGTTTGGTATCAAACAGCTTGTAGCAGGTCTCCATGTCTGTTAAGTTGAGGTTACTGAACATATTGGAGGCAAAGGTTAACCAGCGATTACCGATGGTATGCCAGAAGAACAGGATGCGGTGCGGATTACTGCCCATAAAGCGGGAGCCGTAAACTACATCGGCAAAGCCATTGCAAACGGGTTTTAGCAGGTCGTTGTATTCTTCGGGATCGTATTCAAGGTCGGCATCCTGGATAATTAGGTATTCGCCGGTGGCTTTGGAAATACCGGTATGCAGTGCGGCGCCTTTGCCTTTATTGATTTCGTGCTTAAAATAATTGATCGCCAGTTCGGGATGATCGAGTCGGTAACCGGCTACAGATTGTTCGGTATGATCGGTGGAACAGTCGTCAATTATGATGATCTCCTTTTGGATGTTTTCAATAAGGTTAACGGCTTTAATTTTATTTAAAATCAAATGAATGGTACTCCCCTCGTTATAAGCGGGGATAATAATTGATAATTTTTCTATCTTCATTACAATATGCGACCGGGTTTAAATCGTCTTAAAAACATCCTGAAACGACCAAAAATAATCATATTACTGGGGTTTTTACTCATTTGTTTCGGGTTGTTTTGGTTTTGCCTGCCAAACCCGCTCTTCAACAGCCCTACGTCGTATGTGATTGACGATGCAAACGGGCAATTGCTTGGCGCCGCTATTGCCCCCGACGGCCAGTGGCGTTTCCCGCCAAATGCCGAAGTGCCTGAGAAATTTAAACAATGCATCATCACATTTGAGGATAAGCGCTTTATGCACCATCCCGGCTTTGATGTGCTGGCCCTGGGCAGGGCGATCAAACAGGATTTTGGCTCCCGGAAAGTGCAAAGCGGCGGCAGTACCATTACCATGCAGGTGATCCGGCTGGCCACAAAAGACAAGCGTACCTATTTAAATAAGTTAAAAGAGATTTTTATGGCGATGCGGCTGGAGTGTGGTTATAAAAAAAGCGAGATACTCTCTTTTTATGCCAGCAACGCCCCTTTTGGCAGCAACGTTGTCGGGCTTGATGCTGCATCGTGGCGCTACTATGGCCGCAGCCCCGATAAATTATCCTGGGGCGAAATGGCTGCGATGGCGGTGCTCCCAAACTCACCATCGTTGGTTAATCCAGGTAAAAACAGGTCTGTGCTGCTAAAAAAACGGGACTGGTTGCTGGATAAACTCCATGAACAAGGGATCATTGATGCTACGACCGCATCGCTGGCTAAATTAGAACCTGTGCCCGATCTGCCCTTGCCTTTACCCCAGCTTGCCCCTCACCTGCTCGAACGTTTTAAAACCGACAGCCAGGCAAACCGGTTTGGCGATACCCGGATGCGCACAAGCATCCGCAGCAACCTGCAACGACAGGTGAACCAGATTTTGGAACGCCACCACCAGCAGTTAAAAGCAAACGATATCAATAACATAGCCGCCGTGGTGCTGGATGTGGAAACGGGCGCCACTTTAGCGTATGCAGGCAATATCTCGCATCCGGAGGATACGACGATGCAAAGCGACGTGGATGTAGTAAACGCGCCGCGAAGTCCCGGCAGTACGTTAAAACCTTTACTTTATGCATCAGCTATGCACGATGGACTGATTCTGCCCAATAGTTTGCTGCCCGATATCCCGACCCAGATACTAAGTTTTCACCCAAAAAACTTCGATTTGGTGTACGATGGGGCTGTTCCGGCTTCGCGTGCATTGGCACGGTCGTTAAATGTGCCGGCTGTGCGGCTACTGCAGCAATATAAAACTGACCGCTTTTACGATCAGCTACATAAAATAGGCATGACCACTTTGAACAAACCCGCCAGCCACTATGGCCTGTCGCTGATATTGGGCGGAGGCGAAAATACGCTTTGGGAACTGGCCGGATCATACGCCGATATGGCCCGGGTACTGAATCATTACAACAAATACAATGGCAAATACGATCCGGCCGACTACCACAACCCTATTTACACCACCATGCCCGCGAAAAAACCTGAACTGCAAAAAAACGGCTTGCTGGATGCCGGTTCCATTTACTACACCTTACAAGCCATGGAAGAAGTAATGCGCCCTGGCGAGGAAATGCTCTGGAATAGGTTCAGTTCCACACAACGTATCGCCTGGAAAACAGGGACAAGTTTTGGCTTCCGGGATGGCTGGGCAATCGGCATCACCCCCAAATATGTGGTGGCTGTTTGGGTAGGCAATACCGATGGCGAAGGCCGGCCCGGGTTGACGGGAATCAATACGGCCGCCCCTGCGATGTTCGAGATCTTTCGACTGCTGCCCGTAACCCGCACGTGGTTTGACATGCCTGCCGGCGAAATGGTTAAAATAAAAGTCTGCAAACAAAGCGGTTACCGGGCTGGTGAGTATTGCGAGGATACGTATGATGAATATGTACCCAAGGGCGGCTTAAACGCGCCGGTATGCCCCTATCACCAGATGGTGCATTTAAGCGCAGATGGCAAATGGCAGGTAACGGGCAACTGCACGCCGCCCAACCAGATCGTCAATAAAAAATGGTTTGTGTTGCCACCATCGATGGAGTACTACTATAAATCGCGCAGCTATGCCTACCACGTGCTGCCGCCCTTCAGGGCCGATTGCGTACAAGGCGAACGCGGCAACCCCATGGAAGTAGTTTATCCTAAAGAAGGTGCTAAAATTTATGTGCCACTGGAGGCCGATGGCACCCGTGGCCGGGTAATTTTCGACGCGGCGCATCGCCAAAATGGGGTCAAAATATTCTGGCACCTTGATGATGAATACGTGGGCCAAACTACCGATTTCCACCAGATCGCACTGAATCCGCCACCGGGCAAGCACATTTTAACGTTGGTTGATGGCAACGGGAACATGGTGCATGTGGGATTTGAGGTACTGAGCCCCCACTAAATCTCCCCCTGAAGGGGGAGACTTTAAAAGCCAGGCGGTCAAAATAGGAAAATTGTCGCCGTGTTTAAAAGTGTCCTTTATCAAAAATATTTTTGATGGAAAATGCTATTTTTATAAAAATTTAAAAGTCTCCCCCTTTAGGGGAGATTTAGAGGGGCAAAAATGCTTGAACAATACGACCTTCATAACCTGATGGTGCTTGATATTGAAACTGTTCCGCAATACAGGAATTTTGACGAGGTGCCTGAACATTTTCAAAAGCTATGGGAACTGAAGACGCAATACCAGCGCAAAGAAGAAACGGCGAAGGAGTTTTATGAACGGGCCGGCATCTGGGCCGAGTTTGGCAAGATCATTTGCATTTCCGTTGGGATCTTTACGGGTGGGAAAAACATAGGCTTAAGGGTAAAATCGTTCGCCTCGCACGATGAAAAGGAATTGCTGGAGCAATTTGCTGCCTTACTGGTTAGCCAGCCATCAACGCTAATCTTATGTGCACATAACGGCAAAGAATTTGATTTCCCTTACATCTGCCGCCGGATGTTGATCAACGGTGTAAAAATTCCATCCCAACTAGAAATATCCGGTAAAAAGCCCTGGGAAATTAACCACCTGGATACGATGGAACTATGGAAATTTGGCGACTATAAAAACTATACCTCGCTGAGCCTGCTTACAGCTATTTTTAATATCCCGACCCCAAAAGATGATATTGATGGCAGCATGGTTGGCCATGTTTATTGGGTGGAGGATCAGTTAGACCGAATTGCCATTTATTGCCAGAAGGATGTCGTAGCCACTGCCCAGTTGTTGAGACGCTACCGGGGCGAAGAATTGATCAGCGATGATTGTATAACATTAGTGGCCTTGTAAATGCTTAAAGTAACCGACCTGCACATTAAGTTTAAAACGCAAAGCGGCTTTTTCGAGGCGGTTAAAGGTATTTCATTTCATCTGAACAAAGGCGAAACCATTGGGATTGTTGGTGAATCCGGTTCGGGAAAATCAGTCACCTCACTTGCGCTTATGCGGTTACTGGATGAAAAACAAGCTGTAATTGGCGGACAGATACTATTGAACAACAATAGTTTATGTAGTTTACCTGAAGACGCCATGCGCACTATCCGCGGCCACCAGATGGCGATGATCTTCCAGGAACCTATGACCTCGCTTAACCCGGTACTTACCTGTGGCTTCCAGATCACTGAAGCGATACAGCTTCATTTGGGCGTTGGTAAAGCTGAAGCAAAAGAGAGAACCATCGCTTTATTTAAAGAAGTACAATTGCCACGGCCCGAGGCCATTTTCGATAGCTACCCGCACCAGATTTCGGGCGGCCAAAAGCAAAGGGTAATGATCGCAATGGCCTTATCGTGCAACCCGGAGATCCTGATTGCCGACGAGCCAACCACTGCTTTGGATGTCACTGTACAAAAAACGATCATCGAACTGCTGCAAAAACTAAAGGCTGAGCGCAATATGAGTCTTATATTTATCTCGCACGACCTGGCAGTGATCAGCGAAATTGCCGATCGTGTGTTGGTGATGTACAAGGGCGAAGTGGTTGAAGAAGCGCCGGTTAAAACGCTATTCGCACATCCCAAACATCCCTACACCAAAGGTTTGCTGGCCTGCCGCCCCTCGCCTGCTTATCATTTAAAAAAGCTGCCCGTTGTGTCCGACTTTCTGGACACCGACAATAAAAAGGCATCGAGCATTGAGAAGATAAGGGAAGGTTATTTATATGCCCCGGAAGAGATCAAAGAAAGGAAACAGAAACTTTACGCACAGGAACCCTTGCTTAAAATAAATCAATTAAATACTTGGTTTCCAAAGGGTAATAATTTATTTGGCAGGTCAAAAGAAGTCGTTAAAGCAGTTAACCAGGTGAGTTTTGAGGTTTACCCTGGCGAAACGCTCGGCCTTGTTGGCGAATCGGGCTGCGGAAAAACCACTTTAGGAAGGAGTATTTTACGTTTGATAGAACCGACATCCGGCAGCATCAATTTTGAAAATACTGATCTGCGCAGCCTGAAAAAAAACGACCTGCGGGCGATCAGGCGCGACATCCAGATCATTTTCCAGGACCCCTACTCCTCTTTAAACCCGCGCCTAACCGTTGGCGAATCATTGATGGAGCCATTACAATTTCATCAATTTTATACCAACGATACCAAACGCAAACGGAAGGTTTTGGAACTGCTCGAACGGGTAAACCTATTGCCCGAACATTTTAACCGTTACCCGCACGAATTCTCCGGCGGACAAAGGCAGCGGATCGTTATCGCCCGTGCTTTGGCGTTGCAGCCAAAGTTTATTATTTGCGATGAATCGGTGTCTGCGTTAGATGTCTCCGTTCAAGCACAAGTACTCAACCTGATCAGGGAATTACAAGAAGAATTTAACTTAACCTATATCTTTATTTCGCATGACCTTGCCGTTATCAAACACATCTCCGACCGGATGATGGTAATGAACAAAGGCGAAATTGTCGAAATGGGCGATCCAGATCAGATCTATTATCATCCTAAGGAAGAGTATACAAAGAAGTTGATTGCGTCGATACCGGGCGCAATAACATAAGCTTGTTCGCAAAAAATCAAATTTGTTATTTTTAATATGTAAATTTGTTTGAGGCAGAATTAACACCTCCTAGAAATGATACGCACGTTAATTACACCGGAAAAGCGGGATGTGTCCATCCATATACCTGAAAATTACGTAGGCAAACAGATAGAGGTACTTCTTTATGCTGTGGATGAAATAAATAAAGAAACCATCTCCGACCGGAAAAAATCGTCCGATTTCAGGGGTGCTTTAAACTTGACTGATGAACAGTATGAAGATTTTCAAGCTCACATAAAAGATATCCGCAACGAATGGGACGGGGATATTTAGTTGATACCAATACTATTATTGACTATCTGGAAAATAAATTGCCAATTAAGTCAATTGAAATTATAGACACTATTTCCATCCAGCTTTCTGTCATTTCGCGGATTGAAATATTGGCCTGGCGAAAAGCTTCGGACGCGCAATTGAAGATTTTAAATGATTTTATATCGGTGTCCACTGTTTTTAACCTGGATGAAGGTGTTATTCTCAAATCAATAGAGATAAGAAAAAATTACAGATTAAAGCTGCCGGATGCAATTATTGCAGCCACGGCAGTCGCAAATGATCTTAAATTGATCACCAGAAATATTAAGGATTTTCAAAGCGTTGACGGACTTGACTGCATCGATCCGTTTAGTTTATAGCGTTAATTCCTTTTTGACCCTGTAATTTTATAAAAAGTATTTAATTTTTTGAATAAGCTTCAAATTTTAAACAAATCCAGTACCGGTCTAATCAGTTAAACTTCACCACCTCGAAATTCGCAGCGGTTACTGTGCCGATCTTTTGCAGTTCATCATTGTTCCACCGACTGTCGGGTGCGCCGCTGAAGTACATATTACTCCCAATATCGGCCAGTATAATACCGTATTTCTTCATGGCCGTAAGAATAATCCTGATATGCGGCGGGTAGGGATTGATATTAAAACTGGCCTTTAACCGCAATTTTGCGCCAAAAGGCAAGCCGTATTGTCCGCCGGTGCTGTTCACTTTATGCCTGGCGGGGTATATGTAGGCTGGCCTTACATCGGACGAGGAAAGCGTAAAACGTATGGCATGATTGATAACACCTCTTAAAATTTCATCATAACGCACCAGTCCGGGGAAAACGGGCAGTCCTGCGGCATCTGCCGACGTCCAGCCCAGCGGGCGTAAATTATTGGTTTTCATATCAAAAATGGCGCCGCTTGAAGCCTGCCAGGTGCCTTTGCTTTTACTGGCATTATACAATTCGTATAAGATCAAGTTGTCTTTATCAACAGCGATAACATGCGAATCGCCCTGTCCATTACCTTCTATTGGTGCATAATAGGGAATTGCATAGGGCCCTTTGTCGCTTTCGCTGCCGTAGTTACCATCATAAGCATTTGCACGGAAAGTTACCGAAACTTTCGGCTGGCTACCACAAACCACTACAAAGGGGATACCGATAGGTGCGCCATCCCACAAACCACTGCCAAAATCAGCTTTTAATTTTGATGTGTTGATCTGCGCGATCATTTTCGCACTGTTTGGCTCCAGGGCAGAATCCGAGATATCCGTGTTCCAGGAGTTGGTTGGCGGAAAAATTGCAATATTTTCAACATCCACTATCTTGGTGGGGCATGTGCTGACCAGGCTTTGAGCAATGGTTCCTTTGTGTATAACTGGTGTGGTATTTTGGGTTTTACTGCATCCGGCGAGCAGTATTAAGCATAGTACTGACAGGGTAAGGGTTTCTTTTTTCATAGGATTAATTTTTGACGGTTAACTATAACTTAATTTATAACGCCATTGTTAGCAAAAAGTTGTACAGGTAATTCGCTGTATTTGAACGGTTTGATATCGCCGGCTTATTTCGCCTCAGTTATGACAATCACCATATTCAAAGATATAAAATTGTCATCTTGTAACGTTTCATAATGTCCAAACGTATTGCAATAAAGGTTACTGCTGATTGTTACCCCTCCGCCATGAACACGATAAAAACATTAACATTTTTTATAGCAGTTGCGAGTATCGTCAGCTGTAAAAAAAACACCACCCCGCAGCCGTCAATTCCAATTCCGAATGGTGATTTTGAAAGCTGGACCAGCGCGGCTTCACTAAACGGGCCGTTGCTACAGGGTTGGCTTACCAACAGTTGCCCTGCATGCGTGCCGCCATTCGAGACGTACATCGTTCAAAAAGATTCATTAAATGCCTATCATGGTAAATATGCCGCAAAGTTTGTCGACAACACGGTTTACCCGGCGCAGGCTCAAAACAAGTTCGCGGTTCCTTACCATCCCTCAACTTTGTCGGCCTATATTAAACCCATTATTTACGGAGGGGATACAGTATCAATCAAAATCAGGCTGTTTGAAAACAAAGCGCAGGTTGATAGCGGCCTATGGCTCGGAATATCATCCTTTGGCAGTTATGGCCAATTAGTTATTTACATTACGCACAATTCTATGCAGGCTGATTCGGCACAGATCACGATCAGGGGCGGCCATAAAAGTTCGGGCGGTAATACTACTGTATTTTGGGTTGATGACCTTTCATTGCAATAAAGCAAACAGGTTTACCACATTTCAAGGTTATCAAACCGCGTTTTATCCAGTGCATAATGATAAAATGAACGGTAATTGCCAACTTCTGTATGCATCAATTCAAAGCCCAGCTTTTCGATCATCCTTACCGAAGCATCATTGCCCACCTGTATCATGGTTACAATGAGGTTTACGCCCAACTGGTTGAACCCGAGATCAACAAAAGCCCTACCAGCCTCGGTGGCTAAACCCCTGCCCCAATATTCTTTTGCCAGGTAAACACCAAAAGCTGCCTCACCCGGAATGGCGTTACCTTCTACATCAAAATGTGGATAGATGCCGCAGCGGCCTATGTATTTGTTTTCGGGCTTGTAAACGGTAGCCAACATACTTAGTCTGTCCTTCACCGGTTTTAGCGATTCTGCAAACCGTTGCTCCGCCTCTTCGCGTGGCCGTGGCCTGCCTCCAACGTAGCGGCGAAAATCGGCATCCGCCTCAAGCAAGCAATAGGCATCAAGGTCATCTATCCGGTGCTGACGAAACAATAACCTGTCGGTTTCGAGTATAACTTCGCTATTCATTGAGCGATTGGGTTACCAAATTGTTAGATTAACCAAGTTCATATATCCCGATCTTCTCTATTCCGCTCCCCTTTTTAAATTCCCCTCAATTTTCGCAAGCAAAACTTCTATATCAAACGGTTTCTCTAAAAAATCATCAGCGCCTGCTTCCATTGCCGAATGCTTAATATCCTTGCTGGCTGAAATCAGCACAATGGGTATTTTACTGGTTGCCGGTTTTTGCTTCAGCTGTTTGCAAATATCCCTGCCGTCGGCGCCGGACATCCAAATGTCTAAAAGCAACAAATCGGCAAATTCGCTTTCCATATTTAAAAGGGTTGAGCCATTAAGTGTGCTTTGCACCTCGTAACCTTCAAACTCGAGCATAATGCCAACTGCATCTAAAATCCCTGGGTCGTCATCGGCAATCATTATTCTTTTCATTTTGGTCATATTTATCGGCAAATAACTCCCTTTATACGGGACAATATAAAATCTTAACTTTTATTCAGGTTTTTTAACGGAAGTGCAAAACAAAAAGTTGAACCACATCCTTCCTCGCTGGTTACCCATATCCTACCGCCTTCCCGTTTTATGATCTCGGACGAAATGTACAACCCAAGGCCAAGCCCGGGAAAAGTATGCTGCATTTCGCCGCTAACCCGGTAAAACTGCTCAAAAACCTTATCCAGGTTCTTTTTGGCAATGCCGATCCCAAAATCTTGCACGCATAAGGTTACTTCATCATTTTCTACTGCTGTATACACAATTATTTTATTTGCCTGCGGTGAATACTTGATCGCATTAGTGATCAAATTCGTTATTACCTGGCCGATGCGGTCCCTATCACCGTACACTGTTATGTCGGGGGCAAAATTTTTAGTAATGGTGTGTTTGCTTGTGGTACGCTGCAGATCTTCTATGAGCTCATCCAGGTGCGTGTTAAAATTAAATTGCTGGTTGTTAAACTGTAATTTGCCGCTGTTGATCTTAGTCACATCCAGCAGATCGCCAATCAGCGTTGTTAAGCGGTTAAGCTGTGCATCCATCCTGCCGATCATATCAGCCTCTTTTGCCTCGCCTTTTTTTAGCAGCATCCGTTCAAGTACCTGCGTATAGGCTTTTAAGCTGGTAACCGGGGTTTTTAACTCGTGACTGGCAATGCCGATAAAGTCGTCTTTTTGCTGCTGCAGGTATTTTTGTTCGGTAATATCCACGCAGGCGCCAATATAGCCCAAAAACTTGTTGTCATTGCCGTATTGCGGCCTTCCGGTGGCCACGCACCAATGTTTTGTTCCGTCAACGTGATCTATCCTGAATTCCGCTTCATAAAGAACGCGTTTAGCCAGGTCCGTTAAAAATTTGGCCGTTGCCGTTGCCCTGTCATCATCAATAATTGATTCGGCCCATTTGAATCCCAGGTGTTCTTCATAAGGTTTTCCTGTCCAATCTATCCAGGTTTGGTTTATATAAGTAATCAGGCCATTTTCGTCCGACATCCATAAACAGGCGGGTGCAGCCGATGTAATGCTTCTTAACAGCGCCTCACTCTCGGCCAGGGCTTCTTTCGCCTTTTTTTGTTCCGTTATATCCAGCAAGGTGCCCAAAATACGGTTTGAATCTCCGTCGGCATCGTAATAAACCTTCCCTTCAACCCTAACCCAATGAATACTTGTGTCGGGCCATATCACCCTCGCCTCATAAAACAACCGCCCCGAACCCGGTGCTTCTGCATGTGCCGCACTGCGCAGACCCCTGTCGTCCTGGTGAAATACTTTCACATATTCATCTCTTGGTACCGGTTCTTCAAAACCAAAAATATTGGCAAATTGGTTCGAGGTGATCATTTCACCGGTTTCAAGGTTTAAGTCAAAGGTGCCCAGACCAACGGCATCAACGGCCAGTCTGGCCCGCTCCTCAGCTTCTTCCAATTGTTGTTTGGCATATATTTGCTCGGTAACTTCTGTTGCTACCGCAATTACGCCACTTATTGTGCCATCATCTTCCCTGAAAGGCTCATAAACAAAATCAAGGTAAACCGTTTCAACTTTTCCATTCCGGTATATTGGAGCAGCTAAGCCCTGCCCTTTAAACGGCTCGCCGGTAATACGAACCTTATCGATCAATTGCTCAAATCCAAGGCCTTTTGCATGGGTAAGCACTTCAAAAACAGGTTTGCCCAGCATACCCTCCAGCGACTGGCCATACAACTCGCATAGTGGGGGGTTTATCAATTCAACTACGTACTCAGGCCCTTTAAATATGGCAATCCCCACCGGTGCCTGCATAAAAGTTGAATATAATTGCTTGCGTTGGTTTTTTAGCGCCTCTACGCCTGCTTTTTCCCTTTCGCTAAGCTTATATAGTAGGGTGACATTTTCGGGGGAATGGATAAAATAACTTACTTCTCCGTTTTCGTCAAGTATCGGGGTATTGGTGGTTGTCCACCAGCGTTCTTCAAATTCACCGGTCCCTCTTATCGGGATATCATACCTGTAATTATACATGGTATGGGGTTTTTTAGTTTGAATGGCCTGTTCAAATGAAAATATAGTTCTTTCAATGTTTTTTGATTCTTCATCCGTAGGGTTTGCCGGGAACGCGCCGAATACCGACTTACCCAAAAGTTCTTCGCGGGTGCTGTTTGTGGCTGTTAAATAGGCTTCATTAACATCAAGTATGGTGTAATAAGGCGCATCAACATCCATTACCAATATGGTTGCGGGGCTGCAGTTAAAAATATCTTGGTATCCCCCTCCAGGTACTTTTTTAACCATATTTATAAATAGCTATTGTTTTAGGCGGTTTTTTTTAGATGGATAAACACATATTTGGTTTATATGTTTTAAATATAAAAACAATAATTAAATGCAACAATGGCTGTTTCGTAATGATTTGATTTACATCGGTTTCTCCGGCTTCCCCGTCGCTATTTTAAAGTGGGGTCATTGTAACATTCTTCAACATAAACAGATCTTTAAACTATTCTTTTGCTACTTTTGAAATAGCATGACCAACCCAATTAAACCAATTTTAATGAAAACTATCTTATTGTTTGCGTTGCCCGCACTACTCATATTGAACGTTGCATTCGCCCAGCAACATCCGCAAGTTACCATTAGCAACGGGCGACTGCAGGGCACTTTTAACGCCGCTACCGGCATAAACAGTTACAAAGGGATTCCCTATGCATTGCCTCCTGTAGGAAACCTGCGCTGGGCAGCGCCGCAACCGCCTGCCAACTGGACCGGCGTGCTGAAAGCCAACCATTTTAGCCATATGCCTATGCAGAAACGCATCTACAGCGATATGATCTTCCGGGCGGATACTATGAGCGAAGACTGCCTGTACCTGAATGTTTGGACGCCCGCAAAATCGACCGGCACCAAATTGCCGGTGCTGGTTTACTTTTATGGTGGCGGATACGTAGCCGGCGATGGCTCGGAGGCGCGTTACGACGGCGAAAGCCTGGCGCAAAAAGGGATGGTAACCGTAACCATAAATTATCGCCTGGGGATCTTTGGTTTCTTCACTCATCCCGAACTGACACAGGAGTCACCCCACCACGCCTCAGGCAATTATGGCCTGCTGGATCAAAATGCTGCCGTGCGTTGGGTGAAGGCCAATATCGCGGCATTTGGGGGCGACCCCGGAAAAATAACCATTGCGGGCGAATCAGCAGGTTCATTTTCGGTTTGCGCCCAGGTGCTTTCAACCCTAACAAGAAATCTTATTGCCGGTGCTATTGGCGAAAGCGGCGGATTTTCAAAATTAACCTCCCTGGCCGAAGGAGAAAGGAAGGGTGTTTCATTTGCCAATAAATTTGGTGGAGGCTCACTGGCGGGTTTGCGCGCCTTATCGGCACAGCAACTCCTTGATTCTACTGCAAAACCCTTCGCTCCAAGATTTGGTGTCGTGCTCGACGGTTATTTTTTCGATAAACAACCCATCGATATTTTAAAAGGCGGCGAAGAAGCCCATGTGCCGGTACTTGTTGGCTGGAACTCGGCCGAAGTGCCTTACCAGGCTTTTACAGGCGACGATATGCCAACTCCTGAAAATTATGCCAAAAAGATAAAACAACGTTACGGTGCCGACTCAACAACAGTTTTGCAGCTTTTTCCGGGAACAACGCAGGATGAAGTGATCAAATCGGCTACCGCCCTGGCCAGCGATAATTTTATTGTTTATGGTACCTGGAAATGGGCCGATCTTCAAGCTAAAACCAGCGGTAAGCCGGTTTACCGCTATGTCTTCTCGTGCCCAAGGCCACCCGAAGTAGCTAATCCTAATCCACCGGCTGGTAAACTGCCCCCACCCATGGTAGGTGCATCACATGCCTCTGAAATTGAATTTGCGCTGGGCAACCTGTCTTATGATAAAGTTTATGCCTGGACTGCCGATGACTACAAAGTTTCGGCAACAATGGAGAATTATTTCGCCAATTTCATTAAAACCGGCAACCCAAATGGTAAGGATTTGCCCATTTGGAAAGCCAACACCAATGGCAGTGCAGTTAACTATATGAACATTGATGTAAACACCCGGCTTGAACCAGAAAGCGAAGGTGCCCGCTTTTTGTTTTTGGATAAACTGAATAAGAAATAAGTTTTTTAACAATTGAATATAAAATGGGGAACCGCTTATTGTAAGCGGTTTTTTTGTGGATAAAATTGAGCCGACTGATGATTTGTTATCTAAGATTTAACAATAAATTCACCATGGGCTTGATGTGTTTTATCCTGATTGATTTATGTGGCCGTTTACCAAAAAAATTAAACAAACAATAGTTCCGCCAGGAATTGGCTGCGACACTGTTTTGTGTATACCAGGTTGCTGGGAGAATATTGATGCGATCATTAATTCCATTTTTACAGCAAACAGGGGGGCGTATATGGTTGTGGGTGATTTGTTGATAAACCCGCAGGCCGCCCAGTTTTACAAATTTGAAATACGCGAAAGCAATCAAAATATGGCTGCATCTTTTGCCGTTTTGGGAAAGATGACCGGTATTAACGAAACTGCGTTAACCAGTATCGAAAAACACAATTACGTTATTTATATCACAGGCAAAACCGGGAGTTTAACCGAAGCCCACCAGATAGCGCTTGCGGGTGCGGCAGTGCTTAAAGCAGGCGGGTACGGTATTAGAATTGACAGTACAGGCAAAGCATTCGAAAAACAGAAATGGCTAAAGTACCTCACCAATTTTGTGGAGGCCGACCTGTTCGAAATGTTTGTATCAAGCTCAATTGCCGACGAAAGAATGAACGTTTTTTCCTGCGGGATGCATAATCTTGGGTTGAAGGACATTATGATTTGTGGCGAGGAGTTTCAAAAAGCGGTCGACCTGATCAACGTATTCGGGTATTACCAGGTTTTTGACAAGCCAATAATACATTCAAACGAAACTTTCCAGCCTGATCTTCAATCCGCTCAATATTTAATTGCCGAAGAACCTGATCAGCCATATAGTGGCTATAACTTGTTTGAGAACCCTTTCGGAATGTGGAGATTGACAAGGGTTTGATAATTAATTTTTTGTGGTCTAAAAAAATAGCGGAAATGGAGGTAATAAATGAAACCGGTGGCATCAAAATCGGATGGATCCGGGCATCATGGCCTTTGGCTAAATTAACGGTAACCAAAGACAAATTGGAGTTGAACGGGGGGCTCATCGGTAACCTTGTATTTCGCCCCTCAGACGTGATTTCAATTGAGGCAGGCGGATTTTTTGCGTTTACCGGGCGTGGACTTAAAATCATTCACAATGTTGCCAATTATTATTCAACTGCTATTTTTATTACTTCGCGCCCCAATGCTTTGATCGCGCAAATTAAGGAAATCGGTTTTTTGGAAAACAAAGGGCCTTTATCTTTCGATCTGGAAAACGAAATTAGTATGTACCAGTCCACCGGCAGTTTTCCGATGAAAATACCAATGGCCATTGCCATGGTGGTGATATGGAACGTATTGTTTTTACTCGACCAAACAAAGCTATTTCATGCAAATAGAAGTTTCGGCATTCCGGGTGCAGGAGCGCAAATAGCGCTCGCATTTGTTTTCCTGACTTTTTTGTCACTGTTGATCAGTCAACGGGCCAGGGAAATTATTTTAAGGCCCGGGCGCAAAGTAAGCGACATCAGTACTACTACCTATTTTTTCATGCTGATCACTGGCATCATGTTCTTGGGATTTTCGTTAATTCCTAAATAAATTACTCATCGGTTAAACCTTTTTACATTAATTTATTCTAAGCAATAAACCCCTCTCCTGCAAACGGTTTATCCTAAATTTCGGTTATGAATAAAAAATTACACCTATCCTTTTCGTTGTCTTTTTTGCTTACCGCTGCTTTTGCGCAGCCGAAGCAAATTCATCGCCCTGACGGCAAAATAATTTCAACCCGATCAATTGATGGCATCGTAAACAAGCTGCTGGATACCGCTGAAATAACAGGTTTGCAGTTGGGTATCGTCAATAACAATAATATTTCTTATGTTAAGTCGTATGGTTATAAAAACGGGGCTAAACATGCATTGAACGATCCCAATGCTACCTTTTATGCCGCCTCGCTGGCTAAGCCATTGTTTGGATACATAGTGATGCAGTTGGTTGATGAAGGCAAAATGGACCTTGACAAACCTTTGTATACCTATTTGCCCAAACCCTTACCCGAATATGATAACTATAAGGATCTTGCAGGCGATGACCGCTGGAAACTGATAACGGCACGAGAGTGCCTTGACCATACAACGGGCTTCCCTAATTGGCGGGAATATAACCCGCGGGACAATAAAAAGCTGGAGATCTTTTTTACGCCGGGCACCAAATACGCCTATTCCGGCGAAGGTATTTTTCTATTGCAAATGGTAGTTGAAACAATTACCGGCCGCAACCTGGAAGACCTGGCACAGGAAAAAATATTTAAACCTTTCGGGATGACGCGTACCAGTTATGTATGGCAAAAGGACTTTGAAACAGATTATGCGGTTGGCCATGATATGAACGGCGAATCGCTGCAAAAAGACAAACGCAGCAAACCCAATGCAGCAGGATCTATGGAAACAACTGTTGGCGATTACAGCCGTTTTATGGCTGCGGCAATGCGGGGTAAAAGGCTATCGGCAAAATCGTACCGGCAAATATTTTCGCCGCAAATCGAAATTACATCAAAAAGAGAGTTTCCATCGCTTGATACAAGCACCACCACCGAAAATAAAAAAGTTGGGTTAAGTTACGGGCTGGGGTGGGGATTATTTAACAGCCCCTACGGCAAAGCATTTTTTAAGGAAGGACATGGCGATGGCTGGGTAAATTATGTGATCGGTTTCCCGGATAAAGGTTTTGCGCTGGTAATTTTTTGTAACGATGCCAACGGAGAAAGTATTTTTAAAGAATTGGTTGAAAAAACAACCGGCGTTACTATCCCCTGGTATTGGGAAGGCTATACACCCTATCGCGCCAACGTTAAATTGCCCGTAGCTGTTTTACAACAATTTGCTGGTGTTTATGATGGCAAATTGAAGGCCATCATTACGGTGGAAAACGGACATTTAAAAGCGGAATCGCCGACAGTTAACCTGCCGAAAACAAAGCTCTTCGCCACAAACGATCACCATTTCTTTCTGAAAGTAATGGACACCGATATAGATTTTGTAAAGGGCCCGGACGGAAAGATTATAAAAATGGTGCTTGATGATGAAGGGGAACATTATGAGTTGACAAAGGTGAAATAAACCTTGTTAAACGTTGGGAAGTTTTAAAACGTCGATTTCTATCACTCGGCAATACTCAAATTTGCAAAGTCACTGCTTAACGATCCCGGCGAGCTCCATAAACCGAACTTGCCTTCGGTAAGCGCTCCCAATTCTTTTACTTTTATCGAGGGGATTTGCGAATGGTTAACATACACGGTTACCCAGCCATTTTTGATCACGATGGTGGCGTGCAACCAATCTTCGGGCGCGGGTGCGGGCTGGATGTCGTTTTCATAAACCCCAGGATGTAATTTGCGCAATACAGAATAATCATTGCCCGGCATGCTCATATATTGCACCGACCATTTCCGGGTAGCAGTATCCGCTATCCGGAACCTGAACGGACGAAAATAAACCACCTCATAGGTTGAAGTGTCCTTCGCATGAAAGACTATGCCCACGAAACTTTGCAGGAATACGTTTTTTCCGCGCAGGTCCACATCGATAGCGCCGTCTTTAAAAGTTACATCTTTAAGCCAAACAATACCCTTTGCGGCTATGCCGGGATATTGGGTATCATTTATTGTATGTACCTGCCCGGCAGCCGAGGTATCCAGTTTATTTTGTTGAAGTAAAGCAGTCAGGTTATAATTTACAGCCTGCTGACCTTTAGCGAATGAACCAGCAAAGAATATGATCAGGAAAAGCGCAAGCGTTTTTGTTTTATTTGACATGACTGTTGATTTTGCTCAAAGTTGGATATCAATCAGCAAACTTCCTGTTCAAAATCGGTTCAATTTTGATTCAATACGGTTACCCACCAACTCCATCTGCCGGATATCTTATGCCCGCTATTTCTCTTATCTTATCCAGCGTTTCCATTAATAAAAGTGTTTCAGCAAAAGTTAACACGGGGCTTTCGGTAAGGCCGTTTCGCAAACATTCGTTTACATGCCGGGCTTCATACTGGTAACCAAATCCGGATTCTTTTTTAAGAGGGATAACCTGGCGGCTGTTCACCCGCTCAGGAAAATATTCCAAACCCGACGATGTTTCATAAAACCTTGAGGTAAGCCTGATGCGTCCCTGCGTTCCGCCAATATCTGCATCAGTGGCCAAATTGGAAACAAAGCTTGAAAATAGCTGGGCCAAGGCGCCGTTTTGATACCGGAATGTTACGGCGCACATTTCATCCACGCCCGTGGGGGCGGGTGTCATAACGGCATCAATGTGATCGGGCTTCCCAAGTACGCTAAGCGCCATAAAAACATTGTAAATACCGATGTCCAGCAAAGTGCCCCCGCCAAGCGCAGGGTCGAATAAACGCGCAGGTACAGGCGCCTGCGGGACAAATCCAAAGTTTACCAGCACCGACCGGATGTCGCCGAGCATCCCCTGCCCTATCATTTCCTGCATTTTTTTAAAATGAGGCTGGAATTTCGTCCAGAGTGCCTCCATTAAAAATACTTTTTTTTCTTTAGCCAGGCTGATCATCGTCATGGCCTGGCGCGCGTTCATCGCGAAAGGCTTCTCGCACAAAACCGCTTTATTGTTTTGCAAACAAAGCAAGGTATTTTCGTGGTGCAGGATATGCGGCGTGGCTATGTAAATTACATCCACTTCGGGATTTTGCACCAGCGCCTCATAACTGTTATGGCGGTACTTTACAGCAAACTCATCACCAAATTTATCTGCTGATTCCTGCGAACGGGAACCAATGGCAATTAATTCGGCATCTTCAACGAGTTTAAGGTCGGTTGCAAATTTGCGGGCTATCCGCCCTGCGCCTAATATTCCCCAACGAATGGTTTTCATGGTATGATTTGAATTTAGTATCCGGAGTTATTGAATGAAGCTAAATAACACAAATTTTGTTTGATTTTTTGATCTGTAGTTATTGTTACAATTCCGTGTTGGTTCGCGTAATGTGATAAATATTATCTTAGCCCGATCTTAATCTGCAATTATGTTTAAACCAATATTCATCTTATCAGCGCTAATTGTTTGTTTCTTTTTTACCGCCAATGCCCAAACCGATACTTCAAGTTATAATCTGGGCCGCGTATCCGTAAAGAAACAATTCACCCAAAGTATCACCATTAAAGGCAGTGACCTGGAACGGATGCAATTCTCTGATCTTGCCGACGCTATCAATGTTTGGCTATATGGTACCTATACCAACGCGGCATCGCTGGTGTATGTGGTTGAAGGAAATATCATTACCGATGTTAACGCTTACAGCATTTACGATGTGGACGAAATAACGCTGGTGCAAAGCGCTATTGCACAGGTAAGTGGTGTGGGCCCGGGCCAGCAAATGGTGTTCATTAAATTAAAAACCAACAGGCCCGGCAAACAAGGCATTGAAGTAGCCGGGCAAACCAGTTTGGTAAATATAAACGAACATCTAAACCCACCCGGCGATAAATCAGGCACCGGCATTTACGATCAGTACTATTTATCCGGCTATAAAAACTTTGATGCCGTACAGGCAGGCGTTTCGGTTGATTACCAGCGTGATGTAATGCCGCTTGCAACAACTACTGGTTATAGCGCGGCCGATCCGCTTCATTTTAACCGCTTTAAATTTAACGGGTACGTAAATGCGAAATTATGGGCAGGTACTACCCTGAATTTTGGCATAAATTACGTGCCACAACAAACCCGCGAAAGTTTCAAATATATTTATCCGGCTTTGGCAGGCGATGCATCAGATCATGACGATTTAAACGACAGGGTTGTGCAACACATGGCCAGTTCAAATATTTCCATCAACAGCCGCATAGTTAAAGGGCTAAAAAATACCTTGTCGGCAGCCTACTCGCATTACAATTATTTTGAGGGCGATTCAATAAACACTGTCTACACCAGCCCCGGTATTCCGGATCAAGCCGGCAGATCATTTGCCGGCGCCGACATTAAGGCAAGTAACCTGTTGCTGCGCGATAACCTGGTTTATCACACCACTGTAGGTGTTTTTGATTTGGAG
>Ga0206921_10018_pt1 | contig 47196 bp, 45 predicted proteins | sample Alteio_BWOrgHeat_66_FD_152930 | JGI IMG/M metagenome (GOLD analysis project Ga0206921, IMG submission 152930) | Enriched cells from forest soil in Barre Woods Harvard Forest LTER site, Petersham, Massachusetts, United States -... | ecosystem: Environmental > Terrestrial > Soil > Temperate forest >...
ATTCCATTGACCCTTGCCCGCATGCCTGTTAGTTCGACACCTTGGACAAAAAGGCCCTAAAACAAAAAAACCCCGCCCGGGGGGCGGGGTTTTCAGTATGACTTGTTTCGAGATCGGTTAGGCTTCCTTCGGCTCCACACTTACTTTTTTGAAGCCGTCCTTGATCTCCCTGAAAACGACCGACCCCGTGACCATTGCGAAAAGGGTATCGTCTTTTCCCACTCCAACATTATTACCAGGCTTGTACCGACGCCCTCTTTGGCGGACCAAGATGCTCCCCGCCGTCACGAAGTTGCCGCCAAAGGCCTTAATGCCCAGTCTCTGGCTGTGGCTATCCCGGCCGTTAGTCGTGGACCCACCTGCTTTATGCTGACCCATGGTTCGTTCCTCTCTTGCCTAATTAGGCGGTAGTTATTTTTTCGATGGAAACAGTAGTGAACTTAGGACGGGAGCCCTTGGTTTTCATAGTGTTCTTGCGACGACGATACCGGAAAACCCGGATCTTTTTGCCCTGAGTCTTCCCTAAAATCTTTCCCGTCACCTTGGCGCCCTTGGTCTCGCTTTGTTTGACCCGCAATTGGCCGTTGTTTTCCAACATGACCACATGACTGAACTCGACCGGATCGCCCGCCTCACCCTTTAGGCGGTCGATGGTGATGATATCGCCCTCGGAAACCTTATATTGCTTTCCTCCGGCTTGAATGACAGCGTACATGAAACCCTCCCGAAATTACGGCCCGGAAAACCAGGCGTTAAAGAGGTAAGAGTTTATTCAGGGCACTTGGGGTTGTCAAGCATTTGTCAGGCGCTGGAAGCGGGGTTTAATACCAGAAAAGTAACCCAAAAACGTGGTTACTGGCGATGAAACTGGAACTGACTTGGGAAGGCCGCCAGGCGTAGCCCAGTTCATATTCAAGCTTGCCAATGTTATATCTTAAGGCCGCCCCCGCTGAAAAACCGCCGCTGAGATTGTTCTGATCGCTCATCCGATACCCCACACGAATAGCCAGCAAACTTCGGTGCCAGTATTCGAGCCCAAAGGAGGCCTGCGTTCCCTCGTCCCGCACATTGAACACCTCCGCTGCCGCCAAAAGGGTCGAGGCAGGCGAAACGATCAGCGGCCTTGCCGCCGCAAGGCGGAAGGTCAGGGGCAAGGGGTCGGATCCTTGGGCATTAGGTTGGAACTGTACAGCGGGCCCAACGTTTTGGACGACGAAAGCGAAATCCGTCTCAAGAAGTTGGACCTTTAACCCCAGGTCGATCGCCTGGGTGAAAGCCTGCTTGTCCCCCAGGTTGGAAACGATGGTCTTGAAGGCTCCACCCACCGCGAGCTTACCGAATTGTTGGGCGTCAGCGATGGTCAGGACAACATCATATGCAGAGACAGTGGGGTCGGTGGCCAAGGCATTGGAGATGTCGGGCATGTGGCGGAAAATGATCTGCCCGCCCAGGTTCCCATAGCTCTTAGTGGGAAAAGCCAAACTGAGGGATTCCACTTCAACACCCGCCAACCCTTCGATGTGGTCGAGCCCCAGGCTATATTTGGAAACCCGCGCCAAACCGGCGGGGTTATAACCGATCACATCCACATCGTCACCCAAGGCGGAGTAAGCCCCACCCAAGGCGGTGGCCCTGACACCAATGGGGACCTTCAATATGTCGGCTCCGCTGGTGCCAGGCTCTTGCGCGTAAGCAACGCAAGTCGGCAGAAGAAACAATATTAGATAAATGACCCTTTTCATGGATTAAAGCTAACACCCTTTCGTAAAGAGGGTCAAGGAAGCCATGGTCCTTAAAACTGACCTTGGATCCCCGCCCATAAAACTCGACCTGTCGGGGTGGTCACATCCGGCCAGGATACAGGTAAATTGTTGATGTTCGCCAAGGAGGCGAAAAGTGAAATGTGGTCGGTCGCCGAATAATCGGCCCCAACCTCTCCAAAAACAGCCTGGCCGGAAAGCACCCTTCCCCGAACGGTAAATCGCGTTCTGGGCAAGAGACTAAAAACCCATTTTCCAGAGGTATCATACAAAAGGGACCCATCGGGATTTTGGAGAACTTGCTCCGCGAACTGAAGTTTTGTTCCCCTGATCAAGAACAGCAAAGGGCTGTCATGGTCCAAACCAAGCTCGAAACGAGCCCCATCCAAACTGTTCCCGCCCATGGTCAAGTGGAGATATTTGACTCCGACTTCCCATTCACTTGTCGGCTGGAAAGAAAACCCAAGATCCACTTGTTGAACATCTTCCAGCGGGGTTGTCAAAACCCCTTTGGCGTAATCGCCCATAAAAGTGAAGGCCCCTTGGACGGCTTGTAACCCCAATAACGTGCTGAACTGGGTATCAGCCACGCTGGAAAAGTCGACTCGAAGGGCGCCATCAAAGGTCAAAGGTCCCAGAACATCAAAAAAATCCGTCGTCTGGACAAACCCTTTGTTGATTTGGACTGGGCCGGTAACCATTTTTTCGTCCTCATGGTCAAACCCAGCCCCGAAATGGGCCTGAACCAGCCCCGCTACATTCAAAAGGTAATTCAAGAACCCACCGGTATCTTGCGTACTCAAACTACCTAATTGCGCCGATTGAAAATAAGGCTTCACTTGTAATGTCTGAAAATTGGGACTAAAGAGCCTAAGGTCGGCGAAGGCCGCATACCAATTGACCTGTGAACCGGATTGAGTGCCTAAAAAGTCGCTCTCGAATTGGGCGTCATCCGTTTGGACCCACCGTTCCTTGGTAAGAATGTCGAAATTCTCCGTGCCACCAAAGCCAGCCTGGATCCCATGCTGATAGTTCCCCTCAACCGACAAGGATGGGTTCCGGAATAGATCGTCCGCTCCCCAAGGTCCGCCGTCCGAGCCCCAAATGGAAAACCCTTCTTTGGTTTTTTCGATGATGGAAGACGGTTCGATCAGGATCGCCCCCGCCGCTGCGGAAGGCCCCCACCAGGCCGAAGCTGGAAAATCCAAGATGCCAACCTTCCCTGCTTGCGGCATTGAGTCGAGAATAAGCGTGGAAGAGAAGGGGTAGGCGATCCCCTCGAAAAAAATTCCAGGAATAAAGTTTCTTAGTCCCGGTTGTGAGGAACCGGCCGAATTTAGCCACCCTACTTCGGTCGCCAAGGAACCCGATACCGTATGGTTCGCAGGGATTCCCTCAAACATTGAAATACTATGGGGAAGATCTCCGATGTAGCCAGTCATACCCGGCAATAACAAGACCTGCCCCTGGTCAAAAGGACGGGAAGGGTCGGATTCAACTTGAGCAAAGAGGGATGAAAAGGCGAGGAAGAAAAACAGAACAAAAATGGAGCGGGCGATGGGACTCGAACCCACGACGTCCAGCTTGGGAAGCTGGCATTCTACCACTGAATTACGCCCGCTTTTTCGTATCAGAAAAACGAAGGGACCGCTCCGGAAAGATCCCGTGAGACACCCTAATTGTGACTGAGCTGCGCGATGGAGTTCAGCTTGGCTTGGGCCTTCTTGATGTTGTTCTGGGCGTTCACGTTGCCCGGATCGTCCTTCAAGCATTCCTGCCATTTGCCGATAGCCTCATTGATCTTCCCGTTAATGTATAGGTTGACGCCATCATAGTAAAGTGTCTTGACCTGCTCAGCATCCACCTTTTGTTGGGATTGCTGGCCGGTCATCCGTTTCACGTAATCGTTGGCGGTTTCATCGTCCGGCTTAAGCTTTAGCACCTGTGCGAATTTAGCCTTGGCCTTTTCCTTATTGCCCTTTTCAAAAAGGTCAGTGCCCTCCGCGTCCATGTCCTTGACCTTTACGGTGATGTCTTTTTGGACCCGGAAAAGCTGGTCGGCAATCTCATCATTTGTCGCTGGATTGGGGGACCCGATCTGTTTCGCAGTCTGCAAAGCTTTCAGGGCCAATGTCAGGTCCTTCTTTTTGACGAAATACGTGGCCTTCTTCATCAAAGCATCCACTTCGCTGGATTGCTTGGACTTAAGTTGCTTCAGCAATTTTTTGAGTTTTGAGTTGTTGGGATCATATTCGCTCGCGTTCTTATAGCTGATATAGGCGTCCGCATAATCCCCCGCCTTGTTGAACTGGTCACCTTCCGCGATCAGGGATTTCGCCCGGTCCTTGGTTCTCCCCTTCAAGTTCTTCAGGGCTGTTTGGACTGCCGCATTATCTGGGTCCATCTTGTGGGCCAAGTTCAATTCACCGAAAGCCAATACGGTCTTCCCCTTTTTGGCATAACTTTTCCCAGCCGTCAGGTGCTTTTCCACTTCAACATCCCTTTTCCCCTTCGCGTCCGCGATGAAATCCTGGGCTTGCTTGTTGTTCGGTTGGTACTTGAGGACAATATTCCACTCAGCGATGGCGTCACTATATTGGCTGTTCAAGAGGAACCCGTTGGCTTTTTCCATGTGTGCATTGACCGCAGCGTCCATAGCTTGGGCTTGCCCGACGGCCGCGTTGGAATCAGTTTGTTTGCTTATTTTGAAAGACTCCCCAAAAGCCTCTGCGGCTTTGTCATACAACGCGTTGTCGTTATAAGCGATGGCCAGGTCATAATAGGTCTCGTCCAGGGATTTTGTGTCCTGGTCCTTCGGGTCCTTGGCAGTCTCCAGCTTAATGGATTTGGTGTAGTTATCGATGGCATTGTTAAAATCGCCAAGGTTGTAATAGGAGAATCCGAGATACTTATAAATACGGGTATCTTTCTGGATTTTGATGGCCTTTTGCCAGTACTCGACCGCTTTTTTGTAATTCTTGTTCTGAAAATTGATAACACCAAGGCTTTGGTAAGCGTCAGGATCGTTCGAATCGTTCGCCACCACACGTAATAGGGCCGCTTCTGCTTCGGGATATTTCTTCTGGTCCATGTAGATCTTCGCTTGGCATTTGGCCAATAAACGATTGGCGTCTCCGTTCTTGGGATTGATAACCAAGACCTTTTGGAAATGGTCGATGGCAGCGGCGTATTCGCCCTTTGAGAAAGCCACGATCCCCTGGCAATTTTCCAACAATTCCTTGGCTTGTTGGTCACCCGAATTGATTTGGACGCACTTCTGGAATTCCGGAATGGCTTGGTCGAATTTTTGGCCCTTCAAGTAATAGACACCCAGGTTGAAATGGGCAGTCGCATCGTTAGGGTTGGCCTTCACAGCTTGAAGATAAAGTTGTTCCTTGTCTTGGGAAAAAGCTCCACCTGCGATGAAAAAGAAAGCCAGCAGCGGGAGAAACAATAATTTTTTTTTCATGGGATCCCTTCCCTAACGGTTAAAGGTTGCTCGAACCGGTGACATCCAACTCTAGGAGCTCATCTACGGATTTTCCATGCTTGTCCATTTGCCGGCAACGAAGCATGGTCCCGTCGGAGGACCAAGACAAGTCGGCAGTATAGTCAAGCCTTTGTTTGGTTTTCAATAATTGTTTGTTGCTGTTATCGCCGATATTCACCAGACAAACACGACCTTCATAGGTGAAGGCGATCTTGTTCCCCGCTGGGTGATAAGCCGGGTGTATCCCCAACCGGTTGTTCTTCGTGTAAAAGAGGGTTTGGGTCGCCAGGGTCTTGACGTCGGTCTTCACCAAGTTCTGAAAACCCTTTTTGGATCGCCAATAGACCAGTTCCTGTCCGTCTGGCGACCAAGTCGGCTTGTCCGCGCCAAAGGTCTGCGCCAGAGGTTTGAAAACAACCTGCTCACCCTTGAGTGGGATTTTCCCAACATAAAGGTAGTATTTTCCGTTCGAGGATTTTTTCCGGGACGCAACATAACCTCCATCCGGTGAAAAGATCTTTGTTTGTTCCGTGATCTCCGGGGGGAAATCTCCCTCAAAGTTTTTCGCATAAGGCATTTCGGCTTTGATCGTAAGCAAATCCACGCTGGCTTTACCCACCTCTAAAGCCCTGCGGGATCGGTCGGCCAGGGAATCGACTTTGGCCCTGGTGTCAGGGGCAATGAAGCCAGCTGGGTAGGTCTTATAAAGATTCTCCAGGGTCGATGCGGAGCCCTTGAAGTTTTTCAAGGAATAAAGAGCGTCCGCCGTTTGATATTGGGCCTCCACCAGGCTTTGGATGGCATCCCTTATCTGGTTGTTGTCCAAATAACGACCAAAGGCCTTTTGGGCGTATTCCATGGCTTTGGAGGGGGTCTTGAGCTTTTCACGGTAAAGGGTGGATAGATCCAACAAGGCGTGGAGTTCCTCGTCCGTACGGGGATAATTCGCCACAACCTTTTCGAACCACTGGATGGCGTTGTTCAGGTCCGACTGGGCCTCGTAATTTTTGGCGATCCGGTAAGTGATCTTTGCCGCCAAACCGCTGTGGGGATGGTTCTTCAGGTAATTCTGGTAAGCCTGGATGGCTTGTTGGCTCTGCCCAGCCTGATCGAAATTCGCGGCCGACTCGTAGTCGCCACCAAAGAACTGACAGCCACCTGTTAAAGCAAGCCCTGCCACCACCACTAGATTGAGAACAACCTTGAGAAGTTTAGGCAATTTTATGCCGACCTTTGAAGCAGGATTATTTAGCCAAAATAACGATATCTACCCGGCGATTCTTGCTTCGAGCCTCTTCAGTGTCGGAAGTATCGATGGGCGAGGTCGAACCATGCCCCCTGGAATAAAGATTATCCGGGGAAACTTTTCCTTTTTCCACCAAATACCGGAGCACCGAATCGGCCCGATTCTGCGAAAGACTTTGTTCTTTTTGCTCGGTCCCTTCCTGATAAGCGTGCCCTTCCAGATAGATCCGGCTGGTAGGATGCTTGCGAATGAGTTTGGCCACCTTATCCAGGTAATTGTAGAAAGCAGGGCTCAAGCGGTCCTTATCCCCATCGAAGGTGATGCTGGGCGGCTTGATGACACCCGACGTCGGCCTGACCTCGGCCTGGAGGGAGGGCACTGAGAAGATACGCGCATTGGCGGAAACCGACGCTACCATGGGGGCTTCCCTTTCCGAAACTTCTGCCACCTTTAAGATGGCGTTACTGGCGGACACTTCCTGCCCACGGGCGTCGATGGTGCGGAAATTATAGTTTGCATAAAGGCCCCCATTGACCACGTTACCGTTGGCGTCACGTCCGTCCCAGGAGATCTGCTTTGGCGGGACACCCTTACCGCTGATGGTTCGAAGCAGATTCCCCTTGCGGTCAGTGATATCCAACGACCAATTCTTGATGTCGGTTCGGGCTTGGGGCTTCACATCGAATGTAGCTTGACGCAAAGTCCCAGTTTGTAGGTCGGAGATCTGGGGTTTGATGGCAATAGCGTTCATCTTTATTTTTTGGGCTTGGGCCGACCCGCCTTCCTCCCCGGGTTCCAGGCGCCAAGTCACGGAAAACCGTTGGGTATCTCCCAATACGCCGAAAGGCACCAAGGCATAGTTCAACTCGAAAGAGGTGATTTTGACTCCTGCTCCAAGAGAGGCGCCCGTGGTCCCTCCCAGGTCCTGGTTCAAGGCATTGAGGCTGTAACCCGCCCGAAAGGCCGCGGCGATGGTCTTGTCCCCTACCCATAACTCCCCACCCGCATGGTAGATGGGGTCACTGTCGATGGGTTTCTCAACGTCCACGCCAATCACGAAATGAGTGGGTTCTTTAGGCTGGAACCGATAAGCGATACCCGCCCGATAAATGAGGGGAAGTTTCTCTTGGGCGGAATAATTGGTGAAATTGGAGATCTGGCCGACGTTCTGAACGGATAAGCCAAGGGTCAGGTCTTTTTGCTTGGTATGAATGAGAACTCCCGCGTCCACCGCTTCCCCGGTAGCGGAATAGGTGACAAGATTGCTCGAGATGAACTTGCCCCCAATTCCGATATCCAAATTATCCCCGAGGCTTTGGCCGAAACCCAGCGAAAGGGCCAAGTCGTTGGCGCTTCCTGGCGTGGCTAGAGGGTTGTTGGTGGAATTGAAGGTGGGGACAAAATCGAAAGCTGCGCTCAAACCTATGGTACTACCTGGCTGGATGGGTATGGCCACTCCCCCGAACCCATAATTGATACTGGCTAAGTAGGATACATAGAGGGCATTAAACTCAAGCTTATCGAGGTTGGCCAGGCCCGCAGTGTTCCAGTAAGTGGTGGTAACGTCATCCGCGATTGCAGCGAAAGTGTTCCCCATACCGGCTCCCCGCACCCCAGTGGGAACCTCCAAAAACTGGACTCCAGTGGTGCCAACCGTATCGGAAAAACAATGGAAAGGAGCCCCCAGAACAAGCAAACCGGCCAAAAAGGAGAATGGGGAAAGGGTCTTTTTCAACTGGGGCCTTTGGGGTTAAAGGTTTTAGTGATGAATTATAACATGACAAGGACTTTGACTGTCAACGAGCTGCGACCCAAGATGGACGTGGCTATTTTGGAATTTTTTTGTTTTTCAAAGCTATTTCCTGGATCGTGCCGCCTCCCAGACGCCTTGTTATAAAGGGATTAATTGCTATAATGCGCCAGCTTTTAAGGGGATTTTGGCCGCAAACACGCGAACATACCTATTTGCCACAGTAAATTCGCCTTGAACACTTGGAGGCCTTGCCATGATGAACTATTTGCGCAACAAAAAATTCATGCATTTCATCCTTTGGATGATCGTGATTACCTTCGTCGGCGGACTCTTTTTTGTCTTTGGGATGAAGAACTTGGGTCAACCCGATACCCGCAACTTGGCCGCCCAGGTAGGCGAAACTCAAATCACTTATGCCGACTTCAACAAAGCCTACCAGCCGGTCAGCGACAGGCTTTACCGAAGCGGACAGAGCCCCTCCTCCGACGACATCAAGAACCTCAAAACACAGGTCTTGGATAGCCTTATCGATGATTCCATCCTGCAACAAGAGGCCCATAAATTGGGACTGACCGTCACGGATGACGAGGTCATCGCCTCTATCCAACATGAACCCTACTTCCTAGATCAAAGCGGTAAATTCGACACTAAAAAGTTCAACCAGCTCCTCCAGGCCAACCAAATGACCGAGGAGGATTTCCTGGCCGCCCAACGCCAGGACAAGCTCTTGGAAAAGATGCGCTCCATCCTGGGGGAAAGTGTGCTTTATACCCCGCAAGACCTTCAAGATTTCAACGCCTTACTGGATCGTGATTTGAAGGCCGATTATGTTTCCTTGAACCTGGAAAGCTACGAGAAGAGCGTCCCTATCACCGACGACAAGCTGAAGGATTATTACGAGACCAATAAATCCCAATATGACCATCCGGAAAGGGCCAAGATCCGCCATATCTTCCTGGCCGTCCAGAGCGAGAGCCTCCAGGACCAGGACAAAGCAAAAGCTACGCTCGCGGATTACCGCACACAAATCCTCGATGGCAAGGCCACCTTCGCCGCCCTAGCGATGAAAAATTCTCAGGACACCAGCTCGAAGAACCACGGAGGTGAGATCGGTTGGGTTTCCCGGGGTAATTTCCCCAAGGAGATCGAGGACGTCATATTCGGGCTGAAAAAGGGCGAGATCGCCAAACCCTTTAAGCTCCAGAGCGGTTTCGACATTATTCAATTGGAAGACCACGAAAATGCTTACAAGAGCACCTTTGCCGAGGTTCGCGCGAAGGTCTTGAAGCAATACCAGAAGGAAAAAGCCTCGGAAAACATCATGACCCTAGCCCAAACCTTGGCCGAGAAATTCAAGCAAAAGGAAGACTTGGTCAAAGCGGCACAGGAAGTTGGCCTTTCCCTTCATTCAACGGATTGGTTCAACCGTAAAAAAGGTATCACCGGTCTGAAGGATTCCAAGTCCGTAGCTGAACAGTTAGCCAGCCTCCATGTCAAAGAATGGCAGGGGCCCCTTCCCGTGAGCGGCTCCGAGTATTTCTTCCAGGTCACCGGCGAGAAACCTTCGAAAGAAACCGCGCCGACACCCGATAAGATCGACGCTCAAGTGGTTCAACGCCTCATCACCGAAAGGCAGTCCGCTTGGTTGAAGGAATTCTTGGAAGCCCAGAAGAAAAAGCTGACCATCAAAAGCTACTTGAACAGCTAAGAGGATTCTTCTCCCAGACGATTGGCTTCCCGGACAACCCACTTGACCGGGAGGCCCATCACGTTGAAATAATCCCCATCCCAATCCCTGATCCAACCCCGCGCGGTGCCCTGAATGGCATATCCACCGGCCTTGTCGTAGGGTTCTTTCGTCCGCAGATAAGTGGCTATCTCCCTCGAGGATAGCCGCCGAAAGGTGACCCGGGTCTTTTCCGCGTGTGTCCGCTTTTCCCGTCCACCCTTTCCCACCAAGGCCACTCCTGTCCAAACTTCATGGACTTTTCCGCTCAAGGCCTCCAACATCCGGGCCGCCTCTTCCCCGCTCTTGGGTTTTCCGAAAACTTTTCCTCGGTGAACGACCACCGTATCGGCTCCCAGACAAAGGCTTTGAGGGTTGCGTCTGGCTACTTCCGTGGCTTTCTCGAGGGCAAGACGGGTCACGAATTTGGCTGGTTTTTCACCTAACCGGCGCACTTCTTGGACGCCTCGGGGTTTGACTACCCGGAAAGGAATGCCGGTGAATTGGAGGATGGTCCTTCGACGAGGGGATTGAGAAGCCAGGAGGATGGGTCGCATGGGTTATTTCGAGTAGTAAAGCCCGACGATCATTCCAACGACACTGAAGAGGTTCACGAAGATCTTGAGCCCAAATGTGAAAAGAATCAGTTTCAAGTCCAACTCGATGGGCTGGTTCAAACCGATAGGAAAACCCGTGCTGAGGATGTCGTGAAGGAGGCCTGCCGGGATGAGAAGCCCCAGGAGAACACCGATATAGCCACCGATGACCCCGCCCAACAGGATGTAGAAAACCGCCGCGCCCGTGCTCTTGGCCATTCCTTCTCCTATTTGATTTTATGGTCCTTCGGGGTTGTCAGGGCGATATGAAGGCTTTTGACCGCTTCTTCCGCGGCCATTTGTTCGGCTTCTTTCTTGTTCTTGCCAGTACCCGTGGCAAGGGTCTTTCCGTTCACCATGCAAGCCGCCTCAAAGCTGCGATTGTGGTCCGGCCCCCACTCACGAATGACCTCATAACGCGGCGCCAGCTTCTGGGTCTTTTGAAAATGCTCCTGGAGCAGGGTCTTGTAATCCTTTTCAATACGCCCCGAGAAAACATGATCCACGTCCTCCTGAAGGAGTCCTAGGACCAACTTTCGCGCTGCGGACAAGCCCCCCACCAGATAAACCGCACCGATGACGGCTTCCAAGGCATCGGCCAATAAGGCTGGACGGGTGCGGCCACCGGATTTTTCTTCGCCTTTACCCAATTGGATAAAGTCACCTAAACGGAGGGCCTTGGCCTTTTCGCTAAGGACCTGCGCACTGACGATGACGCTCTTAACCTTCGAAAGGCCACCTTCAGTGACTTGCGGGTAGGTCTCAAAAACGTGCTCACTGATGATGAGCCCCAGGACCGAGTCGCCCAGGAACTCGAGCTTTTCATTGTTGTAGTTGGCGCCCATCTTGCGTTCGTGGGAGAAGGACTTATGGCTCAAGGCCTCATTGAGGACCTGACCGTCCCCCAAAGGAATACCCAATTGCTTACAGAATTTCTTGAGTTCATCCTGGCGAGGCTTATCAAGGCTGACAATAGCCTTGGAGGGAGCCTGCTTGGTTTTATGAATTAAATTTTTTAACAATGAGAGAGACATTGTGACCGCCGAACCCCAACGAATTGGACAGGCAAACCTTGGCGCTAGCCGTCCGCTTTTGATTGGGGATGTAATCCAAATCACAGTCGGGATCGGGGTTTTCTAAGTTGATGGTGGGCGGTAGGACGCCTTCCTGGAGGGCCATCACACAAGCCACGTACTCGATACCGCCGGCGGCGCCCAGAAGGTGCCCCGTGGTCGATTTGGTGGAGGAGATGGGGACCTTTTTAGCGTGATCTTGAAAAACAGTCTTGATGGCCATGGTCTCGAATTTGTCGTTGTAGGGGGTCGAGGTACCGTGGGCGTTGATGTAATCCACTTCTTCCGGCTTTAATTTAGCGTCCTTGAGGGCCAGGGTCATGGACCGGGCGGCTCCCTCACCATTCTCGGCGGGGGTGGTCATATGGTAAGCGTCCGAGGTCATGCCATATCCGGCCGCTTCAGCCAGGATGCGGGCCCCACGGGCCTGGGCGTGTTCTAGGGATTCCAGCACCACGATACCAGCGCCTTCCCCCATAACGAAACCACAACGACCTTTATCGAAAGGACGGCTTCCCTTGGTAGGGTTCTCGTTAAAATCCATACAGAGGGCATGCATGTTGGAAAAACCGGCATAACCCAGCTCGGTGATACAAGCTTCGGTGCCACCCGCGATCACCACGTCGGCCTCACCCTTTTGGATCCAACGCACCGCTTCCCCGATGGCGTGAGCGCCGGAGGCGCAGGCAGAGACAGTAGAGGTGTTAGGACCTTGGGCTTGGAGGTAAATGGAGGTCATGCCCGAAGCCATGTTGATGATCATCATCGGGATAAGGAAGGGCGAAACGCGGTCCGGACCCTTTTCGATCAAACGGGCGTGCTGTTCGACCAACACGGGCAAACCGCCGATGCCCGAACCGATCAAGACCCCAACCCGGGTCTTATCCTCTTTGGACATGTCCAATTTGGCGTCGGCTGCGGCTTGGAGGCTGGCCGCCACGGCGAATTGGACGAAATAATCCATCTTCTTAACATCCTTTTTTTGGATGCCAAATTGCACCGGGTCAAAACCCTTGACCTCGCCGCCGATCTTACTGGCCACCCTCGACGGGTCAAAGCGGGTCACGATGCCGATACCGCTTTTACCGTCGCAGATGTTGTGGAAAAAATCGGTTGGATTATTTCCGTTGGGCGTTATGGCGCCCATGCCCGTGATAACGACGCGTTTCAATGGGTTCCTCCCGGAACGGGGTTATTACTCGGAAGCCTTCGACTTGATGTAGTTGATGGCGTCGCCGACGCTCTTGATCTTCTCGGCGTCCTCGTCGGGAATCTCTAGGTCGAACTCTTCCTCAAAAGCCATGACCAGCTCGACCGTGTCGAGCGAATCGGCACCCAGGTCGTCGATGAAGGACGCCTCGGGCTTGACCTGATCGGGCTCCACGCCCAGTTGGTCCACGATGATCTCTTTAACCTTGTCTTCAATTGCCATTGCCTTCACCTCCATTTAAAGTTTGATCCATGATGTTGAACATCTTATTAAAAACCTGGCCTTTTTCAACAGGGCCCCATGCCGACCTTCTTTAAACCAAATGATCATTGAGGTCGGCATCGCACCAATTCCCTTGTAATTAACAAATCAAAAGGATAATCGGCGCAAAAGCAAACCCTTATATCACCATTCCCCCATCAACGCAAATAACTTGTCCCGTAATATACCTTGCCTCGTCTGAAGCGAAAAAGAGGACTGTATTGGCGACATCACTCGTTTCACCCAAGAAGCCCAAGGGGATCTGGCCTTTGAGTTCCTCGGCGGTTTTTTCGCCCAAGGCCTTGGTCATGTCGGTCTGGATGAACCCCGGCGCCACGGCGTTGCAGGTGACATTGCGGCTAGCGAATTCCCGCGCGGTGGTTTTTGTCAAGCCGATGATGCCCGCCTTGCTGGCTGCGTAGTTCGCTTGCCCCGCTTGGCCGCGTATGCCGATGATAGATGTAATGTTGATGATACGTCCGGTCCGGGCCTTCATCATGGATTTCACGAAAGACTTGGTCATCAAGAAAGTGCCCTTCAAGTTGATGGCCAACACGTCATCCCAATCCTGTTCGCTCATGCGAACAAGGAGGTTGTCCTTGGTGATCCCGGCGTTGTTAACGAGGATATCGACCTTACCAAAGCCATCCAGGACAGCCTTGGCGAAGGCCTCCACGTCAGCGGGCTTGGAAACGTCCACCTTCTGGGCCAGGGCTTTCACGCCCAGTTTCTCGATCGCGGCGGCGGTTTCCTTCAACGTGGCATCGTTGGTGCCACAGATGGCAACCGTTGCCCCCTTTTGAGCGAAAGCCAAGGCGATAGCCTTGCCGATCCCCCGATTCCCCCCCGTAACAACCGCGACTTTGTCTTTCAAGTTCACGAAGCACTTCCTAAAGCTTTGATAGATTCCACATCACCCGCGTTGGAGATCAGAGCGTCCTTCGAGATCTTCTTGATGAGTCCCGACAACACCTTGCCTGGCCCTACTTCCACAAAACTAGAAAAACCATCCTGTCCCATTTTTTCGATCGTTTTGATCCATTGGACCGGCGCCATAAGCTGACGCACTAGGCTTTCCTTGATCTGAGCGGGGTCTTTCATTTCCACGGCGTCGATATCCGAGTAATAGGCGAACAGGGGTGTCGCAAAGGATATCTGTTCCATCGCCTGGCGCAGTCCATCCGTCGCCTGTTTCATTAAAGAGCTATGGAAAGGCCCGCTGACTGGAAGTTCCATGGCCCTCTTGGCGCCCAGGGCTTTGGCCTTCTCACAGGCGGCTACCACCGCAGCTTTTTCGCCCGAGATGACGATCTGACCGGGGCAATTGACGTTGGCCGGTTCCACGACCCCCAGGGCCGAGGCTTCCTTGCAGGCTTGGGCAACTTTATCTTCGTCCAGGTTAAGGATGACGGCCATGGTGCCCCGCCCTTTGCCCGCTTCTTCCATTAGCTCACCACGCTTGCGTACCAGCTTGACCGCATCTTCAAAGGAGAGAACGCCCGCAGCAACCAGGGCTGTATAGGCCCCCAAGCTGTGACCCGCTACCGCCTGGAAAGAGGCGTTATTCTTTTTCAGGACCGCCAAGGCCGCCAGGGCGCTCACGAGGAGGGCGGGTTGGGTATTCATGGTTTTCTTGAGTTCTTCTTCCGGGCCCTCGAAACAAAGCTTGGAAAGGGAAAAGCCCAAAGCCTTATCGGCCTTCTCGAACAATTCTCGGCTTTCGGGATAGGCCTCATAGAGGTCCTTACCCATCCCCACCGATTGGGAACCTTGTCCCGGAAAGACAAAAGCGCGTTTCATCGGTTCACCACCTCAAGGCGCAGGAAGCCAGGGTGGTCCCGGCCCCAAAAGCTACCAGGACGATGTTCTCGCCTTTCTTGATCTTGCCTGTGTGGACGACTTCATCCAATGCAATGCCGATGGAACCGGCGGAAGTGTTCCCTACCTTATCCAAATTGACGAATATTTTGCTCTCAGGCACTCCCAGTTTGTCCCCAATGGCCTGGATGATGCGAAGATTAGCCTGGTGAGGGATGACCATATCGATCTGATCCAGCGAAAGACCAGCCCTTTTGGCGGCTTCCAAGGTGGCTTCCGACATCACCTTAACGGCGATCTTGAAGATCTCTTTCCCTTCCATCTTGAGGGTATTCATTCCTTGTTCCACTGTTTGGATGCTTGAGGGAAACTTGCACCCACCACCAGGTATCTTCAACAGATCGGTTTGATCACCATTAGCGGCCATGAAAGTAGAGAGGATGCGATGTCCATCCTCGGGCACAGGTCCCACGATGACCGCTCCGCCCCCGTCACCGAAAAGAACGCAGGTCCCACGGTCCTTCCAGTCAATAAAAGCCGTCAGTTTTTCCGCTCCAACGAGGAGGATATGTTTGTAGAGGCCGCTTTCCACGAAGGCCCTAGCCACCGTCAATCCGTAAACAAAACCCGAACAAGCGGCCGAAATATCGAAGGCCGCGGCTTGGGGAGCACCTAGTTTGCTTTGGACGAAGCAAGCGGTAGCGGGGGTAGGCATATCGGGGGTGATGGTAGCCACCATGATGAGGTCCAAGTCGGTGGCTTTAAGTCCGGCGGCTTGAAGGGCTTTCTTGGCCGCTTCGGTGGCCATGTCGGAAGTGGTCTGCCCCTCAGCCGCCATGCGGCGTTCACGGATACCTGTGCGGGTAACGATCCACTCATCGGAGGTTTCGACAAGCTTTTCCATGTCCTTGTTGGTCACTACCTTTTCAGGAAGATAGGACCCAGTCCCTAAAATACCGGCGTAAATTTTTTGGCTCACGGGGTCTCCAATGGATGGGGGTCAGGCTTTGTCGGCCACTTGGCCGTATTTTTGGATCTGTTCCTTCAACACGCTGTTCATCTCGCGGCTCACGCAACGTACGGCGGCCCGGATAGCGTTCTTGATAGTGAAGGCGTTGGATTTGCCGTGGGAAATGAGACTGATACCGTCGATGCCCAAAAGGGGCGCTCCGCCGTACTCGCGCCAATCCACGTGTTTCTTGAAGCGCCGGAAAGCCGGCAAGGCGATGAGCCCTCCCACCAGGGTGATGAGGTTCGACTTGATCTCCCTTTGGAGGCCGTTCATGACCATCTCACCCACACCTTCGATCGACTTCAGGGCGATATTGCCGACGAAACCGTCACAAACCGTCACATCGCAATTTCCGTTCACGATGTCGCGACCTTCGACATTACCGATGTAATTAAGGGGGGCTTTTTTGAGGAGGACTTGGGTCTCGAAAACCAGTTCATTGCCCTTGGATTCCTCTTCCCCGATGGAAAGCAGGCCTACCCGGGGGTTCTTGAAGCTCAGGGCCGTGCGGGTGAAAACATCGCCCATGAGGGCGAATTGGAGTAGGTGTTTGGCTTTGCAGTCCACATTGGCGCCGGCATCCACCAGTACGGAGACGCCTTGGACGCTGGGGACCATGGTCACGATGGCGGGGCGGTAGACTCCGTCGATACGGCCGCAGGTCATAAGGGCCGCCGCCATGGTGGCTCCTGAGTGTCCTGCCGAAACGCTGGCCGCGACGGCCTTTTCCTTTACCAGTTCGGAGCAACGGACGATGGAGGAATCTCGCTTCTGACGGCAGGCTTGGCCAGGGGATTCGCCCATTTCGATGACTTCGCGGGCGTCGACTATGGAAATCGACTTGCGGGGATAATCCCCCGCCGAGGCGAGTTCTTTCTCGATCTCCTCTTTGCGGCCGACCAGAACGATCTCCAGGTCGTGGTTGGCCAGACCGAGCACTTCCGGATCCCGGACGGCCCAAACAGCGCCCTGTATATTTTCACGGGCGCCAAAGTCGCCGCCCATGGCATCGAGTGCGATTTTCATGCAGGAATGGTTTTAGGCAATGTCGACGCTGACGACTTCTTTGCCCTTGTAATAACCACAGGTGGGACATACCCGGTGGGGCAGCTTAGCGCTTTTGCACTGGGGGCAAACCGAGAGGGACTTCGTTTTGATCTTCCAGTTCGTGCGACGCTTATCCCGACGCTGGCGGGAGTGCCGCCGTTTAGGATTCGCCATTTTTCAGCCTCCAAACTTTTAAGCTAATTTCAAAGTTTCAAATTTTTCAGCGCGTCCCACCTGGCATCAGGCGGGGGTTCGGCACACTGGCACTTCTCGACATTCAGGTTCGTGCCGCATCTGCTGCAAAGACCCTTACAGTCTTCCTTGCAGAGGGCCCGCATGGGCACCGAAAGCAGGACCGTCTGCCGGATCTGGTCGGCGATATCCAGGAGATCGCCGTCGAAATAGACGATCTCCACCTGGTCTTCAGGAAACTCTTCCGGATCACCCTCGATTTCCTCGGGCTTGGACCGGTAATGGATCTCAAAATAGGACTTGTAACCGTTCTCGAACTCTTGCAGGCATCGGTCGCAGAGCAAGAGCATCTTGCCCTTCACCCAGCCCCTGGCCAAGACCAAATCCCCGTTCTTGGACACTTCACAGTGGACTTCCATGGGCTCACAGCTCAGCTCCGGGTTCAACTCGATCCCTAGGGCCTGGGCCCAGCCACATTCCTCTAAAACAAGGTCTTCCCGTTCAAGAGAGCGCATTTCCACCTTCAACATCTTTGCGCCGCCTCCCCTTCAATGCTTAACGACTTATGCCTGTAAAAATAGGGCAAAAAGCCTAAGACAAACAGGGGGTGATTATAGGAATCCCGCTCTTGGGGTGTCAAGAAAATACCCCAATTTAAAGGCTTTTAACGATTAGGCTTTCCAGGATTTCGTCAGGGAAGGGCCGAAAGAAAAACGATTCGATAGTGTTCGGTTTGGGTAGTTCTCAAAAAACTCGTTTGAGGGCCTTTTCCACTACCGGCGGGACGAACCCTTTGACATTCCCACCCAACTTTGCCACTTCCTTGATGGAACTGGAGGAGAGGAAGATGAATTTCTCGTTGGGGACTAAAAAGACCACCTCGATCTTCGGGTGCAGGCTCCGGTTGATAAGCGCCATCTGGAACTCGAACTCAAAGTCCGAAACGGCTCGCAGACCACGGAAAATGATGTTGGCTTTTATTTCCTTCGCATAATCCACCAATAAGCCGCTAAAGGAGGAAATAACCACTTTCGGCAGGTGATGGGTCGTCTTTTTCAAAAGTTCCACGCGCTCTTCCACTGAAAACAGGGCTTCTTTGGAGGGATTAGCCACCACCGCCACATGAAGGACGTCACATATTTCAAAGGCCCTTTTGGCGATATCCAAATGGCCGTTAGAAACGGGGTCAAAGGAGCCGGGATAAAGACCGATTGTTTTTTTATTAGGCATCTATTCCTCTTCACTCTCCGAGACCGGATCCGAGGCATCTTCCGGACTGTTTCGGAACAATGTTAAATAAGTATCCCCGTATTTCTTTTGCCGAACCATGCGATAAGGGAATTCCCCAACCAGCTCGGTATCTTTCAACCCATGCTCTACCGCGAAAATTCCGCCGTCTTTAAGTATCGGATATTCCATCAACAGATGTTGAAGCTTCTTTAAAGCGCCCGCTTCATAGGGCGGATCGGCCAGTAGGATATCAAACTTTTTGCTCTCCTGACGAAGCAAATAGAAGGCTTTTGCGATCTCCGATGGGATAATTCGAATGTTTTCGCCAGGTTGGCGCGCATTTATTCCGAAGCTGAGCAAGTTTTCCGATATAAGCCTCAAACTGTCCGTGGCCTTTTCAACGAAGACCACTTCGCTCGCCCCCCGGCTCAATGCCTCTATACCCAGATTCCCCGTTCCCGCATAAAAGTCCACCACACTGCAACCCTCAACGGGTTCCAGCATATTGAACAAGGCACCCTTCACCTTGTCGGAGGTAGGCCGGATGCGGCTGTTCTTCGGCGCCTTGACCGTTCGGCTTTTGAATTTTCCAGCGATGATACGCATGAAATCCTCTTTATGAAATTTGCGCCAAATCTAACAAACCTTTGAATTTCGATTCCAAGTTCTTCCGCAAGTCCTCATGGGAGGACCCCCGCAAACCCGGGTCAGTCTTCAAAACTTCCAAGGCCACCTTACGGGCATCTTCCACCACATCGATATCTCTTCTCAAGTCCACGATACCACCTTCGCGGCGGCCTGATTGGGCCACTCCAAATATCTCGCCGGGTCCCCGCATTTTCAGATCGAGCTCGGAAAGCTTGAACCCGTCCAAGGTCGAGACCATGACCTTCATGCGCTCCAATGCGTCCGAAGACATTATGGGCGAAGTCAAAAGGAAGCAATAGGACTGTTGAGCTCCCCGCCCAACTCGCCCCCGGAGCTGATGCAATTGGGCCAAACCAAACCTTTCAGCGTGCTCCACCACCATAAGGGTGGCATTAGCCACGTCCACTCCTACTTCCACCACAGTGGTCGAAACCAGAATTTGGATCTCCTTGCCCACAAAAGCTTTCATCACGGCTTCTTTTTCTTCTTTCTTCATCTTCCCATGGATAAGCCCCACCTTAAAACCATGAAAGATATCGTTTCGGAAATGCTCGTACATCTGAATAGCGGACTTGAGGAAATTTTTGGACTCATCCACCACTGGAAATACCCAAAAGACCTGCTCCCCCTTCAATACCCGCTCCTTGGCGAACTGATAGACCTCTTCCTTCTTAACTTCGCTCTTCCAATAGGTCTTGATGGCTTTGCGACCCCTAGGGAATTCATCTAGAACCGACAAGTCCGTATCGCCATATTCGGTTAAAACCAGCGCCCTGGGGAACGGGGTAGCCGTCATCATGAGACAATCGGGCCATTTGCCCTTGGCTTCCAACGCGGCCCTTTGCATCACACCAAATTTATGCCGCTCGTCAATGACCACGAACCCCAAGTTCTTAAACTTCACGCCATCTTCTAAAAGGGCATGGGTTCCCACTGCCAGGTCCACATCGCCGGACGCGAGGGATTCCAGGACTTCCTTTTTGGCTTTGGCTTTCATGTCACTCGTTAAAAGTACCGTCCTCAAACCCAGCGGTTCCAAAAGCTTTTGAAGATTCTGGTAATGCTGGTGAGAAAGGATTTCCGTAGGAGCCATAAATGCACTCTGAACACCCGAGTCGGCGGCATAAAGAAAACAGATTGCTGCCACCAGGGTCTTGCCACTTCCCACGTCACCCTGCAAAAGCCGGTTCATCGGATAAGATTTAGCAAAGTCAGCTCGGATCTCCTTGACCACCCTTTTCTGTGCTTCCGTAGGGACGTAAGGAATGCTCTTGCGAAACTTAAGGAGCCGTCCACCCTCGAATTGATACTGCCTTCCCTTTTCCCGCCTCTCGATCTCACGCCGTTTCATGATGAGGAAGAGTTGAAGAGTTAATAGTTCATCGAAAGCCAACCGCTTGCGACATTGTTCGAAGGAAGCCAGGCTTGAGGGCCTGTGGATGCCTAGGACGGCCTCGGCTGGAGTGACCTTGGCAAAAGGAGAATCCAAGTTCTTGGCACCGGAAAGCCCCGCTCCATATTGGTCCAAGGTCTGACGGACCACCGCCCGCCAAAAATTTTGGGTAAGCGTAGGCGTAGATGGATAAAAGACCAGCGGTTTTCCGGACTGAAGTAATTTCTCTTCTTCCTCGTCCAAAAACTCATAGGTTTCAGCCCTCGCCACCAGCTGCCGTCCCCACTTTGAGACTTGCGGAGTCCCATGCAGGATGACCCACCGCCCATTCCAAAGTTCCTTCTTCAAATAGGGCCGGTTGAACCATATCCAGTTCAAGTGGCAGCTGCCGTCCTCCAGATTGACCTTGAGAGTCGCCAATCGCCCCCGTCGTATCTCGGAGATACCGTTGATGCGGGCTTTGATGAAATAAGGCTCATCCCGGTTGGCGCATTGGGCGATGGGGGTAAAAACGGTCTTATCCACGGCCCATTTAGGGGAATAGCGCAAAAGGTCATCTACGGTCTTAAGGCCCGTCAAATGAAAGGCCCGTTGCTTTTCCTTTTGGACAAAAGGCAGGACAGGATCCGAGAGATCAAAACGGACGGTGGAGGCTTTTTGAGGGGGCGCTTCCTTCGGCAGTCGCTGGACCCATTCATTGATGCGCTCTTGGGAGGTTCGGACCAATTTCTTTCGTTCGCCGGAGGTAAGGGTCATGTAATCCGAAAAGGAACTTCGCAATCCCTTAAGAAAATCTGAAAAGGCAGGCCCACACGGAAAGTCAAAGGTTCCCGCACCCAAAAGTTCGTCGCACTTCCCCATCAAATAGCGGTCCAGACCCTTGACCACTGACTTGTTGGCAAAACCCTGCTTTTCCTCCAGCCGAAGAGGTTTGAGCCAGGCTTGAAGTTGTTGGGAAAGGATCGGCATTTTGGAAGCCTTGGGATCTAGAACTTTGGGGACAAGGGCCTGTCGCCTTGCTTTAACTGGCTAATTTTAGGGGTTTAAGGGCCGAAAATGCTTGTTTATTTTGGAAAGCGTTGCTTATAATGCGCCTTCCATTTTTCAAGGAAGAGGTGTTGTTCCATGGCTCAAGTTTGCGACGTCTGCACCAAAGGCCCCATCAAGGCCCGTAAAATTACCCGCCGCGGTAAACCCAAAAAAGAAGGCGGTATCGGTTTGAACATCACCGGCGTCCACAAGCGCCGCCAGATGGCCAACCTCCAGCCCATCCGCGCCATCGTGGACGGTCGCCCCGTTCGCCTGCTGGTCTGCACCCGTTGCCTGCGTTCGGGCAAGGTTCAAAAACGCCAGGCGATCCGCAAGGCCCCTCCTGTGGTTGCCGTAGCTAGCTGATAACCATTCTAAAGAAAAAGCCGCTTTCCCCACCGGGAAGCGGCTTTTTTATTGTCCAAATTCGATCTTGTCCTACCGAATTGTTCTCCCTTTGTATTTCCACGCGTCCCCATCCCAGACCCACACGTAGGTCTCACAAGAAAAGCTTTGAACACTTCCTGCTTGGAAACTCCAATTCAGCTTCACCTTGGAGGTGCTGTCGTTGATCCAAGCCAGCGAGGTGATTTCCCCACCATTCAAGGTGGCATCGGGAACCCAGGTCTTAGTAAGATTGGATTTGAGGTTGTTGGCGCTGTCAAAGCTCCCGTCGGACATCTTATAAACGCTGTTCCAATCCGCCTGGATGACAGTACTAATGAACGATTCCATGGCCTGCTTGAGGGCCACTTCCCGTCCCACCTTTTGGTCTGGGGACAAGGAACAGCCACCCAAAAGAGCCATGATTAGAAAGGTAAAAGAAAAACCGCCCAGCATCCTCATGAACGACCTCATGACTTGGAATATTCCTCTTCAATCTTCGTGATCTCTTCTACCCGACGAGCATGGCGGTCTATGTTGCTGAAGGGCGTCGCTAACCAAATATCCGCCAATTTGAGGTTCAGGTCGACCGGAAGGTCCCGACCCGCCAAAGAAAGAACATTCGAATCATTATGTTCCCGGGTGTCCTTGGCCATTTTCTCGGTGAAAACCAGGGCTGCCCGCACTCCCGGCACCTTGTTGGCCGCGATGGCCATGCCGATGCCGTTACCACAAACGACGATACCCCGTTCGGCTTTGTGGGCGGATACAGATTGGGCCACTTTTTCCGCAAAGATAGGATAGTCACTGGCCTCGCCATTAAATGCCCCTACATCCTCGACCTGGTGGCCCTTTCCCTGTAACTGTTTGACCAGGGCTTGCTTGAGCTCGAAGCCCGCATGATCGGCGCCGATGGCTATTTTCATGGATCCCTCAAATGAGTTATTTAAAACGGTCCAAAGACTTCTTTAAGTAACCTTCCAATTGTCCGATAACTTGCCGGTAAACATCCAGGGGCTGTCCCACAGGATCGTCAATGTCGGCCGTGCCCTCCCCCGCGAACTCGGATAAAAGGCTGACTTTCGGCTCCAAAGCGGGCATTTTCTTAACGATCATCTCTTTATGTTTCGCGGTCATGGTCAAGATCAAGTCGCTTTCCATGACGAGGGTCTTACCGAGGGGTTGGCTTTGATGGGTGGAAAGGTCGATGCCCTTTTCCTTGGCGGCTTCCACGGCTTCGGGTGTCACCGGGACCCCCGCAAAGGCCGCCAGACCAGCCGATTGGACTTCCAAGGACAATTGGCTCTCTTCAGCCAGTTTCTTCAACAACCCCTCGGCCATGGGGCTCCGGCAAGTATTCCCGGTACAAACGAATAGGACTTTTTTAGGCAACCCTGTTCTCCCCGAAAGCTCGGTTCACTCTTGGGTCAGCTGGGATAAAAGGGCCTCCACCCGGGCGATCTCGTCCTTAGAAACACATCCGGTGCGGATGATGGAATGACGTTTTTTCTCGATGCGGGCAATAGCGGTTTCCCCGCCCAAGGGGCAGACACCGGCGTCGATGGCCGCGTCCACCTTTTCGATGATCTCAGGGTCGACTTCGTTGAATTTGACCGGGCTCTTACCACCGGAAAAATTGGCACTGGAAACGGCCAGGGTGTCCCCTGCCGTACGCAAAAGCTCCAGGGCGATCCCATGGTCGGGACAACGCAGGGCAACGGTGCCATCCGGCCCAACGCCGCCTTGGGCTAAATGCACCTTGGCTCTGGTGATGAGGGTCCAGGGTCCGGGCCAAATCTTCTTAAGGATATCCAAGTCCTTGTCCTTGAAGTCAGCGATCTCCAATGCCACTTCCGGGCGGGAAATAAGAATGGAAAGGGATTGGTTCAGGGGCCTATCCTTGATCTTGAAAATGCGCTTCAGGGCTTCGGGCTTTTTCACCGAACAGCCAATGTCATAAACGGTATCGGTTGGGAAAACGGCTATCCCGCCCTCCCGAATGATACGGCCAACCTCCAACAGATTAGCCGGGGTATATGGAAGCGATTTGTTATCGGTTTTTTCACTCATTTTGATTCCTGTAGTTCCGGCGAATGGTTATTCAAGCGCCTGCTTTAATTTTCTCAGAGAAACGTGGATTTTTCAGCACAAAACAATAAAAATTTGCTCTTAAGCGTCTTTCAATGCTCTCCAAGCGATGTCTTTTCGGTATTGGGCGCCCTCAAATTGAATTTGCCGCACCGCTTGATAGGCGGTTTCAACGGCTTGTTTGATCCCTTTGCCCACTCCTGTCACGCAAAGCACCCTGCCTCCGGAAGTTACGACCTTTCCGCCCTCATTGCTGGTGCCCGCATGAAAGACGTAAGTATTGGCATTTTGACAGGCTTTTTCCAGTCCCGTGATGACTTTTCCTTTGGGGTAGGAACCGGGATAACCCTGGGAGGCCATAACAACACAGGTCGCCGGCTGTTCGTCCCACTCGATCTTGAGGTGGGATAACTTGCCTTGGGCCACCGCCATACAAACATTGACGAAATCGGTCTTCAAGCGAGGCAAGATCACCTGGGTTTCAGGGTCGCCGAAACGGCAATTGTACTCAATGACCTTGGGACCGTCTTTGGTGATCATCAGTCCCGCGTAAAGGACACCTTTATACACGATGCCCATCTTTTGGAGGGCCGCTACGGTGGGTTTTAGGATTTTTTCCAATATTTCCTTGTTCAATTTTTCCGTGACCACCGGCGCCGGAGAATAGGCCCCCATACCACCCGTATTGGGGCCCTTGTCCCCGTCGAAAACCCGCTTGTGGTCTTGGGCACTGACCATTGGAATGATGGTCTCCCCATCTACGAATGCCAATATGGAGGCTTCTTCACCTTGCAGGAACTCTTCTATGACCACGGTCGTACCCGCATCTCCAAAGACCTTCTTTTTCATGGCCTCTTCCAAGGCCGCCTCGGCTTGCTCCAGAGTTTCGCAAACGGTGACGCCCTTCCCTGCCGCCAAGCCATCGGCCTTGATGACAATAGGGGCGCCTTGAGCCTTGAGATACTCTTTTGCTTTTTTGTAATTGGTGAAGGTCTCCGCTTTAGCGGTTGGAATGTGGTTATCAAAGAGTAATTTTTTCGTAAAGGCTTTGCTGGCTTCCACCTGGGCACCCGCCTTGGTGGGGCCGAAAACCTGGAAGTCACTTTTGATAAGCTCATCGGCCAGTCCGAGTGCCAGTGGCACTTCAGGACCAATCACGATGAGATTGGGGTCGTGTAATTCTGCCCACTTCAAAAGAGCCGGAATATCATCGGACATAATGTCCACGCACTCAGCCACCTCAGCGATGCCGGCGTTGCCTGGAGCGCAGAAGATCTTGGGTTCGCGTTTGGACTTGGACAGCGCCCAGCAAATGGCATGCTCCCGGCCCCCCGACCCTACAACCAATATGTCCACAAGACGCCCCTTAGTGTTTGAAATGCCGGTAACTAGTAAAGATCATGGGTATCCCATGTTGGTTCGCGGCTTCGATTACTTCCTTATCTCGTACGCTCCCGCCGGTTTGGATAATGGCCGCCACACCCGCCTTGGCGCAGGCATCCACGCTATCCCTGAAGGGTAATAGGGCGTCGGAAGCCATAACGCTTCCCTTGGCCCTGTCCCCCGCTTGTTTGATGGCGATTTCCAGCGAACCCACACGGTTCATCTGGCCAGCCCCTACTCCGATGGAAACTCCGTCTTTCACCAAGACAATGGCGTTGGACTTCACGTGCTTCACCAGTTTCCAACCGAATTCCATGTCCTTGGCCAACCTTGGGTCAGGTTGTTTGTCAGTCACTACCTTATAGTTGGTCTTATCCTCAGGCGTCTGATCGAACTCCTGGACCAGGAACCCACCTTCTACGCGGCGGATATGGTGCCCCGGCGTCATTTCTTTGGACTTGCCCAATCCTTCCACTGTCATAACCCGTAAATTCTTGCGGGCCTCGAATGCCTTTAACGAACCGTGATCAAATGAGGGCGCCAGGATGATCTCGAAAAAGCTGAGTTTTTCCAAGATGACCTGCGTTGTTTTTTCATCCACATGCCGGTTGACCGCCACGATCCCCCCAAAAGCCGAAAGAGGATCGGCGTCAAAAGCCTTCACAAAGGCTTCCTGCGCGTCCTTCCCGATGGCGGTCCCGCAGGGGTTCGTGTGCTTAATGATGGTCACGGCCGGTTCATCGAATTCCTTCACGATCATCAAAGCCGCGTCAGCATCCATGATGTTGTTGTAGGAAAGCTCTTTGCCTTGTAATTGTTTGCCGTTGGCGATAGTAGCCAGGTTGTTGTTTTTGTCCTTATAAAAGGCGGCCGGTTGGTGTGGGTTCTCGCCATAACGCATCCCCTGTACCTTAAGGCCGGACATGGTAAAAACATCGGGCCATTTCTTTTCCGAAAGCCGCTTATGTAGATATTCATGAATGGTCCCGTCATAACGAGCGGTATTTCCGAATGCCTCGATAGCCAACTCTTGGCGCAATTTAAAGGTGGTTGCCCCGTCATTTTCTTTCATATCTTTAATAACGTCCGCGTAACGGATTGGAGAGGTCACCACCGCGACACTGCGGTAGTTCTTGGAAGCCGAGCGGATCATCGAAGGCCCACCGATGTCGATATTTTCAATAGCCTCGTGCAATTCCACGTTAGGCTTGGCAATGGTGGCTTCGAAGGGATAGAGGTTCACGCAAACCAGGTCGATGGGCTTGATGTTGTGCTTGGCAATGGTATCCATGTGTTCCTTGTTGTCCCGCAGGGACAAGAGGCCACCATGCACCACCGGGTGCAGGGTCTTCACCCGACCATCCAGCATTTCGGGAAAACCAGTGACCTCGGAGATGTCCTTCACGGCCAAACCAGCGTCCTTGATGGCCTTGGAAGTGCCGCCGGTGGAAATGAGTTCCACGCCGTGAGCCGCCAATTCCTTGGCGAAATCAATAAGCCCGGTTTTATCCGAAACACTCAGCAAAGCCCGTTTGATCTTCACCTTGTCTTCAGCCATGACCGCTCCTTAATGAGATATTTTGACTCGTCCATCCGAGACTGTGATCTTTCCCTGACAAAACAACTGAACTGCTTCGGGGTAAATACGATGTTCAATTTTCAAGATGCGGTCCGCCAGGGTTCCGGGGGTGTCGTTGGCAAGGACCTTAACGCTTCCCTGCAGGATAATGGGCCCGGCGTCCACGCCTTCGGTGACGAAATGTACCGTCGCGCCCGATTCACTTTCCTTGGCTTTCAAGACCGCCTCATGGACAAAATGCCCATACATCCCTTCCCCGCCGAACTTGGGAAGGAGGGCCGGGTGAATATTCATCATCTTATTGAGGTAAGGCCGTACTAAAACGGGCGTTACGATGCGCATGTAACCCGCCAAACAGACAAGGTCGATCTTCTTGGCCTGGCAAAGGGTTAGGACTTCCTGGTCATATTCATCACGGGTTCCCGGGTAACCCTTACTGGCTATGGAAACCGACTCTATACGGTGGTTTTCGGCCCGTTCCAGCGCTCCGGCGGTCGGAACATTGGAGAAGACCAAACCGATCTTCCCTTTGATGAGACCGGCTTCTTGAGCGTCAATGAGAGCCTGGAGATTGGAGCCCCCACCCGAAGCGAATACGGCGATCTTGATCAAAGGCACGCCCCACTTTCGTTGCTGGTTAATTTGCTGTTATGGCCTTCAAATTCGCTTGGGCTTCTGGGCTATCCGGGTCCAGCTTCAAAACTTGACGGTAAAGATCCTCGGCTTCGGGCTTTCGTTTGAGCATCACCAGACAATTTGCCTCATCCACCATGGCCGGAATGCAGGTAGGATAATCCAAAAGCAACTTTTGATAAACGGCAATCGCCTCGGCGTATTTTTTCGCATCTACGAGTTTCTGGGCAGCTTGGTATTCGTCCAACTGGAAGACCAGCAAGGGGTCCAATTGCAGGGCCTGCTTCATCTCGGCTTTGGCCTCGTCCAAACGACCCAACGCCTTGAAGACACGCGCCTTTTTGAAATGCACCAAAACGTAATCCGGCTCCAATCGGGTAACATAATCGAAATCCCAGGTTGCCTTTTGTAGATCTTCCGGTTTTCCCTCATCGGCGAGGGCAGACCCCCGGAAATACCTTGCCTCAATATTGATAGGCTCCAGCCCCAGGATATGGTCGTAAAGGGGCAAGGCGGCTTCCCACTTTTTCCCAGCCGATAGGGTCAAAGCCTTCTTGAGTTGAACATCCACCATCTGTCGCACAAAAGCGTTCCCTACCTGCTGAAAGATCAGCGCAATGAACGCCACTAAGGCAGGCAATAGATAGACACGAACTCTCGACAGGTCCCAAACTCGGTATTGGATGGGATAGAGGGGTATCCTATAAAACCTTTGGGAAAGGGCCACGGGAAATGCGGCCAGGAACAGGAGCGGGACTATGGTAGAAGGAAGATAGCTGTTCACGTCAAAAAGGTTATCTATGGCCACCCCTCCCAGGGCGGCGAATATCCCCGCCGTTAGGGGTTTGGGAATAGCGTTAGCCGAATAAAGCTTCCACCACTGGGCTAAGATAAAGAACCAAAAGGTAAGTAAAAGACCTAAACCGATAAGCCCCGTTTCAGCCGCCCATTCCAAGATCCAATTATGAGCGTGGTCCACCTCATAACTACGCTGGGTCTGGTTCATCATAAGAGAAATAGGTCGATGGGCTGGATAGGCCGCCGAAAAGGCCCCGAACCCCACCCCTTGCAAAGGGTGTTCCTTGACCATCTCCACGACTCCTTTCCAAACCGTTTGCCGGAAATGAAGTGAGTCACTTTTCGCTAAAGCTAATTCTTTAAGACGTGGCGCCATAGGGGTCATGAAGAAGGAAAAAGCGAGGAATACTAAAAGGAGTCCCAGCCATTGATAGGCTTTCTCTTGTCGGTCTTTGAGAACAAAGAAAGCGAATATCAGCAGGCCCACCACGAAACCCAGCCATCCTGCCTTGCTTCCCGTCCATAAAAGGGAGACCAGCGAAGCCATGACGATAAAGGCCCAAAGGGACCGGGACACCCAGTTTTCCGCCCGCAAAAGCAGGGCCAAGGCGAGAGGCCAGACCATGAGAAGGTAACCAGCCAAGAATTCAGGATTTCCCAGACCCGCCGTGACGCGCCCGCCAAATTGGGTTTGCGAAATGTGGACCCATTCCCCATCCCCCCAGCCAAGGGCTTGCCCAATGGCCCACAAGCAAGTACCCAACCCCGCCACCAGAAAAGTGATCAAAAGATTTTCGGCCTTCCAAAGCTCCACGCAGGTAAAGGTCAATAAAAGGTACCAAAGTGGATAAGAGAGAAAATCCCTGAGTTTGAGCCAACCGATGGTGTTATAGGGAGATAGAAGCACCGATGCCACCAGCCAAACCATGAGTGCGAAGAGAGCCAAGAGGGCCTTCGAATAGACCCAAGAGACCTTTCCATCCAGGGCGATCCTTAAAAGCCAGGCGCCAGCCATGAGATAGACCAAGAACTGAGTGACCGCCCATTTAGGGAAAATAGGATCGGTGCCTTCCAGCTGGGTGATAAATGGCAAGGAGAAGACTAGAAGGACGGAAAGGAATTGCGGGGCTTTATCAAGGGCCATCCGCCACCCGCCAATGGAGGGGATGACCTTATTTGGTTCAGTCATGGGAAACCTGGTGGGAACCGAGATAACAGCCCGGTGATTTCAGGCTATTGCGAAACTTCAAACGAACTCAACGCCCTTTTCGCCCTTGAAGACCTCGCCAATGACCGAGGGGTCCGCATCGTTCTTTTTAAGAGCCTTGAGCGCCTTTTCCACATCTTTCTTCCCAACGATAAGAACCATGCCGACTCCCATATTAAGAGAGCGGTAAGCATCCATTTCCGGCACGTTCCCCTTTTCCACCAACCATTTGAATATTGGAAGAACTTTCCAGGAGCCTCGCTTGAAACGGATGCGGCAGCCGTTTGGCAGGACGCGGGGAGGATTTTCCAAAAGCCCGCCGCCCGTGATGTGGGCCATGGCTTTGACATGGACCTTGCTCAAGATGGGATAGATCTCGTTGTAATAGCTCTTATGGGGGATGAGAAGTATCTCCCCAATGGGCTTCGGGCCGACTTGGGGTACCACATCACTGTATTTCAAACCTTCGACTTCGGTGACGATCTTGCGGGCCAAGGAATAACCGTTGGTGTGCAGGGACACAGAAGGAAGACCGATACAAATGTCCCCCGGTTTCACGTCCTTACCACGGATGACCTTGTCCTTTTCCACCACGCCCACGATAGTCCCGGCGATATCGTAATCCCCCGGCTGGTATACCGAGGGCATCTCGGCGGTCTCGCCCCCCACCAAGGCAAGGTCGGCCTCTTGGCAAGCGTCTGCCATACCGGAAACTATCTGCTCCACCACGGCCGGGTCCAACTTTCCGCCAGCCACGTAATCGAGGAAAAAAAGGGGCTTGGCCCCCTGCACGAGGATATCGTTGATCGAATGGCCGACCATGTCCATGCCCAGGGTCTTGAATTGGCGCATGGCCACCCCGATCTGGGTTTTGGTTCCAACACCATCGGTGGAACTGACCAGGACGGGCTTTTTGTATTTCTTGACGTCCAACTCGAACAATCCACCAAAAAGCCCGATGTCAGCCAGAACATGCTTATTGAAAGTGCGCTTGACGTGTTTCTTGATGCGTGCGACAGCTTCGTTGCCGGCGTCAATATTGACCCCAGCCGATTCATAGGTGACTTGTTTCAAGCAAGGCCTCCAAAGGGGTTAAAAGAAGGGAAACAGGGGGATATCGTAAAGGCACGGACAGGCCAGGACAAGGGCAAATAATCCGCCCTGTAACCAACAAGATCATGGAAATGTATTAGAATTAAGATCGGAGCGTTTAATCTCCATCCTAAAACCAAGCGAGGTTTTCATGAAACAGTTAGTCGCCTTATCCCTTTGTTTGATCGGTGGATTGATACTGGCCTTCCATTCCGCCTGTTCTCCGATGACTTATTCGGGCCCGGCCTATTCCTCCCCCACGCCTACCCCTGTTCCAGCGACCCATATCTATTACAGCGGTTCCTTCACTTATTCCTTGACCCCAACGAGCGGCACGGGCATCGCTCAACCCGTGACCGTGGCCATCAACCAACAGGTGGTCTTTGACTCATCCCTCAACGGTCACCCTCTTTACATCGATAACGGCGCCTCATGTTCAGTAAGCAACAACACCACTTTCCCCTACACCTTCACTCCCTCCTCGGCCGGCAATTACCTAGTCCACTGCGGCTTCCATGGCGCCTGTACGAGCAACACCGCATGCCCAGCCACCAGTTGCACGGGAATGACGTTCATGATCCACGCTCAGTAACCCAAAGGACATTGTTCAAAAGCCCAGGAAAAATTTTTTCCTGGGCTTTTTTTGTTTTTCCATCCTGTAACCGACAACCCTTGAAAATGTATTAAATAAGTAATCAGGGCTTTACTTATCCCCTTAACACAAGCGAGGTTACCATGAGACAATTATTCGTTTTATCCCTCCCTTTGTTCGTGGGTTTGATGCTGGCCTTCCACTTAGCTTGTAATCAAAATTCTTACCCGTCCTCATCCTCCTATGGCGGGGGTGGCGGCATGTACCCCACAGCCACACCTACGACCGCCACCACTCCTTGTCCAAGCTGCACCCCTACCTTTACGCCGGTTCATATCTACTACAACGGATCCTTTCGTTACTCCTTAACCCCTACTAGTGGCGCGGCCATCTCCCAACCCGTTACTGTGGCCGTCAACCAACAGGTTGTATTCGATGCGGGTCTTTCGGGTCACCCCCTTTATATCGACAACGGGACCGCTTGCTCGGTCAATAACAACATGTCCTTCCCCTATAACTTTACCCCTTCTGCCGCCGCGAATTATCTTGTTCATTGCGGCCTTCATGGGGCCTGCGCCAATAATTCAGCCTGTCCCGCTTCCAGTTGTGGAGGCATGGCCTTCACTATCCACGCCCAATGACCTAAAAGGCTTTATTTAAAAGCCTTGGGGAACACCTTCCTCAGGCTTTTTCTTTTTCCCGCACACCCTTCCTAGGACACAATCGCCGTCATTGGTGTATGATATATCCCTACTGCGGAATCCATTGTCCCAATGACCGTCTTTGGACCGCCATTCCCCGGAGGATCATGTGAAACGTTTTTATCTATTTCTCATCACTTTGGCCTTGGTGGGTTCGGCACTTTTGCCCCTGGCCTGTTCTTATCCGCCCTCTTATCCCCCGAATTTCGGCGGGCCCCCGACCAATACCCCAACCCCTACCTCCACGATTCCCCCGCTAGTCCTGAGCGTCAGTTCCTTCAAGTACTCTACCGGCGGAACTAGTGGTGCTGCTCTCAGTGCTCCCGTGACTATTTCGGTGGGCCAGGCGGTCGTCTGGGACGCTAGTAACAGCGGTGCCCATACTCTTTATATCGACAACATGGCCTCTATTTGCAATTTGAACAACAACACCTCTTTTCCAGTGACTTATTCCTTTACGACTGCCGGGAACTACCTGGCCCACTGTGGAATTCATGGCGCATGCTCGGTAAACAGCGCTTGCCCCGCCGCGAATTGCACTGGAATGGCCGCCACCATCCACGTCCAATAAAACTGGATCCAATCGACAAAAACCCCTGGAAATTTCCGGGGGTTTTTGTTTTTGGGACGGCCTTTCTCTATGTACAAACGCTACCCCCAAAGTTAAATTAGCCCGTCGCAGCCCTTCGACCCCAAGGAAACAAGATGTCCGACAAAACAAAATGGCTTTCCATTTATCTCTTGGTTTGCTTCATCCCTCTTTTTTTCTATTTCAGGCCCCCGGGACAGGACTTGGTCAACCACAGCGTGGTGACCAACTTCCTGGTCTTCGTGCCTTACATTGGCCTTTCACTTGTAGCCATCCTGGGTTGGCAAATCAACCAAACCCGTGTCTTTTGGTCGTCCCTTTTTCTCCTGACCCTTTACCCCTTTTATCTTCACCCGAACCGCTTCCTGGCCTATGAAAACCCCCGCAACGCGGCCTTTGAGATCCTGAGCGCCTCCCTTCCCCTGGCCTTTTGCCTGATCTTTTCCCTCAAGGAAAACCGCCTTTGGAGCGACCGGAGTCTTTTTAGGCTGCTGTTCGCCCTTTTTCCATTCGCTCTTTTCTTCGGTTTATCCCAATGGGAGCCTGATCTTTATCGACAGGTCTTTTATTGGGGTTCTACTCTCCCCAATGGGGCGCACCCCGTTCCCTACCTGGCATGGATCACCACCGGGTTTTTCGTCCTTTTGACCGTCTTCCTTCCCGACCTGAAGATCAAACCTTTCATGATCTCCCTTGTTGTGATACTCATTCCCTTCTTTTTCGCCACTCAAATGGACTTGGTAACCAATTTTTCGGGGACAGACTGGACCCTCACGGCTTTCCGCGTGATCGTTTCCTTCGGTGTCATGACCATCATCCTCGTGCACGCCATCCTGCACATGTACTGGCGAAAGGTCTATATGGACGTCCTCACGACCGTCCCCAATCGACAAGCCTTGGACGAACGGCTGCACACTCTGAGGAAGAATTACACCCTGGCAATGGTGGACATAGACCACTTCAAGAAATTCAACGACAACTACGGTCATGCCGAGGGGGATAACGTGCTTCGCATGGTGGCACAGCACTTGGAGGAACATCTGGGGTTCAAGGTCTACCGTTATGGGGGAGAGGAATTTTGTGTGGTGTTCGAGGGTTCAAACCTGGAGCCCGCCCATGAGCAAATGGACAAGACCCGACACAGCCTGGAAAAGCGCGCCTTTCGTTTGAGAAGTAACAAGCGCCGCAAAGGGGATATCGGGAGTTTTTTCACTAAATCAGCCGACTCATCGGGGAGAAAAGTCCATATCACCATCAGCGTGGGAGTGGCGGCCGCAGGCAAGTCTGGGGAGGACTACGAGAAGGTTATTAAGCGCGCCGACCAGGCCCTCTACCAGGCCAAGGAAAAGGGCCGCAACAAGGTCATTTCTTCCGAAAAGTAGAGACTGGCTTAATAGCAGCTAACTAATGGTCAACCGCTAATGGCTTTCAGCCATCTTTAACACTTATTCAGTTCTAAACTGTATTTCTCTGTCTCTTCATCGAAAGCCACGGGATATTTGGCGGTGAAACAAGCCGTGCAATGTCCTTGGGGGGTTCCCTTCACAGCTTCCATCATGCCTTCCACCGAAAGATAGGACAGGCTGTCTACTCGAAGGTAGGTCTTGATCTCCTCCAAACTATGTGTGGCGGCGATGAGTTCCTTTCGGCTGGGAAAATCCATGCCGTAAAAACAAGGCGAAATGATGGGTGGAGAGGTAATGCGCAGATGTACTTCCTTGGCCCCCACATTGCGCAACATTTTGACGATCTTACGCATGGTAGTGCCTCGCACGATGGAATCGTCGATCAGTATGATCCGCTTCCCCTCCATGGATTCCTTGACAGCGTTATATTTGAGGCGGGCTCCAAAGTCACGAATGGCCTGGTTCGGCTCGATAAAGGTTCGCCCCACATAGTGATTGCGAATGAGCCCCATTTCATAGGGGATCCCGGATTCCTCGGCGTAGCCTGTTGCGGCCATATTGGAGGAATCGGGCACCGGCACCACCAGATCCGCTTCCACACGGCTCTCCCTGGCTAAAACGCGACCCAATTGCTTGCGCACTTTTTGGACACTCGTGTTGTAGATCATGGAATCAGGACGGGCAAAATAAATATACTCAAAGATGCACATCGAGGCCGTTGTTTTCTCAAAGGGCTTGATGGAAACCAATCCACTCTCATTGATCAAAACGATCTCCCCAGGCTCCACGTCCCGCACATACTTGGCGTCGATGATATCAAAAGCGCAAGTCTCGCTGGCCAGCACCCAGGAATCATCCAGTTTGCCCAGGCACAAAGGGCGGAAACCGTTCGGGTCGCGCATGCCGAGAAGGCCGTCGTCCGAAAGAATGAGGAGCGAATAAGCACCCCTCACCTTTTGAAGTGAGCTGATGAGGGCTTCCACTAGGGTTCCCTGGCTGGACCGGGCGATGAGATGGACGATGACTTCCGAATCGACAGTGGAAACGAAGATCGAGCCGCGGGCTTCCAGTTCATCGCGGATACGCCGGGCATTGACTAGGTTGCCATTGTGGGCGATGGCCAAGCTACCCTGGGCATATTCCACAGCGATGGGCTGGGCGTTACGAAGCTGGCTGGAGCCGGTCGTTGAATAACGAACGTGACCGATGGCTTGTTTCCCGGGAAGTTCCTTGAAAGCTTCTTCAGTGAAGATGTCTGCGACCAACCCCATGCGTTTGTGATTGTAAAGACGCCCATTCTGCAGGGTACAGATGCCGGCCGATTCTTGTCCCCGGTGCTGGAGGGAATGGAGCCCTAAATAAGTGAGCTTAGCGGCTTCGGGATGACCGTAGATGCCGAATACTCCGCACTCATCGCGCGGCTTGTCGTCTTCGAGCCAATGGGACAATTTCAGCCTCCGCTTTCGGACATCGTTTTTTCAATACTTGTAAAGAACATTTCCCCTAACTTCTCCACCGGCGCTTTTATCTCCGCACCGATCACTAATTCCCCTCCGCCGACCTGCCCTATCTTCTCGAACGGTACATTGAATTTCTTGGCGAGTTCTTCGATCCTTGCCTCGCTCTTGGGATCGCAGGAAAGGATGACCCGGGACTGGGCTTCCCCAAAAAGCCTTCCATCCAAACGACCCGAACCGGGCAAGGTGACCTTGGTACCCAAAAGAGCCGCCTCGTGGGTTTGTCCGGTAAAACAACATTCGGCCAGGGCAACCGCGAAACCGCCATCCGAACAATCATGGGCGCTTTGAAGGACTTTGGCGTCGGCCATGGCCTTGAGGACCTGATGGAGGTGATGTTCCAGCCCCAAATCCAATTTAGGGCACCGACCGGTCTTTTTTCCATGGGTCAGGGTCAAATAACGGCTTCCCCCGATGGAATCGCCGATGTTTCCCAACAAATAGACGCTATCGCCGTCCTTTTTGAACCACTGGGTCACCCTCGTATCGACGTCAGTGAACAAGCCCATCATGCCCACGATAGGGGTGGGATCGATGGCCCCAGAGGGGTTCTCGTTGTACAAGGACACATTGCCGCCGGTGATGGGAATATCGAAGGCCCGGCAGGCTTCCCCTAGCCCGGTGATGACTTTGTCAAAATAGTAGAAGACTTCGGGCTTCTCCGGACTTCCGAAGTTAAGACAGTCCGTCATGCCAATGGGGTCGGCCCCCGAACAGGCAATGTTCCGCGCAGCTTCGGCCACGACAATTTTGGCGCCTTCGTAGGGGTCAAGGGCGCAGTAAGAACCAATGCCATCGATGGCCATGGCCAGCCCCAGCTGAGTGCCCTTGACCCGAATGACCGCTGCGTCCGAACCGGGCCGGATGAGAGTATTGGAACGAACCATATGGTCGTACTGGCGATAGACCCAGCGCTTGCTGGCGATGGTAGGATCGGCGAGCAGTTTAAAAAACACCTCTTGGGGGTTCCCAGGAACGGGCACGGAAGCTTCATCGAACTCCCGATGCTTCTTCAGGATGGCCGGTTCACTTTTGGCCGGGTGATAAACAGGAGCCTCGGTAAGGGAATCAGCGGGAACATCGGCCACCACCTTACCGTTCTCCTTGACCACCATGCGCCCTGTATCGGTAACGAAGCCAATGGTGGCGGCATGCAGGTCCCATTTGGCCAGGATCTCGTGAACCTTTTTCTCAAAACCCGGTTTGGCCACCAGGAGCATTCGCTCTTGGGATTCGGATAAAAGAATCTCGTAGGGCGTCATGCCCTTCTCACGTTGGGGTACCTTGGCCACATCGATCTCGATACCCGCCCCGCCCCGGCTGGCCATCTCACAAGTGGAACAGGTCAATCCTGCCGCGCCCATGTCCTGGATGCCTACTAGGTAGTCCCCATGGATGAGCTCCAAGGTAGCCTCCATAAGCAGTTTTTCCATGAAGGGGTCGGCCACTTGAACCGCGCTGCGTTTCTCGGTGGATTCATCGGTGATCTCGGTAGAGGCAAAGGTAGCGCCATGGATGCCATCCCGGCCCGTGGTGGCGCCGATATAAATGACCGGATTGTTCACGCCTGTGGCCTTGCCACGGATGATCTGGTCGTGACGCACAAGGCCCACGCTCATGGCGTTGACCAAGCAATTTTCTGAATAGCTCTCGTCGAAGACCACTTCACCCGCCACCGTGGGAATGCCCATGCAATTACCGTAATCGGCGATGCCGTGCACCACGCCCCTAAAAAGGCGCCGTACTTTGGGGTCAGTCAAGGGACCAAAACGAAGGGAGTTAAGATTGGCTACTGGGCGGGCGCCCATGGTGAAGATGTCGCGAAGGATACCGCCCACGCCCGTGGCCGCGCCTTGGTAAGGCTCGATGGCCGAGGGATGGTTATGGGATTCAACTTTGAAAGCAACCGCCCAACCCTCGCCAATATCCACAATACCGGCATTCTCGCCAGGACCCTGGAGGACCTTGGGGCCTTTAGTGGGTAGTGTCTTCAAAAGGGCGCGGGAATGCTTGTAGCCGCAATGTTCGCTCCACATGACCGAGTAAAGGCCCAGTTCGGTAATGTTGGGCTTGCGGTCAAGGATCTTGCAGATGCGGTCGAATTCGTCCGGTTTGAGGCCGTGTTCTTGGACAACCTTGGGTGTGATTTCAACATCCATAATAGAGGAACTCATGCCAATCCTCCTTTTGAGATCCGCTTAATGGAGGTTGGCATAGTACCGATTACCATATTTCTATTTTTAAACGTAAATCGGCACATCAGACACCCACCTTCGCGGCCAAGATGGATTTCCAGATGAATTGTCCGTCGTGGCTCCCCAGCATATCCTCACCCGAGCGGTCGGGATGGGGCATGAGGCCGAAGACATTGCGCTTTTCATTACAGATACCGGCGATATTGTCCAAAGAACCGTTCGGATTGGATTCGGCGGTCACTTTTCCCTTCTCGTCGCAATAACGCACCACGATCTGGCGGTTGTCCTTGAGCTTTTGAAGCCCGTCGGGGTCGATGAAGTAATTCCCCTCCCCGTGGGCGATGGGCGATTTAAGGACCTGTCCCTTTTGGCAGGCATTGGTGAAAGGGGTATCGGTCTCTTCAACACGGATATAGACGTTCTGACAGAGGAATTGGAGGCCTTTGTTGCGGATAAGGGCGCCCGGGAGAAGCCCGGCTTCACAAAGGATCTGGAAACCGTTGCAGATGCCGATGACCAAGCCGCCCTTGGCGGCGAAATCGGCCACCGATTTCATGATCGGCGAGAATCGGGCGATGGCGCCCGTGCGCAGGTAATCGCCATAGGAAAAGCCGCCTGGAACCACCACACAATCTGGGTTCTTGAGGTCCGTGTCTTTATGCCAAACCATCTCCACCGGCTGCCCCATGACTTCCCGAACCACATATTCGCAGTCGTGGTCACAATTGGAGCCTGGGAAAACCGGGATAGAAAACCTCATTTTTTCTCCACCGTGAAGCGATAAGCCTCGATATTGGGGTTGGCCAAAAGCTTGTCGCATATCTCATTGGCCTGCTTCTTCACATCAGCCTCGGACAACCCACCCTCGAATTCCAATTCGGTGAATTTGCCCATCCGAACGCTTTGGACCGCCTTATATCCCATCTGGTTCAAGGCCCTTTGGACCGTGGCCCCTTGCGGGTCCATGACCGAGGGTTTCAAAGTGACGTATACGCTCACATGCCAGCTCATCGTTTTCTCCTCATTTTCGGCGTTTTAAAGCACTCCCGCCCTTTTCAATACCAGGTCCACATTCTTTAAGTGATAGGAAAGGTCGAAGCATTTTTCGATCTCGTCTCGGGTCAGCCGGGCCATGACCTCTTGGTCGTTATAAAGAAGCTTTTTGAAATCCAGCTCGTTCTTCCATGCGTTCAAGGCGTTGCGTTGGACGATGGCATAGGCCTTTTCCCTCGTAAAACCCTTCCCCACCAGGGCCAAAAGCACCTGCTGGGAGGAAACCAGGCCATGGGTAAGGTTGATGTTGCGCTTCATGCGGGCCGGGTAGACATTGAGCTTTTTCATGACCCCGATGAACTTGGCGAGCATGTAATGGAGGAGGATGCTGGCGTCCGGCAGGATGATGCGCTCAGCCGAGGAATGGGTGATATCCCGCTCATGCCAAAGGGCCACGTTCTCTTGGGCCGTCACGGCGTATCCCCGCATGACACGGGCCAAGCCCGCCACCCTTTCGGCGGTCAGAGGATTGCGTTTGTGCGGCATAGCCGAGGAGCCCTTTTGGCCCTCAGCGAAGAATTCCTCCACTTCGAGTATTTCGGTGCGTTGCAAGTTCCTGATCTCAGTCCCGAACTTCTCCAAAGAGGATGCGATAACGGCCAGAACGGACAGGAGATAAGCGTGACGATCCCGCTGAAGGGTTTGGGTGGAAACGGGCGCGGGTTTGAGCCCAAGGGATTTACAGACATACTGTTCGACCCGGGGGTCGATGTTGGCGAAGGTGCCGACCGCCCCGGAGATCATGCCTACTGAGATATGCTCCGTGGCCTGGTCCAAGCGTTCGATCTGACGTCCAACCTCATCGAACCAAAGGGCCATCTTAAGACCGAAAGTGACCGGCTCGGCATGCACCCCGTGGGTACGACCGATCATCATGGTATGGCGGTGTTCCTTGGCCAAACCTTTCAAAACTCCCCGGAGTTCCTTCAATTGCCCCAAAAGGAGTTCGCAAGTGGCCTTCAATTGGATGGCTTGGGCCGTATCGACCACGTCGGTGGAAGTGAGCCCCAGGTGGATGAAGCGGGAAGAGGGTCCCACATTCTCGGCGACGGAGGTCAGGAAGGAAATGAGGTCGTGGTTGGTCTTTTCCTCGATGGCTTCAATGCGCTTAAGGGAGAATTTGGCCTTTTTCTTGATGACCGCCAGGTCCTTTTTGGGGATGCGGCCCAGGCGGGCCCAGGCTTCGCAGGCGGCGACCTCCACCTTGAGCCAGGAATCGTACTTGGCCTGTTCGGACCAGACGGAGCCCATCTGCGGCAAGGTGTAGCGCGGTATCAAGAAAAACCCCCGAAAGAAAAAATGAATTCCCGCCGGTTTTGCTGAACAAAACCGGAAAATAAGACCCGTCTAAAATGTACAGCAGTGGGGCGATGAAAGGAAAAGACGAGGAAAACAGCGACAGTATAAAAGACTTTGGCCGTTCCACCAACAAAAAACCAATGAAGTGGACCCGCTTTTCAGACGGCCCGGACTTCTCTCACTTCGGGGACTTGCTCGCGTATCACTTTTGACAAACCCTCCCGAACCGCCATCATGGGACCCGTGCAATCGGCGCAAATACCGACCAGGTGGACCTGGATTACTCCGTCCGGGCTCACCGAAACCAGCTCGATATCACCGCCATCGGCCTTGAGCATGGGTCGTAATTCGGCAAGGACCTTCTCGATCTTTTCCCTTGAGGGTCCAGGTGACGCGTTCATGACTTGAAATCCTCCTCGGCGCTCATCCTCCAAAGCGAATGGAGCGCGCCCAAGCACCGAAGCGCCTCTTCGGAAACACTGACCGAGGAATTCCCCAAGCCGCAGGAAGTCGAAAGCAAGGACCGCCCTTTTAGGTCTTCCGGCCGCACACCCTTTTTGACCAGGTCATGATGAAGATCGACCCAACGGTGCAGGAGCTCGGCCGGGTCGGGGAAGGTTCCCTTATCCATGGCGGTAGGTACCATACCCCATGCGACCATGCCCCCTTTCCGGAAAAAATCGCCGAATTCCTTGGCCGAATCCAGGACCTGGGGCAAGAACCGGTACCCGTCGAAATGGAATATCTCCGCCGGACTTTCAAATACCCAATTCCATGGACCCGGCGCGCAAGTATGGATTCCGGTGAGGACCCCCTCTTCTTGGAGGGGCTCCAATAGCTCAGAGAACCAACCCTGAATATCCTTCCCATCCAAACCGTAGGACCCTGGCTGGAGATCAGGCCCCAACCCCGGTTCATCCAGGAATAGGACAACGGGTTTCCCCATTCGGGAAAGTTCCCTTGCTTGCCACCTGGCATTCATCAAGAGGTATTCCCGCAGGATCTCCATCCCCTCCAGGGAGGACAAGAGCGGCTTGCCATTCTCGTCCTGGATCATCTGTCCAAGTGTCACGGGGCCCGCGATCTGCCCTTTAACGGCCGAGGCCGCCGACAAACTGGGGCGACCAGCCTCCTTGAGGAAAGCGTAAAAACCAGCGGCCTCTTCCGGTTTGAAGGCAGCCCTATCCAAATGACCCGCTTGGTTTTCCCCTCTCAGTTGCTCCAGCACCTCCGCGAAATCAGTTGGCGGCACGGTCCAAATGGGCTGTTCTGAGGTAGGCCAGGTCAACCCTGGCAAACCCGAAAGGCCTTGAGCGGTCATTTTTTCCTTGAGTGATTTGCGGGGCAGTTGGGGCCAGGACGGAATATCGGGAAAAGCCGTCAGTTGTGTCTTGACCGCCGCTGCGGGATCGAGGGAGGGCAAGGACCCCACGGAAAGCCGGGAACCTTCTTTTATCCCGTCCATGCCAACTCTCGTTTTGAAAAAAGAAAATAAGGAAGTTGGTATTGGGCCGATTTCCCAATGTGGTTATTAACAAATGTCAATCGGTCCACGATTCCTCTTTCCAGGGCCAATCGGCAAATTGGGAAAAATGATGCTTGGCGGTCAGGTCCAAATGGAGGGGGGTGACCGAGATGAACCCTGCCTTGACCCGTGCCACGTCCGAATCTGGGTGTTCCATCAACGGCTCACTGGGACTGTGAAGGATGTAATTGAAATGGTCTTCCAATTCCGAGTGGGGTTCCAGGTCCTCGATGTGGCGGAATTGACCCTGATGGGTCAAGGCAACCCCTTTGATCTGGGCGGGTTCCAAGGGAGGGATATTGACGTTCAAGAGTAAACCAGGGGCCAACCCCTTCTTCTGGAACCAACCGGCCAATTTCTTCCCGAATTGGGCGCTGGCGGAAAAATCCTTGAAATCATGGCTGTTCAAGGAAAGGGCGATGGCCGGAACCCCCAAAACTACGGCTTCCGCCGCCGCGGCAACCGTTCCCGAATAAAGGATGAGGGTCCCGTAATTGGCTCCCTGATTGATCCCCGAAATGACCAGGTCGGGCTTCCAGGGAAGAAGTTTGAGGATCGCCGCTCTTACACAATCCGCCGGAGTGCTGAAGACCCGGAAGGCATGCGCAACACCCGGCCAATCCAATTTTTCGACCCGGAAAGGAGTGTTCAACGAAATGGAATGCCCCGTAGCGCTGGCTTGCTGGGCCGGGGCCGATATGGCAATCTCCCCAAGAGGTCGGACCGCCTCGAAAAGGGCCTTGATGCCGGGAGAATCAATACCATCGTCATTGGTCAGGAGGATTTTCATTCGGTAAGAATAGGGTAAAGAACGCCTTGGAACAATACCGGAATGGACAGGACTGCGGTTAGATAGCGACTTTTAGCCGATGACGGAACGCTATCGGCTAAAGTTGTCTTTAGAAAAGGTCGCCTAAATTGAAATGAAGGACGCCCCCGGGAGGAGCGGCAGCGGTCGAAAGGTCGGAAGCGATGGGCCAGCCATAGTCCAACCGGACCGCCATGATGGTCCCAGGAATGGTCAAGCGAAGACCCAATCCCGCTCCGAACTGCACATGATTTTCCGACGTATTCCAGATCGATGTCCATCCGTCCCCCGCATCGAAGAAGATCACACCGCGCAAGGGCCCGGCGATCTCGTGTTTTAATTCGGTATTCGAGACGAAAATGGCGTTGCCGCCCTGGACAGGCCCTACGCTACGTTCGTTATAGCCACGGATGGTATCCGTTCCACCCGCGAAGAACTTTTCGTAAAGGGGAATATCGGTGTAACCCTTCCCCGGGAAGGAATAACCTTGCCCAACCCCCAACCGCACATGTTCCCCGAGAACGAACCCGGCTGGCATGGCCATGAAGTGGCTGGTATCCTCGATGGCTTTGATGAAATTGTTGTCGAATTGCAAAGGCCCACCGGCGAACTCAACAGACAGTTGGTGTTTCCAGCCCGTGGTTGGCTCGAAGTAATTGTCCCGGCTATCGTAAACGATACGCGGGGTAATGCTGCTGGTCGTGGAATTGGTGGCCTGGATGAATTGGGCGGTCCCGATGGTGGCGTAATAGGAGTCCACCCCCGAGATCTGGACATTTTGGAGGGAATAGGCCCCGAAGACGCTCCAATAGCGGCTCAAGCGCCTTCCCAGGGTGAGGGATCCACCGATCTGGGACTGGGTGTAGAAGTTGGTCGTGTTGTCACCGGGATTGGGCACGGCAGACAGGAAGACGCGGGTCGAATCGAATAAGTTGATGCCAAAGGAAGTACGGGTATTGAAGAGCCAGGGCTCAGTGAATCCAATATTGATGCTTTGATAAAGACCGAACTCCAAGTCCAAGGTTACGTGCTGACCTTTACCGAAAAGATTGGCCTCTTCCAGTTTGATGTTGCCCACCAGGCCCTGCACCGAGCTATAACCACCGCCCACGCTGATGGAACCGGTCCGTCTCTCCTTGATCCTGAAGACCAAGACCTCTTTGCCCGGCACATCCCCAGGCTCGACCTCGGGATTGACGTCCTCAAAATAACCCAAATTATAAAGGTTCTGGGCGGAGGAACGGATTTTGGAAGCCTCGAATTTGTCCCCCGCGTGGATGTCCAATTCCCTTCGGATCACGTAATCACGGGTCTTATAGTTGCCCACGATCTTCACGTCCTGCACGTAAGCCACCTGGCCCTCGACCACCTGGAAGGAAATATTGGCTTTTTTTAGGTCCTCATCGTAATCCATGACCGGATTCAGGCTGGAGTAGATATAACCCCTGTCGGCGTAAAGGCTCTTCATCTTACGTAAGCCGTCATCCATGTCTTTTTTGCGAAGGACATCCCCCTTCTTAAGACCCAATGCCCTGGAAAGCTCCTCATCGTCGAACAAGACGTTCCCTTTGAAGGAGATCTTGCCCATGGTGAATTGTTGACCTTCCTTCACGGTCAGGGTAATGAAGACCTTTTTCCGGGTGTCATTGAGGGTTTCTTTATGATCCAACACCACCGCTCTTGAATAACCCTCGTTATGGTAGAAATCCTCCACAGCCTTCATGTCGTCCGCCATGCTATCGGGTTTGTATTTCTCGCCCTTTCGGTTATCTTTCAGTTGGTCGGCAACCTTCTTATCGCTGAAGGCTTGGGCCCCAATGACCGTTACCCCACCCACTTTGATCTGATTCCCCTCGGAAACTTCGATGGTCACATCCACGGTATTCTTGGCGGCATCGAGCTTGCCGTCTCCCGAAACGCTGACATAGGAATAACCCTCATCCCGGTATTTTTTACGGATACCCTCCAGGTCCCCATTGAGCTTGGCCTGGTCGAAAGCCACCTTCGGGACCACCTTCATGTCCTCTTCCAGTTTCTTGGCGTCCCACTTCTTGTTGCCTTTGAAGATGATCTGGCCGACGAGGGGACGTTCCTCCACCTTGAAGGTCACCACTACTTGGTTGGGCTTGGTGGCGGGTTCGGCGTCCACCTTGACATCCTTGAAATTCCCCATGGAAAAAAGGCTATGGATGTCCTCTTGGACCCGCCGCAGGGAGAAAAGATCCCCTTCTTTTTCCTGGATATGACCATAGATGAGGATAGCAGCGACGTTCTTATTCCCCTCTACTTTGACCGAGGCGATCTTGAGGATATCGGTATCGTCCGCGGCGCCCGCGCAAAGGGAGGAAAGGCCGAACGCCAAAGCAAAGACCAGAAAGAGGGCCCCTTTAGCTTTGAATTGGTTCGATGGATGGGTTTTGATCACGCGAAAAATTCCTCCACAAGGTTCCAGGCGGCTATTGCCCGTATGGTTTTAGACGTTCCAGGGCCATGCAAAGACGCGCATTCTAGCATGGTAAAACGAGAATCAGCAATGACTTAAGGGGTCTATTTGGGCCGTTCGAAGGAATAAAACGGCCTGTGGGGAGGCTCAGCCCAAGGAACGTTCGTTGGCAGAATTAATTCTCATCCGTTTCGGTTTCGACAGGCTCTATCTTTTGTTCGCTCGTCATCTCGTTCCCATTGGCATCCCTCACCAGGATCTGGACGTTGTACTCCTGGTCCGGCTTCAGGTCTTGAAGGACCATCTGATGGTCATAGGCGAAATCGACCTTTTCTTCCAGGAATTGCTTCACTTGTTTATCCGCGTCGAGAACGCGCACCTCGCTCTTGGTCACTTTATCGGTTTCCCAATTCATCTGGTACTTCCCGATGCCGGATGGAGTGATGTCAAATCGGCGGAAGTGGGGTTTAGTGGTATCTCCTTTAATAGGTTGAGGATGTTCGGGAAGGTCTTGTTTTAAGCCGAGAAGAAAAGTCGTTTCTGGCTGTCCATTATCTCCGGTGCCCGATTTTAAACTCGCATTCAACTTACTATTGAACTGGTAATCAAGTTCAGCGCTCGCTTGAGGAACCACATTTCCCGTGCTCAATTCTTTCCCTACACCTAGATCGGTCCGGATAGAAAATTTCCGGTCCAGGGGTTTGACGATCTGGATCTTGCCCAGGGGGATCGTCTGCCCCGTGATCGAGTTCCCCAAAGCATCGGCGGGCCCCACCCCCGTTGACGGGGCTGAGCTATCGGCGGACCCACCGGGTACAGCATTCATCACCACATTCACGTCCGCATTTATCAAATTATTAACGAAAGGCCTGATGCCCCTGGACGCTGCTTGGGAAACGACGAGATTGAGGGCATCAATGGCGGAGCTGCCCAAGGCTCCAACCCCGTTCTGCTGGCTGTAAATGGTCTGTAACTGCTGGCTCGTATATTGCTGACCATTGGTATAACCCGTGAGGTCGCGGTTGAACATGACGTAGGAGAGGAGGATCTTCTGGTGAATGTCCTTGTCCAAGGGGTCGAACTTAGGACTGGAATCCATGCTGAAATCGATCTTTCCAAAGGTTCCTTTGAAATCCACCCAGATATCGACATCCGTTTTCCGGACGCCTGCGGCTGATATCACGTCCACGTTGACCAATCGGTGGGTCGCATGCCCCTGCATAAAGGGCGGTTTGCCTTTGGGTATCCTCAAAACCGCTTCTTGAAGGTCGAATTGGCTCCCCAGATAGCGCATCCAACCGCGACTGGACCCCGCCGTACCAAAACATTTGATACCCGCTTCATCCGGCGTCCGGTCCGCGTCCTTCCCCACCAGTTTGATCTGGTCCCCTGGGTCCACCTGCAGTTCCAGGTAGCAGGACTGAAAATCATTGGAATACCAAGTGTTCTTTCCCGCTACTAGGTTGAGATCGAACACGACTCCGGCCAATTCCCTGAACTCGACCTTTTCCCCGTTCGGTTCCTCTTCCACCACCGGGGGAAAGGTGTAATGTCCCGTATCCAGCAATGCCGTTCCCTTGACGTGGGGCTCGGACAATTGACCATAGATGAGCAATGGGTCGTTGGGTGTTTGGCCATAGAACTTGACCTCGCCCCATTCGTTAGGCCGCATGATGTCGGGGACATGGAGGAATACACCGTGGTCACCGACCGTCTGGACCCGAAAATCCAAATATTGGGGGATGAAGTTCACTAACACGATCTTGCTGTCCTCGACCGGAGGGGTCGAAATAAAGACCCTTCCTTGGCCGATCCGCCCATTCAAGTCCTCGACGGCTAGGCGATTATTCCGGACCTTGATCCTCCCGCTCATATCGTCGATCTCACGCGCGACATTGGTCGGCACCAACCGGCATTTCTGGAAGTCCAAATCCATGGTCAAGACCGGGTCGTCCAGGGTCCCAGTCACCCGGGCTGAAAAGTCCATATTGCCCGAGGCCTCCTTGGCCACCCCGGCCAAAAGGATCAAACCAAAGTCCCCTTTATCCATCTGGGCCTTGATATCCATTTCCCGGTCCTTGACCTTGGCCCAGCCATCCACCGTGAAGGCCACGGGCATCTTGCCCTGAAGGGTGAAGGAAAAAGCGCCGTCCTGTTTCCGGCTCAGGACGATAGGACTCTCCGCACTTCCCAAAAAAAGCGTATTGTCCCGGGACTTCAGTTCCCCATCCAGAAGGTCGAATTGGAGCTCGCCCACCTTTCCACCCGCGATCGAGAAAGAAACAGTGAGGATAGGGGCGTCCAAGGGACCGTCAAAGACCAAGTGATAATGGCCCGTACCCCTCAGGGGAAACTTGGGAAGAACCCATTTTCCCACTTCCTCTATGGGGATATTTTCGGCGTCAGAAACAAGGTGGCTT
>Ga0206921_10019_pt1:0-5000 | contig 46124 bp, 36 predicted proteins | sample Alteio_BWOrgHeat_66_FD_152930 | JGI IMG/M metagenome (GOLD analysis project Ga0206921, IMG submission 152930) | Enriched cells from forest soil in Barre Woods Harvard Forest LTER site, Petersham, Massachusetts, United States -... | ecosystem: Environmental > Terrestrial > Soil > Temperate...
CAACATCCTTCATGCCCGCCTCTTCCTTTCTCTTGGCGATTCCCTTCAATGCATTGTCAAAAATGGGGTCTGTCTGTCCCCGGAAAGCAGACGGTATCGCCTCCTTGAATTGGATCAACAGGTCCACACCGTGCTTCACCTTGTCAGGATTGGACACCTTCGCCAGCATCGTGGCATAGGGCATCGAAAACTGGAACTTGGCCTGCCCCACCGGCATTTTTTCAAAATTATCCGAGATCTCATCGAAATTGTTGGTATCGCCGGATTTGATCAGCACGCCGGCTATCGCGACGGTAAGGTCTCCCTTGGACGGGTCTTTCACCAATTTTTTGGCAATGGCCAGCGCGCTCGTGCTGTCTATTTCGGATAAGGCGTTCAATGCACTGCCGGACACCGAATAGGAAGAGTCGGTAGTGGCCGCGACGAACAGGGGCTTGTATGTGGGGTTCCTGTATCCTCCCAACAACTCGATCGCCTTCGCCTTCACTACGCGGTTAGGGTCATGCTCCGCCGTTTCAACCAGGATGGGTTCGAATGCGGTCTTTACGGCATCCCGCTTCATCTCGATCCGGGTCAACGTCAGGGTGCGAAGACGGTAAAATGGGTCCCCGGCGGTCTTCTTCAGGAAATCGACCGCCTTGGGGTCATCCTGGTGTTTGGCGCAATACTCGATGGCCTCCCGCCGGTCGACATACCCGCCCGCATATTGATATTGGAAGATGAAATTGTCGAGGGTCTTGTTGTCTTTCTTTTCGCAGAGCAGCATCTTTTCCCCATCCACATTAACAAGGTCGGGATGGTTCTTGTAGGAAAAAGTGAATGTATCCGTCTTGTCTTCGATCCATACCTTATGCCTTTCTCTCGTGGCGCCGTTGTATACATCGATCGCGATGGGAAGGCGGAAGACCTTCCCCGTCTCCTGGGTCTGGTTGACGATGACCTGTACCTTACCCGCAGCGTCGTCGTAAACATAGTCGATCGTCAGCTTGGGGTGGCCGCTGCCATAATACCATTGGTTCCAGTACCAGTGGAGGTCTTCCCCGGTGACCGCCTCGAATGCCAGCCTTAGATCCGCAGCCTCTGCGGATTTGAACTTATAGGTGGTCAAGTAAAGATTGAGGGATTTGAAAAAAGCGCTGTCGCCGACATAATTGCGCAACATGTTCAGGATACGCCCTCCTTTCGGATAGCTGACCCCGTCGAACACGTCCTCCTTGTCTGAATAATAATAGCGAACAAGGTCCTTTTTCGCATTGTCGGGCTGCTGCAGATAGCTTTGTATGCCGGAATAGTTGACGGCGGCGCCGGCGTCTTTCCCGTATTTGTATTCGTTCCAAAGGGTCTCGCTGTAGTCCGCAAAAGACTCGTTCAGGGTGATATTGCTCCAACTCTCGCAGGTGACCAGGTCGCCGAACCAGTGGTGAAAGAGTTCATGGGCGATGACATCCTCCCAACCGTTGCCATCCGTCAGCTCGCGTGCATCCTGTTGCGCCGCCTCGCCATGCAGGGTACAGGTAGTGTTCTCCATGGCGCCGCTGACATAGTCGCGTCCGACGATCTGGTCGTATTTCGGCCAGGCATAGTCGACACCCGTGATGCGCGAATAGAAGGCCATCATTTCGGGCGTATGGCCGAAAATGCGGCGCGCCACGGGAGCATAGGACTTCTCTACATAATACGCGACCTCTTTCCCTTTGTAGGAATCTTTCACGACGGCATAGTCGCCGACACCCATGAAGAAAAGATAGGGGGATATCGGTTCATCGAGTTTCCAGTGATCGGTCCGGGTCCCGTCGCTATTGGTTTTTTGATCCACCAGGAGGCCATTGGAAAGGGTGACATATTTGGCGGGCACGGTCATGAAGACCTCGCTGGTGCTCTTCTGGTTCGGTTTGTCGATCGTCGGGAACCAAACGGAATTGGACTCTGTCTCGCCCTGGGTCCAGATCTCCGTCGGCTTGTTCTTTACTTCGCCTTTGGGATTGATGAAATAGAGGCCTTTGGCATCCGTGATGGCCGCGCTGCCCTGGTGAACCTTCAGCTCATTGGGTTTTGCAGTGTAGTCGATCAGAAGGGTGTACTTTTCGGTATACTTATAGGTCCTGTCTAGATGGATGGTGACCATCATCCCGTCGTAGTCAAATTTCAGCGGAGTTTTCTTTCCGTCCTTTTCGATCGCTATCGAATGGATATCCATTCCCTTGGCATCCAGCGTGACCGTATCGGTGGGATAGAAATGGGGTTTCAGCGTCAGCCACGCCTTACCATACATATAGGACTTGTCGTAATCGAACCGGACATCGAGCCGGGTATTGAGCAGGTCGTCGTACCGCGTGGCGGCTGACCGATAGACCTTTTTCCACGCTTCATCGCCCGCGGGCGCGGTCTCCTGCGCCTGTACGATCAGCGAACAAATCATTAAACCGGTTAGCAGGGGGGCAAACCTAAGCCTCCCTTGCCTCATGTGTGTAACATTCATATTATAATTTTTCTGGCGATAAAGATAATGATCCTCATCCTCCCTCAGGCTCCGTTCATCCCTGATCCCGCCCGTTTCGCCCAGCCCTGGCCGTGCGGTATATGATAGTTATCCAGTAAATGTATTCACCGCGAAACTAGCGTTTTCCTTATCTTGCAAGATCGGGCTTCCTGCCCTCTAACACAACATGTCTAAGCTAGGCCTGGTCGTTTTATTGTCCCTCGTGACGGGTAGAATGTTTGCCCAGAACTATTTTGTCTTCATCGCGAGCGATAACCGTCAGCCGTTCTATGTTCGTCTCGACAGCCAGTTCTACCCTTCTTCTCCCGAAGGGCACCTGATCATCGCGCCGTTGAAAGATAGCGATTACGTCATGACCATCGGCTTTCCGGGAAAGGTCCATCCGGAAAGGCGTTACTCGTTCCCGGTTCACCGGAAAGACCTGGAATTTCAATTGAAAGGCCAGGATGACGGGGATATGAGGCTTTGGGATCAACAGGCAAAGGATTGGGTGGCGCCCCGGCCAAACGAGGGCGGGGAAGACCAAACCCGGGCGGCGGGTATAAAAAAAGACGATGCGTTCTCCAGGATGATGGCGGAAGTGGTTCAGGATACGGCCGTGTTATATAATACCTATGCGATGGAACGGGCGTTGGCTGACAGCCCGGCCGTGTCGGGGACCGTTATCAGCCGGGATAGTACGCCGGTGACGGCCAGTTCGGCGACAATTGGGACCATGTTGGACAAATCCCCGTTTATCCCCGCCGCAACGCTTCCAGCTGCAACACTTCCCCCCTTAACTCTTCCCGTCGACTCGGTAAAGGCCTTGCCTCGCGGAGCCGGGGTGGTCAAACTCAGCGAAAGGCGGACCGGTCATTCGGTCCGCCTGGTGTATGCCGATCAGACGGCTGGAAGACAGGTAGATACGGTGGTGATCACCATTCCTGTCGACACTGCGGCTAGCCCGGCGCCGGAAACCGCCACGGCACGCCTTTCCGAAACAGCCGGGATCCGCCCTGCCGACACTGCCAGGATCCATCCCTCCGACACGCCGCAACGGCCGCAGGTCCGTCCCGTCGTTCCTTATGTCAATTCGGATTGCCACAACTTTGCCACGGACTACGATATCGACAAATTGCGGGTCAGGATGCTGGATGCGCCCAATGACGGGGAGCGGGTGGCGACAGCCCGTAAAGTATTCAAAACGAAGTGCTTTTATACAAAACAGCTCCGGGTTTTGAGCGAAGTGTTCACTTCCGACGCCTCGAAATTCAAATTTTTCGAAGCCGCGTGGCCTTTTGCGGCCGATGAGCATTTTCGGGAACTGTCCGGATTGCTCAGCGATCCCGTCTATCTCGGGAAGTTCAATACGATGACGGGTGGCCAGCCCTGAATCTTCAATCAAACACCCATGCCCAGATATTTCCTGGAAGTCGCCTATAAAGGCACACAGTACAGCGGGTTCCAGATCCAGGACAACGCTTCCTCGGTGCAGCAGGAAGTCGAAAAGGCGCTGGAAGTATTTTTCCGCCGGCACATCGGGCTGACGGGGTCTTCCCGGACGGATACCGGCGTGCATGCGCTCCAAAATTTCTTTCACTTTGATTATGAAGATATTATCGATAGAAAGTCCTTATATAATATCAATGCGATCCTGCCTCCCGATATCGTACTGAAGGATGTCCGGCCCGTGGTGCCGGACGCGCATTGCCGGTTTGACGCCATCAGCAGGGAATACCGGTATCATATTTACCGTAAAAAGAACCCGTTCCTGGCTGACCGGGCCTGGTTCTTCCCTTATACGATCGACAGGCAGCAGTTGGATGCCGCCGCGGCCATTCTTCCGGAATACCACGATTTCACTACTTTTTCGAAACGGAATACCCAGGTCAGGAGCTTTCATTGCGACATCGGGGAAAGTGCCTGGGAGGAGGGTGGGGAGGGGCTGGTCTATAAGGTCTCGGCCAACCGGTTTTTGAGGGGTATGGTGCGGGGGCTGGTCGGTACGATGCTCCAGGTCGGGAGGGGCAGGATGAGCGTGCAGGAACTGGCGGAAATACTGCGGCAAAAAGACAACCGGCTGGCCGATTTTTCCGCTCCGGGACACGGGTTATTCTTATTTCGGGTATCCTTCCCTGATAGTGTCTTCCTTGCTGAGGCCTGATTTTTTTTGGTTGGGTGAAGCCCTTGCCCGTAGCAGGTTTCAGCGAAATGTTAATAACTACTTTCAAAAATTATTTGGCAGCAATGTGTAAGGGCTTATCTTTGCAGCCCGTTTAGAAATAGTGAAGAGAAAAGAGGAGAGCAAACGGGAAGTTCTTTACAGAAAAACTTTGATGGTAAAAATACTGGTTGTATCTTTGCCGTCCGCTTCAAAAGAGCGATAGTTCTTCGAAAAAATGGGTGGTTCAACCGGATGGGGCGGATAGAAAAAAGTGAAAGAAAAATTTGGTTGAATGTGCAAAGACTACTACCTTTGCAACCCACTTCAAAAATGGATAGTTCTTCGAAAAAAATCTGA
>Ga0206921_10019_pt1:7500-46124 | contig 46124 bp, 36 predicted proteins | sample Alteio_BWOrgHeat_66_FD_152930 | JGI IMG/M metagenome (GOLD analysis project Ga0206921, IMG submission 152930) | Enriched cells from forest soil in Barre Woods Harvard Forest LTER site, Petersham, Massachusetts, United States -... | ecosystem: Environmental > Terrestrial > Soil >...
GGAGGAAAAGAAAACAAACGTGATTTCCTGAGTAGTGGCGAGCGAAAAGGAAACAGCCCAAACCACAGTGGCGTGCTGCTGTGGGGTTGTAGGACCGCATTTAGAAAATGACATCAAATTGAACCTTCTGGAAAGTTGGGCCATAGCAGGTGATAGCCCTGTAGATAGAAATTGTCATGGACGAGCGGTATCCTGAGTAAGGCGGGACCGGAGGAATCCTGCCTGAATCTGCCGGCACCATCCGGTAAGGCTAAATACTCCTTAGAGACCGATAGTGAACCAGTACCGTAAGGGAAAGGTGAAAAGCACCCCAAACAGGGGAGTGAAATAGTACCTGAAACCGTGCGCCTACAAGCGGTCGGAGCCAGCAATGGTGACGGCGTGCCTTTTGCATAATGAACCTACGAGTTACTCCTCACTGGCGAGGTTAAGTATTGAAGATACGGAGCCGTAGCGAAAGCGAGTCCGAATAGGGCGACTAGTCAGTGGGGGTAGACGCGAAACTTTGTGATCTATCCATGAGCAGGTTGAAGGAGTGGTAACACACCCTGGAGGACCGAACTCATTAGCGTTGAAAAGCTATGGGATGACTTGTGGATAGGGGTGAAAGGCCAATCAAACTGAGAGATAGCTCGTTCTCCCCGAAATGTTTTTAGGAACAGCGTCGCATATAGAAGTTTATTAGAGGTAGAGCTACTGATTGGGCTAGGGGGCTTCACCGCCTACCAAACCCTGACAAACTCCGAATGCTAATAAATATCTGCGGCAGTGAGGCTGTGGGTGCTAAGATCCATGGCCGAGAGGGAAATAACCCAGATTAGCAACTAAGGTCCCTAATACGTAGTTAAGTTGAACAAACGAAGTTTGAACCCTATAACAGCCAGGATGTTGGCTTGGAAGCAGCCATTCATTTAAAGAGTGCGTAACAGCTCACTGGTCGAGGGTTCAGGCACGGAAAATAATCGGGCATCAAACTACGAACCGAAGTTCTAAGATCCAGCAATGGATCGGTAGGGGAGCATTCTGACAGCTGCGAAGGTGTCTGGCGATGGATGCTGGAGCGGTCAGAAAAGAAAATGTAGGTATAAGTAACGATAAATAAAGTGAAAAACTTTATCGCCGAAAGTCTAAGGGTTCCTGATCAACGTTAATCGGATCAGGGTTAGTCGGGTCCTTAGGAAAACCCGAAAGGGGTATCTGATGGAAGACTGGTTAATATTCCAGTACCCGCTTTAGTTTCGATGGGGCGACGCGGAAGTGACACTCACACGAGGGATACGGAATTCCCCGTTTAAGTATGTAGCTATAGGACTTGCAGGCAAATCCGCAGGTTTTGGCGAAGTACGAAAGTATATGAGAGCTTCGGCTCGATTGAGTGAGGTAATAACCGCCAAGAAAAACCTCTAAGGTTAGGCTAAAGCGGCCCGTACCGCAAACCGACACAGGTAGACGAGAAGAATATTCTAAGGCGCTCGGGTGAGCCGTGGAGAAGGAACTAGGCAAATTGTGGCTGTAACTTCGGGATAAAGCCAGCCTACTTCGGTAGGCCTCAGTAAATTGGTTCAACCAACTGTTTAACAAAAACACAGGGCCCTGCAAAATCGAAAGATGACGTATAGAGCCTGATACCTGCCCGGTGCTGGAAGGTTAAGGAAGGATGTTCGGCGCAAGCCAAAGCTTCTGACTGAAGCCCCAGTAAACGGCGGCCGTAACTATAACGGTCCTAAGGTAGCGAAATTCCTTGTCGGGTAAGTTCCGACCTGCACGAATGGTCTAATGAGTTGAACACTGTCTCCTCCACGAGCCCGGTGAAATTGTAGTATCGGTGAAGATGCCGGTTACCCGTCACGGGACGGAAAGACCCCGTGAACCTTCACTACAACTTTGCATTGATTTTGAATTACGGATGTGTAGAATAGTTGGGACTCTTTGAAGCGGTGGCGCTAGCTATCGTGGAGAGGTCGTTGAAATACCAACCTTCTTTGATTTAGAGTCTAACCCCTTGCGGGGAACAGTGCATGGTGGGTAGTTTGACTGGGGTGGTCGCCTCCTAAAGAGTAACGGAGGCTTGCAAAGGTACCCTCAGTACGGTTGGTAATCGTACGAAGAGCGCATTAGTAAAAGGGTGCTTGACTGTGAGGCAAACAGGCCGAGCAGGAGCGAAAGCTGGCTAAAGTGATCCGGCGGTTCTGTATGGAAGGGCCGTCGCTCAAAGGATAAAAGGTACTCCGGGGATAACAGGCTGATCTCCCCCAAGAGCTCATATCGACGGGGAGGTTTGGCACCTCGATGTCGGTTCGTCACATCCTGGGGCTGGAGAAGGTCCCAAGGGTTCGGCTGTTCGCCGATTAAAGTGGCACGTGAACTGGGTTCAGAACGTCGCAAGACAGTTCGGTCCCTATCTGTGATGGGCGCTAGAAAATTGAGTGGTCATGACCTTAGTACGAGAGGACCGGGTCGTACGTACCGCTGGTGTATCAGTTGTGCCGCCAGGTGCAGTGCTGAGTAGCTATGTACGGACAGGATAAACGCTGAAAGCATCTAAGCGTGAAACCTTCCACAAGATGAGTTTTCTTTTAAGGGTCGTCAGAGACTATGACGTTGATAGGCTACAGGTCTAAAACTGGTAACAGTAAAGCCGAGTAGTACTAATTGCCCGTATGCTTTAATTTTTTTTATAAAGTTCACAACGTATTACAGCTCCCAATATGTACATTATTGCAACCGGCCGCCGCAAGGTGCCGGATCGCTGATGATCTTATGGTGGTTTTGCCGAGGGTGTTCACCTCTTCCCATACCGAACAGAGAAGTTAAGCCCCTCATGGCCGATGGTACTGCACCACAATGCGGGAGAGTAGGTAGCTGCCATATTCATTTAAAGGCCCTGTCCAAAAGACAGGGCTTTTTTTTTGCCCCTCCGGGACCCGGCCCGCCCCCCTCCCTTTTTCGTTTCCATTTTTTTCCTACCTTCCCCTACTCAACTATTTACCATGACTACCCGATTAAAACGACTGCCCCTGCTTACCCTCCTGCTTTGCGGCCTCCAATTTGCCCGGGCACAACCGACCCCGCCCAATACACTCACCGCAAAAGAAAAACAAGAAGGTTATCAACTATTGTTCGACGGAAAAACCTCCCGGGGATGGGTCGGCGCCTACAAGAACAGTTTTCCCGATAAAGGCTGGAGCATCCACGACGGTATCCTCACCGTATCGGGATCCCAGGGAAAAGAAGGAGGTGTCGGCGGAGACATCGTCACCACGGACGAATACAGCGCTTTCGATCTCACTTTCGATTTTAAACTGACGCCGGGCGCCAACAGCGGCGTAAAATATTTCGTCACCCTCGCCGCGGATGAGAAAAACCCCGGGTCGGCAATCGGTCTCGAATACCAATTGCTCGACGACTCCCTCCACCCCGATGCCAAACTGGGAAGGGACGGCGACCGCACCCTGTCCAGCCTCTACGACCTGATCCCCTCCAACAAACCCAAAAAGATCCTGCGCCCAATCGGAGAATGGAACACCGGCCGGATCGTCGTCTATCCGAATAACCATGTCGAACATTACCTCAATGGCGTAAAAGTGCTGGAATACGAGCGGGGTTCAAAAACCTTTAGGGACCTCGTCGCCATCAGCAAATACAAGGTCTGGAAGGATTTCGGCGAGGCGCCCCGTGGACATATCCTCCTGCAGGACCATGGCAACGAAGTCAGTTTTCGCAGCATCAGGATCAAGGTGCTGAAATGACGGGCCACCGGCTCCCGCACATCCTCAAACGACAGGCTCCCAACCCTTTTCATAAGACCGGCGCCAGAGCGCCGCTGCCTGCTCGTCGTGCAAAATATGTCCGCCGGATGGTTCACAGTGTAGTGTACCCGAAGTTCGCTGCGCGATATTGGCCAGGTGACAAAGCAGGACGCTCTTGCTGCCTTCATCGACAGGCTGGGTGAGGGATCCCTCTCCGCGCACCGCCTTTACGAAGTTGTCGAAATGGTAGAAATCCATATTGCCGCTGGCAGCCACCGGATTGGTCGGGTCTGCCGCTACCTCCGATTTGACCTCTTTCACCAACTTGTTCTTGTCATCGAAGATCTTATAGTCGCCGCCACCGAGGTTCACGAGACTGCCCTTGTCGCCATAAATGATAAACCCCCTGTCGCTGCCTTCCACGGGAAAATGGCTGCAGCTCCGGCTCTCCCAACTGATGGACTTTCCCTCTGCGAATTCGAAAGTAGCCACCTGGGTATCCGGCGTCTGCCAGTCATCCTTAAACGCATAACGGCCGCCGCCGGAAACCACTTTTTGAGGATAGTTCACCCCCAGGAACCAACGGCAGCAGTCTATCTCATGGGTCCCGTTGTTGCATGCTTCACCGGTACCCCAATGCCAGAACCAATGCCAGTTGTAATGCACCAGGTTGTCCTGGTAATCCCTTCGCGGCGCCGGCCCCTGCCACAGCTCGAAATCCAGGGTGGACGGGACGGGCACCTTCTTACCATACCCGATGGATTTCCGGTTATTCGCATACCAAGCTTTCGCGAAATAGGCATTCCCGATGACCCCTTCTTTTATCTGCCTGGCAGCATCGATCAGGGAAGGGAACGATCTGCGCTGACTACCCATCTGGATATGCCGCTTGTATTTGTGTAACGCCTGTGTCAGCAGCTCGCCTTCGTAAGGGTTGTGACCGCAGGGCTTTTCTACATACACATGTTTGCCGTTGGCCACGCCCAGGATCGCCGCGGGGGCATGCCAGTGATCCGGCGTTGCTATGACCAATGCATCGAAGTCCTTTTGCGCAACCAGTTTCCGGATGTCATGGACAACAACAGGCTGCCGGGGCGCGTCTTTCAAAGCTGCCAACCCGTTCTGGATGGCTTTCGCTTCGACGTCGCATATATAGCCCACTTCTACATTCGGCAGCTGAGAAAAAGATTTTGCCAGGTAAGACCCGCGGCTGTTAACCCCCATCACCGCCACCACTACCTTATTGCTGGGTGCCATTTTGCCACGGATCGGGAAATTGATGATTGTCAGGCCGGCAGAAGCCAGCGTGGAGTTACGGATGAACTCCCTGCGATGCATGGTTTTTCGTTGCATAAGACAAGTAATTTAAACAAAAAATCCCTTCCGTATCGGAAAGGATTTCTAACAAAGATGTATAAATGGTAAGATTAATAATCCCTGTCGTAACCACCACCGCCACCGCCGCGGTTGTAGCCACCTTTTTTGTAACCTCCGCCACCGCCACTGCCGCCGCCGCCGAAGCTTCTCTTCTTGAAGCCTCCGCCACCGCCGCCTTGTTGTTTTGGCTGTGACTCGTTCACGATGATCTTACGACCCATAACCTCGGTATCGTACAGGTTGGTTATAGCCTGCTGCGCTTCGCCATCGTCTTCCATTTCAACGAAGCCGAAGCCCTTGCTGCGACCGGAAACTTTGTCTTTCACGATCTTCGCGCTCGCTACCGTACCGTGCTGTTCAAAAAGGTTCCTGAGATCCTCATCGGTCATCTGCCATGAGAGGTTGCCTACATAAATGTTCATTGTACAAAAAATTAAAAAATGAAAAAAACTTACTCTACCTGCTGATGTTAGAATAGATGGACTGAGGAATCTCGCTGAAATAGGAAGTTACGACAGCCTACGATAACACAAAAAAATAGAGCTATTGTAAAGATAGCAATTTTTATTACTTTTTGAAATTTTGCGCCAAATCCCATCCGTATGGCGTTGGTCCTGCTTTCGGACCGTCTTATATGACCGAAAAATCGATTTTGTATATTGCGATTTGACAAAGCATAAAAAAACCCGTGATTTATTCACGGGCTTTTAAAAAATTGGCTGATTTATTAGCAGATTTTAGCAACTTTAGTGCCCGAATGAATCGAGGCTCATAAAGCACAAGTCCTATTCCGCTGAAACCTCGAACTCCACTTCCGTCTCATTGCCGTTTCCAAAATCGACTTTCGCCTTATAGGTACCCAGTTCCTTCACCTCATCGAGAATATGGATCCTGCGGCGATCGATCTCATAGCCTTTCTGATCCCGGATGGCCCTGGCCAGCTGAACGGAAGTGACGCTTCCGAAGATCTTGCCGCTGGTGCCGGTTTTCGCGCCGATTTTTAACGGAGAACCCTTCAGCACTTCGATTACCTTATTGACCTCTGCCATCAGCTTGGCTTCCTTCTTTTGCAGCTGCTTTACCCTTTCATCCAGCTGTTTCAGATTGGAGGGGTTGGCCTCCACGGCTAACTTGCGGGGAATCAGGTAGTTGCGTGCATACCCGTGCTTCACGCTTACTTTTTCGTGGGCGGAACCGAGGTTGTCTACGTCTTGAATTAAAATGACTTCCATACTGGTTACTTTAAAAGGTCTGTTACGTAAGGCAATAATGCCATCTGACGGGCTTTTTTCACCGCATCGGACACCTTCCGCTGATATTTCAGGGAATTGCCGGTAATGCGACGGGGTAACAGCTTACCCTGCTCGTTCAGGAATTTCTTGAGGAACTCGGCATCCTTATAATCGATGTACTTGATGCCGTATTTCTTGAAACGGCAAAACTTCTTGGCGCGTTTCTCCGGCTTTATCGCCGTAAGATATTTGATCTCGTTTGCTTTTGCCATGGTTATGCCCCCACTTTTTCAGTTCCGGTAGGTACGCCACTTCTCTTCTTGCCATTGTACTCGACGGCGTATTTATCGAGTTTGGTAGCCATGAAACGTAACACGGTTTCGTCGCGGAGCAGCTGGATCTTCAGCTTCTCATTGAAGTCGGATGGCGCATTGTACTCCAGAACCCAGTATAAACCTGTGGTTTTCTTCTGGATAGAATACGCCAGTGATTTCAGACCCCAGGGATTTTCGTGCACGACCACTCCGCCATTATCTTTGACGAAAGCAGCGTATTTTTTCTGGGCGGCCTTATAGTCCTCCTCAGAAAGCACAGGGGTAAAAATCACCATCAATTCATAATTGTTCATGATCCCTGTTTTGTTTTGCGCGGTCTTTGGGACCGCTAATTAATAAATGGGCTGCAAAGGTATAGATTTTACGCGGAAAAAGCAAAAAGCCGCGAATTTCAAGTGCCCTTTTCCTGCACATGATTTGACAGTGTGGCAGGAACGGGATAAATGGCATTTTCTTTGACTTTCCCCATAAAACTCAACGAGAAGCCATGCAAAAAGGTAATATACGCGTCCAGACGGAAAACATCTTCCCCATTATCAAGAAATTCCTGTACAGCGAGCACGATATTTTCATTCGTGAGCTGGTCAGCAATGCAGTCGATGCCACCCAAAAACTAAGGACCCTGTCCTCGATGGGTGAGGTCAAGGGCGAACTTGGCGATTTGACCATTGATATTCAATTAGATAAGGAGGCCAAGACGATTACTGTCTCGGATAAGGGGGTAGGGATGACTGCCGCGGAAGTCGACAAATATATCAACCAGGTGGCCTTTAGCGGTGCGGAAGAGTTTTTGGACAAATATAAAGGCCAGAACGAGACCAATATCATCGGCCATTTTGGACTTGGATTCTATTCCGCCTTCATGGTCAGCGAACAGGTGGACATCCTCACCCGCAGTTACCGGGAAGACGCCCCGGCGGTCAAATGGGAGTGCGACGGCAGCCCGGAATATACGCTCGAAGACATTGAAAAACCCGAACGAGGCACCGATATCATCCTTCACATCAATGCAGAAAGCCAGGAGTTTCTGGACCCCGAGCGCGTCCGGACCACACTCAATAAATTCTGCCGCTTCCTGCCTGTCCCCATCCGGTTCGAAGGTCAGCAGATCAATAATGTACAGCCTGCCTGGACCAAAAAACCCAGCGACCTCACGACACAGGATTACCAGGATTTCTATAAGGAGCTATATCCCTATAGCGAGGCTCCCCTGTTCTGGATACACCTGAATGTGGATTATCCTTTCCACCTGACAGGCATCCTCTATTTCCCCAGAATCAAACAGAGTTACGAGCTGCAGAAGGACAAGATCCAGCTCTACAGCAACCAGGTTTTTGTCACCGACGAGGTAAAAGACATCGTCCCGGAATTCCTGATGCTGCTGCATGGGGTCATCGACAGCCCCGATATACCGTTGAACGTCAGCCGCAGCTATTTGCAGGGCGACCCGAATGTAAGGAAGATCAACAACCACATCACCAGGAAAGTAGCGGACAAGCTGGAGGAGATATTTACAAAGGAACGCAAGGAATTCGAAGAGAAATGGGAAAGCCTCGGCCTGTTTGTGAAGTACGGGATGATGACCGATGAAAAGTTTCTCGAGAAGGCGGTCAGGTTTCATATCATGGAAGATGCGGGCGGCGGGAAGTTCTATACGCTGGAAGAATACCGGTCGGCGGCGGAAGGGCTCCAAAAGAATAAGGAGGGCCAGCTGGTGATCCTTTATACCACCAACCCTGTTCAGCAGGATAGCTATATCCGTCAGGCGCAGGCCAAAGGATATATCGTGGTCAAACTGGAGACCCTCATCGATGCCGCCTTCATCAACCAGATGGAAGTCAAATGGGAAAAAGTACATTTCACCAGGGTGGATGCCGATATCGTCGACAACCTGATCGATAAGGCCGAGACCACGGGCAGCGTCCTCAGCGCCGAAGAAGAGTCGACGCTGAAAGGTTTGTTCGAACGCCCCGTCGCCGATCTGCATGTACAGGTTGAGGTGAAAGGGCTTAGCCCGGATGCGCCTCCCGTCATTGCTACCCGGCCGGAATTCATGCGGCGGATGAAAGACATGGCCGCGATGAATGGGTCCATGGGCGGATTCTATGCCAACATGCCCGATGAGGTAACGCTCACCGTCAACGGCAATCACCCCATTTACCAGACCATTTTGAAAGAGGCCGACAAAACCAAACAGGAAAAGCTGGCCCATAATCTATCCGATCTGGCCCTGCTGTCGCAGGGACTGCTGAAAGGCGGGACCCTCACCCAATTTATCGAAAGGAGCGTCGAGCTCATGGGCGGTGCGGCGAAAGGAAAGATCATTTTGGAAGCCTAAGGCGTGTAAGGACCGCTCGCGGCCAGATCGATGACCCGCAGCTGGATGGACGTCTGGTTATTCCATTCGTTCTCCTCCACCGTGAATGCGATGTCGACGGGCATCCCTGTTTGCAACAGCTGGAATTTGCCGGCCAGGCCAAAGCCGATGCCGTCCATCTGCGCGCCGTCCTGCCGGACACAAAAACGGATATGCTGTTCTTTGACGATGCGCGATCCGATGTCCCTGACCCCGCGGGCTACGAACACCGGTTGTGCATTTCCGGGACCGAAGGGCTGCATCTGTTCGATGATATTGAAAAAGGAGGGCCGGATGGCTTCCAACGGGAGCTCTGCATCGATGATCAGTTCGGGGACCAGCGACCGGGCTTCTATGGTCGCGCAAACCGTGGCTTCGAATTTAAGGCAGAATTCGCCGACCTGTTCGGGCAGGAGCGTGATGCCCGCCGCGGCAAAATGCCCACCATATCCCAGTAAATGTTCGCGGCATGCATGGATGGCTTCATAGATGTTAAAACCGTTCACGCTTCTGGCGCTGCCCGATATGAACTCGCCGCTGCGGGTCAATACTACCGTTGGCCGGTAATATCTTTCGATAAGCCGGGAAGCGACGATGCCTACTACCCCCTTGTGCCAGTGTGGCTGATAGACGACCGTAGACTTGCGATCCGGGTGACCCGCGTCTTTTTCCAGCAGGGACAGCGCTTCTTCGGTCGTCTGGAGATCGGTCTCTTTGCGGTCGGTATTGTCGGCATGCAGCTGACCGGCATAGGACAAGGCCTCTTCGGGCGTGGATGCGGTGAACAGGTGGACCACCTTCCGCGCAGAATCCATCCGGCCGGCGGCATTCACCCGTGGGGCGATCATAAAGACCAGGTTGACCATCCTCAATTCCTTTTGCACACCGCTCAGCCGGATCAGCGCCCGGATCCCGTTATTGGGGTTTTCATTTACCTTTTTTAGCCCGAAAAAAGCGATCACTCTGTTTTCACCATCGACGGGAACAATGTCCGCGGCAATTGCGGTGGCTACCAGGTCGAGATATTGCAGGGCCTCCTCTTCTTCGAGACCCAGACGGCTGCATAGCGCCGTGATCAATTTGAACCCGACCCCGCATCCGCACAGTTCCTTATAGGGGTAAGGGCATCCTTGCTGTTTTGGATTGAGAATTGCGACCGCCGGCGGTAGCTCCGGGTCGGGCAGGTGGTGGTCGCAAACGATAAAATCGATGCCGATGGCGGCGGCATCCCGGATAAGATCGACGGATTTGATGCCGCAATCCAGTGAGATGACCAGCGTATACCCGCCCGCATGGGCATGCTCGATGCCAAGCCTGGATATGCCGTATCCCTCCCTGAACCGGTGAGGGATATAGAAGTCCACCAGCTGGGGCGAATAATGCCGCCGGAGGAATTGATAAAGACAGGCTACGGCTGTCGTGCCATCGACATCATAGTCTCCGTAGACCAGGATCTTTTCCCCCCGCTCGCGGGCCTGAAGGATCCGGCCGACCGCTTTTTCCATGTCTTTCATCAGCCAGGGGTCGTGGAGATCGGTTAGCCTGGGCCGGAAATAATCTTTTGCCTGCCCGAATGTTTCGATCCCCCGCTGCACCAGGATCCGGCAAAGGATCTCATTGATCCCCAGCGCATCCCTCAGGGATTCCACCTTTCCGGCGTCGGCCTCTAATATGTTCCAGCGTTTTTTCATCAATCGGTGCCCTCAGGGGTCGTTGGATATTAATATTTTCTGTCGGTCGTATACCGCACGAGCTCTTCCAGCGCCCTGCGGACCTCATTCTCTTCGAATTCATGGAGGATGGCCAGCGCCTCATCCCGGTAGGCATTCATGACCCGGACCGCATAGTCGATACCCCCGGCTTCCGTCACCTTTCTGACAACATACTGTACTTTCTCCTGGTCCTTATTCTTGTTCCGGATGATATAGATCAGCTCCCTTCGCGTGCCCCTGTCCAGGTGATTGAGGGCATAGATCAACGGCAGCGTCAGCTTTTTTTCCTTGATATCGTTGCCCGTAGGCTTCCCGACGTCTTCTGTCCCGTAGTCGAAGAGGTCGTCCTTGATCTGGAACGCAATGCCTACCTTTTCTCCGAACTGGCGGAGCTTTTCGGTCAATACCTCGTCCTGAGAAGCCGCATAGGCGCCGGCGGCACAGGACGACGCCAGCAGAGAGGCTGTCTTGCTCCTGATGATATCGAAATAGACCGCTTCGCTGAGATTTAAGGACCTTGATTTTTCCATTTGAAGCAATTCGCCTTCGCTCAATTTGCGTACTGCGTCTGATAGCAACTGTAAGACCCTGAAATCTCCATGATCCAACGACAGCAGCATCCCCTTCGAAAAGAGGTAGTCCCCCACCAGGACGGATACCTTGGTTTTCCATAAGGCGTAGGTGGAGAAAAAGCCCCTTCTTTCCAACGAATCGTCCACGACATCGTCATGCACGAGCGTTGCAGTGTGCAGCAGCTCGACGAGGGAGGCTGCCCGGTAGGCCGCCTCGTTAACGGGGCCGCATAGCTTAGCAGACAGCAGCACGAACATCGGCCGCAATTGCTTGCCCTTCCTGTTCACGATGAATTGCATGATCCTGTCCAGTAAAGGGGTTTGACTTTTTACCGCCTCCTTGAACGTTTTTTCAAAAACGACCAGCTCTTCGCGTAATATGGCTTGCGCTGTTTTCATTTATAGATGATGGTAATGAAAATGTTATACTGGACGACCCCTGGGAAAATGCATGGAAGGACAATATTACTAATTTGAAAATACTTTCCGGTGGAATGCTTCCATTTTTAAATTTTGGCAAACTCACGGTGGCCCCAATACAACTTTTATTTCATATGTATTGTTAAAAAAATTTGGTTATTGCTCACCAATATCTATTTTTGCACCATATTCTTCTCAGGTTTAATTCATTCATTCACATAAACTTCAGTTATGGCAAGTAAAAAATTGACTCTTTTATTTGGGTTACTCTGCCTGTTGATGTCATACTCGCAAGCTCAAACAGTGGGCTATAGCTATGATATTCGGGACTCGTCGCTCATCCCTACCAAACGTCTGGCCCAGCACAATGAATTCCTGAATAATGCTTATCCGTTTCCGGCCAAACCAAGGAATGAGTGGGAACTCGGAATAAAAGGAGGATATACCAGCGGATTTACTTCTGTTCACAACTGGGGGCCAACCGGTGGTTTCGGCATCCATTTGCGCAAGGCGCTGGGCTATCTGGTTTCTATACGCGCAGAATATGACTGGATCCGGCTCAGGGGGTTGAACTATCAATATTCGCAGTCTTACGGCCGCAACCCCGCGCTGACGCAGCCCAATCTGTTCCCTGCGGATATCAACGGCAACTATCAACCTATTTTCTACAACTACCGTTCTACCGTCCACGAACTTTCGTTCCAGGGCGTGTTCACGATCAACAACATCAATTTCCACAAGGCCAAGGTCGGCTGGAACATGTATTTCTTCGGCGGCCCCGGTTTGATGACCTACGGTACCCTGTACAAACAGGATGACAGCTATCTGCCCGGCTACGCCAACGTGATCGCGCAATTCCCGCAGCAGAGCTACAAGCAGCGGAATGATATCCGCAGTGCACTTAAGAACGTGTTGACCGGAACCTGGAACCACATTGCGGAAAGACCAAGCTCCAGCGGTACGTTGGGCGGAGTTCCGCTGACCGTGGTCGGCGTGGCGGGCGTGGGTTTCCAGTTCAAGCTTAGCGATAAGGTGAACATCTCGCTCGAAGACAAGTTCACTTTCACGGCCAGCAACCTGATCGATGGCCAGCAATGGCAGAACAATTATACCGTGGGCGACGCCAACAGCATCGCTCAGACGAGTGCTAAAGACCGTTATAATTTCGTGTCGCTCGGCATCAACGTGAATATCTTCCGCAAACATGCCGTCGAACCGCTGTGGTGGATCAACCCGCTGGATTATGCATACAACGAGATCAATGCTCCCCGGCACATGAAATTGCCCAAACCCGTACTGGATGACACCGACGGCGATGGCGTGACGGACCAGTTCGACCTGGAACCCAATACGCCCAAAGGCTGCCCGGTTGATACGCACGGGGTAAGCCGTGATACGGACGGTGACGGAGTACCGGATTGTAAGGACAAGGAGTTGATCACGCCCACCCAGTGTCAGCCTGTCGATGCCGATGGCGTTGGCAAATGCCCGGATCCGCAATGCTGTAAGGACCTGAGGAATTATATCGACTCTCTTGGAGTCGGCAACGGTCACAAATGCAGCGTCGGCGACCTGCCCAGCATCACCTTCAAGGGCCGGTCGGTCACGCTGACCAAGGAAAACAAGGCGCTCCTGGCCAGCACCGCTCAGAAGATCAAGGATAATCCGACCTGTAAGATCGCGGTCATCGGTTACGGTGAATCCAGCAAGGCAGCCCAACAGCTGAGCTGGGATCGGGTAAACGCAGTCATCAACTATCTCGTTGAAAAAGAAGGTGTTAGCCTAGATCGCTTCATCTTCCGTTATGGCCAGAGCAACGGGGATGAAAATACGGTCGATCTGCGCGACGGCACAGGCGAAGAAGGGCCGAATACGGTTCCCGCACCGCACCCGAATCTGCGCAGGAAATAATAAACTATTCATTTTGTTAAGATTAGCGCGGACCGCAAAACGGTCCGCGCTTTTTCTTTTATCTTCGTCCGAAAACCATTAATTTTGCAGGCCTTATGCGGTTATTCACTGTTCTATCGATAGGTATCGTCATCGGATGCTCTTCCTGCTCGAATTTTTCTAAAGTGATGAAAAGCAACGACTATGACTATAAGTTGCGGATGGCCGATAAATATTACGCATCCAAGGATTATAACCATGCCCAACAGTTGTTCGAGGAGCTTTTCCGCGTATTCAAGGGCAGCGAACATTTCGAGGATATTTATTATAAGTTCGCCTATTGTTCCTATTACCTGAAAGACTACCCCAATGCCGAAAACCTTTTCAAAGGCTTTGTCGAAGTGTTTCCAAACAGCAACAAGGCGGAGGAAATGGACTATATGCGGGCATTTACGTTTTACAAACAGTCCCCGAAAGTAGACCTCGATCAGACCAATACGACCAAGACCATCGGTTTCATGCAGGCGTTCATCAATACGCACCCGGGGTCGGAAAAGACAAAAGAAGCCACCGAGATCATCGATAAATGCCGGGCCAAACTGGAGATGAAGGATTTTAAGAACGCCCAGTTGTACTATGATCTGGGCTATTATAAGGCCGCCGGCGTAGCGCTGACCAGCCTGATGACCAGCTATCCGGATTCCGAGAAAAGCGATGAGTACAAGCTTTTGATAATCAAGGCGGATTATCAATACGCCTTGCAGAGCATCGAGGAGAGGAAGGAAGATCGTTTTGAGACGGTCATCACACAATGTAATGAGTTCATCGATCGTTTTCCCGACAGTAAACTGGGTAAAAGTGTCCAGGAATACCTGACAATATCGCAAAATAACATTAAATCCCTTAAAAATGAGCAGGTTAAGAAGGCAAGTTAATGCAAACACCACGAATGTGGTGGAGACCAAGAACCTTACCGATATCAAGGCGAAGACCGGCAATCTGTACGAGTCCATCGCCATTATCGCCAAAAGGGCCAACCAGATCAACATTTCCCTGAAGGAAGAGTTGCATAACAAGCTGGAGGAATTTGCGAGTCATACGGATAGCCTGGAAGAGATTCACGAGAACAAGGAGCAGATCGAGATCTCCAAGGCTTACGAGCGTATGCCGAATCCGGCGCTTCTCGCAACGCAGGAATTTATGGACGAGAAGATCTACTATCGCCGTAACGACGACGATCTGTTTAAATAAGCGTTTTTTATCCCGTTGCCAATGCTCCAGGGAAAAAACATCCTGCTCGGTGTAACCGGAAGCATAGCGGCCTATAAGGCCCTCATGCTCACCAGGCTCCTGATCAAGGAGGGGGCCTCGGTAAGAGTCATCCAGACTCCCGCCGCCCGTGACTTCGTTACGCCCTTATCCCTGTCCACCCTCTCCAAAAATCCCGTGCTTTCAGACTTTTTCGCCGGAGACACCTGGGCCAACCATGTGGAACTCGGGCGTTGGGCCGATATGATGGTCATAGCCCCGGTCAGCTGCAATACGCTGGCAAAAATGGCCGCGGGCATCTGCGACAATCTCCTGATGGCGACCTATTTATCCGCCGTTTGTCCGGTGATGCTGGCGCCTGCCATGGACGAGGATATGTGGCGGCATCCGGCCAACCGCGCCAACCTGGAACGGCTGCGCTCGTTCGGCCATCACATCATCCCTGTGGAAAACGGCGAACTCGCCAGCGGGCTTTTCGGAGACGGCCGCATGGCGGAGCCGGAAACCATTGTGGAGGCTCTTCAACGTCATTTTAGCCGCCAAACCTCCCTCGCCGGCAAAAAAGCATTGGTGACGGCCGGTCCCACCCATGAGGCCATCGACCCTGTCCGTTTCATCAGCAATCATTCTTCGGGTAAAATGGGCATTGCCATCGCACAGGAACTCGCCGACCGCGGAGCCAGCGTCCAGTTGGTCCTGGGACCTTCGTCGCTGGACATCGACCGGCAGGGCATCACCATCCTCCGGGTAACATCGGCAGCGGAGATGTACCAGGAATGTGTCCGGCGGTTCGAAGACACCGACATAGCTATCCTCTCGGCCGCCGTTGCCGACTACACGCCCGTTCATCCATCCTCCGAAAAGATAAAAAAAAGCGACGAAGGTCTGGAGCTGCAGCTCCAGCGCACCGCGGATATCCTCAAAACCCTGGGCGGCAGGAAAAGACAGGGGCAGCTGCTGGTGGGATTTGCCCTCGAATCCACCGATGGGCGACAATCCGCGCTGGGCAAACTCGCGTCGAAAAATGCCGACTATATCGTGCTGAATTCGTTGCGGGATGAGGGTGCGGGTTTCGGACTCGACACGAATAAGATCACCATTTTCGGACAGGGCGGTTTCGAAAAATCCTTTGATAAAAAACCTAAGCAACAAGTGGCCAAAGATATCGTTGATACGGTAGTAAACAGGTTGTATGCGTAGATCCTTTCTCATATTGGGCGTATTTCTCGTTGTCCTGGGATCCGGTCTGAGGGCCCAGGAACTGCAGGCGAATGTCACCGTCCTGGCCAACAGGCTTCCTTCCACCGTGGACCACAAACAATTTCAGACACTGCAAAACGCCCTCTACAATTTCATCAACAACAAACAATGGTCCAGCGAAGCCTTTAAAGAGAACGAAAAGATAAAGTGCAATTTCCTGATCAATATCAGCTCCGCCGGCGATAACAATACCTATCAGGCGACGCTGACCGTGCAGGCGGGCCGCCCCGTGTTCAACACCTCCTATCAGAGCCCGCTGATCAATTTCCAGGACGAGAGCTTCACCTTCCGGTACGTGGAATACCAGCCGCTCGATTTCAATGAGAACCGCGTACAGGGTTCCGAGCCTTATGCGGCCAATCTTACCGCGGAGATCGCTTATTACATCTATATCATTCTCGGTCTGGATTTCGACTCCTTTTCCCTCAGGGGCGGAGACCCCTATCTGCAAAGGGCGCTGAATATCGTCAACAATGCTCCGGAGGGGCAGAATATCAATGGCTGGAAACCTTTTGACAATATCCGCAACCGTTATTGGCTGATCGAGAACCTGACCAACAACAAATACACGCTTATACACGACGCGTATTACACTTATTTCCGCACCGGTCTCGACCAGTTGTATGACAAAGACGCGGATGCCCGGACAGCCATCGTCAATGCCCTGAATATGATGAACACCATCAATACGGAAACGCCCAATACCATGATCATCCAATTCTTTTTTCAGGGCAGGTATACCGAGCTCAGCAAGATCTTTCAGAAATCCGCCCCCGACGAGAAAGCCAGGGCGGCGGATCTGCTCAGCCGGCTCGATGTTTCGAATGTCAACCGGTATAAACAGGACCTACAATGAGCATGAGGATGACTGCCCTGCTACTGGTCATCATCGGGACGGCAGTCGGATCCTGTTCGGACAAACATCGGGTCCCGAAAGGCATCCTGCCCCGGGAGAAGATGGAAGATGTCCTGTGGGACATGATCCAGGCCGACCAATACACGACTTATTTCACGAAGGATTCTGCGCACATCGATCTCAAATTGGAACGGCTCCGGCTTTATCAGCAGGTGTTCCTCCTGCATGACGTGTCCCGCGAGGAGTTTCAAAAAAGTTACAAATTTTACATGGACCACCCGGACCTGACACAGACGCTTTTCGATAGCCTGCTTTCAAAAAGCAACCGGTTGCGCGGGGAAGCTTACAGCCATCCATCTCCGAAGCCGGTCGCACCTGTCCCTGTGCCGGCGCCGGACACAACACACCGATCGCCGGACACCGCACACCGATCGCCGGTTCATCCTTCGATCCTCCCCATGTTCAGACATCCCCGGGGCACCACCGATACAAAACATCTTGCACCATGAAAAAAGTCGTTGCCGGCGCCGACGAGGCCATTCATGACATCCCCGACAATGCCGTCCTCATGCTGGGCGGTTTCGGACTATGCGGGATCCCGGAGCATGCTATTGACGCGCTGACCCGTCTCGGTGTCCGGGGGCTGACCTGTATCTCCAACAACGCCGGGGTTGATGATTTTGGCCTGGGACTTTTGCTCCGGACCCGCCAGATAAAAAAGATGATCAGTTCGTATGTAGGGGAGAATGCAGAATTCGAACGTCAGCTGCTGGCAGGTGAGCTGGAGGTCGATCTCGTTCCCCAGGGGACGCTGGCCACCCGGATCCAGATGGCAGCCATGGGGATCCCTGCTTTTTATACACCGGCCGGGTATGGGACGGAGGTGGCGAAAGGCAAAGAGGTCAGGGAGTTCGGAGGAAAGCCCTATCTCATGGAGCATGCCTTACATGCGGATTTCGCCATCGTCAAGGCCTGGAAAGGGGACACACTGGGGAACCTGGTATTTCGGAAGACGACGCGTAATTTCTCAACCTCGATGGCGAAGGCGGGGAATATCACGATTGCGGAAGTCGAGCAGCTGGTGGAGCCGGGTGAGCTCGATCCCGACCACGTGCATGTGGCGGGTATTTATGTCCATAGGATATTCCAGGGGAGCCACTATGCGAAGAGGATCGAGCGACGGACGGTACGATTACAATAAAAAACTCAGAACGTTATGGCATTGGACAAATTCGGTATCGCCAGACGGATCGCAAGGGAGCTCCGGGACGGGATGTATATCAACCTGGGAATCGGCATCCCCACCCTGGTCGCTAACTTTATTCCGCACGGAATTACAGTCATGCTGCAATCCGAGAACGGGATGCTGGGGATGGGACCCTATCCCCTCGAAAAAGAGATCGATCCCGATCTGATCAATGCGGGTAAGGAGACCGTCACCATCCTCCCCGGCGGCGCATTCTTCGACAGTGCCGAAAGTTTCGGCATGATCCGGGCCGGCAAGGTCGATCTGACTGTCCTGGGCGCGATGGAAGTATCCGATACGGGAGACATTGCGAATTGGAAGATCCCGGGCAAAATGGTAAAAGGGATGGGAGGGGCGATGGATCTTGTCGCCAGCGCCCGCAACATCATCGTGGCCATGCAGCACACCGATCCGAAAGGCGGCTCCAAACTGCTTCCGGCCTGCACGCTTCCGCTTACAGGCGTAAGATGCGTAAAGAAAGTCGTTACCGAGCTGGCTGTGCTGGATATCGTACCCGGGGGGTTCCTGCTCCTGGAGAAGGCTCCGGGAGTATCGGTGGAAGAGATAAAGGAAAAGACGGCCGGAAGGCTGGTTATCCCGGGTGAAGTGCCGGTCATGGAGATCTAATCGATCAGGTTATTCTTGACGGCAAAAAACACGAGCCCCGCGGTATTCTTTGCCCCGAAACGTTCCATCAGCCTGTCCTTGATGGCCTCCACCGTGCGCGGGCTGACATCTATCTTTTGAGCGATCTCCTGTGCGGTGAATTCCATACAGATATAACGGACGACCTCGCGTTCCCGCTCATTCAGCGTGATCTCCGTATTCAGACTCGGGATGGTCTTGGTGCGGACATGGGATTTCTTCAGCAAAATGCGGTTGACGAAATTATTGAGATAGTAGCCTTTGGTCGCCACTTCGATGATCGCGCGTTTGATCTCGGATGGGTCCGCGCTCTTCAGCAGATAGCCGTTCGCCCCGATCTCCATCATATGGCTCACGAACCGTTCGTCTTCATACATGGTCAGCGCGATGATGTGTATCGAAGGATATTGCTTGGCAATGATCTTCGTCGTCTCGATCCCATCTTTCTGCGGCATCCGAAGATCCATCAGCACGACATCGGGTTGGGAGGCTGCGAGTCCATCCAGTAATTCCTGCCCGTTCTCTGCCTCCTGGACAAATTTGATGGCACTATAGGGACGCAGTGACAGGATGACACCCTTTCGGAATATCTTGTGGTCATCGGCAATTGCAACTTTAATTACTCCCATAGGCTATTGTGTGCTCTGGTATATTAGTCTTCAAGGATAGATATACCTAAAGATACAGATAAATTTTATACAGGTGTCTGAAGCTTATCTTCTTCGTCCTTAGCGAGTTCTATAGTCACCTTGTAATAGGTCTGGGACATGTCTTTCTCGAAGAATATCTTTCCGTGCAACACCTTCAGCCGGCTTTGGATATTTTTTAGCCCGAGACCTACATTACTCTTGTTCAGTTTGTTAAAATCATTCTGGGTAATTCCGCGACCGTCGTGGTGCAGACGGATAAAGAACTTGCTGCCGCTTGTATTCTGGGTCAGATGAATAAAGCTCGCATTGCTGTGTTTCAGAATATTGTTCACCAATTCCTGGATGACCCGGAAGATGATGAGCTCGGTTTCGGCCTGCAGGCGTTCGCGGTAATCGTGAAAACGGGAGCTGGCGTTCATGCTTCCGGATCCGCTGATCTTCTGGAAAAGGTCGTTGACAGCCGACTCCAATCCGAAATTCTTTAGGGTAGGGGGCATCAGGCTATGGGAGATGTTCCGGATCAGCTGGATCGTATCGTCGATGATCTGCTTGGCATTGTAGATGCTTTGCAATTGGGTGGTCTTGTCGAGATTGACCAGGTTCTCATTCAGGTAGAGTCTTGCAGTGGCGAGCAGGGGGCCTGCATCGTCGTGAAGATCGGCCGCAATACGCTGCCGTTCCTCTTCCTGGAGCCGGATAGAGGCGTTGAGCAGCAGCTTTTGCTGGTCCTGCTCCATACGCTGTAACCGCAACTGGTACCGGATGACTTTACGCTGATGAAAAATGATGAAGACGATCAGCCCGATAGTCAATGCCAGCATCCCGATAGTGCCAAAGAAAAGCACCAGCGAGACACTGCTACCGGGGTTAGTGACTTCTAAGAGTATCATTGAGTGATCGTCTCTGCGTAGGACGGCCGGTTAGGTTTAGGTAGGGGGTTTTCATTCAGTCAGGTTTAATTCTCTTCAGGGTAAAAATTTTCTAACGATGGTTCGGGTTGTTTATTTTTTTTCATGGCGAAAGCGACGGTAAAAAGTAAGTTTTTAATCGTATCAAATATATTATTAATGCGCCAATAACTTTTATGTTGTTGGCTGGTTAGGGTGACTGCATAGATAAAGAGGAAAAGAATGGAGGAAAAGTATAGTAAAAATGCGATAATTACCCAGAATTTCTTCGAACTATAGACATAAATGATCGTCGGATCATTTATTTGTTCATACAGGAAAAAGATGCTGAAAAGGATAATGAGACTGGCTTCCAGGCTGGCTGACAAGGAGTCGAAGCTGGCCGAGCGCTTGCTCAGGATGTTGATCACCGCGATGACATAAAAGAGTAAGGAACAAACGATTAAGATCGTCTTGAAGAGCCTGCTCTTATAGGAAAAGTATAGGAAGAGACTGAATAAGGAATATTCGATGATGGTCAGGGCGCTGAGGACGTAAAACGAGTAGTGCTTGATGCTGGGGATGCGGAAGGCCGAGTCGGCGACAAAGGAAAGGATACAATACACGAATATTACCCAATATCCTCCCTCCATATTCCTTCTAAAGAACAAGAGGAAAAAGACAATGGGTAATATCCCTGCTATGAAACTTATCTGATTATAAGGCAATACCTTTTAAATTTACTCAAATATAAAAGGCATTTCGCTATAATCCAAGCGGTTAGTAACCAAAAATGATGCGCATGATATCCCCGAAAGTCAGGGTATCGTCGGTATTGTCATTTCTGTCGGCGATAGTGGCCCTGACAGTGGCGAGGCTACCGTCTTCCAGGACTACGGTTTTCTTTACCAGGTCCTTTCCATCGGCGTCGACCCCAACATAGACAAGGGTTTTTTGCCCGTTTTCATTGATACCGTTGTAAAAACGCATTCCAGCGCAACCGGGTTGAGAGAGTATTTGCATCAGGATGTTTTTTCCCATCGTAAAACCCTTGGTTTCATTGGGACATTCCCTGTCGAAATTACGAATGAAATCGGCGGCCATTTCGTGGCTGATCTCTTCCCCAATAGCAGCATAGTCTTTTTTGGCAATCAACTCTTTTTGTAACATACTGTTGCGTTTTTAGAGGTTGTAAAATGTTAGTTTGTAAGGCTAAATAACCCCTAAAAAAAAACACGGGCAACGGCCAATATTTATGGTAAAATACTTTAAATTGCCTGTAATTCAAGTCTGTACTGCGTTTGACGGGATTTTACCAGGGGGTTTACGATGCAAAAATAGAGTAGTTTCACGATAAAAAAATCGTATTTTTACTATCTTAAGTTTAGTAAAAAGTCCACGGAAAAGTACCCTAAATCAAAGATGTTCACAATGCAGCGGTAAATGTGGATAACCCGGCAGAAAAGACCGGTGGTGTGGGAGAGTAATTTAATCCTTGATTTTTTCGTTATAGCATTCTTCTCAACCGAAATAAAAGGTATCTTACCTTTTAGTGGGATGGAACAGTGTCGGTTAGGAGAAAAAAGAAGTTGATCGATATTGGATTTTGCTGGTCGGCTTTCAAGGATATTGAAATCTTTTACTGGACGGTAAACGGGACATTGGATGGTTTGAGCCTCGATCCTATCAATCAACTTCCTTAACAAAAATAACCGGCTATGGGGGTATAGACAAGAGGGGAACTGCCCATTTTGAGAAATACGGAAATTACATGCATGGTCGTAAAAACGCTAAGGATATCTGTAGTACTTATTCGTTAACAATGTAAACTAACACCTATACCTATTAATTCTACAAACCCTCCTCTGTATGACTGCTGAACTTGTAATCAAAGTATCGATCGCTGACGATCATAAGATCTTCCGCGACGGTATAAAGATGGCGTTGAAGAATAAGGACTATTTGAGGATTCTCTGGGAGGCCGAAGACGGGAAGGACCTGGTGCATAAAATGCAGATCAAAAGACCGGACGTACTGTTGATGGACATCCGGATGCCCGAGGTGGATGGGATCAATGCCATCGGATTGCTGCGGAAGGAATACGAAGACGTTAAGATCATCGTGCTGACCATGTATGATGACCAGGAGATGATCTCAAAAATGATGGAAATGGGCGCCAATGCCTATCTCACCAAGACCACAGATCCCGATGAGATCTACCAGGCCATACTCACCTGCATGAACGACGATTTCTATTTCAACGACCTCGTCAACAAGGCCGTCCTCTCCAAGCTGCAGACCAAACGGCAGGTCAGGCAATTCTATCCCAGCCCCATCAAATTCTCCGAGAAAGAGATTCGCATCCTCAAACTGCTGGCGGAAGATAAGACGACAGAAGAGATATCTAAAGAGGTGTTCCTCAGCACGCGTACGATCGAAACCATCCGCCAGAACATGAAAACCAAGATAGGCGCCAAGACGATCGCGGGTCTCATCATGTACGCCATGCGCAATAAGATCATCGATTAAATCATCGGCTAAAAGAAAAGCCGTCTGCGAAGCAGACGGCCGTGAAAAATTTACGCGAATCGGTAGGTCTTGGCTTTCATAGGAACCTGAATTCGCGGCTAAAGGGATTCGGTTCGGGACTTATAGGATATTGAGCTTTTTTCGAAAGAAAGTTGATTGACAATTGGATTTTGCCGGGTTTCATAGAATATTGAAAAACGTTCTGGACGGTTTCTAGGACATTGGACGGTTTGAGGATGCTAATCCCTCGTCAATCAACCAGAACAAAAGTACTTGTACACACCCATGTGGACAAGCGCACAATCCCCCGATTTTAACTTTTCAGCTTTTACGGGTATACTCGTAGAACACCGATAAAATACTACGTAGAAATTCCTCTTTCAGATCGGGAAAAAACCACCTATCTTAGTAGGACGGTATATTCCGAAAACAAGTTGTCGCGTAAATTTCCTATAGTAAGTATCACATTTTTTGATTCAATTTGCAAGGTATCCGGCGGACCCATTTGCGCCAGACAACTAAATTCTCAATCGTATGAAAAGACCCGAGCCCAACCAGGCCATTAAAGTAGCTATTGCTGACGATCATGCACTCTTCCGTGCGGGGGTCAAAACGGCGCTGGCAGTAAAAAAAGATGTAGAGCTGGTCGCCGAAGCCGACAACGGCCAGCAGCTCCTCCACCTCCTCAAACACATTGAGCCTGATGTAATTCTGCTGGATATACAAATGCCGATCATGGACGGTATCCAAACCCTGCCCGAGATCAGGAAAGATCATCCTCATGTCAAGGTCATCATCCTTTCCATGCACAATGACCATTCGATGATCTCCAAGCTGATGGAGATAGGCGCAAATTCCTACCTCACCAAGAACTCCGATTCCGAGACCATCTACCAGGCCATCAAGACCTGTTATGAGCAAGAATTCTTCTTTAATGAATTGACTAATAAGGCATTATTGACAGGACTCCGAACCAAAAGACCAGAGATAGGTACTCCCCAGGATATCAACCTCACCGAAAAAGAGCTCACCGTTCTGAAACTGATGTGCGAGGAAAAGACCACCAAAGAGATCGCCGACATCGTAGATATCAGTCCGCGCACTGTGGAGGCTATCCGCGACAAGCTGAAAACAAAAACAGGCGCCAAATCGATGGCGGGCCTGGTCATGTACGCGGTTAAAAACGGGATTATCGAACAACAATGATCCGCTGATGCGAGATCCTTCCTCCGACTGGATCATTCATGACGGCGAATATTGCCAGGCCGGCGTCCCGATCCTGAAGGCGGGCAACCGCGGGCTTCGGTATGGGGATGGTCTTTTCGAGACGCTGTTGGTTCAAAACGGCCGCATCAGGCTATCGGATTCCCATTTCGATCGGCTGTTCGCCGGCCTCCGGCTGCTCAAATTCGAAATACCCCCCTCCTTCACGCGGGGAGCTTTATACAATCAGGTCATTCAGCTCTGTGAGACCAATGGCGGCTCTGCCCTTTCGAGGGTGAGACTGACCGTTTTTCGCGCCGATGGGACCCTCTTCGATGCGCGGGATCATCTCCCTCACTATGTCATCGAATCTGCTGCGCTGGACGAACATGAGGTCCTTTTCAATGAACAGGGCCTCCGGATCGGCATCTACCCGGATGGCAGAAAAGCCCGTGATCCCCTGGCAAATCTCAAATCCGGCAATTTTCTGCCGTATGTCCTGGCCGCGATCCATGCCCGGGAGCATCTGTGGGACGATTGCCTGGTCCTGAACGATCATCGGCGCATCGCCGACAGTTGTATCGCCAATGTCTTTTATACCCGGGGGACAACGGTCTATACCCCGCCGCTGACCGAAGGGTGCGTTGCCGGGATCATGCGTCGCCATCTCATCGACCGGCTGCCCGGTTGGGGATTTTCGGTTCGGGAACAGCTCGTCACCCCGGAGGATCTCCGGAATGCGGAGGGTATCTTTCTCACCAATGCCTTGAAGACCATCCGTTGGGTCGGTGAATTCCAGGGAAAGATCCTGCAGCCGGGACTGGCCCGCGAACTGCATGCGATGATCCATCAGGAGCTCGACTTGAAGTGATCAGCGCACGATCTTGCAGTGATCAGCCCACGATCGAAAGCACGGGGCTTTCCTGCGAATGGAGACGGGCATAGGTGTTGAGCAGGGTCTCCACGGCGGTCCGGCCTTCCTCTCCAAGGCTCAGTGAATAATCATTGACATACAGGTCAATATGCTGCCTCATCACCGATTCGTCCATTTCCTGCGCATGGCTCTTGACATAGCCGGGTAGTTCCGGATAGTGGCTGAAGGCATATTCCAGGCTTTTCCGGATGAGCCTGTTGATCTTCCCGGGTAACGATGCCTCCTGGTCTTTTCGGACCACGATACCCCCCAGGGGAATGGGAGCGCCGGTCGAACTTTCCCAGAACTCCCCGAGGTCCGATAGCCGCACCAACCCTTTCTGCTGATAGGTGAAGCGGTTCTCATGGATGATCACCCCACAATCGGCGGCGCCGGAGAGGACGGCATCTTCGATATCCGAAAAGACCATGAACTCTTTCTTATGCGCCTTGGGGAAGGCGAGCGAGAAAAGCAGATGCGCGGTGGTTCGCTGCCCGGGGATCGCGATCCTGCAGTCATCGATGGCCGCCGGCAGTATAGGCTGTCTTGCGATGAGCAGCGGGCCCACGCCTTTACCCAGGGCTCCCCCTGCTTCCAGCAGCCTGTATTCGTCCAACACCAGCGGCAGGACGCCATAGCTGATCTTGGAGACATCCAGTCTGCCCTGCATCGCCCATTGATTGAGCGTTTCGACATCCTCCAGGAAAACATCGAACCGGAGTCCTTCCGTATCGATCTTGTGATTGACCAGCGCGTCGAAGATGAAGGTATCGTTAGGGCAGGGGCTAAATCCCAGGGAAAGAGACATGATCAGTGGTTTGATGATTCAAAAATGGAGGCCGCGGTCGAACCCAGTCGCCGGATCAACGCCCCCAACTCCTCATTCAGACGCGTAATTGCCAGAGGAATATCCCATTTTGTCTTATCCCTTGTGCCGATGACGTTGGAAATCGACCGGATTTGTAAGAAAGGTATATTTTCCCGAAGACATACATAGTGCAGCGGACCGCCCTCCATGCTTTCAACAACCGCCTTGGTGTTTTGTTGGAACCGGGCGATCCGGCGCACATCGGTCGTTATTTCATTGACGGTCATTCCCCTGGCGTGTTCGAGACCCGTCAGCTCCAGCAAGCCCGGATAAGGGTTGGTCAGCCGGCCATTGGAAAAAGGGAATTCATTCGCCCCTGCCAGCCTTAAGTCGAACAAGCTGCGAAACCCCCCCTCTTCCCATACCCCCAGATCCGCGAGCTCTTCTTCGTCGATAACGAATACGGTTCCGGGCTTTCTATCGATGAGACTTCCCGCGATGCCTGCCTGGATGATCAGGTCGGGACGATCCCTGCCAATCTGTCGCATGAGCGACCACGTAGTGGATATACCGCCCACGCCGCCAATTAATATTGCTGCGGGGGCCTCCTTTTGAGCCACCGCTTTCAGGGCGTCGATAGTGGGTTGAATTTCAAATGGTGTCGCGGCTATCAGCAGGATATGCATACTACAAATATCCGGTTCCTATGCATTACCTTTGCGGAAATTTTTTGCTGTGGTTTATCTGACGCGTCTGGAACATTTTAACGCGGCACACAAGCTGTATAACCCGGGCTGGGACAGGGAAAAGAACGAAGCCGTCTTTGGCAAATGCGCCAACGAGAATTGGCATGGGCACAATTATGAGCTGCATGTGACGATCAAAGGGGACCCGGACCCGGATACCGGTTTCGTGTTCGATGTGAAGCGGCTGGGGGAGATCATCAGAGAACACGTGATCGAAAAGCTGGATCATAAGAACCTGAACCTGGATGTGGATTTTATGCGCGGCAAGCAGTGTTCGACCGAGAACCTGGCCGTCGGCATCTGGAACGAATTGCAGCAGCATTTGCCTGCGGATATCTGTCTGCATCTCGTCAAGCTCTATGAAACGCCCAGGATCTATGTAGAATATTTAGGCCCATGAGATCTCAATAAAAGTACAACCATGAAAAAAGTAGCCGTTTTCAGACGGGAACATTTCAATGCGGCGCATCGCCTTTTCAATCCTGCATGGGATGACGGGAAGAATGCCGAAGTCTTCGGCAAATGCAGCAACCCCCATTACCACGGGCACAACTACGAGCTGGTCGTAAAAGTCGTTGGGGTGCCCGATCCGGACACCGGTTATGTCATGGACATGAAGGTCCTGTCGGCGATAACCGCCGAAGAGGTGTTGGCGAGATTCGATCACAAGAACCTCAACCTGGACACGGAATTCTTTCGGGACCTCAATCCCACCGCGGAGCACATCGCTATCGTGATCTACGATCTGTTAAGGGCGCGGATCGATCAGGGCCTGGAGCTCCGGGTAAGACTATATGAAACGGAACGGAATTTTGTAGAATACCCTGCGTGAGGGCATCTCCCGCACCAATCATGTCAAATGGCTTATTCGAAAATCGAACACTACGACGAACAGATCACAACTGCACTGACCAAGAGCTACAGGGAGTCTTTGGACCTTTTGGGCGAGGATGCGAAAAGGGAAGGGCTCCTGAAAACACCCGAGCGCGTGGCCAAGGCCATGCAGTTCATGACGCAGGGATATGGAATGGATGCGCATGCCATTCTCAATTCGGCCAAATTCCATGAGGACGTGAGCGAAATGATCCTCGTGAAAGATATCGAGTTGTACAGTCTGTGCGAGCATCATATGCTCCCCTTCTTCGGAAAGGCGCACGTCGCCTATATCCCCAATGGCTGGATTACGGGTCTGAGCAAGATCGCCAGGGTCGTCGACGTATATGCACGGCGACTCCAGGTGCAGGAGAGGATGACGACCCAGATACTGCATGCGATAAAGGAGACCCTCAATCCGCTGGGTGTGGCGGTGGTCATCGAAGCCTCTCACCTTTGCATGATGATGCGCGGTGTGCAAAAACAAAATTCGGTAACCACGACATCGGCTTTCTGGGGCGAATTTGAAAAGAACGAAACGCGCAGTGAATTCACGAAACTGATCTCTTCGAATCTTCATTGACGATCACGGAATTCATGCAAGATTTTCTTTGTTGAGTCGGTGCTTTGTGGCATATTTGCCCCTTGGGCGGGTCACAGGCCCGCCGGCCTAAACATAAACCCGGACGGTATGAAGCATGCATACGTTTTCCCTGGCCAGGGATCCCAATTCCCCGGCATGGGCAAAAACCTTTACGAGAACAGCGCCTTTGCAAAGAAATTATTCGAACAGGCCAATGATATCCTGGGCTTTCGCATTTCGGATATCATGTTTTCCGGGAGCGAAGAACAATTACGCCAGACAAAGGTGACCCAACCGGCTATATTCTTACATTCCGTCATCGCCTTCAAAGGCGTGGAAAACAACAGACCCGAAATGGTTGCCGGGCATTCGCTCGGCGAGTTCTCCGCACTGGTCGCCAATGGTGTGCTCAGTTTTGAAGATGGATTGCAACTCGTATCGGCCCGTGCCGGCGCCATGCAACATGCCTGCGAAACGGCTCCTTCTGCCATGGCGGCCATACTCGGTCTTGAAGATGAAAAGGTGGAAGAACTCTGCGCGCTCGTGACCAAAGAGACCGGCGAGATCGTCGTCCCCGCCAATTACAATTGCCCCGGTCAGTTGGTTATCAGCGGATCGGTCAAAGGGGTGGAGGTTGCATGTCAGCAAATGAAGGCTGCAGGCGCCAAACGCGCCCTCGTCCTTCCGGTTCATGGCGCCTTCCACTCGCCATTCATGGCCGCGGCCGCGGAAGAATTGAACGGCGCCATCGAAAAGACTACTTTCTACAATCCCACCTGTCCCGTATACCAGAATGTAGTGTCAAAGGCCGTAGTCGCCAAAGACGAGATCAAAAAAAACCTCATCGACCAGTTGACAGGGGCCGTTCGCTGGACCCAGTCGGTCCGGGCTATGATAGCCGACGGCGCCTCTCATTTCACGGAGATAGGCCCCGGTAAAGTATTACAGGGATTGATCCAAAAGATCGATAAGGAGGTGCAGGTGGATGGGGTCAGCTAAGAAGATCCCACGGAACAATTGATCCATCCCGAATCGAACTCGGCCGCATATTTTTTATAGAAGTTGATGGCGGGCTCATTCCAGTCCAGCACCTGCCATACCATTCCGCTGAAACGCCCATCCTTCATCTCCTGCAACAGGCGCTCGAATAAAAGTTTCCCAAGCCCCCTGCCGCGCATTTCGCGCGTGACGACGAGGTCTTCCAGGTACAAACGCTGTCCTTTCCAGGTGCTGTATCGGATATAGTACAGGGCAAATCCTTCCACGCTGCCGTTGACGGTGACGACAAACGCCCACCATACGGGATGGGGTCCGAAACCGCTGTCCTCAAAATGCTCCGGCGTAACTGTCACGGCTTGCGGGGCCCGCTCATATTCCGCCAATTCGCGGATCAGCTCCAGCAGGCGCGGGCAATCTTCCCGGACGGCCCTTCTGATAGCAATATCTTCCATAGTTAATTTTAATATCCCCATTTCACCCATGTAGCGCCCCAGGTGAATCCGCCGCCGAAGGCGGCGAGGACCAGGTTGTCGCCCTTCCGGAGCCTGTCTTCCCAATCCCAGAGACAAAGCGGGATCGTCCCTGCGGTAGTATTCCCATACCGCTGGATATTGACCATGACCTTTTCTTCAGGGAGTCCCATCCGGTGCGCGGTGGCGTCGATGATGCGTTTGTTCGCCTGGTGCGGGACCAGCCAGGCGATGTCTTCGGACTTCAGCTGGTTGCGTTCCATAAGCTCTGCGCTGATATCGGCCATACCTTTCACGGCAAATTTGAAAACGGCCTGGCCTTCCTGGTAAATGTAATGTTCTTTGGCAGCGACCGTTTCGAACGAGGAAGGCCGCAACGACCCGCCCCCCTTCATATGCAGATGGTTCCTGCCGCTGCCGTCGCTTTTCAGGATACTATCCAGCACGCCATAGCCTTCATAGTTAGGCTCCAGTAAAACACCGCCGGCGCCGTCGCCGAAGATAATGCAGGTGCTGCGGTCGCTGTAATCCACGATGGCGCTCATCTTATCGGCGCCAAGCACGATCACCTTTTTGAAACGGCCGCTCTCGATATACATCGCGCCGGTAGTCAGCGCGTACAGGAATCCCGAGCAGGCAGCGCTCATATCGAATCCCCAGGCATTTTTGGCGCCTGCTTTATCGCAAACGATATTTGCAGTCGCAGGAAACAGCATATCTGCCGTAACGGTGGCGACTATGACACAATCGATTTCTTCGGGATGAATGCCCCGTTTCCGGCAAATTTCCTGTACCACCGGTACGCAAAGGTCGGATGTTGCCTTGCCGGGCTCTTTCAAGATCCTTCTTTCTTCTATTCCTGTCCGGGTCCGGATCCACTCGTCATTGGTATCGACCATTTTTTCAAGATCGGCATTCGTCAAACGGTCTTCGGGTACGTATCCTCCAATCGCTGTGATCGCGGCGGTCAGTTTGTTGCTCATCATAATTTCCAATCAGGTGAAGAAAAGTTTTTTGCAAAGGTGGGGAAAAATATTCAATGCGCGTCTCCGGCCCTTATTTTACCCTATTTTCGCAGGCATGATCGCCTTCATACGCGGAAATTTCGTCTACAAGAGCCCCGCGCTCGTTCACCTGGAGACAGGCGGGGTGGGATATGAGCTGCAGATCAGTCTGCATACCTATTCCCGGATCCAACACCTGGATAGCGGCATCCTACTCACTTACCTGCATATCCGAGAAGACGCGCACATCCTTTATGGATTTTTCGACAAGGCCGAAAAGGAGATGTTCATCCTGCTGATCGGCGTTTCCGGCGTCGGTGCGTCCACCGCCCGCATGATGCTTTCTTCCATGAGACCCGAGGAGATATCCGGGGCCATCCTGCAGGGCAATACGCGACAATTGGAGAGCATCAAAGGCATCGGAAAAAAGTCCGCCGAAAGGATCATCCTCGAGCTGCGGGACAAGCTCGGAAAAGGCAGGGAAGAGACCCTAAATATTTCATCCATAACCAACAATACGGTAGAACAGGACGCGTTAAATGCACTGATCACGCTGGGTATAGCCAGACCTGCCGCAGAAAATGCTATCAAAAAGGTCACGAAAGAGGGGTCCGGGGCAGAGAACATCGAGGAAATCATTAAGAAAGCTTTAAAAATCTTGTAGCCTATCGGCGAAACTCTACCTAACTAATTCTTGAGGAAAGTTTGACCCGCCATTTGTTTTTGTTGGTACTGGCAACGGTAGCGCTGACGGCCGTCTCGGTTGGGTTTTGCACAACTGCGGCGGCTCACCCTTTCCAGCAACCCGCACGGCGGGATACGACGATGCCGGGGGGCAATTCGCCCCTACAAAGGGCTGCCGATTCCATCCGGCGCCAACGCGATTCCATCCGGCGACTCCAGGGCGATACCTCCCTCCCGAAGGTTAAAGACACCGCCCGAAAGGACACTCTCCGGTGGCCCATCGAGGACAGACGCGGCGACCGGTTCTCCTACCCCAATCGGAACCCCTGGTTTCTCAAAGATCCCCCCAATCTCCGCGACTCGGTCGTGTACGACCCTTCGACCAATCAATTTTATATCCTGGAGAAGATTGGAAATCAATATTATAGAAAGCCGACCTACCTGACTTACGAGGAAATGATGAAAATGCAGGGGGACTCGGCGGAGGACGACTATTTTCGGAAACGCGCCGACGCGATGAGCGCCCTCAACCGGGCAATGCGTCCCAAACTGGCCGTTACCGACAACCTCTTCAACCGCATTTTCGGGAACGGAAAGATCGATATCCGGCCACAGGGCACTGTGGATATCACGGCCGGCTATCAGGGTCAGAATATCCAGAACCCCACGCTGCCGGAGAGTGCCCGAAAGACCGGGGGGTTCGATTTCAACATGAACGCCAACCTGCAGGTGGTGGGGAACATTGGTGACAAGCTGAAACTGCCCATCAGCTATAACACCCTCGCCAATTTCGATTTCGAGAATCAGCTGAAGCTCGATTATACCGGCAGCTCGGATGAGATCATCAAGAAGATAGAGGCCGGAAATGTGTCCTTCACTACTCCCAGCACCCTCATGACCGGGGCCCAATCACTCTTCGGGATCAAGACGAAACTCCAGTTCGGCAGACTGTCCATTACCGCCGTCCTGGCGAATCAACGATCTCAGAAACAATCGGTTAATTCATCCGGCGGGGCGTCGGTCACCTCCTTTTCCTTCAAAGCCGACGACTATGACGAAAATCGGCACTTCCTGCTGGCCCAATACTTCCACGACAATTTCAACGTGGCCATGTCGAGGATCCCGCTGGTGACCTCCCAGGTGCAGATCCTCCGGATCGAAGTATGGGTGACCAACCGCAATGGTATCGACACCGGCAGCCGGCAGATCGTGGGCCTGATGGATCTCGGTGAGACCCATCCCTACAACCCGAAGATCAGCCCGAAGACCAACCAGCCCTATCCGGACAATGACAACAATACCGAATACCGCAGCATCATCAACGACCCCACCAGCCGCAGCCCTACCACGGCAGCCAACAAGCTGAACTCCCTGGGTCTGACGCAGGTGCAGGATTTCGAGATCGTGTACGCGCGTAAATTGAACCCGACCGACTATTATTTCAACCCCCAGATCGGCTTTATCTCGCTGAACCAAACCCTGCAGGCCAATGACGTACTGGGCGTCGCCTATCAATACAGCTACAACGGACATATTTACCAGGTGGGGGAATTCTCCACCGATGTTCCCCCCGATACCGCTTCAGGAACCTTTGGGGGCGCCTCCAAGGTGCTCTACCTCAAATTGTTAAAAGCGACGGCGCAACGCACCAATCTGCCGCTCTGGAATTTGATGATGAAGAACATCTATTCCCTGAAGACCGCCACCGGCAGCTTTCTCAGCAATATCCAGCCGCAGGGCTTTCAGTTCAACGTCAACTACGATCAACCCAGCCTGGGTACGAAAAGATACCTGCCGGAGGGGCCCAAGGCGGATCTCCCGCTGATCACGGTGCTGGGGCTCGACCGGTTGAATGCCCACAACGACCCCGGACCGGATGGGATCTTCGACTATATCGAGGGCCTGACGGTGATGTCGAGCCAGGGCCGCATCATTTTCCCGGTGCTCGAGCCTTTCGGAAGGGACCTCGACACGCTGGCTTTTGCGGGAGCCCCGCAATCCCAAAAGGATAAGTATGTCTTCTATCAGCTGTACGATACCATAAAGGCCGTGGCCCAGACCTTTGCCAATGTCGACCGCTATGTGCTCACCGGCAGCGCTAAAGGACAATCCACGTCGAGCCTTTCGCTCAATGCATACAATGTGCCCCCGGGTTCCGTAGTCGTCACCGCCGGCGGGCAGACCCTCCGGGAGAACGTCGATTACGTGGTCGACTACAACCTGGGACAGGTGCAGATCATCAACCAGGCCATCGTCAACTCGGGAGTCCCCGTCCAGGTGTCCTTCGAGAACAATGCGAATTTCGGTTTGCAGCAGCGCAGCTTCATGGGCGCCCGCTTCGACTATCTCGTCAAAAGCACCCCCACCGAGACTTTCAACCTCGGCGCCACGATCGAGCGGCTGAACGAACGGCCTTTTTTCAGCAAGACCAATTACGGGGAAGACCCCATCCGGAATACCATGTTCGGCGCGGACGCCAACTACCGGGGTCAATTGCCCCAGGTGACGAGCCTCCTGAATCATGTATACACGACCAAGGAGATGAGCACGATCAACGCCTACGGCGAAGGGGCCGTGCTGAAACCGGGCCATCCTCCGCAGATAGGAAAGGGCAGCAGCGGCGCCGTCTATATCGATGACTTCGAAGGCTCCACCAGCGCGATCGACCTGCGCTTCCCGCTCACCAGCTGGGCGCTGGCCTCTACGCCTTCAGGGGTCGGCGGCACCTATCCGCCGCTGTTCCCGGAGGCCGCGCTCACCGACTCGCTCGATTATGGCTTCAACCGCGCGAAACTGGCCTGGTACAATATCGAACCCACGCTGCAGGACAACAGCAACCAGGACAACCCCGTCAGTTATGAAAATACGCTGCAGGACCCCCGCATAGGTCCGATACAGGTGCAGCAGCTTTTCCCCGAACAGACGGTACAGACCGGGCAGGCCCAGCTGGTCACGTTCGACCTCGCCTACTACCCCACCGATAAGGGACCCTATAACTTCGACGCCCGTGTGAACAGCATCGACGTCAATGGCAAGCTCCTCAACCCGAAGACACGCTGGGGCGGCATCATGCGCGCACTGGACCAGACCGATTTCGAAACGGCCAATATCGAGGTCCTCCAGTTCTGGGTGATGAACCCATTTATCTCGGGTACTAATTCGCGGGGTGTGCCCTATGGCAACGGCACCGGCGGGCAACTGTATATCGACCTCGGCAGCGTTTCGGAAGACATCCTTAAGGACGGCAAGAAAGAATTCGAGAACGGCCTGAATACACCGAACATCAATGCCGAGATCGATAGCTCCTCCGTCTGGGGTAGGGTGCCTGCCAATCCCATCCAGATCACAACCGCGTTCAGCAACAACTCCGCCGACCGTCCATTCCAGGACGTCGGTCTCGACGGGATGACGAATACTTCCGAAGTAACCCATTTCTCCCATTATCTCAATACCCTGGCGGCAGAATTCGGCCAGAATTCCAACGCCTACGGCAACGCGCTCAAAGACCCTTCCAGCGACGACTTCGTCAATTACCGGGACGCTCAATATGATATCTCAAAAACAGGTGTGCTTGGACGTTATAAGAACGTCAACAACCCGCAGGGTAACTCACCCATCGCCCAGGCAGGGCAGACCACCATCTCGGCCTTCACGCTCTATCCCGACCAGGAAGACCTGAACCATGACAACACGATGAACACCCTGGAACAGTATTTCGAATACAAGGTGAACTTCTATCCCGACAGCCTGGGCACCAGCAATGGGAATTCATTCGTCACCGATTCGATGTCATTCAGGCCTACCGGCGGCGTCCAGCAGACCTGGTACCAGATAACCATCCCCCTCGCGGAATACTACCAGAATGTCGGGAATACGCCCGATTTCCGGTCCATCCAGTTCATCCGGATGTACATGTACGGGTGGAGCGATTCGGCCGTTTTGCGTTTTGCACAGCTGCAGCTGGTGCGCAATTCCTGGAGAAGCTTCAGCTACGTCATCGACACGACGGGCAATATGACCTTGCTGCCGAACAGCAATACCTCGTTCAATGTGACGGCCGTCAATATCGAGCAGAACAGTTCCCGCAGTCCCATACCCTATGTCTCCCCGCCAGGTGTGCTTCGGCAACAGGAGCTGAGCAGCAACAATGTCAACCTCCTGCTGAACGAACAGGCGATGAGCCTGCAGATCTGCAACCTCGTCCAGGGGGACGTACGCGGGGTGTATAAGACCACCAACCTCGATCTTCGCCGATATGGGACCATGGACATGTTCGTACATGCGGAGGCGGTAGTTCAGGGCTCTATCAATGACGGCGATATGTCTTATATCGTCCGGTTAGGCAGCGACTTCGTGAGCAACTACTATGAGATACGTGTGCCCATTCATGTCACCCAGTGGGGTTCGAATACCGCGGACCTTATCTGGCCCGCGCTCAACAACCTCGACCTGAATCTGAGCCGCCTGATCCAGCTGAAGGTGGACAGGAACAACAAGGGATCGGGATCGCCCAACACTTATTACAAGGAGGTGGACACCAGCGGGCGAACGTATGCCATATTGGGTAACCCTAACCTGGGCGCCATCCAGGCCTTTTTCCTGGGGGTGCAGAACGTGCAGCGGCAAAACGTGTGTACGGAAGTGTGGTTCAATGAACTTCGGCTGACCGACATCAGCGAGAAGGGGGGCTGGGCTGCGGTCGGCAAGGTCGACATGAAGCTGGCCGATCTGGGCACCCTGTCCGTCGCCGGCAGCAATAAATCGTCGGGATGGGGTACCATCGATCAGAGCACCAACCAGCGTTCGCTGGAAGACGATCAGGAATTGGATGTCGCTACCAACCTCGATGTGGGCAAGCTGCTGCCCAAAAAGGCCGCAATCGCCGTGCCGGTCTATGCAGGGCTGACGAAGACGACGAGCACCCCGGAATACGATCCATTCGATCTGGACATCAAATTGGCGGACAAGGTGAAGGCCGCGCCGAAAGCGCAGCAGGATTCCATCCGGAAACAGGCCGTGGATGCAACCACGGTCGAGACGCTCAACTTCACCAACGTCCATAAGATAAACACCACCAATAAGAAGCTGAAGGTCTGGAGCATCGAGAACATCAACGTCAGCTATTCCTACAGCAGGTCGGAGCACCATAGTCCGCTGGCCACTGAGGACGAGCTGATCACGCATAAGGCGATATTTGCCTATAACTATACGCACACCGCGAAATACATCGAGCCTTTCAAAAAGTCGATCAAGTCGAAATCGCCCTGGCTCAGCCTGATCAGGGATTTCAATTTCAATCCCATGCCTACGGTGCTGGGTTTCCAGGCCAATGTCAACCGGCAGTTCGGCGCCTACCGTTCGCGTAATGTCGGCGGTCCGGATATCCTCCCCGAGTCCTTCAACAAATTCTTTACGTTCGACCGTCTCTATACGCTTCGCTGGGACCTGACCAAATCGCTTGCGCTGGACTTTACCGCAACCAATAAGGCATGGGTGGATGAGGATACGGGAAGGCTGAATAAGGAACAACGCAAACAAATGTGGGACCATTTCTGGAAGGGGGGGCGTAATGTCCTGTATACCCAGAACCTGAACGTCACCTACACGCTGCCCACTGCCAAGATCCCCTTCCTCGACTGGACGTCGGTGAAGGCGGGCTATTCATCCACCTATATGTGGACCGCCGCCTCGCAATTGGACCCCGCTCTCGGCAATTATATTCAGAATACCAACCAGCGGACACTGATAGCCGATCTGGACTTTACCCGTCTCTACAGCAAATGGAAGCTGTTGCGCGGGCTCGATCAACCTCCCCCGCGCAGCGGAGCAGGCGGCAGGGCCGATACTTCAAGGAACAGGAAACCTACTACGGCGCCGCCGGCATCCACGCTCTCGGGATTTCCCAAGGCGCTGGCGAAGATATTGACATCCGTCAAGCACATTACGTTCAATTATGCGGACAACAGCGGCTCTACGGTCTACGGCTTTCTCGACAGCACGCGTGTCCTCGGCATGAACCTGCATTCCATGGAGCCGGGCTGGGGCTATGTCTTTGGTAAACGGGCCGACACCAACTATATCAACCACCTCGGAGACAAGGGGCTGATCACGAAGAACGATACGCTCAACAACCAGAACCTCATCAGCTATATGCAAAAGATCTCCGCGTCGGCCTCGTTGGAGCCGGTGCGCGATCTGCGGATCACGATCAATGTCGATAAGTCTTTCGGGCAGAACTATTCCGAACTCTATAAAGACACCACGGGCGGCGGTTTTGGGTATTCCCGGTTGAATCCTTACCTGGCGGGGACCTTCAGCATCAGTTTTATCTCTTTCAATACCCTTTTTGAAAAATACCAGCCGAACCAGATATCGAAGACCTTCCAGCAATTCGAGAATTACCGGGCAATTATATCCGACAGGGTGGGCACGATCAATCCCTATACAGGGGGACTCATCGGTTCCGATGGATATGCGGTAGGCTATGGCCGCTATGCGCAGGACGTCCTCATCCCCGCCTTTATCGCCGCCTACACCGGTAAGAGCCCCTATACGATACCGCTGGTCAATGAAACGGGCGGCGACGTGACGCACAACCCATTCTCCGGCTATCTGCCCAGGCCTAACTGGCACCTCACCTACAACGGTCTCGCACGGGTGCCCCTGTTCAGCAAGATCTTTACGAGCTTCAACATCAGCGACGCTTATACGAGCAGCCTCAGCATGAACAGCTTCAACACGAACCTGAACTATTCAGATCCGCTGCGGTATAACCAGCCGGGTTTCATCGATACGCTCACCGGTAATTATGTCCCCTACTTCATGGTGCCCAATATCACTATCTCCGAACAATTCGCGCCCCTGATCGACCTCGATATGCAGTTCGTCAACCTGATGACGAGCAAGCTGGGATATAGCCGGAGCCGGCAGCTTAGCCTTAGTCTTATCGACTACCAGCTGAGCGAAACCCATTCGTCGGAATTTTCGATCGCGCTGGGCTATCGCAAAAAGAATGTGGGTTTGCCATTCGGGTGGAAAGTCCCGGGTAATGGCAAGACTCCGCCTAACGGGCCGCCCGGTAGTATCAATGCGCAGAAAGGGTCTAACGACCTCAACCTGAACCTCCAGGTCGATATCCGCGACGATGCCATGTCCAGCAGCTATCTCGACCAGGGGGCCTCGCTGCCCACAGGCGGTCAGCGCGTCATTCGCATATCGCCCTCCATCGACTACGTTTTGAATAACAGGATCCAGGTGAAATTTTATTTCGATCAGACGCGTACCACTCCGAAGATTTCGACCACGCCGCCTATCATTACCACGAAGGGGGGGATACAGATACGCATCGCTCTGGCT
>Ga0206921_10020_pt1 | contig 45187 bp, 48 predicted proteins | sample Alteio_BWOrgHeat_66_FD_152930 | JGI IMG/M metagenome (GOLD analysis project Ga0206921, IMG submission 152930) | Enriched cells from forest soil in Barre Woods Harvard Forest LTER site, Petersham, Massachusetts, United States -... | ecosystem: Environmental > Terrestrial > Soil > Temperate forest >...
GTATAGCAGGAGCGCCTTTAAAGCGCTTAAAAACTATTGCAGCGCAAGCGTCTATCAAGATGGCTGTGACGAAAAAGCCGGTTGAGAGCCGCGGACGGCAAACAACGACTGTCAATTTGGGTGTGACGAAAAACATTGGCGTAGCGCAGCTCATTTTAGAGTCTATTTTAAAACATAATGCCTTAACGCCAATCGCTGTTCACTTTAAACAAGTGGATTGGAATGACTATCGCGCCATTAATCAGACTTTTAAACAGTTAATGAAAAAATTGGAAGAATTGCACGCTTAGTGAGGCTATATGGCTGATAAAGTAAAAATTACTTTTGTGTTACCGGAAATGCTGCAGCAAGATCTTAAGCAGCAAGTAGTTAAAGATGGTTATGACTTACGCGGCAAGAGTCGGTGGGTAGCAGAAGCGATTACTCGTTTATTAGAGGTAACGATTTTTCCTGAGTTTGTAAAAATGAATGATGAAATGCAGGGCTTTGGCAAGTTTGAATCGGTAGTCGTAGGGCGAGATCTAAAGAAACAGTTGGATGAGGCGATTATTCATATCAGAAAACAATATCCGGCGTTGGAAGGCGTGCAGAGTAGGATTGTCAGGACGGCGATTGTGCAGAGATTGTTAGGGTATTAGAAAGGTTAAGTGACTTAACTGTTATTTAACTTGTTGAATTATAAATAGTTATTTTAATTTAAATAAAGGTGACAGGATGTCATTCCCGCGCAGGCGAGAATGGCACAGGGGAGAAGTAAGAACGATAGTGGAGCGGGAACAATGATGCAATAAGTGAGCAACCATTAAGAAAAATGTTTCACGAGGAACAATTTATTTTAGGGGGCCATTGAATAAGTGCGGCAGTGAGGGGAAGGGTTCAAGTTTTCACAGTAATTAGTAAAACTATTTACCCCTGCTTAGTATTTCCCTCTCCCGCCCATGAATGATGGCTAGAAAATTGATTGCGAGTGTGGGAGAGGGAAATACTAAGCAGAGGGATGAAAGGTAATGTGACGTTTACAGGATAAAACAATAAATGAAAGGAGTCTCGCATGCTCGAGCAGAATAAAACATTAGAGTTAAAAAAGCATGTAGCAACTATCCACTCCAGTAATAAGCTTTCGCTATTACAAAGGAAGATTGCTAATGCGCTTTTGTATAATGCCTATGATGATTTACTTATCAAAGAAGAATACCAAATCCATATTGGATCATTGTGTAAATTGATCGGATACGATAGTAATGATCATAAATCAATCAAAAAAGCATTGGTTAATTTACTTTCTACTGTTATTGAGTGGAACTTGGTCGATGGCAGCAAAGTTGATATGGAAGGCATTTGGAACGCCAGCTCTATTATTGCCGATGCAAGTATAGAAGGTGCCATCTGCACTTATTCTTACAGCAATAAAATGCGCAAGCTATTACACCGCCCAGAACTGTATGGTCGTCTTAATATGTTGGTGCAGGCAAAGTTTCAATCCAGCTATGGTCTGGCACTCTATGAAAATTGCATTCGTTATCAAAACATTGGGCAAACCCCCTGGTTTGATTTGGCAAAATTTCGGCAGCTGATGGGTATTGGCGAAGGCAAGTATAAAATTTTTCGGGATTTTAAAACCCGTGTGCTAGATAAAGCGATCGAAGAGGTCAACAAGTATTCCCCAATTACGATTGATTCACAAATGCGTAAACAAAACCGCCAAGTGATTGCCATTCAATTTCTTATCAAACAAGCACAAGAAGCCATGAGGTTGGATAAGCAAGAAGCCGCATTATTACCTACGCAACAAACTGAAGTCCTAAAATTAAAATTTGGGCTTTCCAAAAAACAATTAGACGATGTATTTTCTGCTTATACGGCGGATTATATCGCTAGTAAAATAACTTTAATTGAAAACTCAGCCAGTTTTAAAGCGGGTAAAATTAATAATTTGGCTAAATATTTCTTATCTGCTTTGCAAGAAGATTATCAACCTACGCAATCAAGCCCATCCTTGAATAAAGTGGTTGTTGCAAAACAAAAACATGAAGAGCAACATAGGGCAGAAGAATATAGACGTTATCAAGATAAAGAACTTTTTAAATTATTTGAGCAACGCGATTCTTCCACAAAAGAAATACTGTTGAAAAAATTTCAAAAATTTGTGAGTCGAGGAATTTATTACGATATTTATTTGCGCGATGGCTTGACGAATGTTCTAGTGCGTGATCAGTTATGTCTATTTCTCCGGCATGATGACCCAGAAAGTTTGCAGGGTATTATGCCTTATGCAGAGTGGGCTGCGGGGCGGGGTGGTTAACAAACTTTAATTAATTTAACCCCCAACAGTTTTGCCGCTTTCTGTAATTGCATATCTTTCGTCGCCAGTGGTATGCCTAAGCGCATCGCTAATTCAAGATAGGCTGCGTCATAGGTTGTCAGCTTTGTAGAGTGTGCTAATAATAAAATATCATGAAATCCACGTAATGATGTTTCTTCATCTACTTTGATCATCAAATTTTCTAATAATGCTAAAAATTCAGTAATATTTGCATATGAAATACGTTGCCTACGCTCCGCTGCAATAAGAATATTTCCTATTTCGAGTGACCATAACTGAGGGACATGCACGGATTCTGTTTCTAATGTTTCTAGCAAGGCAATAGTTGCAGGTGTTGATTCATCAGAAAAACACCATGCCAGAGTCACAGAAGCATCTAAGACAAAACTCATTAACGTCGTCCCTCATCACGTAGCTCTTTCCAGTTATAATCACCCAAGGTATGCGATTTGCCGAATGCTTTAATTTTATGGATAGCAAGCTTTACATGCGCACGATCAATAGTGGCAATAGGACTAAGCCGGGCAACAGGATGGCCGTGCTTTGTTATAATAATTTGCTCGCCATTTTCCACTTGCTCCAATAAAGCAGAAAAGTGAGTTTTAGCTTGAAATGCGGCTACTTTTTGCATAAACCCTCCAAAATAAACTAGTCTTATACTAGTCTATTTTTAGTTTATAAGCAACGCTTTTTACTTTCTTAATTCCATACTTATGATTAATAGCAATAAATAGAGAGGGATTTCAAAATTTTTAGGTTACAAGTGCGGTATACTAAACGCATGAGAGGATTTGTGCATGATCAATCGTTTCCTAGTAAAACACAGCTTACAGAAACACATGATATTATTGATCGTTTCCCTCGCTTTATTCATGGAAGCTTTGGACACCACGATTATTAACACAGCCATTCCTGCGATGTCAAAAAGCTTAAACGTTAACCCAATTGATTTAAAGGTAGCGTTGATCAGTTATCTTTTAAGTCTGGCTATTTTTATTCCCATCAGTGGTTGGATCGCAGACAAATTCGGTATCAAGCGTATTTTTATCAGTGCCATCTTTATTTTTATCTTGAGTTCATTCTGGTGCGGTATTGCACGTAATTTATTGGAGTTGGTGATTGCGCGTAGTCTACAGGGTTTTGGTGGGGCGCTTGCACTACCGGTAGGACGACTTATTATCCTGCGTACATTTGCCCGCTATGACATGATCACTGTGATGAGTAGAGTTGCTATTGTGGCGGCGTTAGGGACGATGTTAGGCCCTTTATTCGGTGGATTTATTACGCATTATTTTTCCTGGCGCTGGATTTTTTGGATTAATATTCCAGTGGGATTGCTCGCTATCGCGTTTGCTTATTATTGGATCGTTGATGAACCGCCTAAAAAAGTGAATCCGCTAGATAAAATAGGGTTTATTTTATTTGGTGGAAGTTTGGCAGGATTTACCTTTGGTTTATCTGCTTTTAGTGAATCCACATTACCGCAATCATTTGCCTTATTTATGACAGGCAATTCATGCTTGCTGCTACTCTGTTATATATGGCATTCGCGTCGCAGAAAGTATCCTGTGGTTAAAACTGAATTGTTACGTATTCGCACTTTCAGAGTGTCTGTTATAGGCAACTTATTTTCTCGCTTAGGTTTTGGCGGAGTGCCATTTCTAGTGCCTTTATTATTACAAATCGGCCTGCATTATCCAGCGCAAATTTCAGGGATGCTGCTGGCTCCGGTTGCGTTAGGGATTATGCTGGTGAAGCCATTTTCATTAAGATTATTACGTTGGTTTGGCTATAGAAAATTACTTGTGGGGAACACATTATTATTAGGCGTATCAATCAGTGTGTTTTATTTTGTGAATAATCAGACTTCAATGTATGTCATTGGTGGCTTAACGTTCTTGTTCGGGTTTTTAATATCTTTGCAATATGGTGGGATGAATTCATTAGCCTATAGCGAAATAGAACCGGATGATTTGAGCTCAGCAACAAGTATTATAAGTATGCTGCAACAATTAGCGCAAAGTTTTGGGGTGGCGGTCAGCGCTTTTTTCTTGCGATATTTTTCAGCCAGCGAGCCAGAATTTTCCTTAACAACCACCGTTTTTCATACGACATTTTTAGTCATGGGGGCCATTACCTTATTGTCGGCTTTTATTTTCATGGGATTAAAAGAAGAGGATGGTGGTAGAATGATAGAAGCGCATTGATTGCCAAAGCATAGCGTAGGATCCATGATCTAGCAATTTTACTCACCTTCCTTCTTCGTCTGCGAGCTCATTTTTATCACTTTTCCTGCTTTTTTTCGTCTTTTCAAAATACTTAATATGGGGTATATTTTTAAAATGCTTGTCAGATGTGATTAACAAGGCATTATTATTTTTGCTTGTAGCATATACGATAGCATCAGCCATAGATAAATTATATTCTTTCGAAATGTCTGCTGCATAAAGTGCAAGACTGGTATCTAATGGAGTCACTGTGCCGCTTTCAGTTATCCCAATCACTTCTAGTGCAAAAGTAACGCTCTTCTCGCGACATACCCATTTATATAATTCATATTGTACAAGTGTGGGAACAATTAATTCTGCAGGATGCTTCAGATAAGGTTCAAATAAAGAAGCGAGTTTACTATTGGTAAGCCATTCAATCCAGCCGCAAGTGTCAACCAAATGCTTCATTCGCGCTCACTTCTGTCACGTGTGTTTTCTGTATTTGCGCCAACTAAACTACCTCTCATATTCTTGATGTCTCGTTTAGGAACAAGCTCTAAGCATTGGCCTTTCAATACAAAAATGAACTGCTGCCCAGGCTTAATATCAAGTTGCTCCCGTATTATCTTAGGCACACTAATCTGGAATTTAGAAGAAATCGTTGCAATCTGCATTTTCTTACCTTTTTTTAATCGATCATTAAATATGTAATATAAATAAAAAGTAATGATTTGTCTACTTATTAACATTTAAACGGACAATCGCATTCCTTCCCCCCAAAAATCTTGCATCCTAAGTTAAAAATACTATACTGAGAAATTCTTATTTTGCACATCACCCCTATGGAATGGAGGAGAGCAAAAGCAATACAACAGAAAAGGGACTAAGAACGCCAGATGACGGAGAAACAGCCACTAAAGATTTTTAATTAATAATTTAATAAGAAGAAGGACTTAGTCATGATACTTGCTCATAATTTAGGTTTTCCCCGTATTGGATTACATAGAGAATTAAAATGGATCTTAGAACGCTACTGGAAAAAAGAAGTAGATCGCCAAGCTTTGGAAGAAGAAGGTAGACGTATTCGCGCCACTCACTGGACATTACAGCTTTCTGCAGGGCATGATTTTTTATCGGTGGGTGATTTTGCGTGGTACGACCATGTATTAGGGATGTCTACTTTATTGGGTGTCATTCCCCCACGCTTTGGCAGCACAGCAGATGAATTTAATTTGGATACCTATTTTCGTATGGCCCGTGGTCGTGCGCCGACGGGTAGCGATACGCCTGCTTGTGAAATGACAAAATGGTTTGATACCAATTACCATTATATCGTGCCAGAATTTAGCATTGATCAAGAATTCAAACTCTATAACAAAGAATTATTCACGCAAATTACCGAAGCGCAAAAATTCTCTAAACCAGTCAAACCTATTTTATTAGGGCCATTGAGTTATTTATGGTTAGGTAAAACAAAAGAATCCAATTTTGACAAGCTTGCATTGCTACCTAAACTGTTGGTGGTTTATCAACAAATTTTAATGCAGCTGGAAAAACAACACGTAGAGTGGGTGCAAATAGATGAACCTATTTTAGTGTTGGATTTACCGACAGCATGGCAAAATGCCTTCCGTGATGCCTATCGACAATTACAGAATACATCTTTAAAGCTGATGCTAACGACCTATTTTGGTGGTTTGGAAAATAATACGGCACTGGCTTGTAATTTACCCACAGCAGGCTTGCATATTGACCTGGTGCGAGGTGCTGATCAATTGCCTGAAGTGTTGAAATACTTGCCAGCAGATAAAACGTTATCAGCCGGTATTATCGATGGCCGCAATATTTGGCGAGCTGACTTGCATAAGGCATTAAGTGTATTAAAACCCTTAAAAAAGACCATCGGCGAGCGTTTATGGATCAGCAGCTCCTGCTCATTGTTGCATTGCCCAGTGGATCTGCGGGTTGAAACCAAGCTGGATGCGGAAATAAAAAGTTGGTTGTCTTTTGCAACGCAAAAGTTATATGAAATTACTGTATTAGTACAAGGACTCAGGAACGGTGAGGATATCATTGCTGCAGAGTTAGAAGAAAGTGAGCAAGTGGTTGCTGCAAGACAACAGTCTAAGCGCATTCATAATCCAGCAGTGAAGCAACGCGCTAGCCAGATAACACCCGCGATGACAGTGCGTAATCATCCATTCCCCGATCGTCAAAAGATACAACAGGCGTTATTGGATTTGCCTTTATTTCCAACGACTACGATTGGTTCATTTCCGCAAACGACAGAAATTCGTCAGGCAAGACAAAGTTATAAAGCAGGCAAAATGGATGAAATGAGTTATCGCGAACAACTGCGTAAACAAATTGCTTATGCTATTCGCAAACAACTCGATTTAGGCATCGATGTGCTTGTGCACGGTGAAGCAGAACGTACGGATATGGTGGAATACTTTGGTGAATTGCTGGAGGGTTTTGTCTTTACGCAAAATGGTTGGGTGCAAAGCTATGGTTCGCGTTGTGTCAAACCGCCTATTATTTTTGGCGATATTAGCCGTTCAATGCCGATGACTGTAGAGTGGAGTGCTTATGCACAATCCTTAACCGATAAGCCAGTCAAAGGGATGTTAACAGGGCCTATCACGATTTTGTGTTGGTCATTTGTGCGTGATGATCAACCGCGTTTTGAAACAGCGAAACAAATTGCACTGGCGTTGCGTGATGAAGTGAGTGATTTGGTTAAAGCCGGCATTCAAGTTATTCAAATTGATGAACCTGCTGTGCGTGAAGGGTTGCCTTTACGTCAAAAAGATTGGCAAGCTTATTTACAACAAGCGGTTTATAGCTTCCGTCTGGCATCCTGTTGTGTTGCAGACCATGTGCAAATTCATACTCATATGTGTTATGCGGAGTTTAATGACATCATTGAAGCAGTTGCTGAATTAGATGCAGATGTCATTACCATTGAAACGTCACGTTCGGATATGGAATTACTTAAAGCCTTTGAAAGCTTTAACTATCCCAATGACATTGGTCCGGGTGTTTATGATATTCATTCACCACGTATTCCTACCGTGGAAGAAATGGTGAATTTAATGGAGAAAGCAGCTAGAGCTATTCCGCTGGCACAGTTATGGGTTAATCCTGATTGTGGTCTTAAGACACGCGATTGGCCAGAAACAGAAACGGCACTAAAACATATGGTGACTGCTGCTACTATTTTACGTGAAAAATATACTGAGCATGATCGTAGTTCAAAGGCGTGTTGTCAGCATGAGATGGAGTAGAAGTAGGGAAAACAAATGAGTAAGCAAACACTGCTTAGCATTTTCCTCTCCCGCATGAGAGAACAGAGTTCTTATTGTTGTTCATGGGCGGGAGAGGGAAATGCTAAGTAGAGTAGTGGCGCATAGTGGCAAATTATGATACTATTTTGTAACTACTCAATCTTGCTTAGCACTTCCCTCTCCCGCCCATAAATGATGCTAAGAATGATAATCTTTAGTGCGGGAGAGGGAAGTGCTAAGCAAGGGTGAGTAGTTACCTATTTAAAGAATTAAAAAGATTCATAAGCGATCTACTCAAACGGATTAAGCCATGTATAGTTTTTTAAAAGCGCTGGCTCACAACCCACGTGAAACCGGTGCGATTTTTCCAAGCTCCCGATTTTTAGCCAAAGAAATGGCTGCGCATGTTGTTAAAAATCAGGCGGGCGTCGTCGTTGAATTGGGTGCAGGCACTGGCGTCGTGACTAAAGCATTATTGCAAGCAGGTATCCAGCCAAACAATATCATTGTGATTGAATCGTCTCCCAGCATGGTAAAAAAATTGCGTCGTCGTTTTCCAACTATTCAAATAATTGAAGGGAATGCAGCAGAATTAATTACTTTATTAGCCCATGAAAAACGCGAAGTACATACCATCATTTCTAGTTTACCTTTACGCTCTTTACCAAAATCAGTGACGCAAACCATACTCCAACAGATCAATACACTGTTGGCAAGTAATGGTCGCTATATTCAATTTACTTATAGCTTTACTAAAGATCAATTTTTTTCCTTGACTAATTTTCAGCATATTATTTCAAAACGTATTTGGATGAATTTGCCTCCAGCTCGGGTTGATGTGTGGGCTTAGTGAGTCTTGAATGCGTTATGCTTTAGATTACCTTAATCCACATGCTTCCATAATCGAATTTAAGATATTTCATTCAGCGCAAGCGACTCAACTCATTAATTTCTTCTTGATTCAAGCGAGGACCAAATTTTGAAACCACTCTAGAAGCAGCATAACTCGCTAATTTTCCCGCTGCAGAATAATCATAGCCATGTGAGATACCATATAAAAAAGTGCCAGCAAATACATCGCCTGCACCCACTGTATCCACCACTACCGGGATCTTATAAGGAGAAATTTGCAAATATTCTCGGCCGTTATAGGCGAGTGCGCCTTCACTGCCCAACGTTATCACAAATGTTTTTGCATATTTTTTTAGTTCTTCCTGAGCGACGGACAAATCATCCGTACCTGTAAAAAGCAGCGCTTCACTTTCATTACAAAATATAATATCAACTTGCTGACCAATAATGGCACATAGCCCATCCCTAAAATAGGTCACCATATTGGGATCGGCTAAACAAATTGCCGTTTTGACTTGATGTTTTTCAGCCATTTCACGCGCGATGATGGCCGCTTCACACGCTGTAGGCGAAGCAACAAGGTATCCTTCAATATAAAGATACTCAGAGTTCATCAAGGCAGTTTCAGATAATTGCATTTTAGAAAACTCAAAAGACGTGCCTAAAAAAGTATTCATTGTCCGGTCCGCATCAGGCGTCACCAATACTATACACTTCCCCGTTATTCCATCACGTGGATGCTCGTGTAAATTAGTTTGTATGCCTTGCGTCACTAAATCATGATAATAAAAATCACCTGCAGCATCATTTCCGACTTTGCAAGAATAAAATGTTTTCGCACCAAGCTGCTGCAATGTGCAAAGTGTATTGCCAGCAGATCCACCGCAGGCTTTTAAATGTTTAACTCCATCTAACTCTTTTAGCAATCGATGATGTATCTCCTCATCAATTAAAGTCATCACTCCTTTATCTATCTTAAGCTGTTCAATGGTGTCATTACTCACTTCAAAATCGATATCAACCAACGCATTGCCAATGCCATACACGTGAAATTTTTTCATGCAAGAGACTTCCAATTAAAAAAAATGCCCATTTTACGCTGTTAGAGTTAAAAATAACAATTTTTTTTAGCCTCCCCCCTTGTGAGAGTGGCCAACGTCACAGACGGCGGGTGAGGGGTGCTTTTAATTGATTTTATACGCAGTGCTGCAAAAGCCCCCCGCACCCATCGCATAGCAATGGCCTTTTCCACAAGGGGAGAGGCTATGCTACGGTCTAAAACTTACCGGACAGTAATGCATATGCTCAAGATGACAAGTTCGCATCTTGACGTGAGATTGGTATATACTTTATCAATTAGACTGACAAAAATGGTTTAGAACTTCAGTTCCATTCTCAACACACAAAACAAAAAGAGAATAACATGCAAACTACTTCACCGATCACGCCGCAAACTATCACGCAAAAAATCATGCAATTAGCACTGCCCATGGCAAGTACTGAGCTCATCACGATGGGAAGTAGTTTTTTGTGTATGATCATGTTATCCAAATTGGGGCACCTAGTTTTAGCGGCCAGCGCGTTAATTTTTTCTGTGGGTCTGACAGTGTCAGTGATAGCAATGTCTTTGTTATTTTCACTCAGTATTCTGGTGGGCCATAGTTATGGTAAACAAGATTATATCGGCGTAGGCTCGTTGTGGCAGCAAGGTTGGTTGATAGCGCTTATCATCAGTTTGCCATGCTTGCTTGTGTGTTGGAATATTTATCCCATCCTCCTTTTTTTTGGGCAAGAGCCGCAAATTGCGGCGATAGTCAAAACATTTTTTCGGGCAAGCATTTGGGGCATAGTGCCATTGCTATTGGCAGTGTGTAATCAACAGCTTTGCTATGGTGTGCATAAGCAAAAATTAGATATGTTTGGCAATATAGTGGGCGTAATTATTTTATTAGTCTGCGCACATATTTTAATTTTTGGCAAACTTGGGTGTGCAAAACTGGGTGTAGCAGGTTTTGGGTATGCTCAAGTAGTGCAACGCTTATTTTATCTTTTATTTACGACCTTGTGCTTTTGTAAGCTGAATTACTTTAAAAAATTTGCTTTATTTAAGCTACGCATTCAGCAAACGTTGCCTATATTAAAAAATATATTAAACATAGGCTGGCCAATCAGCCTGCAAATTGGTGGTGAAATGCTTTCTTTTATTGTGTGTGCTACCTTTGTTGGTTGGCTAGGCACCATCCCGCTTGCAGCTTATCAAATCATGATGCAGTATGAATTTTTAAGTGTTATTCCTATCTTTGCTATTTCTCAGGCGTGTGGCATCTTAATTGGCCAAGCGGTGGGTAGTAAGCAGTTTGATACTATTAAAAAATTAAATATGGGCAGTTTATATATTGCCAGTCTACTTTGTTTATTAATGGGCATGGCGCTGATATTTTTTCCCAAAGCCCTTGCTTCTTTATACCTGCATGTGCACGATCCTAAAAATGCAAAAATTTTACATTTAGTGATTATGCTATTTGCCATCATGGCTGTTTCACAATTTCTAGATGGCATCAGAAATATTTTAATTGGTTCGTTGCGCGGGTTGCTGGATATGCGTTTTGCCATGCTAACGGGGTTGCTTACTATCTGGTTAATCAGTGTGCCATTGGGTTATCTCTTTGCGTTTCCATTCCATGGCGGTGCAGTAGGGGCTATGCTAGGATGGACAACAGGCATGCTAATCAGTATTTTTATTTTTTGGTGTCGCTGGCGTGTGGTGAGTGTGAACTATGTTAAAAAAGGCGTTGTATGATTAAAGTAACACAAAAAATTGTACTCCCTCTGTCAGAAATAAAATTTACTTTTATTGTTTCTCCTGGCCCTGGAGGCCAAAATGTCAATAAAACGGCGACGACTGCACAATTACGTTTTAATGTTTTGCATTCACCTTCGTTACCAGAAGAGATACGTGCACGTTTAATGGCTTTGTTAGGAAAAAAAATAACAGGGCAAGGCGAATTGCTTATTAAAGCGAGTCGTCATCGTACTCAGGAGCGTAATAAACAAGATGCGCTTGCGCGTTTATGCCAACTCATTAAACGTGCAGCCATGCCGCAGCGGGTACGTAAGAAAACAAAACCCACCTGGGCATCAAGACAGGATAGATTAACAACAAAAAAACGGCATGGTGTGAAGAAGGCATTGCGGCGTGATAAAGGCGAATAGTCAGTTTGAAAAAATGTATTGAAGAAATTTAATTATGGGCTCAAACGGTTAACCGAGACATCCTTTTTTTCATTATAGTGAGATTGGCGCTGACATTGCCGCCAAGCAAATGACGCCACACCAACAGGAGTAATCATAAAGTGTGATTTATTATAATAAGAAGCAGTCCCTCCAATAGACTGCAAATCTGCATGAGTACTGCGTGATAATTTAGCGGGTACTGATTTTTCTTTAATCCTAGCCAATTCTGCTACAAATGTGTATGCAGCTGATTTACATCGATCGCGGATTTCTTTTATTTTGCAACAGGCCGCTGTCAATACTGCGCTACTAAAAGAGCAACCCGCTGCATTCAATGCCACATTAGCCCCTTTTGCTACCACTATGCCAAGTGGGCTTAATTTTCCGGTACAAAACAAAATAAGACTTATAACACCTAACAAAAAAGCGACGCCTCCCATGCTCCAGCGCCAAATTTTGTTTCTGTGTTTTTGCCAGAATGATCTTGGTTTGTTAAATTCAGCCAGTTTTTTTGAAGTCTTGTAAATTTCCCCCAACTGTTTGCGGATATCTTGAGATAAAACACCTTCGTCTTTAATTCCGGGTGCACCAGGACTGTTATCATGCGCATTGAATAGTTGATGTCCGCTCGCATACAGTCGACAAACTAATTGAATAAAAGCAGGACGTTTTTCCTTATCAAATGCAGAAAAACAAAGTTTTTGTCCTTGAGCCAACTGTTTTGACCAGTCAATTAAAATAGCATCAGCAATGATAAATTCACATCCCGAGCGGTCTTTGGAACTTTTACAACTTATAACCGGTAATCCAACAATTAACCGTACGATAATATCGTGCAGAGCGGCGCGGTAAATATTCTTATTAATGTGGTGAACCCTATTTTTGTTTTGCTCAAATTCGTCACTATTAATAAGCTCTAATTGCTGAATTGCAAAATCTAATAACTGAAGACGACGCTGTTTTGCAGTTTTATCTGGGCTGTCATCAAGTTGGGTAACGTGGCGGCTTAATTTTTCAAGAAAATTTTTGGCAGTAACAATGAAGTTAGTTTCACGTGTTTTTTTGACTTTTCTCTGCGCATTGACGGCAAAATTAAGCGAAGTGATATATTTTTTCGAGGGATCACATTGGTTACAGGCTTGGTTTTTTTCTCTGATAAGAACAGTGCCACCCGTGTCACCACTGTCAGTCACAGAAAGTCCCATGGTATCAATGCAACGGCCTACAAAGTTAGATTGATCTCTAGGTGTAAGTAAACTACAAAGCAGAATAGGTAAACTAACATTAAGACTTTTTCCATCCGCTGTTGCAGATTTTTCTGCGATAATTAATTGGTTTGGTATAATATCTAATTCCTTTGGCGCTATACCCCAAACCTTTTCAAATTCGTTTTCGAGTTTTTCCTCGCTACATTGGTCACTAAGAACTTGCCGTAAATTTTCAGTAGCACTGTGCTGGCGTTCTGCTGGATTTTTCATGCCAAAGCTTGTCAATGCGCCTTGACGAATGGCCAAAGTCTCTAACAGTACGTTTCCATCTTGATCTTTAATAACTAACCGATGACGGGTCGTGTGTGTGCCTGGAATTCGGCGCAATACCGTCGGATGCGATTTTTCATAATGATGCCAATCACCCTCTACTGATTCCGGTATTATTCCATTTTTTAACAAATGTCTGGCCCATTCTGGTAAATCAGTAAACCAGTCAGGCTGAGTGCGTGGATTATGTACTTTTATTAATTCTCTTTTTTGGGAAAGAGTCAAGGGTGGTGAAAATGGTTCTTCAATTTGTTCAATAATGAGATGTTTTTCTTCTTTTTCTTCATAGTCTTTGTGTTCTTCCTGTTCCTTACTATCGGAAATAGTTTCGCGATGCCGTGTGATGCGAGTAGGTCGTTGAATTGCTTGCCAGGTATACAAGGCTTCACCTAACCCAATTTCCTGTAAAGTCAAGCCAGCCTCATTAGGTAAGTCTTCAGCATAGAACCGATTTAATTCGACAGATAAAACTTTGAGAGGCGGTTTTTTTTCAGGGTGATTTTTGTAATATTTTTGTATTGCGCCAAGGTCTTCTAATTTTTTTTTGACCAATGCGTCAATTTTTGCAATTTCTTTAGGGTTAGGGTTTTTCAAGTGTTTATTTTTAACGGCATAAATCGCGCCATTTGCAAAATTCAACAGCCTGATCTTGCAAGCTAAAAAGGGGTCGAAGGGTAGTTGATCTAGTTTAGTATCTCCTTCTGTATAATCTAAAGTAATTGTTTTAAGTTTTTCTCTCTCACCGCCAACTTGCTCTTCAGATTGTTTTTTTTCTTGCCTATTATGGCTAGTAAGCAGCTCTTCAAAAGATTCAGAGTAAATTTTATCATCTCTAAGCAATTCTTTATCGGTGGGAAGAAAGTAATAACCATTAGGTGATCGCGCGTACATATATTTTCCTCAAAAAATGGAGATGGTGAATGGTAGCACATAAAACATATAATGAATATTATTTAACCATTCATTGTTAATAATAAATTTTAATCTAAAAATAAGGATGATTTAATCAAAGAGCAGAAATTAAAAAGAGTTCTTTGTGTTATACTAGTAAGCAATATTTGAGTTTCTATAAAAATGTTTGATGCCTTTATGTTATGAGAATTAAAGTTATTTTTTAAATCAGCGAGACTCTGTAAGACCTAAGGTTAAAAATGGCTAAAACTAGCATAAAAAATTGCATCATACGTTATGGAGTAGGCATTTTTTGTTTAGTAATTCCTCTCTTACTGTGCTCAATTAACAATTATGTTAACATTAACACCTTGCCAAGTTATCAAATTGATATTCATTATCCAGAAGAGTTATTGAATAAAAATTTTTATAATAGCTTATATAACACAGAAGTCAGCATTTCTGGAAAAATTTCTGGCCAATCTTTTCATGGTACTATACCCATAGTTGGTTCTATGCTAGTCAACCAACAATCGTTTCAACTTACAAAAATAATTGCTGAAAATATGTTAAAAAATGTTCCGGATCCTATAAAGTTTGGACTTATTGCATCGTATATAAAAATAGTAATCGTGGCAGATAAAGAGAAACAGCGCATTACTGAGCTACCTGAATATTTTGAAGCTGTTAAAACTACAGATTTAAATTCCATGGAAGGAAAAAATTTTATTAATTCACTTAACAATAAAGATCAAGCAGAAGGGGCTACATTTTATTCACATACCACGGCAATAAGTGAAGAAAATATTATGTGTGACTCTCTTTCTGATCATCCTAATGAAAGCTTATTTGTACATGAGTTTTCTCATACTATATTCACTATAGGGATCGGATACTATGATCCAGTTCGTGCCAATTATAACACTGTCCCTTTTTCTCCTCTGGCTCCTGACGCTTACCATATAGATAAAAATGTTCAAGATGAAATGAGAGCTTTACAAGACGCTGAACAAACTGCCTATTTATCGGCTATTAACAAAGGAATTTATCAGCCAAAAATTTATATGGTACTCAATTCAGATGAATATTTCGCTGAAGGTTCTCAAGCATATTTTAATGCTCAAGGACGTAATGATGTTAATGTATTATCACAAAGCTATTTAGCAGGAATAGGCATTAATTATTTCAGGCATAATAGTATGGATAATCAGCCCCTAGCAAAAGAAGAAATAGCGAGTTTCATAAATGATACAAACTTTGGCATTAATACTTATACTCGCCTTAAAATTTTAGATCCTGATTTGTTTACGTTAATGCAAAAAATATACGGGGATCCTAGATGGGATTTCTGTAAAGAGATGCCCTTAATACTTCCGGATTGCCAGCGATTTTGTATATTCGATCCATATTTAGGGCAGTAAAAATAGATTATAGATTTTTAGCTTGAAAAATAATTCGAACCAAGATAGCTACCGAACACTTTGATCGCGCAATTTCAGATAAACATACGCTGTTTATAGTTGAGTGTTTTCAGATCGCCCAGTTTATTTTTCTGTAACCACTTTGTTAAACGCGTGAGTGCCTGCTCATAATTAGGCGCAGCGTCAAGGCTATGAACTTTTAAGTCAATCTTTTTTATCATCTTGTTTCTCAGATTATTTAAGTCCTGTATGATAAACTAGTTATTGAATTAACCACAACTATAAAAGCTAGATTTATTCAATCTATCTATATTAATGACAGAAAATTAAATTATTTCATTGTTCCTATCATAGAAGAATGCATTGAGAGTTTGATAGATATGTTCGCATTATTTTTAAAAGGCTTAATCATTGGTTTTGCTATTGCTGCCCCTGTGGGCCCGATTGGCATTCTTTGTATTCAACCATTGACTAATCCTGCCACTATTCTGTCTTTTGTCGCCCTATTTGCTGGATTAGGATTAGGTACAGTGAATCCAGATTTTGCGAGTGCTATTAGGCTTGTTTTAGGGATAACGCTTGGGTCGGCTGTATGGTGGTTATTACTGAGTGGTGGAGTTGCATTTATTTTCCATCGTAAGCTCAGTCACTCATTTTTTCGAATAATTAATTGGATATCAGGCAGTATTATGCTTGCTTTTGGTATTTTTGCTTTAATAAGTAGGGTGAGATGAGATTAAACCTTATTTTATTCATAACAAGTCGTTTATGTTAAAATGGGCTATTATTGTTGGCCTATTGAATATTAATCCAGGAGGTATATCAACATGACTAAACCCAAACGTATTTTTATCGTCGGGCATATGGGTGCAGGTAAAGCATTACTGAGTGAAGCATTAGCTAAAAAACTAGGCTGGCAATATATCGATGCTAATCCTAGTTTAGAGCGTTACATTGGGCGAAGTTTGAATCACATTTTGGGAGAACAGGGTGAAAAAGCCTTTCATCAATGCGAAGCTGAAATCCTATCTCATTATATTAGCAAAGAGCATGTTGTAGTGGTAATGGAAGAAGCAGTGATTGCCACAGAAGAAAATAGAAAATTATTAGCCTCGGAGTTTGTTGTTTATTTAAAAGTATCAACGCCTACACAAATTGAACGGATGAAAGGCGGCCGAGTTCCACTGCTCCCAATCACTGATCTAAAGGCATTTCTAGATAAACAGCATCTTGAACGCGACCGCTTTTTTGAAAAAGTAGCCACGCTAACAATAGAGTCTATTTCTGTTGAAGAAGATGTTAATAAAATAATAAAAGCTCTTGAAGAATAGCTATTTTGAACTAAAACAACCAGTGAAAATTAACTGCGTTTTTGTAAAAGAGCCGGTCTAATAAAGGTGGCTCTTAATTTATCGAATTATTGTAGTCTTGAGTTATGCGCCAAATAATCCTTTACTGGCTATTAGATTTCTCTTAGTATCTTAGTGTTTTTAAACCCATACGAAAGAGAGAGCTTATAAAATGATCAAAAATAAAATAGTGCTAGGCGTAGGATTACTTATTGGAATCACTGCGGGAGTGAGTTTTGCAGAGAATAGATTATCAGGGACAGATTTAATTGATAAAAATCATACGCAATCAATTTTTTTTAACGACGTAATACAACAAACTGAATCTGTAACTGGTAAACGTGGTTATTATTATAACCTTAAATGCTATATTAATAATTTACTTTATCCTGCTGAAATGAACCTTTTAGTTCAACAAATTCCAAATCACTTTAGTCAAGAGACTGATATTCTTTTAAATAATCAAAAAATAAGTAGGGGTAATAATGGAACAGCGACAGGTATGTTGCAGAAAGGCGATAATATTATCGAATTAAAAAATTTAACTTTTCCTAAGAAAGCACATGTAGAATTGAAATTTTCTACTAATACTACAGACTATCCTGGGATGGGTTACATAATTAATTACTGTACTTATACTTATTCCCTATCAAAAGCTAGCACAGCTTAGCTTGCATGGATAAATGTGATTTAGCATGGCTAATTGTATGAGCTAAATAATCCTTTACTGGCTATTAAATTTCTCTTAGTATTTCTGGGGTTTAAAACCATACTAAACAAGAGCTTATAAGATGATCAAAAAAAATAAAATAGTGCTAAGTGTCGGATTACTAGCTGGAATAATTGCGGGAATGAGTTTTTCAGAGAATAAACTACCCGGGACAGATTTAATTGATAAACAACATTCACAATCAATTTTTTTAACAGATACGATAAACGTAACTGAGTCTGTAACGGGTAAACGCTATTATCATACTGCTAGACGTTATCATTATTATAATCTTAAATGCTATATTAATAATTTACTTTATCCTGCTGAAATGAACTTTTTAGTTCAACAAATTCCAAATCACTTTAGTCAAGAGACTGATATTCTTTTAAATAATGAAAAAATAAATATGGATAATAATGGGGCAGCTACAGGGACGTTAAAGGTAGAAAATAACATTCTCGAATTAAAACATTTAATTTTTCCTGATGTAACACAGGCAGAATTAAAATTTTCTACCAATACTACAAACTATCCTGGTATGGGGTATATGATTAATTACTGTACTTATACTTATTTTCCTGTAAAAAGTTAGCATAGCTTTAGCTTGTATAGTTTGCGTGAGTAAGGATATTTTAGCGTTAGCGGTGCTAAATAATTTAGTACCGCCTAAGCTATAGCTTACGAGGAAAAAAAGACGAAAATCCCGCAGCCCGCAGCAATGCACTCAACTTAGCCGCCTAAATTGGTATTTTATGAAGTAAGCGCTGCTTAGAGTTTCCTTCTCCCGCCCATAGACCATAACAAAAATACTGTTTTTGAGTGCGGGAGAGGGTTAGATGGTATAACCTGCTTTATCCATTTTAGCATACGCATTTATTTGCTACTCTTTTTCTGTTGCAGTGATCTGTTTTCCCTCTCCCTAACCCTCTCCCGCACTCGAAATCCGTTTTTCTAGCATCATTTATAGGCGGGAGAGGGAAATGCTAAGCAGCGCGTGATTAGAAAAATAGCATTTTTAAGTGCAATTGCCCTGGTGCGATTGCTTTTGGAGCCGGGTTCTTTTGTGTGTCAAAACCGCCATCAGCGGAAGCTCATTGTGGTATTGCTCAGTTTTCGGTTTAAAGTAAAGATGAAGCATTATGATAAAAAATTAGATAATATAGAAAGAGGGCTTCAATCTATCATATGAAATACCAGGTACACATTATGACTTATAAGATTTTTTACGAAGCCAATCCCTCTTATGAAGACCTAGCAATACTGACCGATGGCATTAAGGAAAATACTAGCCAAAAAAAAGGCTTTGCCCCGCTTGAGTTTTTTGCTTTTTTTGTTCGTGATGAAAATAGTAAAATTCAGGGTGGGTGTAATGGCAACAGCCTGTATGGCTGTCTGTATATCGATCAGCTTTGGGTAGTAGAATCCTTGCGTGGGAAAGGCTATGGGACGCAATTTGTGTTAGCAGCTGAGCAGTGGGGCAAGGAGAGAGACTGTATTTTTGCGGCTGTGAATACGATGGATTGGGAAGCGCTCAGTTTTTATAAAAAATTAGGCTATAGCATTGAATTTGAACGGCATGGCTTTTTAAAAAATTCTGTTTTTTATTTTTTGCGGAAAAATTTGATAAAATAAAAAGAGAAGGACACTGTATTATGATCAAGTGGTCACAAAAGAATTTTTCCGAGCTGACCCAGGAAGAGCTATACGCTATTCTTAAACACCGTATGGAGATATTTATTCTGGAGCAAAAAAGTTTTTACCTGGATTTAGATAATATGGATCAACAAGCCATTCATTTTTTAGGTGAAGAAGACGGCAAATTGGTTGCTTATGCACGTGTTTATATCGATAGTTTGCACGCACGTGCGGAGATAAGACGAGTAGCAATCCATAAAGACTTCAGGAAAAAACAGTTAGGGACACTGCTATTGACAAAAATGCTAGATTTTATTGGCTCATTACCCATTACTACTACTGAGTTAGATGCACAACACCATTTACAACAGTTTTATGCCAGGCATGGATTTCTTCCTGAAGGAGAACCTTATCATGATGGTGGGGTATTGCATATCAGGATGGTTAAAAAGCATTTGTATTAGGCCCTGATGGTCATGACATTGAAGCAGTGTGTCATGAGTTAGCATAAATTAACGAGCGGCTAATGAACCGCTTACTTTAAAAGCAGCTAGGAAAAATAAGCCATTATTTAATGAGAGTGTTAGATAAACTTAATAAGGGTTAATCATGATTGCACAATTTTTTTCTATAGGTCTTATTGCCTTATTAGGCGCTATGTTACCAGGGCCGGACTTTGCAATTGTCACTAAAAATAGTTTGTTGTATTCCAGAATGTCAGGCTATTTTACTTCTTTTGGTGTAGGTGCTGCTATTTTAGTGCATATGTCTTATTGCGTGTTGGGTTTGGCTCTTGTTATTTCAAGTTCACTTCTGCTTTTTAGTTTAATTAAATATATTGGAGCATCTTATTTAATTTATTTAGGTTTAAATTCTTTATTTTCCAAACAGTCAAAAAAGCTTTTTTCAGCCAATAAAAAAGCAAAAAAAACAGAAATATCTCACTTTGTATCTTTTAGGCAAGGGTTTTTATGTAATCTGCTTAACCCGAAAGCGACCCTATTTTTTCTATCTCTTTTTACGGTGGTTATTAAACCTGAAACACCTTTTCACTGGGAAATTATTTATGCGATGGAAATATTTTTTATTGCAACAGCTTGGTTTTGCAGCTTAACAATTATTTTATCTCACTCTTATATCAAGCGCACACTAGAAAAGGCTGAAAAATATATAGCCAGGTTTTTAGGCTTATTTTTGATTGGTTTTGGTGTGGCTTTAGCTTTTGTAAGACATTGATTATTGTTTCGCAATAGTCATAATGCGCCCTGCACCGGATAAAACAAGATAATGACCAGGAAAAATGCTAACCAGCGAGTTGTATTAACAGAAGTTGCTAAGTAAGATAGGCGTTTCTTAAAAAACGAGCGAACTTCTAATGTACTTTAAAAAAATTATTTTATTTCTATCCCTATTATTATTGAGCAGTGTTCTCTACGCTAAGGAAACGCTGATTTTTGCTATCGATCTTATCCGTCATGGTGATAGAACTCCGTTATTGGTTATTCCCAAAGACCACCCTGTTTGGCTAGAGGGCATGGGGCAATTAACGGCAATAGGTATGCAGCAAGAATTCCAACGTGGCGTGACATTTCGAAAAAAATACATAGATCATTTTCATTTATTGCCCCCGCATTTACAAAATCAGACAATCTATATTATCTCTACAGACCTTGACCGCACTTTGATGAGTGCAGAAGCTGTCTTATTAGGATTATACCCATTAAAAACAGGCCCCTTGCTTCCCGGTTCAAATAAGCCTGCTTTACCTTATGCTTACCAACCTGTTCCTATCCACACAAAACCAGTGGATGCAAATGATTTATTTATCTCAGATTTTGATGCAGCGAAGTATCATCAGCTATTGACGCGCTATGTAGATTCCAGACCTGACTGGATACAGAAAACAAAAGAACTGCAGAATAAATTTCCTGCATGGAATAAAGCAACAGGCTTGAATTTCACTACCCTCCATCAATTCGGTGCGTTGGCAGATGCCTTAGATATTTATCAAATACATCATATTCCTTTTCCTGCGGGGCTCAGTGCTGCTGATGTAAAAGAAATTATCGCAGCAGGACGTTGGGCATTTGTTACAGAATATCAGACAAAAGAAATCGCTTCTATCGTCGGGCCCCGTTTGGTGGCGGCAATAGCGGATTACCTGCAAAAAGCCAGTCAGCAAAAAACGCCCTTAAAATATGTTTTATTTTCAGCGCATGATTCAACGATCATGAGTGTGATGACCACTTTACAGAGACCCCTCAACGCACAGCCTCCGTATGCCTCTGATGTGAATTTTGCATTATTTAAAGCAGATGCAGGTGATTATGTGGTAAAGGTCAATTACAATGGAAAGCGGGTAACCATTCCAGGCTGTGATGCCACTGACTGTACTTTGGCACAGTTTATGAAATTGGCTGGACAGTGAAATTCAATGCACTCGCCTCTTCCCTAGGGCAATCGCACTGAAAATAGCCTAAAATGCTATTTCTCTAAGCAGCGCTCGTTTAATAAAATATCAATTCAGAGTGCAATTACCCTAGGAGAGAGGCGAGTGCTAAGCCAAGTTACTTACTATATAAGCACTTGCTTCTAAGTTTGCTCTGAAGTTATACTGCTGAAGCATTAAGTTAACCAAATTTTTAGAGTATAACTTCAGAGTGAATTCGTAAATAATTCCGTTCTCAATGCCATGTTGCGTGTAGGTATGAGAGCAAAATAGATGCAATCGTAGGAGCGAGTCTTTATGAATATCAAGGCAATAGGTTTTTTTATATTATTTTTTTTCAATCTACTATGGGTGGATACCGTTTTTGCTGAGCAGCCGGTGATCGGGAATATGATTTTTTTTGGAGATAGTTTAAGTGATGTTGGTGACAATACATGGATTTCTATAGATGGCGAGATTGGAACACCTATTACTAATCTAAATGATCGAAATTATAAATATCTGTGGCCAGACTATCTCGTAAAATACAAATTAAATAGAAATAAATCTGTTTACCCTTTTAACCAGCCAAATGTTTCACCTTTTAATGACAGTATTAGCTATGCCTATGCGAGTGCAGAAACTGGCGATGATTATTTAAACACAGATTGGCCGCAACCCGATTCTCCTAGTTTTGTTAATTCACTTTGCACATCGCCAGGCGTTATCAAAGATGCCACAGGAAAGATTACTAGTACATGTGTGCCAGGCTTATTAAAACAAGTAGATGTTTATTTAAATAACGTACAATTTAAACCAAGCTCACAGACTGCTTTTTTTATTTGGGCGGGGGCTAATGATTTAATAAATGCGTATCTTGCTCGTATGGCAAAGTATAGTGGTAGTTTTGCGTGGCAGGTCTGGTTTGCAATCGACTTTCCTCTGCCTGCGAGAGAAGACTTATATCCTGTAGAACAAAAAACAGTTGATAATATCATGGCAGCAAAAAAGAAATTGATCGATGCAGGCGTAAAAGCAGAGATGATTTACATTTTAGATTTACCCGATTTATCTAAAACACCTTTTATACTTCATGCAGATAACGCAGCTATGGATAGTCCATTTCCTCCTGACCGAAAAGATAGATTTAAAAGCAGTATTAGTAATATGTCACAAGACTTTAACCAAAAACTACATTCTCAACAGGTTGAGGCAAAGTATGCTATTCCAGCTTCTCATTATATACCAATAGCAAAGTTGTTTAATGACATGATTGCAAACCCAAAGGAGTATGGGTTAAGTAATACGGAGGATAGCTGTGTCGCTGCTAACAAAGCGCCTGCTTGTAAGGGATACTTATTTTATAACTTAAAGCATCCGACTGCAGCTGTACATGAAATGATTGCTATAAATATAGTAGATACATTATTTAATACTTAAGAGCGATTGCTTTGAACGGAATGGAGTTGAAGAATGGAGAATTCTTTTAAAAAAATCGTGGAAGGCTATCAGCAGTTTAGAAAGAAATATGCTGTAGGAGATAATTCCGTCATGCAATATCTTTCTCATTATGGCCAACAACCACAAGTGATGGTGGTTGCGTGCTGCGATGCTAGAGTCGATCCTGCCTTGATCATGCAATGTGACCCGGGCGATTTATTTGTGGTGCGCAATGTTGCAAATATTATACCACCTTATGAAAAGGATGAAGCGCATCATGGTACCAGTGCTGCACTTGAATTTGGTATCTGTTTTTTAAAAGTGAAGCATCTCGTTTTATTGGGGCATAGTCAATGTGGTGGTATTCAAATGTTATTCAATCACCATGATACCCATCACAATGATTTTATAACCAACTGGGTTTCCGTGATAAAAACAGAGGATACGCATTTGCATAATGCAGATGAGTATGCAAAACTGGCGCTTAATCAATCATTGCAAAATTGCCTCACGTTTCCCTGGCTCAAAGATAAAGTATTGCAGAATGAATTAATTGTTCATCAGTGGTTTTTTGACGTGCAAAAAGGACAGATTTTTACGTTTTCTTATAATCAGAATGGTTATCAACCGTTGGAAGAAGTGACCTTAGCTTAAACTCAATCCTGGTAGTTAAGACTGGAGCGATAGAAGAAATAGTGCTTCAGATAAGTACTAGGACAATCGCATTTAAAATAGCCTAAAATGATACTATTTATAATCAGATACTGCACCTATGGGCGGGAGAGGGAAACTCTAAGCAGTACAAGTAACTACCCTACTCTTTTTTTTGCCTGTTCCCAAATTGCCATCAACTCATTAAATTCATGCCCCTTTAGCGTTGCTAATTTTTGTTCATTCGCTATTTGTTTCACTGCCTTTAGTCGGCGTTCAAATTTAAGCAGTGCTTTTTCTAAAGTCTCGTGCGGTGATAATTTGCAGAAAACACATAATGAAAAGACTGCATGCAATAAGTCACCTATTTCTTCTTGCAGATTAGCTTCAGCCAAATCCTGTGTTGGATTTTGCAAATGAACAGTAATCTCAGCACATTCACTGTGAATTTGTGTCATAATTTGCTCGGCTTTTTCCCATTTAAAGCCAACATTTTCAGCCGTATTTTCCAGAGCAATTATTTTTTTAAAAAGTGTCATTGAAGGCGCCATCCGTCTATTGAAAAGAAAGTTTAACAGAAATCAGGAACCAGCGTATCGAGAATGCCTAATTGTTTGGCCAATAAAATCAATTGCACTTCATTCTTGATGTTTAATTTTTTAAACAAGTTCGTTCGATTCCCTGCCACTGTTTTTTCACTGATATAAAATATATCAGCAATATCCTTCATTTCTTTGCCCTGTATTATCAGCAGTCCAATTTGTAACTCACGTAGCGACAATGAATCCCAGGCAAAACGAGGTGGATTATGCGCAAAACGCTGTACTTCCATCTGTTGTGCAACCGCAGGACTAATATAATGTTGCCCTGTCATGACCATACGGATCGCTTTAAATATTTCCTGTGAAAGCTCATTTTTGGAAAGATACCCTTTTGCACCTAATGCCAGTAAACGTGATGTATAAATACCATCATTAAAGAGACTCACTATAATAATTTTTGTGCGTGGATGAAAAGAAAGTATTCTGCGTGTTATTTCCAGGCCATCCATCCCAGGAATATGAATATCCATAAAAACTAGTTGTGGTTGTAACAGGCGAACCAGACGCAGTGCATCGGGCCCATTCGCGGCCTCACCGACTATTTTTAATTCTGAAGATTTTATGAGTAAAGACTTCATGCCAGCACGGGCAATTTCATGATCATCAACTAAAAAAACAGTAATCAAATTTTATACGTCCTTTTTTAATTTTTAAAAAGCACTCCTCTTTTAAAACGAAAAAGATGAATTGTCAATACAATGACATATGTTTTTTATGTTACGATCCGTATTTTATACGGATATGTTTATTAGAGGTAATAAAATACAATGCAGCCAAGCCAAGTTACTGCCTCAACACTAACCGTCGCTGTTCTTATCTAGGATTTCTTTTTAAATACATTTTTTAAGGGAGAACGTATGCTTTTAAGGGAGATTATGCAGTCACTATTGGTAAATTTAATCGAATATAATGGTGAAAAATTAAATCATTTTAATGATAATGGTTTTTACATAACCACAAAAGAAATCAAAAAAACACCTTCTATACGGTATTCAAAACAAAAGAAAGAGGTTGTGCGCAAATTATTATTATCTATTATAAGAATAAATACCGGAGTACAATTTACTTCTCATTTACCTGAGTTGCAACCAGAAGCGGATATATATAACATACTGCTCAGCGCACGCGAAGAATTAGGCAAATTAAAAAACAATATGAGAGGAACATGTGATTTGATTATAGATAGATATATTGACAAATTAAATGCGGTTTTTTTTAAACGGAGTCAAGAACTGGTTGATATACCGCAGAGAGATTCTGTAGGATAAAAAACCAAATGCTCCTAAGAGAAACAATGTGGTTATCAGTTTAATTCATTGGTATAAAGAAATTGCTTTTAGGCGGGTTGATCTAAAAATAGGATTAAATCTGTCTATCCTGACAGAATTAAATGGGATGGTGGCCTATTTAAGCGTTATCGCGCCTCATTCATCTATTAAACCACACTACCACAAAAAAGCGGGACAACACCGTCTGTTATTAATGGTCATTTTTCCTATAGAAAATAGTGTAGAGATAACTCATGAAAGATAGTATTTGTTCTATTGATAGCAAGCTACAATACTTATTTGAACAAATGCCAGGTTGCTGGGGTTGCAAAGACAAAAATTCAATTTTCACGTATGGTAATAAAGAATTTGCTAATCTTGTTGGGTTACGCGGGGAACAGCAATTCGATATCATTGGCATGACAGATTTTGATGTGCCGTGCGACACTATCAACTGCGCTGAGTTATTTATAAAGCAAGATCAAACAGTGATTACCTCAGAGAAAAAAATAAAAATATTAGATATTCATCCGTACGTTAACAAAGAATGGCAAGCATTCATATTTACTAAAGTGCCATTTTATGATGAGAATAAAAACATTTTAGGGATTATTTTTCATGGCATTAATATTACCAATCCCAACATATTAGAATTGGGTTCTGTTTTATCTAATGTAACGGCGGATATACACAATGATTTACTTGGGGCGCAAAGTAGTTTTTTATTAAGTCATCAATTCAGTGAAATTAAGTTATCTGATCGAGAAGCCGAATGCCTCTTTTTTATTCTTCGCGGCAAAACAGCAAAGCTCATCGGTAAGTATCTTGGCGTTTCGCCACGTACTATAGAAGAATACGTCAGTAATTTAAAAACAAAATTTAATGCACAAAACAAATATGAATTGATTGATAAAGCCATCCAGGCTGGATTTTTAAATATTATTCCAGAAAATTTGTTTAAGACACAACTATCTGTGATATTAAGCGAAGAATAAAGAATATTATTTAACTGCGCGCCCCTACATAGAATTTCCCTCTCCCGTTTATCAATAATGCTAAGAATGATAATCTTTATTGCGGCAGGGCAATTGCACTCTGAATTGATATTTTATTAAGCAAGCACTGCTTAGCATTTCCCTCTCCCGCCCATGAACAATAATAAGAACACTGTTTTTAAGTGCGGGAGAGGGTTAGGGAGAGGGAAAACAGATCACTGCAACAGAAAAAGAGTAGAGGATAAATGCGAATACTAAAAATGGGTAAAGCAGGTTATACATTTACCCTCTCCCTAACCCTCTCCCGCACTCCAAAACAGTATTTTTATCATGGTCTGTGGGCGGGAGAGGGAAATGCTAAGCAGTACCTGATTAGAAAAACAGCATTTCAGGCTCTTTTAAGTGCGATTGCCTTGGTTAGGGAGAGGGAAATTCTAAGCAGCGTTTGCATAAGAAATACTGCTTTAGGCTAACTTGAGTGCGATTGTCCTGCTAGTTTAAGGCGATGCTAAATTATTTAGCACCGCTACACCCTTAAAATAGGCTTACCCACGTACACTGCGCAATCTAAAGCTGTACTAACTTCCTATCCGAGCATAAGTATAAGTACAGTAAGCAACTTTGTAGCCCATGCCAGGATAGTCTGGTGTACTGGTAGAAAATTTTAATTCTGGCTGTTTTGCATTAGGGAAAACTAAATTTTTTAATTCGAGAGTGTTATTTCCTGCTTTCAACGTGCCTGAAACTATCCCATTTCCACCCATCACTATCTTTTCATTATTTAAAAGAAATTCGCTCACTGAATTAAAATGATTTGGAGTTTGTTGCATCGAAATGTTCATTTCAGCAGGATAAAGTAAGTTATTAATATAGCATTTAAGATTATAATAAAAAGCATGATAATACTTTTTCCCATATGCAGACTGAGCAGCGTTTATCGCGTCTGTTAAGAAAACTGATTGTGTATGCTGTTTATCAATTATATCTGTCCCTTGTAATGTATTCTCTGAAAAACTCACTCCCGCCGTTACTCCAGCCAGTAATCCGACGCTTAGCACTACTTTATTTTTGATCATTTTATAATTTCTCTTCTTTTGTATGGGTTAGTTAAAAAATAAATAGTAAGAGAAATCTAATACTCAGTAAAGTATTATTCTCGCTAATCATGCAACACTCGACCCTCATCACCCTAACCCTCTCCTGCAATAAACAGAGCAATCGCACTTAAAATAGCCTAAAATGCTGTTTTTCTAATTAGGTACTGCTTAGCATTTCCCTTCTCCCGCCCACAGACCATGACAAAAATACTGTTTTTGAGTGCGGGAGAGGGAAGTGCTAAGCATGGGCGGGGCGAATTACTATTTATTTTCCAACATGCCTTGCAAATGTTGCATCATTCCCAGATCTTTCAAACGAGAACCAGAAGAACTCCCATGATAATAACCCATTGCGCTAATCCAGACTGTAGTAAGGCTAGTCACAATCCCCAATATCACTTCTTGATTGTTTTCTGGGATAGGTAAATAAAATAACGAAGCCAATGCGACAAATAAACCAATAGTCAGTAAATAAGCCAGCATAGCGGGTGTTCTATCTCTATGAGCAAGAGCGGTCGTGTCTATCGCTACTTCACGCTGTCTTGCGCTATCATTATCGGCCCACTGCGTGGCGACTTCATTTTGCGCTGCCTGAATGAATAAACGCTGCAATTCAAGTTGATGATCCAGTTCGATTTGTTTTAATTTAAGTGCAGCAGTAGGATCAGTAGTGATAAGTGCCTGCAATGCATCGAGTTGATTAATGTCACCGCCAAAAGCAGATGCGATCAACCCGCCTATCATCGCACCACCCGGTCCTGCGAGTGCACTCCCCAAGAGCGGAGCAAATTTTGCAACAGTATGCGCTATGTTGATCATATCCATGCTGATCTCCTTTAGATAGTAAGTCAAAAAAATTTACTTAATTTTATACTCCTCTTTATTAGTCATAAGCACGCATTAACCATCCTTTTTCAAATTGCGGTTGCCGCAGGTTACGATAAAATCCTGCAGCTTCACTCTTAAAAGCAGCAAGTAATACGTCAGAGTTAGCTGTATTAAGACTATTTAATGTTTGGCAGCCTAATACGCCATCTTCAGTTAAATAATTCCCCGTTGTGGCACGGACTGCACGTTGTAAACAGATATGCGCCTGATGGCTGCCCATATTAATGGCTAAATCAAGCACTTTGGTAGCGAGCTGTTGTGAGTCTATTGCTGCATAGTGATAACGTTGCCACCATTCACGTTCATAAATTTTAATGGCATCAGCTACAGAAAGATGGCGAATATCAGTCTGCGTGATGTTCGCTGTGCTCTGTTGCAAAAAGCGCAGCGAAATCCCAAACTGTGTTGCACCACCAGGATCGTTAGGATGGTCAACAAATCCACCTTCATGTTGCAAAACGTGAGGGATAGCCAGATTGAAATCACTCATGCACCGCTTCCCGATATTTTTTCTTGGCCTTGGCCATGTATTCAATGACTTCGGGTTTGTAGGGCAGGGGAGAATCACTAATGACACCTACTTTGTAACCCTCCCATAATTTATTGCCTAAGGCACGATTGTCTGCATAGACTTCATTCACTAAAGCAAACCAACGCTTTGCAAACTGTAACCCTGTTTCACTTTCTGGATCAGTTGTCAGGCTAGTTTCAATGTCTGCAAATAAAGTGGCCCAACGTGCTTGATAGTCTTGCCAGAATTCAGGTGTGCGTTGCTGTGCAAGCGTGCTAAAGGTTTTTGCTTCAGAAGGTGTTAAAAAGGTTTTATACCAGTCATTTTTACTGGTATCTTGTAATTGTAAGACCTCGATAATTTTTGCTTGTATTTGCCAGTCAATCAAGTCATGTTGTTCTAAACTGTCGATGAGGTTCTCAATTAGCTTTGCTGCTTCGCTCAGCCGTTTGGCTTTTTCACGCATAATCATTTCTTGCACGCGTAGCGATTGCTTGATATCAAGAGACTTGTCAGACACGATTTGTTTCATTTGCTCAATCGAAAATCCCAGGTAACGTAAGGTAGTGAGTTGCTGTAATTTTGCTAGATCTGTTTTTGTATAACGGCGATGCTGGTGACTGGTTTTATGTGAAGGTTTCAGTAATCCGATGTTATCGTAGTAACGTAAAGTCACGCTTGTGACACCTGTTAATTGACTAAACTTTTTAACTGAATAATATTCTAGCATGATGCTGTTTCCTTTTTAGTTAATATTCCAATGATGTGAGCAATACCAGGCGCCTTTAGCAGTGCAGGAACGCGAGAGCGTGCCTTCCGCTTTGCAGCGTTGTTTATTCAGGCTATACGCACAACGATAATCAGGTTGCATGAATTTTATGGCTGCGTGTTTGCGCCAACCACACGAACAAGCGTCGGCATTCAGCGCTAATGCATTGCCGCATTCCATACAAATAAAATTACTCATGGGGGCATTCCTCCTTAGGGACGATCAATTCACCTACGTATTGTTCAAACTTGACAGGATTGAATAAAGTTGCAGGACGCAGAAATTCTGCCATTTTCGGGTTATCGCGCCATTCTCGCGTTTTTTTCGCGATGACTTGGCGGCAGTCCATCACCGAAGCACCTGATTTCAGGCGTCCCATGATCAGTTTTAAATTGTTATCTACGGGTCGGTACACGCGTCCCGTTTTGCTGTTCAAAAAGTTAAGGACTTCCATGGCTTGTGCTTTGCGGTTGCTGGCAGGTTGTGCAAGAGAGTTTAAATGTGGCGTACTCGACATATCGATCTTTTTATTCTGTTCCTGTTCCTGATTCTGTTCCTGTTCTGTGACACAATCTTTTTTAACCGTTTCCGTCATTTCATTTAAGGTATGCAAACGGTCAATGAATGTGGATAACAAATGTTTGCCATGGGTTAGCAAACTGTTAATTAACGGTTTAAATACACTGGATTGCGCAGGGATTGCCGCAAATAATTTTTCAACACAGATACCCTGACGCGGATTGCAAATAGGATTAAATTTCAAAAAGTGATGAATGAGCAACCAGCTAGACGCTTCATCATAAAGGATGAAGTTATTTTTACTCAGTTCATTTAAAGCGTGATTGACGGTGTGCCGTTCCCATTGTAAATCGCTTTCGATATACCCTAGAGGTAAACGAAAACAGCCAAGCATATTGGTATGTGGACCTGTTAGCAGGTAGGTGATTAATAACTTACCTTGATCTGATAATTGTTGTATATCATTGTTGCCCCAAAAACTGGTTTGAATGGATCCGTATAATCTCATGGCCAAGCTCCTTACCCAAAATAATGTTAATAACATGTCATACCCTATCCTTAAAGTCGCTTTAAGTTTCTATGGGAATTAGAGGTTATTATGTGTAAGAGATTCACTAATTAATAACAGTCTCTTATAGCTTGTCTATTGTTGATTAGGAAAGCTTGCCGTATACTGCAAGTACTAAAATTCTGGTGTAATGAAGGGCAATATGGCGAAAATAATAACCTTTTTTAATCACAAAGGAGGAGTTGGAAAAACAACTCTGGTACATAATTTAGGTTTCATTCTTGCAGATAAGGGGCACCGGGTATTGCTTATCGATGCTGATCCGCAAATGAATCTTACCGCAGCAATATACGGTCTTTCTACCAGCGTTGAATATTCAACAGATGAAGACTCTAAGTGGAGCAAAAATGTACAAAAATATATTTCGCTATCGGAATACATTAACGCAGAACTCAAGAACCAACCTAGCGCAAAAGAGCTATATAGGATTAATTCCAAGTGTAAAGAAGGTCGTTTTGTAGATTTAATTTCGGGTTCTATTAATTTAGCAAATATAGAAGCAGATCTCTATGGTGTTATTAAGAATAAAAATGAGTTTACTAATGAGATCCCTTATAAATTTGAGCAAGCCATTAAGAAAAATAAAAACGAGTATGATTTTATTTTGATAGATACATCACCTAGCGCAAGTAGTATTATCAATGCATTAATCATGATGATAACAGATTATTTTATTACGCCTGTTTCGCCAGCGTTTTTCTCATTGCAAGCAATCGATAACTTAACTGCAATTTTTAATAACTGGATTAAATTACTAGGTGAATACCAGACAACACAGAATTTTAAAGGGTTGAGTTTTAAACCTCAGTTTTTGGGTCTGGTAGTGCAAATGGCTAAAAGATTTAGTGGCGGTAGCGTGCAAGAGACAACAAAGTTCTCCAAATCAGCGGAAAAATGGATAGAAGATGTGAATGGTAGCGTTAAAAGATTTCAACAGTTTGCTATGCAGCGCGGTATGTCAATTTCAGCAGAAGAATTTGAAAAATTTTTTGGAAATGATCCCGGTCCTTTTTTAATTCAAAAATGTTGTGATTTTACCCCGCAGCTACGATCAATAGCCGAAAAAGCAGGCATCCCAGTTGTGCACCTCACGCAAGACATATGTAATAAATACAAAGATTCAGGGCAGAATGTTGATATTACCAAGGAAGATGGGCAGTATACGAGATCATTTACCAGTATCTTTAATTCTTATAATAAAATAGCAGACGGTCTAATAAAACTTATTTAACAAGTGTCTCTTGTACCAATGCCGTGATGCCCGCCCAATCTTTGCGTTTAATTAATTCCGGGGGAGTTAACCAAGTACCGCCTACAGCAATGACGGATTCTAAGGCGAGATAATTTTTCATATTATCTTTGGTGATGCCGCCTGAAGGGAAAAAAGCTAAATCGGGGAAAACAGCTTTGTGAGAAGCAATCCATTTAGTGCTGCCTAATAATTCAGCGGGAAAAGGTTTAACTATATTAAAGTCCAGCTGCAGGGCTTGCATGATTTCAGAGGCGCTCGCAACTCCTGGTAAGTAAGGAAAGGAGTCTTCACGTGCTGCTTCTAACAGTTCCAGCGTGAGTCCTGGGCTGACTGCGAATTTTGCGCCTATATCGCGTGCTTTACGCATTTGAAAAGGATTAATGACCGTGCCTGCGCCGACAATGGCGTCAGGTACTTCCTGAGAAATTTTTTCAATGGCAGGAAATGCAGCTGTCGTGCGTAGCGTGATTTCTAATACGTTGATACCGCCTTTGATAATGGCTTGTGCAAGCGGGACGGCATCATTTTCATCGCGAATCACGATGACGGGAATGACAGGTGACAGCTGGAGTATTTCTCGTAAAGTCATGTTAAATTCCTCTCAGAGAGGTATTTTATATCATTTTTTATATCTATTCACCATCCTGCTGTCTGTCACACCAAATAAAATGATGGCCGTTTGGTGCGTCTATGCTAAAATCGCCCTCCTTATCACTTTTTAGAAGGAACAGGGTTATGCCAAGAGGTAGAGGGCCGCATGGGCCAAAGAAGTTAAGAAGACGTAATAGAAAAAAGTAAACGTTAGATGTGATCAAATTAGCGAGCGGTGTGATTCAATAACCAAGTGCGATGATTCTACAGAGTGTAATGGCTATGCATATAGAATGTATCTACGATGAACCCGCTATTTTAGGTGAAAGCCCTCTATGGCATCCCAAAGAACAAGTACTCTATTGGGTCGATATTGAAAAACCGGCGTTACATTGTTTTGATCCGCAAACCCAACAGCATCGAATGTGGTCAATGCCAACTGCCATTGGTTGTATTGCTCTACGTGCGACAGGTGGTTTGGTTGCTGCGATGCGTTATGGATTTGCCAGTATTGCTTTGCCAACGGGTGAAGTCACGATGCTGACTTCACCACTGACCGATGCAGACGGTGTGATGTTTAATGATGGCAAATGCGATCGTGCCGGTCGGTTCTGGGCAGGGACTAAAGATATAGCAGAGCAAGCTGATATTGGCTCTTTATATAAACTCGATGCAAATAACCATTGCACTGAAATGGCTAAAGGCTTTGCAGTGACTAATGGCGTTGCGTGGAGCCCCGATAATACAACTTTTTATGTTTGTAATTCACCAGCACGCATTATTTATCAATACGATTTTGCCATAGAATCTGGCGCGCTGAGTAATAAAAGAGTATTTGCAGAATTGCCAGCAGAGAGCGGTTACCCCGATGGTTTAACAGTGGATAGTGAAGGCGGTATCTGGAATGCGCATTGGGATGGCTGGCGTGTGACGCGTTACTTGCCGACTGGCAAAATAGATGTTGTGATTAAGATGCCAGTGCGCCGTCCTACGAGTTGTTGTTTCGGCGGCGCTGATTTAAAGACTTTGTATGTGACATCAGCGAGTACACGGATGAATACGGAGGAATTAAAGGAGAATCCACTGGCGGGTTGTGTGTTTGCAGTAGAGGTCGGTGTCAGGGGTTTATTAGAACCTCATTTCCTGGGATGAAGGTATATCAAATCATTTATGTAACTACTCATTTACTCGACTTCAGCCCATGTGATAAGCAGCTGATAATCAATCCACGTCAACTGGTTTTTTTTATTATTATAAAAATAATGAATAGGCGCTTCCCAAGTTGGGTTTTTGCTCAGTAGCTGAATCGCTAAAATGGCTGCATTTTCGCGCTGCTGTGGATCACGGCAGGATGGATATAAAATAAAAGTGGCGTTGGGATTTTCTTCGATATAGTGCTGCGAAGGCGTGTAATTATTTTTATCCATAATAGATAAAAAGTGATGTTCATGTCGGATGTGGATGGCGTGATGCGCATTTGCATTAACAAAAAATACTGTTCTGGTGCCAGTCTCTGTGCTGATATTTAAATGTCGACGTTCTCGCATAAAATGAAAAGCATGCTCATACAATGCTGTTTCTTCCAATAAAGAACTATAAAATACATTTTTGCCATAAGGTGGCCGGAAGCGTGCACTGGTATGGGGAGGAGGATATCTAAAAGGCGTGGCAATCAGTGGGTGCCATTCAGGATAGAGGTTATCTGGCTTGGTGGATTCGATGGCTAGCTCAAGCTGTGCTGCGCGCTCGGCATTTTGCGTGGCGCGATAACTATAGAGTTTTGTTTGATCTTCAACAATACGCACAACTTCAATCATGCGCCTCGGCCTCTTGTATAATCCAAGTATTGACGAATAAAAATTAAGCCGTCGATGGATTTGCTCATGATGGCGAGAGGAATCGCATTGAATGCGGGATGTAAGGTTGTTAGCCAAGCCTGTTGGTGAGTGGGATTTTCAAACATGGCTTCTAGGCTGCGATGAATCGCTAGTAAGTGAAGAATAGCTTGTATATCAGGCGGCAAAGTGGGGCTATTGATAGGCGCTGTTTTATTCTTAAGCCAAGTATTGAGTGTGGTGGGTGGTAAGTGAAGGATGTGAGCTATCTGGGTGCCTGACCATCCTAAGCGGTTTTTTAAATAGTGAAGACCATCGATGATTGCGTGTCCCATAATGGCGGAGTCTGGGGTAGGAATAGTATTCGATAAAGGCGTTGTTCCCCGGATGGATTTTGCTGGTTTATAAGCAGGTAGCATGGGCATGTGAGTCTCTCCGTTCATCATAAATAGTATAAACCATTCGGTTCAAAAATGGGATAAATTTGGGTAAAATATTAATATATTTTAATTATCAAGTTGTTATGCGCAATCAGTGTTGCTTGATATTTTGGATTCTGCTTAGTATTTTCCTCTCCCGCCTACAGATCATGACAAAAATACTGTTTTGAAGTGCGGGAGAGGGAAATGCTAAGCAGTGCCTAATTAGAGAAAAATAGCATTTTAGACTATTTTAAGTGCGATTGCCTTGCTAAACCGCTGCTTAGCAATGAGAGAAGGAAGTTCTAAGCAGCAAAGGGACTCTTTAGGCAGTGTGAAGAGAGAAAGGTAGTCTTGTTGCCAAGCCTTGATTTCATCTCCAGATTATGGAAGAGTACGCATTCTAATTTTTATGTAAGTGGAATACTTATGCTAAATAGGACCCGCTCCTATTCTTTGGTTTACATTATCTCTGCCTTTGCTGCCATTACCGGCTTGTTATTTGGTTATGATACAGGGGTTATATCGGGTGCGATTCTTTTTATACGTAAAGATTTTCATTTAAACTCAGTCATGACTGGCATCACAGTCAGTGCGGTGTTACTGGGTGCTTTTATAGGGTCAGCAATCAGTGGGAAAATGACAGATATCATAGGGCGGCGCAAAGCGCTGGTTATTGTGGCCCTGATTTTTTTAATTGGGACCCTCATGACAATGATCGCGCCTAATGATCCATTTTTAATTGTGGGCCGGACTATTTTGGGCATGGCAATCGGTATAGGTTCATTTACTGCGCCGCTTTATTTAGCTGAAATTGCGCCGACCAAAATCCGTGGTTTTTTAGTTTCTCTTAACCAACTGGCCATTACACTTGGCATTATCTGCGCGTATGTCATCGATTATTTATTTGCAAAGCAGGGTGATTGGCGTTGGATGTTAGGATTTGGCGTTTTCCCCGCACTGTTTTTATTTATAGGCACATTTTTTTTACCCGAGAGTCCGCGGTGGATGGTATTAAAAGGATTTTTGCGCGAAGCAGAAGAGACGCTAAAAAATATCCGTGCCACAGAAGATGTGACGCGTGAACTCACCGAGATCAAGCAAAGTATCCAGGCAAAACGGTGTTCATGGCGTATGTTATTTTCCAAACAGTTACGTCCCATTATGTATATCAGTTTAGGGTTAAGCTTTTTTCAGCAGATGACGGGTATTAACACCATTATTTATTATGCGCCTACTATTTTGCAGCAAGCCGGTTTTAGTGAAGCGACGACAGCCATTTTGGCAACATTGGCGATTGGTATCTTTAATGTGATATTTACTATAGTAGCTTTGCCCTTAATTGATATTTGGGGACGCCGCCCCTTATTGTTGTTGGGGCTAGGCGGTATGTTTATTAGTTTAACGGCGCAAAGTGTCGCTTTTTATTTCCCCGAGTTAGCTTATATGCGCTGGCTCACTGTAGGTAGCATGATATTTTATATTGCCTGTTTTGCGATGAGTTTAGGGCCTATCATGTGGCTAGTAATTTCTGAAATTTTCCCCCTGGAAATTCGTGGCTTAGGAATCAGCGTTGCAGTTTCTTCTTGCTGGGCATTTAACATGGTAGTGGCGTTGACATTGTTGACGTTAATTGATTCCTTTGGCATTAGTGGGACGTTTTGGGTGTATGCGGCCTTGTGTGTGTTAGGTGTGTTGTTTGTTTATTTTCTGGTGCCGGAGACTAAAGGCTGTTCTTTGGAGCAGATTGAAAATAATTTACGAGCGGGAAGAGCACCGCGAGAGTTAGGGGTTACGTTGCGGAAAGAAAAGTTGGTGCGGGTATTTAATGCGATGGAAGTAGAGGCAGAAACAGCGAGTGCTGAATAGAAGCAATAAAGCAGTTGCTTAGTATTTCCCTCTCTCGCACTCCAGATCTGTTTTCTAACACTGCTTAATTGAGATGAATTTGATAGAGTAATAATAAAGAGGAATTAAAGAGATGCCATTAAAAAACAAAATTATCTTAATCACCGGCTCATCCACTGGCATAGGCGCTGCTATTGCGCGTCGTTGTATAGCACAAGGGGCAAAAGTCATGTTGCATGGTCGTGATAAAGAGCGTACACAAGCGATGTGTAAAGAATTAGGTTCAAATGCGCAATTTGTAATTGCTTCGTTAGAAGATTTTAGTAGCTGCAAAAAAATTATTGATGCGACAGTGGATGCTTACGGAACCATTCATGGCTTAGTGAATAATGCTGCTATTTATCCTCGCAATACTATCGATACAGCGAATGTTGAATTATTTGATCGCATTATTAATGTGAATGTCAAAGCACCGCTTTTTTTAAGTCAAGAAGCCACCAAAATTTTTCGTAAACAAACTCAGGGTGGCAGTATTGTGAATATTGGTTCCATTAATGCTTATTGTGGCCAGCCAGATTTATTATGTTATTCCATGTCAAAAGGCGCATTGATGACGATGACGCGTAATCTGGCGGATTCGCTCGGCCCTGAAAAAATTCGTGTCAATCAATTGAATGTAGGCTGGACGCCCACTGATAATGAAGTGGCGTTGAAAAAAGAAGAAGGATTGCCGCATGATTGGGAAATGCGTATTCCCACCATGTATGCCCCGATTGGACGCTTACAAACACCCGATAATGTCGCAGCGCATGTGACATTTTGGTTATCGGATGATTCTATACCCACTAGCGGTGCAGTGTATGAGGTAGAGCAATATCCCGTGATTGGCCGCAACCGTTTAAGCGATTTAAAAATGTCTGACGAAGGAGACAAACGATGAAAATTACTGATGCTAAAGTATTTGTAACAAGCCCTGGGCGCAATTTTATTACCTTAAAAATTTATACGGATGAAGGCGTGTATGGTTTAGGCGATGGCACGGTCAATGGTCGTGAATTGGCGGTCGTCTCTTATCTAGAAGATCATGTCATACCTTGTTTGATTGGTCGTGATCCGCAGCAGATTGAAGATATCTGGCAATATCTTTATCGCGGTGTTTATTGGCGTCGTGGCCCTATCACGATGGCAGCGATCGGTGCTGTCGATATGGCATTATGGGATATCAAAGGCAAGATCTTGAATACACCCGTCTATAATTTATTAGGTGGCAAAAGTCGCGAAGCAGTCATGGTGTATGGTCATGCCAATGGCATTGAAATTGCTGAAACAGTGCAAGAAGCAGGCCGTTATCTAGAGATGGGTTATCAAGCGATTCGTGTGCAAACAGGTGTGCCTGGTTTGGAAGAAGTGTATGGTATTTCCAAAGATAAATTATTTTATGAGCCTGCTAAAAAAGGCTTACCACCCGAATACCGCTGGTCCACTGAAAAATATTTAGCACACATTCCAAAATTATTTAGAGAATTGCGTGATACCTATGGTTCTGATCCGCATTTATTACATGATTGTCATCATCGTTTGACGCCAATCGAAGCAGCGCGTTTAGGTAAAGAGTTGGAGCCGTATCATCTCTTCTGGCTAGAAGATACCGTACCGGCGGAATTGCAAGAAGGCTTCCGTATTATCCGTCAACACACAACGACACCTTTAGCGGTGGGTGAAGTGTTTAACACGGTATGGGACGCACATCTTTTAATTACCGAACAACTCATTGATTATTTACGTATGGCAGTGGTGCATGGTGGTGGGATTACGCCGATGAAAAAAATTGCCGCCATGGCGGAAATTTATCATGTTAAAACGGGCTGTCACGGTGCAACCGATCTTTCACCTGTCACTATGGCGGCGGCATTGCATTTTGATATTGCGATTAATAATTTTGGTATTCAGGAATATATGCGTCATACACCTGAGACAGATGAAGTATTCCCACATGCTTACACGTTTAATAAGGGGTATTTATATCCAGGCGATGCGCCCGGCTTAGGTATCGATTTTAATGAAAAACTCGCAGCGAAATATCCTTATGAACGTGCTTATTTACCAGTGAATCGTAAATTAGATGCGACGTTGTTTAATTGGTAACAAGCGCTGCTTAGAATGTCCCTCTCCCGCCATGCAGAAGTAGGTTTTTGTATGGGGTTGTGAGGGGCAGGAGAGGGAAATTCCTAAGTTATATCTGATTATAAAAAATACAGTCTTTTATAGATATTGGGGATTTTAGATGCGTGGTAGAGACAATCATCAGACTTTATCTCATCCTGTCAGTCGATTCGTCGGGTTTTTTCTTGGAGTGGCTACTGGCGTAATTGCTAATCTGCTAGGTATTCTTTTTTTTATTTTTACCTTACCAGTCAGTATTTATAAAGGAACAGATTCTCTGCTTAGCACTTTGGTGTTAACGCCTTTTGTTTTACTCATCATGATGCCATTTTTTATTGTAATGGCACCCGTGGCTTTACTCTACAGCATAAAAAATGGCATGGAGACAGGCGCAGGCAAATTTGGCGGATTTTCTGCGGCGCTTTTCTTTCCTGTGGCGTATCTTGAAAAATTTTGGGCAGGCATTAAAACGGCAGGGAAAGTGGGTAGAAGCTATTTATTTGATACACAATTTTTAAGTGCGATGATGAACCATTTATTTCTGCCTTTTTTTGCTTCTGCTGAAGTGGCTAAGATGGCGAATCCAGAGGAGGTCGATCAGCGGTTTGTGGATGGCGTTCCAAGATATGCTCATTTGCCACCGCAGCGACCTTGGGGTGAGGGCTATTCTTTATTGAATAATGATGATGATGAGTCAAAACAACTACCTTATTCAAGCAGTACTGTTTTGATATTTGAAAGGCAAGACTATCCGGCTAGCGCTCTACCACCCTCTGCGCCATTGCCCCAACTAAGCTATGATAATATCAATGTTAAGCTACAAACGTTACAAGATATGCAACTTGCTGAGAGCAAATTACCTGCGTTAGATAAAGCTAAAATTAAAACTCTTCCGTCGACTTGTCAGCGATATGTTGCGAGCTGCTGTCCTTTGTCAGGTAAACGCATATCAGAATTAAAAGACCCTCTGACTGTAGAGTGGGAAGAGCAAAAGGTGCCTGTTACTTATAGCCAGGATGCATTCACAAAGCATGTTGCGCAGCGAGCAAAAGAGAATAAACCTGTGCTTCAGGCCGGTAAAAATTTAAATGATGACGATGTAAGATTTTATAAGGGTTTTTCAAGTCCGATGATACAAGTTCTTCAATCATCTGAGGCACAGCTTCGAGGAAATGCAGCACAGAGAAGGCTCACGCAGTCGGGGGGTTACAGTTAATTATTTAATTAATAAGAGTATCTATTCAGCGTTTACGGAGTACCGGCCTCTCCTCTTGTGAGGGAGGCCGCCGCCGCAAGGTAGTGGCCTAAATAAAATAATGTGCTTTCTAAGTGACCATGACCTCAAGGCAATCGCGCTCAAAGTAGCATGAAATGATATTTTTCTAATTAAGCACTGCTTAGCATTTCCCTCTCCCGCCCATAAACGATGCAAGAAAAACTGATTTTGAGTGCGGGAGAGGGGTAGGGAGAGGGAAAACAAATAACCGCAACAGGAAAATAATAGAAAATAAGCACTGATGCTGAAAATCGACAAAGCAAATCATGCAACTTACCCTCTCCCTACCCCTCTCCCGCACTCAAAAACAGGGGCTTTGTCATAGCCTATAGGCGGGAGAGGGAAATGCTAAGCAGTGCTTAATTAGAAAAATATCATTTCATGCTACTTTATCAGGGTGACAGCGCTGCTGAATTGTCAACTACCCCTTCTCATTTTGCTAAAAGTCATAACCTGGTTTACTTGTGTTAAAAATTTTTCGCCGTTACTAATAATAGGCTGTATATCTGCTTTTTCTGCTTGAGAAGCAGGTCTGAAAAAAGTAGGTGCTTGCTCATTTCGATTTAAATAATAAGCCATAGCCATAGAGCTTCCACCCATTATGAGTGAATAAATTCCTATTAATAGAGCGGTTGCAACAGATGCGCCTATTTTAGCGCCTAGCATGATGCCTAAAGGGCTGCATGCGACTATCAAACCTAATAAAGCGCCAAGCAAGGTGGCAAGAAAAATAGTGAGATAATTGGGAAGACAGCTAAGTAATCTTTCCTCTTCCGCAGAGGAGCCAATATAAACATAATTAGGGTGGTTTAGTAATTTTTCAATAGCAGATAGGCTACAAGTCATTTCTTGGATCATAGCAAGTAAATTTTCTTCATCTGCAAAAGGAATCTTGCTTAGTAATATATCCAACTGTTGTTGCTGGCTTATTAAGAGTCGTAATTTTTCTAAGAGAAGCGTTTGAAAATCCTGTTGATTTTCTAGTTTTATTTCACCTGTGTTCGTTAGGAACCTATGATGAGCTTTATTTAGCTGCTTAACAAAAGGCGTTCTACTTGTTTGAATAAGATTTTTAAACTCGCCAAAAAAATCAGAGATATTTATTGAGTTTGGAATAGGTGAAGAGAGAATTTCTGTATCTTTTTCTTCTTTCAATGGAATTTCTAATAAAGTAGAACATTTGCTATCTATTATTTTTTTATTTTTCAAGGCACTTGGAATTTGTAACGAAGATTCTCTATTATGTTTTATTTCTGCTATTTCAGTCGCTGTCAGTTTAGTAATTTCTATTGAAGATTGTTGTACTATAGCAGAATCTTTTTTATCTGCGGGGACAGTGGTTGATATATCTAACTCATCGCAAGGTAAAGTAGCTGACGCTTGCGTTGAGGCATCTGTTTTATTTAGGCTAACTGGATTATCCTGTTTTTTATCTTCAACTTCTGCTATCTTATCCTGCGTATCTTGAAGCTCTGGGTCGTCAAAAGCGAATTGTAATACAGAATGTGCCTCAGCCATAACCCACCTCGTTTTTTCTTGTGAAGGGTAAGTATACCCTACTTTAATAAATATTGTAAAATAATAATACAATATTTTTCAATGAATAGGATTAGGGTGAAGCCGATAATAGCGATCGAGAAGTACTTTGTTGTGTTATAGTTTGAGGTTCACTTGGTCTACGATGCTGCTTATATTCAGGAGATTGGCTTCGTGATGATGAGGGCAAATCACTTTCTTCCGCTGGTTTTATTTTTCTAGGTGATGGCGATTTAGTATGATGCAATAATTTTTGCGGAGAAGCACCAAATACTTTCTGATCATGACCTCCTGGAGTTTCTTTCCTAAGCAAACGACTTCTAGTATCTCGTGGTCGCGGTACTGGCACAGGACAACATACTAAACATGAGATATTCCAGGTAGCAGCCAGCCCACCACCAATAATGGGTGTAGTAATACCAATAATTTTTGCTTTTGCTGCATAAGGGGCAATCCATGGTATTAGCGCAAATCCGCCAGTAAAATAAAGTATGGTTGCTACAATAGCACCTATTGCAAGCCATTTAATAATACCCCAAAGATTCGGGTGCAATTTAATAAATCTTCTAATAGTAGCTATATAGCTAGTATCTTCATTTTCTCGTTTAATTTTTTTAAACTTAGCTCGAAGGGCTTGTCCTGATTCAGAAAACTTTAACGAGATATGAGAAACTGAGCTTAGCTGCGCAAGATCAAAGTGTGTTCTGACAGAACCTATCCCTGCTGATTTTACCCTGGCATAAGTCGCTTCTTTCCACGCTAAAGTTTGAACATAGTCTTCATAATGCACCAGGGGTTGTTTAGCACCTAAAATAAAATTGGATATTGTATTGGGCCGCTGAATAAGTTGTTGCTTTTCCAAAGCTGAAATAGCAATAGCCAACTGAGAGCCACATAACATTCCATTATTAAGACTACGGAAAAAGGGCACACCAAATGCGCTATCGCCCACTAGAAACCAGTTTTTGTCTAACCAATACCTTGTAAAGCGAATGCTAACATATGCATCTAAATCAAATACAGTTACCTTGTCGCTATTGGGTACAAATTTTTCTTCAGTAAATTCTTCACGAGCAGTTTTCCAAACTTTTAATGATACTTTTACCTGGTCATCAAAATGATCTTTTCTTGATAGCCTATAAGGGTTCTTAAAAGTAGCCCCTTGCATTTTTTCACGGGCCTCATCATCAATAAAAGCCCGTAGTGAAATGAGAGTCTCCTCTTTCTCATCCATTACACCAACAGATTCATCAATAAAGTGATGGCTGTAATTTTTAATTTTAAGTACTTCTGATACGCCACGTAGCTTACGTGTTTTACCTGTTACTTTATAAGTGAGCTGCGCAATATGCTGTAACTGCTTATCGATTTGATACTCTTGGAAAATATCTCTATGTACCACGCTGGCAGAACCATCGGAGCCAATGATGTATTTTGCACTTTTATAAGTGGTAGCAAGCTTCGTGCAGTCTTTTACTTCTTCATACTGTATTTGAATATTCTTACATTCTTTTACTTTTTCTAGTAGCTTATCTTCTAATTCTTGGATTTTGACTCTACGAGGTAATGCGTGTAAAAAAGCTTGAAAAGCTGTATTTGGATGAGACCCTTGAAATGAGCTGGCATCTAAAAAAAGAGTCTGAGTCCTTTGATATTTTGAATATTTTTCCAGCATTAATATAGTTAAATCAGGGCAATACAATGCTAATTGAATAGCAGTAAATAATCCAACTGGCCCAGCACCGACAAAGACGACATCTGGCTTGAAGTCTTTTACTTCTTGTATTTCATCCGATATTCTACCAGACATCTTGACTCCAATATGAAAATGACTCGTCTATAATGAAATGGCCAACAATTATACATAATTTATAGGGTTTGAGTAAAGCAGTATCAACATCGCATGGTAAACACCCTCAAATTGGCCTAAAGCAGTATTTTTCGATGCAAACGCGGCTTAGAATTTCCCTCTCCCGCCCCTGAATAATAATAAGAATACTGTTTTCTAGTGCGGGAGAGGGAAGTTCTAAGCGGTGTTTGCTTTGCGTGTTATTTTCTATAACGAACTTATCTTAGTAGAAAATTTCTTGGGTGATAAAATGCATTAAGAAACGCGCATACTTTTTACTGCCTGCTGAACTTGGTTTCTTATTTCACGTGGTTCTTTGGCTAACACTGCCTTATCGTCACCAGTAGAACTAAATAAACTACATGTCAGGCTAGCGACTCTCCCTGTGCCAGGAGGAGTGATATCGGCGTTTGGCACAGATGCTTTTAATAACGTTAACCGTTCTGTGGCAGACAGTAAAGCCAATTCTTTAAAGGAGTAATCGGTCCCATTTAATATTAATACTGGGTATAAATGCCCATGCTTTTTCTTGCGCCAGGCAAATAAGGATAGAGTAGGGTGTTTGGCTAGGATATCAAGTAATGTGTTACATAATACAATGTCTTTTAAGTTAAAATGACATAGTAATAATACCGCTGTTAAGGCTTTATTTTGTTTAGTGCTATTGGCGTATTGACGGACAATTTTTTCTACTTGAGAGTATTCTGAAGGAGAGACCGCTGGCAGCAATAATTTAATCATTGTGTTTTTCATTAATGAATAATAAGGCCAATCTGCTGACGACAAGATCATGTCAATTAAAACAGTTACCGAGCTTAGACTTAACTCAGCATTTTTTTGTTGAATTTCAAAAGAAAAAATATATCTTAATAACATAAGTAGTTTTTCTTTTTCACTGTAGGTAGGAATCACGTCTCGATCAACGCAGCGAACAGTCTCGGATGTGTGCTTGATTTCTTCGCCAGCAATGCGATGCAACACAGTTTTAGCACGCGTTATTTGTAAATAAACCAATAAGCTTAATTGAGCGTCCAGCGTATAATGATATTCATCATGTTCTATAATAAAAGCATGTTTTGACACTTGATTATGGACGATGTGGGGATTGGTTATCCCGGGTGCAATTAAATTTCCAGCACGTTCGTTCTGGTCGGAATGTGCTTCCATTATAGCTGGGCTAAGCAACCCGAGTCGACGAACGAATGTCAGGTTACGATGGGGATTAATAAA
>Ga0206921_10021_pt1 | contig 44912 bp, 38 predicted proteins | sample Alteio_BWOrgHeat_66_FD_152930 | JGI IMG/M metagenome (GOLD analysis project Ga0206921, IMG submission 152930) | Enriched cells from forest soil in Barre Woods Harvard Forest LTER site, Petersham, Massachusetts, United States -... | ecosystem: Environmental > Terrestrial > Soil > Temperate forest >...
CCGAAGCCGATCGTTAGGGACCCATTCTTCCAAAAGGGCATCCGCTTCACCGCGGGTAAGCAGACGGTCTTTATTGGCCGGATCGCCAACAAAGACCATTTATTGTCATATTTCTCGAGGTCGGATTTAATCAGCAGCACTTTCAGCTCATTGTCATCGAACCCGAAAATGACACAGTCTACGGAAATACCGATGATCCCATCGCTTTCTAATTGCTGCAGGATCGTCTTGATATTGATCTGGGCGGAAACGGGTTTGTCCGAAGCGGGTTCGTTATGGATGATTTCAGTAGTCATGCAAGTACTAAGTTAGGTAATTCGAATGCCTTTCACTTAACTTTATGCCATTAAAATTGAGCTATGTTTTCTGCCGAACAAACACAACAACTGCAGGTGCTGACCGCCTCCCTGCTTTCCATTGTGAAAGAGCACCAGCCTTCCGGGACGCAGCTGGAAGACCTGCGTGACGTTTTGCGATTCCATGAATACCGTTATGCCGTCCTCAACGACCCTTTGATCTCCGATTTCGAGTACGATACGTTATACAAGGTGCTGGAGAAGATGGAATCCGAACACCCGGAGCTGGTGACGCCCGACTCTCCAACCCAACGGGTAGCCAGCGGGCTGACGGATGAATTTCCCAAAGTCGGGCATCTTGTTCCGATGTTGTCGCTGGAGAATTCGTATAACGAGGACGACCTGGTGGATTGGGACAGGAAGGCCAGGGAACTTACGGGCCTTTCTGAGCTGGAATACTGTATCGAACCGAAGTTCGATGGGGCGAGCATCTCTCTCATCTATGAGAACGACCGGTTGCAGAGGGGCGTTACCCGGGGGGACGGGGTAACGGGCGATGAGATCACGACCAATATCCGGCAGATACGATCGGTGCCGTTGTCGGCGACATTTTCGCGGTATGGCATCCACATGATCGAGATCCGGGGGGAGATCCTTATGAACAAGAATAGTTTTAAGAAATACAATACTGGTCTGATGGAGCAGGGCCTTCCACCGCTGGCCAATCCCCGGAATGCCGCGGCGGGTTCATTGCGCATAAAGGATTCGAGGGAAGTGAGCCGGCGCAACCTTGAAGCCTTTCTGTATCATGTCAGCTATTTTACGCCGGCTACCGATGATCCCGCGCTGACCACGCACAGCGGAACACTAAAGATGCTATGGGATCTGGGGTTCCGCAGTCCGCAAAAAGAAAAGCGCATCGTCAGGGGGATCCGGGGGGTGATCGACTATTGCCGGGAATTCGAACTACAAAGGGACGAGCTGCCTTATGAGATTGACGGAATGGTCATCAAGGTCAATGAGATCGCTTTGCAGGACCAGATGGGGATGACCACCCACCATCCCCGCTGGGCCATCGCTTTCAAATTCGCGGCCCGCCAGGCAACCAGCATTCTGCGGAAAGTCGAATTCCAGGTGGGTCGCACGGGCAGTATAACGCCTGTGGCCAAGATCGACCCCGTTCCGCTGAGCGGTGTCACCATCGGATCCATCTCCCTTTTCAATGAAGACGTCGTCCGGGAAAAGGATCTTCGCATCGGGGATCAGGTCCTGGTGGAGCGATCGGGGGATGTTATCCCCTACATCGTCAAAGCGTTGACCGATGTCCGTACCGGTGATGAAACCCCCATTGTATTCCCGACCCACTGCCCGGTATGCGGTCACCGGCTCGAAAAGCCCGAAGGGGAAGCGGTATGGCGATGTGTCAATATCGACTGTCCGGCCCAGGTGGTCGAAAGGATCATCCATTTTTCCAGTAAAGATGCTATGGATATACGCAGTCTGGGGGATGCCAATATTCGAAAATTTTATGAGCTTGGCTTCCTGAAAAATATTCCGGGCATCTACCGGCTGCCTTATGACCAAATCAGGGCGTTGGAAGGTTTCGGGGAGAAAAGCGTAACCAATCTGCGGGCCGCGGTCGAAGCATCCAAGCAACAGCCCCTGCACCGCCTGATTTTCGGATTGGGTATCCGTTATGTTGGGGAAACGACGGCCAAGACCTTGGCGACATCCATCAACCATCTCTCCGAATTCTCCGGTTTCTCTCTCGAAGACCTTCAGAATCTGGAAGATGTGGGGCCCAAAGTGGCTTCCAGCGTGTATGCCTTTTTTCACGATAAGGGTAACCTGCACCTTCTGCGGGAACTCGAAGAACTGGGTCTCAACCTGAAAAGCCTGAAATCTGCAACGGAGCCGGGGGGCAACCTGAATGGGCAAACGTTCTTATTCACCGGCACCCTTAACCGGCTCAAACGATCGGAGGCCGAAGAAGCAGTCGAGGCGGACGGCGGAAAGATACTGAGCGGTGTCAGCAGCAAGCTGAACTATCTGGTAGTTGGGGAAGATGCAGGCAGCAAACTCGAAAAAGCCAAAAAGATACCTTCGATTAAGGTACTCACGGAGGACGAGTTCATCAAGCTTATCGCAAAGCCCTGAACGGCGCAGTTAACATATAAGAATATTTTCTTACGTCACTGGTAATTCGAAATTCTTTTTCGTAACTTTAAGGAAATTGACAGGCATGATCAAGAAACTCACCGGCGAAGTGTGGAAACCTTTGCAGTTTCCCGGCTGGAAACAACTCCGAAAAAAATACGCACTTTCTTCCCAGGGTCGCGTTGCCAGCTACTCGGAAGATGTCATTGCCGACGGCAAATTGCTGAACGGCAGTCTTACGACCGGTTATAAGACTTTGAATCTACACCGGCCCGGCAACAACGGTACTCTTTATATTCATCGGGAGATCGCCCGCCTGTTTCTTCCCAAAGGATCGCTCAAACACCGTTATGTGATCCATGTGAATCATAACAAGCTGGACAATGCCGCCAGAAATCTGAAATGGGCTACGCTGGAAGACATGATCGACCATCAGCAAAAGAGTCCCGCGAAGATCGCTTATAAAAAGGTTCAAGCCAATCGCACCGTCGGTCTCAAATTGACTGCATCGCAGGTGAAGACCATCAAAAAGACACTGTCGAGTAAGAACCGGCAGCTCACCATCAAAAAGCTGGCGGAAAAATACCATGTAAGCGAGATGACGATGTACCGGATCAAAAGCGGTGAAAACTGGGGCAGGATCAGATAGCCCATTTTGCGCCGATAGTCACCGACCATCAGACCGGATAAAGGAATCGAGAAACGAAATCTATGCCTCAAGCCTCCACGCTCAAATTCCTGAAAGACCTCAAGAAAAACAACAACAAGCCCTGGTTCGAAAAAAATAAAGCCGCATACCTGGATGCAAAAGAAGATGTCGAACATTTTGCAGGGAAAGTGATTGAAGGACTCGTCAGGATAGACCCCGAAATAGCAGCGCTTCAACCCAAAAACTGCACCTTCCGCATTTATCGCGATGTCCGTTTTTCCAAGGATAAGTCACCCTATAAAACGAACATGGGCGCCTACCTCAACAAGGGAGGCAAGAAGATGCCGACGGCCGGATATTATGTGCACTTCGAGCCGGACCGCTGTTTTGCCGCCGGCGGTTTATGGATGCCGATGGCTCCCGATCTGAATAAGGTCCGGCAAGAGATAGATTATGCTTTCCCCGAATGGCAGAAAATCCTTGGCAGCCGGGCTTTTAAAAAGAATTTCCCGGGAGGGATGTCGAGAGAGGACATCCTTTCGAGACCCCCCAAAGGATACACGGAAGATAACCCGGCGATCGAATACCTGAAACTCAAGAGCTTTATCGTCACCCGGAAATTCACGAACAAGGAAGTGCTTTCGGACGCCTTTCTCAAACAGCTGCTCAAGACCTTCGAGCCAATCAGGGATCTCGTTTATTTTCTCAACCGCGCCATTGAGTGAGGTGGAAGCGGATGAGGGCCATCGAGTGAGGTGGAATTGAGTGAGACATCAGGACAACAAGCCCTTCGCCGCCAGGTATTCCGCAATTTGCACGGCATTGGTCGCGGCGCCTTTGCGCAGGTTGTCGCTAACCACCCACATGTTCAGGGTCTTCTCCTGCGTTTCATCCCTTCTCAATCTTCCCACGAAGACTTCGTCCCTCTCGTGGGCATCTCTTGGCATCGGATATTGCTGCGTGGCGGGGTCGTCGACCAGGACGATGCCCGGCGCGTTCGCGAGCAACGACCTGACCTCTGCAAGATCGAATTCGTCACCGAATTCCACGTTGACCGATTCGCTGTGCCCGCCCATCACTGGGATGCGCACGGTAGTTGCCGTGACGCGGATGGAGTCGTCGCGCATGATCTTTTTGGTCTCGTTGACCAGCTTCATTTCTTCTTTCGTATAGCCATTGTCCAGAAAAACGTCGATCTGCGGGATCGCATTCATATCGATGGGATACTTGTAGGCCATTTCACCGCTGACGCCTATTCTCTCGTTGTTAAGCTGGGCTACCGCCTTTACCCCCGTGCCGGTGACACTCTGGTACGTGGAGACCACGATCCGCCTTACCTGGTATTTCTTATGCAATGGATTCAAAGCCACTACCATCTGGATGGTGGAGCAATTGGGATTGGCGATGATCTTATCGGCCGCCGTGAGCACATCGGCATTCAATTCCGGAACGACGAGCTTCTTGGTAGGATCCATACGCCAGGCAGAAGAATTGTCGATGACCGTGATACCGGCCGCCGCAAATTTCGGCGCCCATTCGAGCGAGGTGCTGCCGCCGGCAGAAAATAGCGCCAGTGCCGGTTTTGCTGCAATTGCATCGTTGGCGCTGACCACGGCATATTTCTTTCCCTTGAACTCGACCTGTTTGCCGACCGACTTTTCGGATGCGACCGGGATAAGTTCAGTAACCGGGAAATTCCTTTCAGCCAGAACCTGTAACATTTTGGTGCCGACCAATCCGGTGGCGCCGACGACTGCAACTTTCATTTTGTTTGTTTATGCATTAAAAAAAAGAGCCTTCCCTTTGCGGGAAGGCTCGTGATATTTTGACATACAAAAAGATCAGACCCTGTCCCGCTGTGGGAGTCCCTTCTTGATCTGCTTTGTATGTGTCATCTTTTGCATTGCGGGCGTAAAAATAGTCAGGAAAGCGAGTCCATCCAAATTTTTTTACCATATCGTGATCCTGGTGCTGTCCGGCCGATACATTTTTTGTCCCGGCTGCACATTGAACGCCCGATAAAAGGGCTGGAAATTCATGAGTGGGCCGTTAACGCGCCATATCTCGGGAGAATGTTCGTTGATATTGACAAGGGTCCGCACGAGCTGGTCTTTCATCCTGATCCGCCAGATGCGTGCAAGCGACAGGAAGAAGCGCTGATCAGGCGTGAACCCGTCAATTTTGGTAGAATCACTGCCTTCCGGCGTCAGTTTGAAAGCATCATAGGCCACGGCGACGCCGCCGATATCGGCGATGTTCTCCCCATTGGTGAGCGCCCCGTTGACATGCAGCGAATCCAGGACCGTGAAGCTGTTGTACAAGGCGATCACGGCCTTGGTCTTGGCGGCGAACCGGACGCTGTCTTCCTTCCGCCACCAGTTCTTCAGGTTGCCCTCTTTGTCGTACTGCGCCCCCTGGTCATCGAATCCATGTGTCATCTCATGCCCTATGACAGCTCCGATCCCGCCGTAATTGACCGCATCGTCCGCGGCCGGATCGAAGAATGGGACTTGAAGAATGCCTGCAGGGAATACGATCTCGTTGAATGAGGCATTGTAATAGGCATTGATGGTCGGAGGTGTAGCGGTCCATTCCGTACGGTCCACGGGTTTGCCCAATTTCGACAGCTGATAGTTGTATTCGTTGACGTCCGCCGACACCCGGTTTGCGAAATAGTCGTTGCGATCGATCGTTACCTTGCTATAGTCCCTCCATTTGTCCGGGTAGCCGATCTTTTTGATAAAGGCGAACAATTTGTCTTTCGCTGTCGTCTTCGTGCTGTCGCTCATCCAGTCCAATTTATCTATGCGCGCTGCAAATGACTTCTGCAGGTTGTTCACCAGTTCAAGCATCCTTTGTTTGGCTTCCGGGGGGAAGTATTCCTTTACATAGATCTGGCCCAGCGCTTCACCCAGGGTGACGTCGACGACCTGCGCCATCCTTTCTGCCCTTGGTTTCAGCTGTTGCTGACCGGTGATCGCCCTGGCATATTGGAATTGCGCATCCACAAAATCGCTGCTGAGCCTGTTCGCATATTGAAGCAAAACATGCGCCCGCAGGTAATCTTTCCAGACATCCAACGGCACGGTCTTCAGCAGCTGATCTATTTTCGAATAAAAGGCAGGCTGCTGGATATTCACAGAATCAACATGAATACCCATTGTCTCCAATGTCTTTTTCCAGCCAAAGGCGGGCATCGACTTGTCCAGAGCAGCCAGGGGCATCTTGTGGTAATTGGATTGCGGATCGCGCAGCTCGACATTGGTTTTGTGGCTTGCCGCCATTTGTTTTTCGAGGTTGTATTCCTTTTCTGCCTTTTGAACGGCGTTTGCGGAATCATCGCCCGTCAGGATGAAAAGCCTCGTCACCAGGCTTTGATAGGCTTTTATTACTTTCAACGTAGGGGAGTCCGTTTTGAAATAATAATCCCGATCGGGCAAACCCAGGCCTCCCTGTGAGAATGCGACGATATTCATCTGGCTGTTCTTGTCGTCGGGTCCTATCGACAGCACGAACAGAAGGTTGCCGTTCTTTCGTTGATCATCGGCCACTAATTCCATGATACCATGTGGGTCGCGGATGGAGTCTATCCGGCGGAGCAGCGGTTGAATGGGCCCTACGCCTTTTTTATCTATGGCAGCCGTATCCATGCCCGATGCGTACATATCGCCGACCTTTTGTTCGACACTGCCCGGCGCATTATTGCTTTTTGAAACACTGTCCAGGATAGCCCTCAGCCGGGAATTGGTGGTCTTGATCAGGTCGAAAAAGGAGCCTGCGCCGACCTCCGTGGCCTCGATCTTTACCGTATCGAACCATTTGTGGTTCGCATAGCTGAAAAAATCGTCCCCTGGTGCAATGGAAGCGTCAAGTTGGGCCGTATCTACGAAATGATATGCCGGTATACCGGCATCGCCGGCCGGGTGACAGGAGAATAGCGATGCGGTCAGGCCCGCCATGGCCAGGGCCGCCAGCGCGTAAGAAGATCTCATCATGTTTAGGTTTGGTGGATGCTAAATATAAAAAAAACTCCCCATACGGAGAGTCTTGCTTTATTTTCTGTGATGGACGGTAGGGGTCAGACCAACTCGATGTCAAAATTGACCAGGTCGACGAATTGCCGGATGCGATTGTCGATGTCGGTACGCGTGATCTCCTTTAGCCGGGTGGGACCGAACTTTTCGACGCAGAACGAGGCCATGGCCGATCCGACTATAATGGCCGTTTTCATATTTTCAAAAGAAATGTCCTTGGAGTGAGCCAGGTGGCCGATAAAACCGCCCGCAAACGTGTCCCCGGCGCCGGTAGGATCGAAGACCTCCTCCAGGGGAAGCGCGGGTGCGACAAAGACCTTGTCTTCGTTGAAGAGCAGGGCGCCGTGCTCACCTTTCTTGATGATCAGGAATTTCGGTCCCATTTTCATGATCGCGCGGGCGGCCTTGACGAGCGAATATTCTCCGCTGAGCTGGCGCGCTTCGCTGTCATTGACCATGAGCACGTCGACCATGGTCAACAGCTGCCGCAGGTCGTCCAGGGCATTGTCCATCCAGAAGTTCATCGTATCCATGGCGATGAGGCGAGGCCGCTGTTTCATCTGCTGTACGACGCTGATCTGGAGGCTGGGGTTGACATTGCCCAGCATCAGGAACTCGCTGCCCTGGTAGCTGTCGGGGATCACCGGGTTGAAATCAAGCAGTACATTGAGATCGGTGACAAGAGTATCCCGGGTATTCATGTCCATATGGTACCGGCCGCTCCAGAAGAAGGACTTTTTGTCCTTAACCACCTCCACACCTTCGAGGTTGACCCCGCGTTTTTCCAGCTGTTCCATCTCTTCTTTGGCAAAATCATAGCCTACGATGGACACCTGGTTGATGGGTCTGATAAAATTACTGGCGGCATAAGCTACATAGGTAGCCGCCCCGCCAACGATCCAATCCGTCTTTCCGAAGGGCGTCTCGATGGCGTCGTAGGCCATCGATCCCACTACAATTAATGACATGCGGTATTTTTTGGGGTGCAACCTACGCAATTCCGGCAACTATATACATCAAACAGCCTAAAAAGGCCGTTAAAAAGAAGAAATAAACCCCATTTATCTGTTTACCTTTAAGACGCACTTAAAACGAAGTTATGGGAGATTTATTCGATGGTCCGCATATCGTACTCATCGCATTTGTGCTGCTTCTTTTGTTTGCAACGTGGGATAGAAGATCACGTGAATGAAGATCGCAAAACGACTTCGACGACCAAGCAAGCAACCTGTCAAACGGGATTTTCCCAAGATGTATATAGCTGCCGCAATTCCCAGCTAACACTCGTTAGTCATTATTTATTATATTTGTGCGCCGGGGGCAACATCAACTATGGCTAAGATCCAAAGCAAACGGAACAGCACCAAAAAAGAGGTGATCATTGAAAAGGCTTCCAAGCTTTTCAGGGAGAAGGGGTTTGGCGCTGCCTCCATGCGCGATCTGGCGGAGCATGTGGGGGTTGAGGCGGCCAGCCTGTACAACCATATCCAGTCGAAATCGGAGATCCTGCAGACGATCTGTTTCAGGGTGGCCAATGCCTTTATCTCCAATCTGGAGCAGGTGGAGGTCAGCCAGCAGCCGACGCTGAAAAAAATGGAATCGATCATCAAGCTGCATATCCGGATGATGCTGGAACAATATGAGCATGTCTATATCGCCGACCATGAATGGCGTCACCTGCCGGAGCCCTATCTCTCCAATTTCCTGAACCAGCGGCGCAGCTACCGCAAACGCTTGGGTGATATCATCGAAGACGGCATCGCGAGGGGGGAAATGAAGGCGATAGACCCCTATACCGCTGTCCTGGTGATCCTCTCGGCCATCAGCGGCATCGACTCCTGGCAGCGATCGCGCAAAAGCACCACTGCGGAGGCGCTGGAGGCGAATATGATAAGATACCTGATCGAGGGCTTAAAAAAATGAGGATTACCGTGGCCACCCATTTCCAACGACTAAAAATAGAAGATGTCCGCCGCGAGACCGCCGATTGCGTATCGATCGCTTTCCAAATCCCGGCCGGGCTGAAGGACGCGTTCCGGTATCACCAGGGGCAAAACATCACTGTCCGAACTTATATCGGGGACCAGGAAGTGCGGCGATCCTATTCCATTTGCAGCAGTCCGCTGGACGATGAACTGCGCATTGCCGTGAAGAAAGTAGCCGGAGGCCAATTTTCGACCTATGCCAACGAACAGCTGCAGCCCGGGCAGGAACTGGAAGTGTTGCCGCCCACCGGGAAATTCTATACCGAGCTTCGCCCGGACAACCGTAAGCGCTATCTCGCATTTGCCGCCGGCAGCGGCATCACGCCCGTCCTGTCGCTCATCAAGACGACCCTGGCGATGGAGCCCGGCAGCCAATTCACCCTCGTCTATGGCAACCGCCACCGCCCCTCGATCATTTTCAGAGACCAGCTGGAAGACCTGAAAAACCGCTATATGGACCGGCTCTCGCTGCACCATATCCTGAGCCGGGAAGAGACCGATATCCCGCTCTACCAGGGCCGCATCGACGCCCTGAAATGCGAAGAACTGTGTTCGCGCGTGATCGATCTGTCAACCACCGACGAGATCTATCTCTGCGGACCGGAAACCATGATCTTTTCGATCAGGGAGTGGCTCGGGCAGCAGGGGATTGAAAACAAGAAGATCCATTTCGAACTGTTTCATCCGCTGGATGCCGGCAGGGCAGCGACCGCCTTATCGGACCGGCCGGCACGGGCAAAGGAAGCCGGCGCGGAAGGCGCCGATAGGATCAGCCAGGTAACGGTGAAGCTGGATGGTATCAATCATGTCTTTACCCTTCCATTCGACGGCGCCTCCGTCCTCGACGCAGCCCTTTATGAAGGCGTCGATCTGCCTTTTGCCTGTAAGGGGGGAGTGTGTTGCACCTGCCGGGCGCGGCTGACCGAGGGGCAGGTCGAGATGGACCTGAACTATGCGCTCGAAGCCGACGAACTGTCCGCCGGTTTTATCCTTACCTGCCAATCCCATCCCCGATCGCCGAAGATCGTCGTCGATTTCGATTCAAAATGAGGGCGGAACTGCCCGTGTACTAACACTTGTTAGCCCCGGAAAAAGAAGTATATTTGTGGGTAAATAAACGCCGTATGACGTCCGCTGCAGCCGAAAGAAATTTCCAGGACAAAGTCGATCAGGATATCCGGATCGAGCCGAAGGATTGGATGCCCGAGGCTTACCGGAAGACCCTGGTCCGGCAGATGTCGCAGCATGCACACAGCGAGATCGTCGGCATGCTGCCGGAAGCCAACTGGATCACCAGGGCGCCCAGCTTGCGGAGAAAGGCTACGCTGATCGCCAAGGTGCAGGACGAGGCGGGGCATGGTCTTTACCTCTATGCTGCAGCCGAGACCCTGGGAACCAGCCGCGACGAGATGATCGATCAATTGCACAGCGGCAAAGCGAAATATTCCTCGATCTTCAATTATCCCACGCTGACATGGGCCGATATGGGCGCCATCGGCTGGCTGGTGGACGGCGCAGCCATCATGAACCAGGTGCCTTTGTGCAGGGCATCCTATGGGCCATATGCCAGGGCGATGGTCCGTATCTGCAAGGAAGAGAGCTTTCATCAGCGGCAGGGATTCGAGATCCTGTTGGTGCTGAGCCGCGGCAGCGCGGGACAGCGGCGGATGTGCCAGGATGCCATCGATCGCTGGTGGTGGCCTTCGGTAATGATGTTCGGCCCGAATGACGATGCATCGCCGAATACGGCACAGAGCATGCAATGGAAGATCAAACGTTTCACAAACGATGAATTGCGGCAACGATTCATCGATATCTGCGCCGAACAAATCAAATTGCTGGGGATGACCCTGCCGGATGACCGGCTTGTCTGGAATGAAGAGCGGGGGCATTATGATTTCGGACCCATCGATTGGGAAGAATTCCGAAATGTCCTGAATGGCCATGGCCCGTGCAATAAAGAAAGGATAGAGGCGAGGGTGCAGGCGCACGTGGAAGGGGCCTGGGTGAGGGAGGCTGCATTGGCGCATGCCCGCAAAAATTCTGTACTTAAAACGGAGGAGGCCGCATGATGGAAAAAGATGCATGGCCGTTGTGGGAGATCTTCATCCGCAGCAAACAGGGCCTCGATCACAAGCATGTCGGCAGTCTCCATGCGGCGGATGCCGCCATGGCCATCGAAAACGCCAGGGATGCCTATACCCGACGGATGGAAGGGGTCAGCATCTGGGTGGTGGAAAGCAAATATGTCCACGCATCGAATCCCGATGATTCCGGCTCCTTTTATGATCCCGCCAATGACAAGATCTATCGCCATCCGACCTTTTACGATCTTCCGGATGAATTAAAGCATATGTAAGATGCCCGTTCCTGTCAACATTGAATATATTTTGCACCTGGCGGACAACGCGCTTGTCCTCGGTCATCGCAATAGCGAGTGGACCGGCCACGGCCCCATCCTGGAACAGGACATCGCCCTGTCGAATATTGCGCTGGACCTTATCGGGCAGGCCAGGAATTTATACCAGCATGCGGCGGCATTAATGAACGCTGGGGAAGTAATGACTGAAAGGAGAGCCGATGGAGCCAGGACGGAAGTGACCGAGGATTACCTGGCTTATTTACGCGACGGCTGGGATTTCAGGAATTGTCTGCTCGTCGAACTACCGAATGGCGACTGGGGGATGACCGTATTGAGACAATTCTTTTTCAGCACCTACCAGTATTTTCTTTATAGAGAACTTCGTCATAGCCAGGACAGCGAATTGGCCGCCATCGCAGAGAAATCGCTCAAAGAGGTGACCTATCACCTTCGGTGGAGCGGCGAATGGGTGATCCGCCTGGGAGACGGAACCGATGAAAGCCATTCCCGGATGGAGAAGGCCCTGGGCCAGCTGTGGAAGTATACGGGCGAGCTGTTCGAGCCTTCCGGGTATGAGCAGGGGTTGGCAGCGGAAGGCATAGCGGTCGACCTCCATAAGATCCGTCCGTTGTGGGACCAGCGGGTGGAAGAAGTGTTGAAGCAGGCGCAGCTGACGCCCGGGAGCAACGAGTGGATGCAGACGGGGGGCAAGCACGGAAAGCATACGGAACACCTGGGTTATCTGCTGGCTGAAATGCAGTTCCTGCAAAGGGCCTATCCCGGCTGCGAATGGTAAGATCATGGACGAAGCGGACAAGATATGGTCGATATTGGAGTCGGTGGAAGACCCGGAGGTCCCGGTGTTATCGGTGATCGACCTGGGCATTATCCGGGATGTAAGGTTCGAGGGTGGGCGGCCGGTGATCACTCTAACGCCTACCTATAGTGGCTGTCCTGCGATGGACATGATCCGGATCAGGATCAGGATGACGATGAACCTGCACGGCTACACGGATGTACAGATCAAAACGGTGCTTTCCCCTGCATGGACTACGGACTGGATGAGCGAAAAGGGGAAGGAAAAGCTAAAGGCGTTTGGGATAGCCCCTCCCCTGCCGCTGCAGACCGTTTGTCATCCCGGAATGTTCCACCGGGATGAAGCGATACCCTGCCCCCGATGCAATTCCTATCATACCTCGAGGATCAGTGAGTTCGGCAGCACGGCGTGCAAGGCGCTCTATCGTTGCGAGGATTGCGGGGAGCCATTCGATTATTTCAAATGTCACTGAATATGTCTTCCATAACTTTCGAGATCAACAGGCATATCGCCTTTATCACCCTGAACAGACCCGAAAAACTTAACAGCTTTACCCGGGAAATGGCTTTAAATTTACAGAACAGGCTGGATGAATGCGCCAGTCTGCATGAGGTGAGGGCCGTTTGCCTGACAGGCGCGGGAAGGGCTTTTTCCGCGGGGCAGGACCTTGCGGAAGTCGTGGACCCCGAAGGATCGGGCATGGAAAAGATACTGGCGGATCAATACAATCCCATTGTGACCCGTATCCGAAATTTGCCGAAACCTGTGATGGCGGCGGTAGCCGGTGTAGCTGCGGGAGCGGGGGCCAATATCGCCCTTTGCTGCGATATCGTGGTGGCGGCGCGATCTGCTTCGTTCATCCAGGCCTTTTCGAAGATAGGGTTGATCCCCGATAGCGGCGGCACCTGGTTCCTGCCGCGTCTGATAGGCTGGCAGAAGGCATCGGGTATCGCCATGCTGGGGGATAGGGTAAGTGCAACGGATGCCGACAAAATGGGCATGATCTACAAGGTATATGAGGACGAGGAATTCCCGGGTGCCTGGAGGGCCCTAGCGGCCGTACTATCGGAGATGCCTACGCGCGCGCTGGCTTATACGAAACATGCGCTCAATTATTCTGCCTCGAACACGTTGGAAGCGCAGCTATTGCTCGAGGACGAGTTGCAGCAGAAGGCTGCGCAGACCCGCGACTATGAGGAAGGGGTTAGGGCATTCCTGGATAAAAGGGCTCCTTTGTTCAGGGGGGAATGAGGCGTGGAGGGAGCCAATGCAGGGGATGGGGGGATGATGGGTGGAAGTGAGGAGATGGTGCGTGGAAGCCAGGGAATGAGTCCCTCAAAAAAAGGCTCAGTAAACTATGTTATACGAATTCAACGGATACCGGCCGGTGGTCGATCCTTTTTCTTTTGTGCACCCGCAGGCGGCCGTCACCGGCAATGTCATCATCGGTAAGGATGTTTATGTAGGTCCCGGAGCCGCGATCCGCGGCGACTGGGGGCTGATCATCATCGAAGACGGCTGTAACGTGCAGGAGAATTGCACGATCCATTTATTCCCGGGTGCAACCGTTCGGCTAAGGGCGGGAGCTCATATGGGTCATGGGTCTATCGTACATGGGGCCGACATCGGCGTGAATTGCCTGATCGGCATGAACAGCGTGATCATGGACAATGTGGTCATCGGCGAGAACTCTATTGTCGGAGCGCTGAGCCTTGTAAAGGAGGGCGCCGTCATTCCCGCACGCAGCGTCGTGGTAGGCAATCCTGCAAAGGTCATAAGGGAGGTAAGCGACGAAATGCTGCGTTGGAAAACCGAGGGGACTGTCATCTACCAGGCATTACCGCGCGAGATGCGCGAGAATTGGAAGGCTTGTGAGGCGTTGTTGCCGGAAGAAGGAGGGGGTCGGACGCCAGGGGCGAGTGAAGCGGAGCCTTCGGATAAATTGGAAAGGCCCAGGGAGTACGGTTACCGCCCGTGGAAGGAAACACAGGACAAAGTCGAAGAGCAGGCCCGGAAATATAAGTTTTCCGGGCGAATGTTTACAATCGAAGATTATCTTCAAATGGAAGAATTCTCCAACGTCAGGCATGAATATTATAAAGGAGAGATCTTCGCTATGTCCGGCGCCAGGGCCGATCACAACATTATCTCTGGAAATTTGTTGTTCCATTTGAGATCCAAAATTCGTGACAGGTCCTGCGAAGTATTCAATGCGGACCAACGAATATACATAGAAGCCAATGGGCTCTTCACCTATCCGGACCTATCCGTCGTTTGCAAAGAGCCGATGTTCTATAGGGACGACGATCTGAACCTGACCAACCCATCGGTCATTATCGAAGTTCTCTCTCTATCCACGAAAGGATATGATCGGGGACAAAAATTCACGTTGTATCAAGACCTGCCGAGTCTACAGGAATATATACTAGTCGACTCCACGTCCATTTCAGTCGAACATTTGAGAAAAGAGTCAGGAGGCAGCTGGAGAGGGTTTCTGCTGAACGAGCAAAACAATGTGCTGGAAATAGCCACGGCCGGCGTGTCGGTCTCGCTTGCCGATATCTACGAAAAGACACGATTCCTCCAAAAGGCAAAGTAAGCCGTATCTTTGCCACCCGAAGCGGACCTTAAGGCGGCGGCATACACGATGGAGAAATCAAATTTTGTCGATCAGATCAGGATCTTTTGCAGAAGCGGGCACGGCGGAGCCGGCATCAAGCATTTCATGCGCACCAAATTCAATGCGATGGCTGGACCGGATGGCGGTGACGGGGGACGGGGCGGACATATCATCCTCCGGGGAAGCAAGGACTTATGGACTTTGCTGCACCTTCGTTATTATAAAAATGTGCTCGCGGAAAATGGCGAAGCGGGCAGCGGCAATAATTGTACCGGGCGTTTCGGCAAGGATATCGTCATAGAGGTTCCTTTGGGCACGATAGCACGCGATGAGGAGACCGGCAAGGTAGAGGCGGAGATCCTCGAAGACGGACAGGAGATCATCTGGCTGAAAGGAGGCAAGGGAGGTCTCGGCAATGCGAATTTCGCGACGCCGACCAACCAGGCGCCGGAACATGCGCAGCCGGGTCTTCCGGGAGTCGAGGGGTGGAAGGTCCTGGAGTTGAAGGTATTGGCAGATGTGGGTCTGGTAGGCTTTCCGAATGCCGGCAAGTCCACGCTGTTGTCTGTGATCACGGCTGCGAAACCCAAGATCGCCGATTATGCATTCACCACGCTGACGCCCCAACTGGGGATGGTAGAGTACCGGAACGGGCGGTCATTCTGCGTGGCCGATCTGCCGGGTATCATCGAAGGGGCGGCAGAGGGTAAGGGGCTGGGGCACCGATTTCTACGGCATATCGAAAGAAATCCCGTGCTGCTGTTCCTGATCCCGGCGGACAGTCCCAATCATGCCGAAGAGTTCCGCATCCTGGCGAGCGAACTCGAGAAATACAATCCCGAACTGCTGCACAAACGATTCATCATCGCGATCAGCAAAAGCGATATGCTCGACGATGAGCTCAAGGAAGCCATCGCCCGCGAACTTCCGCCTTCGATACCCCATCTGTTCATCTCTTCCCTGACTCAGCAGGGCATCATCGAATTGAAGGACCTGTTATGGAATATCCTGAATGAGGAGAGCAGGAATTGATCGAAGAACACATTCCGGTTAACGTTAAGATCATATAGAAATATTGCAATTATTCGATTTTGGACCTATATTTGCTGTAACATAAGAAAGAAGCAGGTCCGTCCGGGCCGTCTTTCTTCTACTTCTGCCTGCCGCTGCGATCCTTGCCGGCGATTGTTTCCAAAAAAATTTATTTTCTCCTTGCTTGTCTCTCTGACATGAGCCATCGGGTTTTTTCTGATGGAGAACGGGTGCTGCCATCGGTTCCTTGCCGATAGAACGGGTTGCCATATCCTAACAGTAACTAAAACCCATTTATATGAAGTCACTCATTCATGCTGTCTTCGGCAGGCTGATCACCGGAATCTTTTTTACGCTGACCTTCGTTACGGCGCATGCCCAAACGGCTGTCTCCGGCGACGGTCAACACGAATCCGCCGCTACGGTCAAATACCTGGGCACGGAAGAGGATATGATCGTATTCAATGTTTCCTATCCGAATTCCGAAGGAAATAAATTCCAGGTCACCATCAAGGATCAGGATGGCTCAATCATCTACCGGAATTACTTTAGCGAGCGATCCTTTTACAGACAGTTCAGGCTTCCCAAAGCCGACAAGGACAGGATCGTCTTCATCTTTCACCAGAATGAGGCCGCGGATGTGGTAAAGACATTCGAGGTCAATGTGAATAGCCGGTATGTCCGCGAAGTAGCGATCAGAAAACTCTAATAATCGACAAACACTAAAAAAATCATCGTTATGAAACACACAATCGACAACGTTCGCAAAGCGCTGCTGATGCTGGCAGGCATGTGCATTTGCCTGGTCAGCCTGGCGGGTGACCATCTACCCGGACGCGTTCCGGTAAAGCAAGGGGCCGAAGTCAGGTATATTGCCGGCACAGCAGGCGAGGTCCTTTTCAATGTGCGGTATAACAATGCCGCCGGCAGCAGGTTTAGCGTGATCATCCTGGACGAAAACGGAGGGCAGCTATACCAGGAGTTCTTTTTGGACAGGTATTTTGACAAGACCTTCAGATTGGCCGATCCGGAGATCACCAGCAGGCTGACGTTCGTCATCCGAAATTATGGCGACAACTCGGTACAACGGTTCGAGGTGAGTGCAGTCAACCACCTGGTAGAAGATATCGAAGTGAAAGAAGTGAGGTGAGAAAAAAAGAGGCCGTCTTTGGCGGCCTCTTTTCCTTCGTTTTATTTCAGCATCGAACCGTGAGCAGGGATATTCAGGGCCTTCGAAAGGGTGCCATAATCCATCTGCCGCAACTGGGACGGCGTATAGGTCTGCAAGTTCCCGGAAGCGTTGGTCGTAGAGATCCTACCGGGGATAATGACATACCGGACGCTATCGACGATCTGGTTGGAAGCAAGCACATACCCGGAATAACCATAGGCATCCAGGTAGATGGCCTGGGATCCGAACGTCGGATAGATGCCGAAATCGGAAGCATAGTTCACAAATTGTCCGCCTGAACCCGTCTCGTTGGCATAGACAATTACCAAGCCCTTGTTCAGTACGCTGGCTGTCAGCGCAGAAGCAGTGATCTTTTGTTCCCAGTTGGAATCGGAGGCTTGGCCTACAAGGACCATATTCAAGGGTATCCAATTGGAATACAGCACACTATCGGAAGAACTGGAGCCGGAGCCACCATTGTTATTGCTACTTTTCGAACAGCTAACCATTGCGCCGAAGACCATAGCCCCGGCAGCCAGGAGAACGAATGTCAATTTACTCACAATAGTACATTTAAAGGTTAAGAGATATTGTATTGTATATTATTATGGTATACGCAATTCACGATGAAATGGTCTATCGAAAATCGGCGAATTCTAATTTTTTACCGGCCAATTAAGCCCCTGCCTAAAGGTACTATTTTTTCTTTACCACTGTGACCGGACTCTTATCCTTCCAGCGCCACAAGTGCATGCAAGCATAAGTCCGATAGGGGCTCCATTTCTGCGAGATGCGAAGCAGATCGTCCCTAAAGGCCTTCTTATCCGACCGGTCCAATTTATAAAGCCTGATCATCGCATTCTGGATGCCCCAGTCGTCGATGGCGAATACGTCCTCCCTACCCAGACAGAACATCAGCAGCATCTCGGTCGTCCATCTGCCCACGCCCTTGATCTGGGTGAGATAGGCGATGATCCCCTCATTGTCCATTTTGGAAAGTTTCCGATGGTCCATGCCCTGTTAGAGGGCAAATCGGGCTACGTTATGGACATAGCCCGCCTTGGCATTGGAAAGCCCGATGGAACGAAGCGTTTCAAAAGGTGTGCCAAGGACGTCTTCGGGTTTCGGGACGCGGCCATCATACAAGGCCAGGAAACGATTGCGAATCGTCTGGGCCACTTTCGTGGAGAGCTGCTGGCTCATGATGGAGGCGATGAGATAGTAGGGGGCGTTCTTCCGCCTGGTTATGTTCAGGGGCTCCTGGCTTTCGATCAGTCGTTTCAGCCTCTTGTCTTTCGAAAGATGCAGCAGGTATTCCATTATGAAAAAGTATAACTCATCCCGCCATCCTTTTCGTCCTTGAGGACGATGCCGAGCTGCTGGAGCTGGTTGCGGATCTTGTCGCTGGTGGCATAGTCTTTTCTCGAGCGGGCGTCCTTGCGGATCTCGATCAACAGTTCCATGACGCCGCTAAGCTTGTGGTCATCGCCGAGTGATTCACCCCTGAGTCCCAGGATATTTTCGAGGTAGTCGGTAAAATAGCGCTTCATCATGCCGAGGGTGGATGGACTGATGGCGTCGCGCTGTATCTGACCTCCTTTCAGGGAGTTGATCACCGGCACGAGTTCGAAGATATTGGCGAGGACTTTAGCCGTATTGAAGTCGTCATTCATGAACTCGTCCAGGCCATGCAGCAATTTGCGCACCTGGTCATCAAGGGCGGGGTCGGCTGCGGTGGCAGGGCCGCCGTTGTCTTCTCCGGATGGGAATTTCTTCAAAAGATCGTAGGCCTCCCACAACCTTTTGAGCCCTTTCTCCGCGGCCTGCAGGGCTTCATTGCTGAAGTCAAGTGTACTGCGGTAGTGGGTCTGGAGGATAAAGAAGCGAATGGTCATGGGTGAATAGGCCTGTTGCAGCAAGGGGTGGGTTCCGCTAAACATCTCCGTTAGACGGATCTGGTTGTTGTAGCTTTTCCCCATTTTCTTGCCATTGAGCGTGATCATGTTGTTGTGAAGCCAATACCGCGCCGGCATATGTTCATTGGCGATGGTGCTTTGCGCGATCTCGCTCTCATGATGCGGGAATTGGAGGTCCATTCCGCCGCCATGGATATCGAACTGTTCTCCGAGGTATTTGGTGCTCATAGCCGAACATTCGATGTGCCAGCCCGGGAAGCCTTCTCCCCAGGGACTTTGCCAGCGCATGATGTGTTCGGGGGGCGCCGCCTTCCACAAGGCGAAATCCTGCCGGTTGTGTTTCTCTTCCTGGCCTTCGAGATCGCGTGTGGTCTCGAGGAGATCGTCCAATATCCGGCCGCTGAGTTTCCCATACGGGTACTTCAAGGCATATTTTTTGACATCGAAATAAACGGAACCGTTGGACTCATAGGCGTATCCTTCATGCATGATCTTTTCGATCATGCCGATCTGCTCCACGATGTGGCCGGTCGCGGTGGGTTCGATGCTGGGATCCAGGTTATTGAACTGGTGCATGGCCCAGTGGAAGAGATTGGTATATTTCTGCACCAATTCCATCGGCTCCAGCTTCTCGACAACCGCTTTTCTGGCGATCTTATCCTCGGCTTCCCGCCCTTCTTCTTCGAAATGTCCCGCATCGGTGATATTGCGTACATACCGGACCTTATACCCGAGGTGAAGCAGGAAGCGATAAATAAAATCGAAGGTGATGAACGGGCGGGCATGCCCCAGATGACTCTCGCCGCTGACCGTAGGGCCGCATACATACATTCCGACATGGCCCGGAGTGAGGGGTGTAAACACCTCTTTTTGCCGTGTATATGAATTATGGACTTTCAGTTCGTTCATAATGCCCGAAGATACGTTAGTTTCCCAATTTCACATCCGTCACCACCGGATTGTGGTCGGACATGTGCAGTGAAAAAAATGTCCGGCATTGCAGCACGTTGAAGACGGGGCTCGTCAGAATGTAATCGATCCGCAATGTTGGGGAAATATGAACATAGGTCCTGCCGATGCCGAACCCTTTTTTCAGGAAGGCATCCTGCCACTTGCCGCGGATTGTGGCATAGGTGAATGAATTGGGGACATCGTTAAAATCCCCGCAGATGATGCCGGGATGCGGGCTCTTATCCAGCTGAGCCCTGACCTGTTCGGCCTGGTCGGCGCGCCGACGGAAGGCATATCCCAGCTTTTTTGCGATGGACTTCGATGCTGTCAGGATGCTGTCGTCGACCTTGCGGATGATTTCGAGGTCGTGAAAGTCCTTGCTTTGGAAAAGGACGGATTGAAGGTGAGTGGCAAAGACCCTGATCGTATCCTTCCCTGCATGGATATCCGCAGCAATGAGGCTTTCGGTCGTGCGGTAACCGTCCGGCCGGGAAACGTGCACGAGCTGACTATCGACGATTGGATAGCGCGAGAAAATGATCACGCCAGCCCGATATTTCCCGCTGAAGTGTACATAATCCCGCGAAAAAACATAATAAGGGAAATGCAGGCGCTCTTGCATATAGGGGATGCTGCAGCTGTCCGACGGAATCCGGGATTCGAAGAATTCCTCGAGACAGAGCACGTCGGCGTGCTGGCTGTCGATGAAGTCCATCATTTGGCTGCGGTGTCCCGAGGCTCCCATTTTCCTGGTCGTGAATTCATCGAAGCTGCGCACGTTCCAGGTCATGATCCGCAGGGCGCCGGCAGGCTTCCGGGGATCGAAGCGGTGGCCGGGATGCAGGGCCAGGAAATTGTGGATATTGGGCCAGCCGATGACCAGCACCGCCAGCGACAAAAGGGACCAGCGCCGCCAGCCCGGAACGAATAGTCCTATGATAAAAAAGCAAACCAGCAGCAGTAGCAAGAGGGGGAAGATCAGACCCAGCAGGGCGATGATCCACCATCGGCCGGGATGCAGGAATGTATTGGCACAGGCCAGCAGAAAAAGGAAGGCCGAGATCAAGTTCAGGACTATGAACAACCGACGGGTGACATATCGCAGGATCGCCATGGCTGGCCTAAGTTACAAATCTTCTTCATCCGCGGCCCTTTTCAGGATCTCTTTTTCCTCGTCGGTGAGGAAGCGGTAGCCCTGCTGGTTGATTTTGTCGAGGATCTCGTCTATGCGCTGCTGTGTTACGTTGGGTATCTTCTTGTACGGCTGGGTGCCGGACACTTTGTAATAGAATTCATCCTTTGGAGAACGCCCCCGTTTCTGACGATCGGGGTTGAAAAGATCGTTAACCCAATCGAAGAACTGGTTCATCCAGATGCTGCCGTCGTGTCCCCTTCGCAGGCGAAAGATAAAAAAGAAACCTGCCGCCGCGCCGGCGAGATTGGCGATATAGATGCCTGTTTCGCCATGCGCCATGGTGGAGAAATCGATGAGCAGGTAGAGCACCGTCAATATCCACAACGGGATGCCGCCATTGATCATGGGAAAAATGCGATAGTCTGGCGCCACGGTGGTGACGGCTATCGCAACCGCAATGACCGATGCATTGGCGCCGGCCAGCTGGGCAAGAGGCGCCTGCACCTGCAGCCTTGGGAAAATGCCATAGCAAAGCAGGAAGAAGGCGGCCCCGGCCACTCCCCCGTAGAGATAGATCGGGATGAGTTTCCGGTTCCCGGTCAGATCCTGCAGGATATAGCCGAATCCCCAAAGCCAGAACATGTTCCCGATGAACCGGAAGACATGCTGATCGGAAAACATATAGGTGAGTACTGTCCAGGGGCGGGCGGACAATTTATCGAGTGTCGCCGGCAGTACCAACCAGGAAAGGACGTTATTCTGATAGGCGGCCGGGTTCAGGGAGTTCAGCACGTAGATAACGTAGATGAATTTGAGGATCACGAACAGCACGGCATTGATCACCACCAACTGGACCAACGCATTGCCATCCTGCCCCAGCGTCATCTTCTTGCGATAGCTATCTTCCATTACACGCATACGGTTATCGATGTTGTTACCAAACACGAGCTGTCTCTACCTTTAACATTTGGCAGTCCAAACAGTTCAATAAAAATTTCGCCGGTTGGTCCGGTTTTGGAATATGACGATGAGGATCCCTACCAATGCACCCCCGAGGTGAGCAAAATGCCCCACATTGTCTCCTGCCTGGCGGCTGAATCCCCCGAACAGGTCGAACAGGACATAAATGGGGATGATATATTTCGCCTTGACCGGAATGGGGATCAGCATCAGGTATAATTCGGTATTGGGAAAAAGATATGCAAATGCCGCCATGACGCCCATGATGGCACCCGAGGCGCCGATCATGGAGTATTCGTCCGTGAATTGGCGGACGGCGGCATCCACCATTTCCACCGGAACATCCGGATGCGAGCCGATGGCTTGCCGTGCCTCGAACGGGATCATCAGCATTTGCACCAGTGCGGCGCCGATGCCGCAGACCAGGTAGAAATTGATGAACCGTTTGGCCCCCCAGTAATTTTCAAGGATACTTCCGAACACCCAAAGGGCAAGCATATTGAAAAGGATATGCGTGAAATTCCCGTGCAGGAACATGTGGGTAATGATCTGGTGGGGTTTGAACAGCGGAGATTTCCAGTAATGGAGGGCGCCCCATTCCGTCAGGTTCGGGATCGCCTGTTGAGCAAAAAACATTATGGCGTTGACAATGAGTAGGGTCTTTATTACCGGCGGAAAAGATGGAGAGCCCGTTCTATAGCTTGGCATACTGGTCTTTTTCTTATGTCTGTTTAGCGCACAATTTACGATTAACCCCTCAATTTCAATTGTACGATATTTTCAATGTGATGGGTATGTGGGAACATGTCGACCGGCTGGACCCTCGTGACCTCATATCTTGCATCCATCAGGTGCAGGTCCCGGGCCTGGGTAGCCGGATTACAACTGACGTAGACCACGGTGGGCGCCGCCATGTCCAGGATCTTGTTCACGAGCCCCTGATGCATACCCGCCCTTGGCGGATCGGTGATAATGACGTCCGGCCGTCCTTCCCGTACGAAGAACTCATCGGTGCAGACATCCACCACATCGCCTTCAAAGAACCGGACGTGGCCGATGCCGTTGAGCGCGGCATTCTCGCGGGCGTCGCTGACGGCTGCCCCGATGACCTCTACCCCGACGATACGGGCTGCCTGCCGGCTGACGAAGATGCCGATGCTGCCGGTGCCGCAATACAGATCGTAGACTGTCTCTTTCCCTGTCAGTCCGGCATATTCCCGGGTAACCTGGTAGAGGCGCTCGCCCTGCCGGGTATTGGTCTGGAAAAAGGATTGGGGACCGATCTTGAACCGGAAATCCTCCAACTGTTCGATCACATATCCCTTGCCGTAGAGAACACGGGGTTCGAGTCCGGTGATGCTATCGTTCCATTTCGCGTTGATCGTCACCAAAAGAGTCGTCAATTCGGGAAATTGTTGCAGCAGCAATTCCGACAGCCGGTGGGTTTGCTCTTCATCGACATAGCCCACGACAAGATTGGCCATGATCTCACCGGTCGTACAGATGCGCAGCTGGAGATTACGGAGCCAGCCGTAATGCTCCCGGATATCATAGAAGGGCAGCTGCTGCCGCAGGCCGAAGTCCCTGACCACCTTACGGATCCGGTTGGTCGGCTCTTCCTGGAGATAACAGGTATCGATGTCCACTACTTTGTCGAAAAGGCCCCTGGCATGGAACCCTGCCACGTTTTGCGCGGGTGAGACCAAGGGATCGTTGAGCTCTGCCGGCAGCAGGAAGCGCCGGTTGGAAAAGGTATATTCGATCTTGTTCCTGTAGCCCGTGGTATTTGCGGCGCCCAATATGGGGCTGATCTCCGGCAACCCGATCTTGCCTATCCGTTGAAGGACGTCTTCGACCTGCTGCTGTTTGTACTGCAGCTGAAGCTGATAGGGCAGCATCTGCCACCGGCAGCCGCCGCAAATGCCGAAATGGGAGCAGAATGGCTCTACGCGGTTAGGCGAATAGCGCTGAAAGGCAGTAATATGGCCTTCGGCCCAGTCTTTTTTGTTTTTCGATAGCCGGATGTCCACGACATCCCCGGGGACGGCGTTCTCGATGAAGATCACCTTTCCGTTGGTCCGGGCGATGGATTTTCCTTCGGCTGCATAATCTTCGACGAGTATGTTGGTTAGCACCTGTTCCTTGTTCCTGTTTCTTTTTCTCACGGTGCAAAAATAGCATGAAAGGGCGATTATGTAGATTTATGGTTAATTTTACCCGCCTATGCGAAGAATCCTATCGTCCCTCCTCATAGTTTGCTGTCTTCTGAAAGCCTATCCCCAGGACGGCTATTCTATCCGTCTTCACCTGAAGCCTTATACCGGCGGCAAGGTCTATCTCGGTTATTATTACGGAAAGATCAAAGCGCTGGCAGACTCGGCGCTGCTGAATGGCAATGGCGACGGCCTCTTCAGCGGAAAAGAAAAACTGCCCGGGGGGGTATATTTTATCGTATCACCCAACAGGGCCATCCTTTTCGAGCTGTTGATGGACAGTACCCAGCATTTTTCGATAGATGCGGATAGCGCCTCTCTGCCGGCGAGCATCGTCTTCACCGGCAGCCCCGACAATACCATCTTCCAGGCCTACACCCGTTATACGGCCGCCAAGGGACAGGAGATCATGGCTACCCAGAAAGAGCTGGCGACGAAGCATTCAAAAGCGGACTCCGCGGCGGTGCGGGAGCGTCTGAAGAACCTCAATACCGAATTACAGCAATACCGGGAAAACCTATCGGTCAAATACCCGAGTTCGTTGCTGGCCAGTCTCTTCCGACTGCTGAAGGAACCCGAAGTCCCCCCGGCATCCCGGCAACCGGGAGGAAAGTATGACAGCGGCTTTGCCTACCGGTATTTCAAGCAACACTATTGGGACGGGGTCGATTTTACAGATGCGAGACTGACCCGAACGCCGGTTTTCGAGCCGAAACTGGATAAATATTTCAAAGACCTGGTGCCGCCCGAAGCGGATTCCATAGAACGCGAAGCGGATATGATGCTCCTGCAGGCCAGGGTCAGCAAACCGATGTTTCAATACCTGCTGGTCTATTTCGTTCAGAAATACGTCAACCCGGAATTTATGGGTCAGGATGCGGTGTTTGTACACCTGTTCGAAAAATATATCAATACCGGGGAGGCGGAATTCTTTACGGAGAAATACCGGAAGTTCCTCAACGATCGGGCTTATAGCCTGATGGCCAACCTGATAGGGCAACCGGCGCCGAACCTGGAGATGGTCGATACCACCGGGGCGCTGCGTCCATTGAATGGCGTCAGCGCTCCATTTGTAGTCATCTGCTTCTGGGATCCGACGTGCAGCCACTGCAAGGAAATCGTACCGAGGCTGGACTCGATGTACCAGGCCAAGTGGAAGGCGGAAGGCGTCAAAATATACGGGGTAATGGTGGATGGAGGCAGAGAGGCCTGGCTCCAATTCATCAAGGATCACAATTTAGCCGATTGGATCCACGTTTATGAGACGAAGGAGCATGCCGAAGCTACGGAGAAGGCGGGACTCGCCTCCTACCGGCAGTTGTACGACGTGTACCAGACCCCCATCCTCTATTTACTGGACAAAGACAAGCGGATCGTCGCCAAGAAACTTTCTTATCAGCAGCTGGACCAGGTGATCGACCTGAAGCTGCATCAAAAAAAATCCAATTGATATGAACCTGCGGGTCAAAGAGCTTTTTTTCTATTCTGTATTGTTTTTTCTGTCGGCGCCCGGCATTCGAGCTCAAAACCTGTTCACCATCGATAATATCCCTGTCACAAGGGATGAATTCCTGCGGGCCTATAATAAGAACAATACGGCTCAACGACCTTCGGACAAGGCATACCGGGAATATCTCGAGTTATATATCCGATATAAGTTAAAGGTCAGGGCCGCCTATGAGGCTAGGCTGGATACGCTGCCTGCCCAACGCAGCGAACTGCAAAATTTCCGGTCCCAGGTAGCTGAATCCTATCTGAAAGATGATACCAGTCTGGACCGCCTGGTCAGGGAATCCTTTGACCGCAGTCAGAAGGATATCCGGGTGTCCCATATCCTGATCCCCTTCCCGAAGAACCCCGTGCCGGCCGATACGCTCAGGGCCTATGAATCCGCGATGACGGCATATGAAGCATTGAAAAAAGGCAAGCGATTCGGCGATGTGGCTCAGCAGTATTCACAAGACCCATCGGTGAAGGTGAATGGCGGCGAGATCGGTTATATCACCGTCTTCACGCTCCCCTATGAATTGGAGACCCTGGCCTATTCGACGCCGCCCGGGCATTTTTCCAAACCTTTCCGCACCAAAGGGGGATACCACATCTTCCGAAATGAGGGGGAACGAAAGGCGCTGGGTCGGATCAGGGTAGCGCAGATATTACTTGCCTATCCGCCATCTTCGACAAAGAGTACACAGGAAGACATCAGGCGCCGGGCGGATAGCCTCTATTCGGCGCTGGCAGGCGGGGCCGATTTCGCGACCCTGGTCAGGACCTTCAGCAGCGACAACCTGTCCTATCAGTCCGGCGGGGAGCTGCCTGAATTCGGCATCGGCCGTTTTGATTCCGTCTTCGAGGCAACGGCTTTTGCCCTGGACCATGACGGAGCGATCAGCAGGCCATTGGAGACTGCGTATGGCTATCACATCCTCAAACGAATCGCCCTCAAACCTATTCCGCGCCAGATGGATTCGATGATCTATGTCCAGCTGAGGCAACAGGTGATGAACGACCCAAGGATCGAAGTGTCCCGGAAGGCCCTTTTGAACAGGATATTACGGCAAGTGAATTTCCAGAAGGCGGATTATGCCGATCTGGATCTTTGGGCTTTTACAGACAGCGCGATGCGCAATACCGGTCTTTCGTCTTTCCGCGGGTTGACCACTTCCACCGTTCTGCTTTCTTTCCCGCGTCAGTCCTATATCCTGAAGGAATGGTTGGACTATGTCCGGTCGGTGAGGGGTCAGCGGCCGGGTGGCATTCAGGCCGATAAAGAGCTGTTCGACCGCTGGGTCGAAAAGGTAGCGCAGGATTACTATCGCAATCACCTGGAAGAATACAACCCGGAATTCGCCTTTCAACTGGCGGAATTCAGGGAAGGCAATCTGCTCTTCGAGATCATGCAAAGGAAAATATGGGACAAAGCGTCTACCGACAGCGCGGGGTTGAAGAAATACTATGATGCCCACAAAGACAGTTATTGGTGGAATGCCAGTGCGGATGCGCTATTGTTCACCTGCAGGGATGTCTCGACCGCGGAAGCGCTTAAATCGAGATTACAGGGCCACCCCTTATCGGCCTGGCGGCAAATGACGGACAGCGCCGCAACGGCCATACAGGCGGATTCGGGACGGTACGAACTGACCCAGATACCCAACGCCGTCGGGGCCGGCCAGAATTCATCAACTTATACTGCCTTCTTTACCAATCCGGCGGACAATTCTGTAAGCTTCGCCTATATTCTGAATGTCTATCACGATCGGGCGCCCCGTAATTTCAGGGACGCACGGGGTTTCGTGATCAACGATTATCAGAACTGGATGGAAGATCAGTGGGTGGCCGAGCTGAAAAAGAAATATCCTGTAAAGATCGATGATAAAGTGTTGGCGGGACTTCCCAGGTAATCCGGCGGGAAGGTCAGAAGGTGGCCTTTACGACGGCTTCGATCACCTTTGGCTTACCGAGCGTGTAATAGTGCAGGACAGGCACGCCCGCCTTTTTGAGTTGCCGGCTTTGATGGATCAGCCATTCGGTGCCCACCAGTTCGACTTCTGCATCGGTCTTGCATTGTAATATCGCGTTGGACAGGTCGGTCGGAAGGTCTACATGAAACACTTTCGGGAGCATGCTGAGCTGTTTTTTGCTCGTGATCGGTTTCAGACCCGGGATAACGGGTACGTTTATTCCTTTTTCCCGACAATTTCTTACGAAATCAAAGTATTTTTCATTGTCGAAGAACATCTGGGTAGTGATGTACTCCGCCCCGGCGGCGACTTTCTGCTTGAGGTACATGAGGTCCGTCTCCAGATTGGGCGCTTCGAAATGTTTTTCGGGGTATCCTGCGACACCGATGCAGAAATTGGTCTTACCCCCGTTCTTAATATCTTCTTCGAGATAAACACCCGAGTTGAGACATACGACCTGTTTGAGGAGATCGAGCGCGAAGCGATGCCCATCGGGTTCGGGTTCGAACGAGCTTTCGTTCTTGGCGGAGTCACCGCGCAGGACGAGGACATTGTCGATGCCGAGGAAATGCAGGTCGATCAGCGCATCCTCGGTCTCGCGTTTGGCAAATCCACCGCAGATGAGATGCGGTACGGCATCCACCTTGTAATGGTTCATGATCGCGGCGCAGATGCCTACCGTACCCGGGCGTTTGCGGACCTCGACCTTTTCAAAAGTGCCGTCGGACTTTTTTTTGAACATCGTTTCGCTGCGATGGTAGGTGACGTTGATGAAAGCGGGGCCGAATTCCATCAGCGGATCGAGGTGTTCGTAGATAGAGCTGATGGTTTTGCCTTTGAGGGGAGGAAGTATCTCGAATGAAACCAGGGTATCTTTTGCGTTGGTAATGTGGTCTATAACCTTCATAGTATTGAAAAGGGGCGGGCCACCGGCCCGATTTAGTCCGCAAACTTACCTCATAACTCTTAAAACACCTATAATTTTAGCTCGGGAGCTTCGCCACGTCGCCGGGGGGGTGTATCTTGCGGGCAAACTAGGAAAAAATTGAGTCTGACCATTCATTCCCAAGACCTTGTAAAAACTTATTCCAACCGGACGGTAGTGAACCATGTCTCCGTGAAGCTGGAACAGGGGGAGATCGTGGGTTTGCTCGGTCCCAATGGCGCCGGAAAGACCACGACCTTCTATATGGTGGTCGGGTTGATCAAACCCGATTCGGGGGATGTTTTTCTCGATGAAGTAAATATCACGCGTCTGCCGATGTACAAACGGGCGCAGATGGGTATCGGCTATCTGCCGCAGGAGGCTTCCGTATTCCGGAAATTGAGCGTAGAGGATAATATCCGGGCGGTGCTGGAGATGACCGATCTGAACCGGAGCCAACAAAGAGAGAAGCTGGAGGCCTTGCTGGATGAGTTCCATTTGCATCATGTGCGCAAAAACAACGGAGACTCGCTTTCCGGCGGCGAGCGTCGTCGTACGGAGATAGCCCGGGCGCTGGCCGTCGACCCGAAATTCATCCTGCTCGACGAGCCCTTTGCGGGCGTCGATCCTATTGCAGTGGAAGATATCCAATCCGTCGTAGCCCGGCTTAAATTCCGGAATATCGGCATCCTCATCACCGATCACAACGTGAACGAGACCCTTTCGATCTGTGACCGCGCCTACCTGCTGATCGATGGAAAGATCTTCAAGCACGGGTCGGCGGAAGAGCTGGCGGAAGACGAACAGGTGCGCCGGTTGTATCTAGGACGTAATTTCGAGCTGAAGAGAAAGGATTACCTGCACGAAGAAGCGAGACAGCGGGAGGAGAAGAACAGTACCCTGGAATGATGCGCCCGGCCAGGAGTTTGCCATGTCCCGCCGATTAGTTATTTTGCCGGGTGATGGAGTGTAATGTATGAAGCTATTGAGCCCGGCCATATCGAGACTCGCCAGGTTGCGCCTTGGCCGCATCGAACATTGGATGCAACATCCTGTTGCCGTGCAACGCGAGGTATTACAGCATCTCGTCACTTCCGCCCAATACACCGAATTCGGCCGCAAATACAACTTTTCGAAGATCTTTTCGATCCGGGAATATAAGCAAGCCGTTCCTATCCATGAGTATGATGACCTAAAGCCGTACATCCAGCGGATCATGAACGGCGAGCAGAACATCCTCTGGAATACGCCCATCAATTGGTTTGCCAAGAGCAGCGGCACCACCAGCGACAGGAGCAAATTCATTCCGGTCAGCGAAGAAAGTCTGCAGGATTGCCATTATAAAGGCGCGAAGGATGTGGTGACGATGTATTATGATTTCAATCCCGAATCCGATTTATTGACTGGAAAGGGGCTGGTCATTGGCGGCAGCCATACGATCAGTCAAATGAACGAAGACGTTCATTATGGCGACCTCAGCGCCGTATTATTGCAGAATGCGCCGTTCTGGGGAAATTGGATCCGTACGCCTGAACTGAGCATCGCATTGCTGGATGAATGGGAAGACAAGATCGAACGCCTGGCCAGGAATACCATCCAGGAGAATGTCACATCGATCTCCGGAGTGCCAACCTGGACGATGGTGCTGATCAGGAGGATCCTCGAAATAACGGGAAAGAGAACGCTTGCGGAGGTCTGGCCTTCGCTGGAGTTGTATATCCATGGCGGGGTCGCCTTCACTCCCTATCAACAGCAGTTCAGGACCCTCATCGGGAAAGACATTCATTTTCTGGACATGTACAATGCCAGCGAAGGGTTTTTTGCCGCGCAGGGAAATCCTCATGACGACGGCATGGTCCTGTTCCTGGATCACGGCATATTCATGGAATTCATGCCAGTGGAGGAATACGGGAAGGCCCATCCGGAGACGATCGGACTGGATGCAGTGGAGATCGGACACCACTACGCGCTGGTGATCAACACCAACGGCGGACTGTGGCGGTATTTGCTGGGAGACACCATTCAGTTCACATCCCGCGCCCCCTTCCGTATCCGCGTGAGCGGGCGTCTGAAACATTTCATCAACGCCTTTGGAGAAGAGGTCATTGTCGACAACTCCGATAAGGCCATTGCCATTGCATGCGAGAAGACAGGGGCCATCGTCAATGATTATACCGCTGCGCCGGTATATTTCAGCGAAGGCCGCAATGGAGCGCATGAGTGGCTGGTGGAATTCGAGAAGAAACCCGCAGATCTGAAGGACTTTGTCATACAACTGGATAAGGCGTTGCAGAACATCAACAGCGATTATGAAGCCAAGCGGCATAAGGATATCGCATTGGGATTGCCGGTCCTGCACGTGCTCGAAAAAGGCGTTTTTTCGTCCTGGCTGAAACGCAAGGGCAAATTAGGCGGACAGCATAAAGTGCCCCGGCTCTCCAACGACCGGAAATACATCGACGAGATACATGCTATGCTTGGTGATGGCCCGGAAGGCAAGGAGACGGCGAGTCACGCAAAGCCAGCGTCACCGAAATCAGACTGACGAAAGAGGAGGTATAGAACAGGTAGAGATAGGGGACGTCGATGAAACAATAAAAAATCACCAGACTTATTTTCAGTGCTGCAAGCGGGAGGTTAGCTGCGCGTCCGCGACGTCCGAATAGCACGAACAGGAGCGGCACCGTAAAGCTGAGCGTCAGCAAAAGGCCATGCAAACGGGCGATATGCCGGGGCCCGAAAAACCATGCAAGACCCGGCGCCGTGGAGAATACATCGGGGCTATCTTTCCAGACCCTTGCGGCAAAGGCAACATAGTCGCCGGGGAGGCTTGCCAGCCGCAAAACAGTGGTCCAGCCTACGGGAAGAAGGAACAACAAAACAAAACACAGCATACCCGTCAGCGTGATAATGGACAGGTGTTTCCATTTTTTTTCCAGTGCCAGCCAGCCGAGATAAGCGGGTATCCAGCCTGCCAGGGCATACCTGCTCAGCACGCATAGCGAGATAGCGATACCGGTGAGCCAGGGTTTGCCGGAGACGAGTGCGAGGACGAGCAGGGCATAATAGCCGATGACCGTTCCCTCTTCGGCCACGCTGACGATGCCGGCGGTGTTATCGGCGACGACCCACCAGAAAAGCAGGAAGGCCAGTGCGGCGAGGAAGAAGGAACGATAGTTGTAGGAGTGATCCGTGGAGGATGCGGAGGGGGGTCTGTACAGGAACATAAAGACGGTGAAGGCGAAGAGGAGGCCTGCGATGGCGATCCAGCGCATATCGATGCCCATGGCGATGGCCGGCACATAGGGCAGCCACATGGCGGGCAAATAGATAGGCCGGGTGCCGTGCCAGATCCAGGGGATGGCATCATAAATATGACTGTGCTGACCGGCGATGAACCTGTCCCCCATCACCTTGATGATGGGCAGCATGTCGGCATTGGTGATATCGATAGGCATCTCTTCGAACCAATAGCGGCACCAGGACCAGGTGGCCAGTGCGACCAGTGCGGCGGCCATCAACCGGAAATGGTTGACCGGGAGTTTCCAAAAGCCCTTTTCCGCAATGGGAAGTGAAAATTGCGGAAGGCGCGTCAGGAGCGCTGCGATCGAGATACCTGCCAATAGATAAGGAATGGAAAGCCAGGGCGCCCCGCCCGGAATCTTCAGCCCCCAGGTGACGCTTAATGTTTCCATGGCGAAGGCGATGAGCAGCGCCGGAAGCAAATTTTTAGGGCGGTTCATAGGGTCTAAAGATATATATTTGGCCCATGAAATTATTGGAAAACAAAGTTGCGATCGTCACCGGCGCGAGCCGGGGTATCGGAGAGGCTGTCGCCCTCAAGCTGGCAGAGCATGGTGCGCATATCGCGTTTACCTATCTGAGCAGCGACGAGAAAGCGAAAGCTTTGGAAGAAAGACTAAAGGCGTCGGGCGTCAGGGCCAGGGCGTATAAAAGCAATGCAGGTGTATTTGCAGAGTGCGAGGCGATGGTAGGTGAGGTCGTGAAGGAATTCGGTACGGTCGATATTTGTGTGAATAATGCCGGCATCTCCAAAGACAACCTCCTGCTTCGGATGACGCCCGAACAATGGAATGAGGTCATCAATATCAATCTGACCAGTGTCTTCAATATGACCAAACAGGTGATCCGGCCGATGATGAAGGCCAAGCAAGGATCCATCATCAATATGAGCTCGATCGTAGGCGTCAGCGGGAATGCAGGACAGAGCAGTTATGCCGCCTCCAAGGCCGGCATCCTGGGTTTCACCAAGTCGGTGGCCAAGGAGCTGGGTAGCCGCAATATACGGTGCAATGCCATCGCCCCTGGTTTTGTAGAGACGGATATGACGCATTACCTCAAGGAGGGAGACGGAGCGAAGAAATTCCTTGAAGGAATCCCGCTAGGCCGTTTCGGCCGGGCCGAAGAGATCGCCAACACCACGCTTTTTCTGGCCAGCGATCTCAGCTCGTATATTACCGGACAGGTACTCAGCGCATGCGGCGGATTGAATATCTAAGCAAACGCCGTTTCCCTTTCAATAGCCCGGGTTCTGCGCCAACACTGCCCCCTTATTGAGATCGATGGCTGTCTGAGGAATGGGCAACAGACTATTCCGGGTCGTGACATTGGATAGCCCCGTTACGGTCTGACCAGGTGCTGTATTGTATTTATTCAGGTAGTTCTGCACTCTCTCCACAAGAGCGCCTGTCCTTACCAGCGTCATCCGCCTGTTCTCCTCTCCCACCAGCTCACGGGCACGTTCGTCCAGGATGAAATCCAGGGTGATATCGGAAGGCTGCACCTGTCCGTTTGCAGGATAATCCGGGTACGCCCGCTGACGCAGGATATTGATGCTGTTTGCAGCGCCCACCATGTCCCCCTGTTTGAACTGCGCTTCCGCCAGCAGCAGGTAAGTCTCGCCCAGCCGCATCAGGGTCAGATCGTGATAGGTGCCATAACCGTTGATATCTGCAGGATTGAAATTATTCCATTTGGTCGAATAGGGTGCGATATGCCAGACCGTGTCCCCGTTGAGGTAGGTGAGCTGCTGACCGTAATTGGGCTTTGTCGGATCATTGAACCGGATGACACGCCGGATATTATAGGGGGAGTTACGGATATCATCCTGGTCGTAAAGATCATAAAGTATCCAATTGCTGAGCCGGAACCTGCCAATGCCCCTGCCGCCAAGCGAATCGCAGATGAGCATATTCGTGATACCGGCATAATAGGGCACCCACATGCGCCGGTGTTGATCCGTGGAGGCGTTGGCGCTGGAGGAATTCGCTCCGCCGGGTGTATTAAGGTCTTCTTCGATGACCCATATAGCTTCCCTATTGCCCTGGCTGCGGCGTTGGTTGCCGGTCAGGAACATGTCGTTGAAATAGTCGCCCGGCTGGGTAGTCTTTGCGCCATAGCGGGAAGTAATCAGTGCATACACTCCGCTGTTGATGACGGCCTGGCATTGTGTCTGGGCCAGGTTGGGCTTATTCATGCGCAGGTACACCTCCGCGAGCAGCTGCTGGCACATGCCCTGACTGGGTCTTCCTTCCTTACGTACGCCACCCGCCGTAGGCAGCACTCCGATCGCATCCGTCAGGTCCTGCACGATCTGGGCATTGACGCTGTCCACGGAGCTGCGCACGAAATTCACGCGTGCCGTCTGCACGGGTTGAGTCACAAGAGGAACGGCCCCCCACAGGGTAGCCAGGAAATTGTATATATAGGCCCTGAAAAATTTGGCTTCAGCTCCGACATAGGCCTTATTAGCTGAGCTCGTTTTCGTAACCGTGGGATCGCCTGTGGCGGCAATGACCAGGTTGACATTATTCAGCGTCTGATAAGCCCAGTTCCAATAAAATGCGGCGCATATATCTGTAGCGTTCATGGTCTCATTATTGACATAAGGATACATGCCGCTGGTCGTTTGTCCGTTGATGACCATATCGGTACCCAGGTACATGGCGCCGATAAGCCCCTGATCGTTGTTGTCGGAAGCGTACTGCGACCGGATCTGGTATTGGATGCCGGCAATATTGGCCTCGAAGCCCAAGGAATCGGAGAGGGTATTTTGCGGGGTATAGCTGGATTGCAAATTCTCGTTCAGGAAGCTTTTTTTGCATGCGCCTCCGGCTACGAGGACCAGCAGGATGAAGATAATTATAGATGATTTATTCGTTGTCATAACTATTTTTTAAAGACACATTACAATCATTTTAGCGAAAAATTCAACCCTATGACGTAGGAGGCCACCTGTGGATAATTATTATAGGTGCCGAAAGGCAGGGACTGGTAATTGAGCTCGGGGTCCCAGCCCAGCCAGGGTGTCCAGGTGTGGATATTCCTGCCGCTCGCATAAATAGAAAAATTGCCGAAGCCATATCTGTCAGCAAATCCCTGCGGTATGGTATAGGTCAGCGTGATATCCTTCAGTCGGGTATAGCTGGCGTCGTGAGGATAGGGATAATTGTAAGGATTGGTATAAGCCAGCGAAGGGCGGCTATTGCTCATATTGGCCGCCGTCCAGTAGCCCACATCCTTCGGCAGGTTGATAGCGCCTGACTGATCGGCGTTGTCATAAATCTGGTTGTTCTTTATTGCCCCCTGGAAGGTCTGAATGAAAAACCGGAAGCTCCAGTTCCTGTAGATGAACGTATTGGTGATGCCGCCTGTCCATTTGGGATTGGTGTACCCTACGATAGTGCGGTCGCCGGCGGCCGTGACAGTATGGCTCTTGTCCAGGTCGGCAAATTTGAGGTAGCCGGGCTTGGCTGTGGGGTCGGTGCCGGACGGGTCTTCACCCGTCTGCCAGACGCCTGTCAATTTATAGGTATAGATCGCATTGAGGGATTTGCCGAGGAACCAGGAGTTGCCGATATCGTCCTTGTTATCGCCGTAGAGCTGGGTAAGCCGGTTCCGGTACGAGGAGAAGACGATCGTCGTCTGCCAGCTGAAGTCCCGTGTTTTTACATTCACCGTATTCAGCGTGACGTCAATGCCCCTGTTCTGCAATTTTCCGATATTCTGGAGCACAGTGGTATAACCCGTCATGATGGGCAGCTGGCGACTGAGCAATAGATTGCTGGTCTTCGTAAAATATCCTTCCACTGTACCGGTGATCCTGCTGCCCGCAACGGCAAAATCGACGCCCAAATTGGTACCCGTAGTGCTTTCCCATTTCAGGGTACCGTTGCCGAGGGTGTTGGCCGTCAGGGCGGTCGCCGTGATATTGTTATAAACGTACTGGCCCGTGGTCTGCGTGGTCAGGGTCTGGTAGGGGTTGATGGCAGAGTTGCCGGTCGTTCCTTCCGACACCCGGAACTTCAGGACATTGATGAAGGATAGCCGATCCATGAAATGTTCCCTGTGGACATTCCAACCAAATGCAACGGATGGGAATGAGCCATATTTATCGGTCAGGTTGCCAAAGCCGGAATAACCGTCTCTTCTCACCGTAACCGTCATGAGGTATTTTCCGGCAAACGAATAGTTAAGACGACCCATCTGGGAGATAAGGGTGCTCTGGGAATAGTTGGAGCTGGTGGTCTGCGTAGTACCGCCGGCCGTATTGTTGAATCCGAGCGCATCGTTGACAAATCCTTTGGCGGTGATATTCGAATTAAACGAAGTGTTCTTCTGGGCGCTGTACAATGCGGTGATATCGAAGTGATGAAGGCCGATGTCCTTGTTGTAGCTGAGGATATTCTCGATTATCCAGTTGGTCGATTCCAGGGAAGTCACGCTGGCCGTTCCCAGGTTGTCATTAGCATTGCGGCCCGAATAGCTGTCCTGGCGACCCGGTAAATAGCTGTAGCTGCCATTCAACCGGTATTTCAACCCTGGGATGAACCGGGGTGAGACGTCGATATATCCTGTGCCGGTGAGGTTGTTGCTGCGGTTGATGGTCGGTTTATTCAATCCCAAAAGGGGGTTGGTATAAAGGGTGTTCCCATACATGGGGAAGATGTCATAGGTACCGTCGGGATTATAGGGCTGACCATAAGGGCTCTGCTGTCCGGCGAGGGTGAGATCGACATGGCCGCCGTCGAGGTTATTATTCGTATAAAAAAGATTGGTGCCGACGGCCAGCCAGTCGGTGAGATTGGCATTGAGATTCGACCGCAGACTGACCCTGGTATACTGATATCCTTTCAACAGACCGTAATCTTTCGTATACTCCCCGTTCACATAGTACCTGATGTCCCTGGCGCCGCCGGAAAAGTTCAGGTTATGCGACTGAACGTATCCCTGTCTTGATACAAGGTTCAGCCAATCGGTGGTCCTGCCGGCCTGCTGGTTGGGTATCTCTGCCGCATTGACGACGGAATCTTTATTAATATTCGTATTGGTGCCGCCCGTTTGCTGGTTCCAGTCGACATTCTTTTGCTTAAACTGCGTGCCATTCATAGGCTCAACCGTATGAGCGCGGTATTCCAGTCCGGTGAAGCCGCTATATCCGATGACCGGTTTGCCGGATGCGCCCCGTTTGGTGGTGATGAGAATAACGCCGCTGGATCCCCTGGTCCCATAGATCGCCGTCGCCGAAGCATCTTTCAGCACTTCGATGGATTCGATCGTGGCGGGGCTGATATCATTGGTCTGACCAGGGAAGGGTACTCCGTCCAGGATGATCAGCGGTGTCTGACTGGCGAGGATAGAGTTGATGCCGCGGACCTGCTGGTTGGCCGAGCTGCCTGGAACGGCTGACACCTGGGTAAGCGTGTATCCGGCCACCGAGCCTTCCAGTGACTGTAGGACATTGGTCACCGGTATCTTCGAAAGCCTGTCCCGGGAGACGCTGGTGATCGAGCCGGTGATATCCGACTTCCGCTGCGTACCGTAGCCGACGACGACGATGGCATCCATCTGTGCGTTCACCGGCACCAGCTGTATGGTAAGGGCTATCCTCCGGCCGACGGCTATTTCCTGGGACTGATAACCCACATGACTGATGACCAGGACGGGATCATCTTCCACGGCGTGGATCGAGAAGCTCCCTTTTTCATCCGTCGTCACACCGATGGAATATCCTTTTTCCGTGACGCTGGCAGCGGGCAGGGGTTCTCCTTTCTGATTGGTCACGATCCCGGAAATGGTATGTACGAACTTAAAGATGGGGGCATCTAGGCCGATCTTTGGGCCAGGCCCCGCTGGAGTAGCGCCGTGCAGGTCATAGACAGCTGGCGGGAGGATGAACCTTTGCTGACGAGGCTTGACAACGATCGTCCTGCTTACGATCTCGTACGTAAAGGGCTGTTCCCTGAAGCAGAGATCGAGCGCCTCCAGCAGCGAAGCATTGTGGGTCTCGACGCTGACCTTCCGGGCATGCCGCAGCCAGGCATAATTGAAGAAAAAGACATAGCCGCTCTGGTCTTCGATGGATTTGAAGACCTTTTCGATCGGTGCATTTTTCACAGAGAGCGTGATGGTCTGGGAAATACCCCGGGCGCTAACTTGCAAACAAATGGCAGTCAATAAAATAGCGGTCAGGTTCATAATCAGCAGCGTTTGGGCCACCCTTTTTCTTTTTAGAGGGGTGCAAACAATCGTTAAATACATAACTTTGTTTTGTTTGGGTTAAACAATGATTCATTCCGGAATTCACCGGAAAACAGTCTAGCCAGATTGTTACATTGGCTTAGCCCTCGCAGATCGCGGATGCAATCCGTAATCAAACCAGGAGCCTCTCACCGCTCCTGGTTTTTTGTTTTGAATGGCCAAACCGTCATTAAAGCGAACCCTGTCTTCAGGGCATGACAATAATCTTTTTATCTTCGATACGGAAGTGCACTTTGCTGATCTCGAGGATCTTCAGTACTTCGGACAAGTTGCTGTTGCGGGATATCTTTCCGCCGAATTCCATGGAATGAGGTTCTCCCTCATAAACGATGGTCACATCATACCATCTGGCAATCTGGCGCATGACTTCCTGCAGGCTGGCGCCATTGTGGAAGGAGAAGAGCTCATTCTTCCAGGCCACGGCTTCGCCGACGGGCGCGTCGTCGATCACCTGGATATCCCATGTGTCCTTCAACATCCTCGCCTGCTGCCCGGGTCGCAGCAGATGGCTCGAGCCGGCGTGAATTACCTTCACTGCGCCTTCCAGCAGGGTTGTGCTGACGGCATTCTCCTCTTCATAGGCCATAACGTTAAAATGCGTTCCCAGGACATCAACCTCGGTCTCGCCAGCCTGAACGTGGAAAGGCCTGGTGGGATCCGGAGCTACCTCAAAATAGGCTTCACCGGTGATCTCTACTTTTCTTTCTTTTCCGGTAAACGCGGTAGGGTAGCGGATGGAAGAGGCAGCATTCAGCCAGACATGGCTTCCATCGGGTAGTATCAGCTGAAACTGTCTGCCCCTTGGGATATGCATGGTGTTGTACAGCGGCCTTTCATTGGTGCTTGCTATAACAGTATAAGACAGCTGCCCTTTCTGTTTTACTATTCTTGTATTCCCCTGCCGGGCCAACTCGCCGTTGCCAGCGCTGTCTACAACGATATTCCGGCCATCGGCGAGGGTGAGGATGGCGCCGTCCGAACCAGGTGGGATATCCTTGACGAGAGGGCGTGCAGGTGTAGGGCGGATGGCTACCGGCCGGCTTTCGGAAGAAGGCCTCGTTGCCAGATAGATGCCTCCCAGGGACAACAGCAGAATTGCAGCCGCAACACGACCGGCGGTAAAGAAATGTTTGATACGGAGCAGCCGGCCGGGCTTGTTCTCTTCCGTTGCCGGAATAGTCGTCAGGATTCGGTTAAGCATACTTGCGCTGGCCTCCGGAGGCAGGACATCCCCCGATGAACGGAATTTTCCCCAGCCTTCCTGCATCAGTCGCAAAGCTTGCTCTTCATTATCCGGCCTGTCCAGCCATTCCATCAGGGTCCTGATCTCTTCCGGCGTTGCATTACCAGTCAGGTAGCGATCGAATAGCTCGTCCAGGTTCTTGTCTGCCATTGAATTGATTTAACTATTGGATCTAAAACGGGACTCTCTTTACCGGAAAGACACCGGGAAGCGGAAAAGGGATCAATGCTGTTGAGGATTTTAATTAAAGCCGGACCAACAGAAGGATGAGAGAAGGGAGCACTTTTGGCGCATGGATACGGACATAGGCCTCGATGGCATGAAGCGCGAGGCTCATATGTCGTTTGACGGTGTGGCGGGACAATCGGAGCTGCCGGGCAATGTCTTCCTGTTTCAGGCCGTCGCGGCGGCTCAGGAGATAGACTTTTTGTTGCTGGGGAGATAATTGACCGATGGCCTCTCCAATAAGGCTAAAATAATATTCCCGGGCAGGCTCTTCATTATCATGCGCCTGTCGGATCACCTGTGCGATCCAGGCCTGCTGCTGCAGGGTCGCCCTTGCCATCTGGCGCAGACAATTGAAGCTATGGTTACGGCAGAGCGTAAAGAGCCATGCGCGAAAATCCTTAACGGCGGGCAACTGCTCTTTTTTCATCCAGACCTTTAGGAAAGCATCCTGTACGATCTCTTCCGTCATACATTGCGAGCGAGTCAGGCGGAGAACATAAGCGGCAAGCTCCTGGTGATACCGATAAAAGATGGTACTGAACGCGCCGGCGTCACCGGCGGCAATTCGCAGGAGTACTTCTTTCTCATCATATTGTGCATGATCAAGCAAGCAGTTCGTTTTGGTGATCGGTATTAAAGTTAACAAAAATTCAAGGAATTGGTAAGCCGGCTAAAAAAACCCTAACTTCCCGGCATGGCACCGATAGAAAAATTATTACAGGAAAACAGATCGTGGGCGGAGGCAATAAAAGGGAATGACCCGGAATATTTTGAAAGGCTGGCGCATTTGCAGACACCGGAATTCCTCTGGATCGGCTGCAGCGACAGCCGGGTACCCGCCGACAGGATCACGGGCACGCAGCCCGGGGAGATCTTCGTACATCGCAACATTGCCAACCTGGTCATCCATACGGATGTCAATCTGCTGAGCGTGCTCGATTTTGCCGTGAACCATCTGAGGGTCGGGCATGTGATCGTCTGCGGACACTATGGTTGCGGGGGCATCAAGGCGGCCATGACGCATCACGACTATAAATACGTGCTGAATATGTGGCTGCGGAATATCAAGGATGTGTACCGGCTGTACAGCAAAGAGCTGGAAGCGATTGCCGACGAAGAAAAACGAGCGGATCGTCTGACGGAACTGAACGTTAAAGAGCAGGTGATGCATCTTGCGAAAACATCCATCATCCAGCGGGCGTGGCAGCAGGAACGGCGCCCGCAATTGCATGGTTGGGTCTATGGGTTGAAGGATGGGTTGATCAAACCGGTCTTCGATATGGATGCGGATTCGGCAATCGATCCGATCTATCAGTATGATGATTTATAGGCGAGGCCGGAGCGCAGTCAACGCCTGACGGGAAAACGGGCTCAGGATGAGCCGTCCGCTGAGGGCGGCCCTTTCGATCAACAGCTGATCCCAGTGTTCGGTGCCTTTCCAGAGATGTTGTTTCATCAAAGCCATGGCTTCGGGATTGGAATGCGCCAGGTGGCCCGACAGCCGTTGAATGGACTCATCCATTTCGACTGCGTGGGCATGCAGCTCGGAATAGAGTCCTCGCCGTCTTGCCCATTCCGAATCGCGCCACATGGTCGCATCGATCGCCAGACTGCCGAAGCTGGCAAGTCCGATCTTCCTTTCGACTGCGGGCCCTACTACGAAGGGCCCGATGCCGATGGCGAGTTCGCTCAGCTTGACATCGGCGCCTTCCACTGCGATGACGTAATCCGCCGCGGACGCGATGCCCATCCCGCCGCCGACGCATTTCCCCTGGACGCGCACGATGATGAATTTCGGGCATTTCCGCATGGCATTGATCAGATGGGCGAATCCGCTAAAAAAATGCAGCCCTTGTTCCGGTGTTTCGATCGCCAGCAACTCGTCAAAGGAGGCTCCGGCGCAAAAGGCCCTATCCCCTCCTGACCGGAGGATGATGACACGCGTATCGCGGTCATTGCCGGCGCCATGGATCTCATGGGTCATGGCTTCCAGGAGACGGCCGGGCAGAGAATTGCTTTGAGGATGATGGAACTCAATAGTGGTTACCCCATTATGGAATTCGGTCTTGATATAACCTTCCGCGATTTCCCGATACATAACGATAGAATTATTTTGATTCACGACCGGCGCCGAACCATCGTGAGGATGGTTGCCACCGCCACGCTCTCCCCTGTCTCATCATAGACATCCACATACCATTTTACGATGCCCCGGGGAATATCGTGTTCTTCCTTTTTTTCCTGGGCGATCTTTTCTTTGCAGGTGAGCCGGACGCCGATGGTGCTTCCGGCATAGACGGGTTTAAGGAACCGGCATTCCTCCAGGCCATAGTTCAGCATGACGGGTCCTTTGCCCGCATCGACGAAAAGCCCTGCCGCCGCGCTGAGGATAAAATAGCCATGCGCCACCGGTTTTTCAAAAATGGTCCCCTCGAGGGACGTGTGGTCGGTATGCGCATAAAAATGGTCCCAGCTGAGGTTGGCGAAATTGGAGATATCCGCCTCCGTGACCGTTCGTTTATGGGTAATGACCGTATCTCCTATCTGCAATTCCTCGAAATATTTGCGAAAAGGATGTTTCTCGTCCAGGACCTGGTGGGCCTGGGGTTGCCAGACATGGGTGGTCGCCGTGATCATCGTCGGCGAGCCCTGTACCGCCACGCGTTGCATGTAGTGTTTCACACCCCGGATACCGCCCATCTCCTCGCCGCCTCCGGCGCGGCCGGGACCTCCGTGCACCAGCGATGGCAGCGGGCTCCCATGACCTGTACTTTCCTTCGCGCATTCCGCATTGAGGATGAGGATGCGTCCATGATGCGTGGCGGCGCCCAGCACGTAACTACGTGCGATAGCCGGATCGGCGGTGACGATGGAGCTGCACAGCGAGCCCTTCCCTTTTTTCGACAACTCGATGACGGCGTCGGTATCGGCATACGGCATGAGGGTACTTACGGGGCCGAAGGCTTCGATGTTATGGGGCTCTTCGCTGGTAAACGGATGTTCATTGAGCAGCAATAAGGGGCTGAGAAAGGCGCCTTTTAAGGGATCTCCTTCGATGAGGCTCACACTGTCCAAAGAGCCGTAGATCAGCTGAGAAGAAGCCAGCAACCTGGACACCTGGGCCCTGACCTCCTCGCGTTGTGTCTGCCCGGCGAGCGGCCCCATCCGCACCTTTTCATTTTCCGGGTTGCCGATGGTCGTCTGGGTGAGGGCGGTGATCAGCGCCCGGCGCGCCTCTTCCAGCCTGTTTTCCGGGACGAAAATGCGTCGAACGGCGGTACATTTCTGACCCGCCTTGACCGTCATTTCCTTTCTCAATTCTTTTATGAACAGGTCCCATTCCGGCATACCTGGCAGCACGTCTTCGCCGAGTACGAGGCAATTGAGCGAATCCGCCTCCATATTGAAGGGGGTATTCTCCGACAGGATGCGGGGGTGGGATTTCAGCATCGCGCCGGTAGAAGCCGAACCGGTGAAAGTCACGACGTCCTGGGACGTGACATGGTCCAGGAGACTACCTGCGCTGCCGCAGATGAGTTGAAGCGCACCTTCGGGCAGGATACCCGATCCGGCGATACGGCGAACGACGGCTTCTGTGAGAAAGGAGGTGATGGTGGCGGGTTTCACCACGGCGGGAACGCCTGCCAGGAGATTGACCGCAATTTTTTCGAGCATGCCCCAAACGGGGAAGTTGAAGGCATTGATATGGATGGCGGCGCCCTCTTTCGGCACCAGGATATGTTGGCCCATGAAAGTGCCTGCCTTGCCGAGGGATTGTCCTTCTCCATCGAGACAAAAAGACTCGTCGGGAAATTTACGGCGTAGCGAGGCATAAGAGAACAGATTGCCGATGCCTCCTTCGAGATCGATCCAGCTATCGGAACGGGTAGCCCCGGTGAGGTAGCTGATCCGGTAGAATTCATCGAGATGCTCGCGGAGGTAAAGCGCGAGGGAGCGTAACATGCGGCCCCGTTCGGGGAAGGTCATCCGGCGAAGCGCCGGGTTGCCTTTTCGGCGGGCAAAATCCAGGATGGCGGCAAAATCAAGACCGTTCGTAGTGGCGTAGCCAAGGGTCTCCCCATTGTAAGCATTGAATAAAGGCTGACCTTCTCCATCACCTGTGATCCAACGGCCCGTGACATAGTTTCCAAGCTTCGGCGTCATTTGTACAATCGTTTATGAGCCGCCTTCGGCGGCTTCCGGGGGGTGAAGTTAGGAATTTTTAGGCCATATCGGATCGGGCGGGAGTCGGAGGGGCGCCGACGGTCCGACGGGGAGGGTGTCAGTCTGACAGCCCAAAAATCTGGTCGGTATTTTGCCTCACAACCGGCATGGAAAGCAATTATTCATGGATCGACTACGCACCGGCCGCAGATGCGGCCTTGCTGGACAGTTATTCCAGGACTATCACAGGGGTGGTGGGACAGGTGGCGGAGGCGGTGGTGCACCTGCAAGTGCAAAAGGAGGCGGAAGTCGGACGCGGACGGTCCGACGGGAGAAATGGGGCCGGTGGTCCGGCGGGGAGGCCCGAAAAGATAGTGCCGGCGTCGGGTTCGGGTTTCATTATCTCCAGCGACGGGTTCGTCGTCACGAATAACCATGTCATTGAAAATGCAAGGGAAATCCGTGTGTCGCTGGCCGACGGCCGGACGGTGAATGCGGAGCTAAAGGGTGCGGATCCTTCGACGGACATTGCAGTGGTGAAGATCGACGTGACCGGACTGAAGGTCCTTTCTTTCGCCGACTCCGAAGCCCTGCAACCCGGGCAGATCGCCATTGCCATCGGCAACCCTTTGGGTCTTCAGCATACCGTGACCGCGGGGGTGGTGAGCGCCTTAGGCCGTACGCTGCGGGCCAATAACGGACGTTTGATCGACGATATCATTCAGACCGACGCCTCGTTGAATCCCGGAAATTCCGGGGGGCCGCTGGTCAATTCGCTAGGCCAGGTGATCGGCGTCAATACTGCCACGATACCGTCCGCGCAGGGACTTTGTTTCGCTGTGTCTTCGAATCTTGCCGCCTTCGTAGCGGGCAAACTGATCATGGAAGGGCGTGTGAAACGGGCCTATCTGGGCATTGCCGGACAGCTGGTCAATCTAACGGGAAGGATGATTGCCGCCAACAGGCTGGAGAAAAAAACAGGCGTTTATGTCTTTGAGATCGTGCCGGATCAACCCGTCTACAATAAGGAGA
>Ga0206921_10022_pt1 | contig 44747 bp, 39 predicted proteins | sample Alteio_BWOrgHeat_66_FD_152930 | JGI IMG/M metagenome (GOLD analysis project Ga0206921, IMG submission 152930) | Enriched cells from forest soil in Barre Woods Harvard Forest LTER site, Petersham, Massachusetts, United States -... | ecosystem: Environmental > Terrestrial > Soil > Temperate forest >...
CATCGGCATGGTCTTCGAATTTCCTTAGATATTGACGAACGGAATCGTCGTTTTTCGAGTCATCGTCCAATAAATCTGCCAATAAAACGAGACACGAAGCGGGGAATTCTATCGTATCCCTTCCTGATTTAGAAAGCTTTCCGATTCGATTACCGATCTCGGTCTTAAGTCTCAGGAACCGCATTCCAGTGACTTCGATTAAGGCTTGTCCGGCATCGATGGTCAATTTCATTTTATTCTGAATTTGCGCGGCTCATCTTAATTACCATTTGTAACGCTTTTTCTAAATTGTCCTTAGACGTTTCCGGTAGCAAGTTCATCTCCGAGGCGGACATATCGTTTAAGAATTTAACGAACGTATCTATCCTTCCTACGGCTTCATCCGTGTTTCTAATGATTCGAGAGTTATAATCTAATATGGCCTTAGCCGATTTAGCGGCGGATGCGTCCGGCTGCATTAAGGCCGCCTTCGCTTCAGGGTTTTTCCAAGCCACATAGGCCACCCTCACCTCTGGAAAACTACCGAATTTATTTTCATTTATCCATTTAAAAAATTGGATTTTAAAGTCGATATCAATTTTCAGCGGGTCGAAGAACGACTTTTGGGCTTCGTTAAAAAATTGATAATTTTTCGCGGCGATTGCCTCGGCATCCTGTTCAGAGAATCCTAACCCGCCGCCGTTCGGATCTTCCAAATCTCTTTCGGATGTGGCGAACGTCTTAAAATCCTGGATGATCTCGTTGATCTTCAAGGTTTCGCGAATCTTAGTCTTATTCCAACTGAATTTCTTCGAGATTTGATCCGGAGTCAAACCGCTTTCCGAAGCATCGACGACTCTCATCGCTTTGACGTAATCCGGCCATTCTATCTTTAATGAAGCTGAGAAATTTTCTTCTACCAGTACGTTTTGTTCGTCTTCTTCTGTCGCGGCTTGGGTCAATACGTATGCATCGACCTGTTCCAGGTCTTGCCGGTTAGGATCGGTAATCTGCATTCCCTCCAACGCATACTTCATGGCGAAAAACCGACGATTACCGTCGAGAAGTTTTCCATCATACGATAGCGTCAACGGTTCACGAAGGCCGTTTTTCAGTATGTCGTCTCGTAAATCTTTCAATTTCACATCGGGATCGTTTTTCATTAGATCCATGATCTCCTCTTGCGTGAGCAGTCTGTCTCCTACCGTTTGTATTAGTTTTTTCTTCGCCAGTTCTATTCGAGGGTTATCGATCCATCCCTTTATATCCGAGATCTTAACTTTTCCTTCGTAAACCATTAGCTTACGCCCATTGTATAATCTTAGTTTTATGATCGGGGCGGGTTTCGAGAGTAAAAATGTAGGTTCGTTTGCCATAGCTTGCTATTATAAAGATTTAAAGGCGATTTGATGGGCTAAAAGAAGTTCTTCCAAATATGCAATATGATCGATTAGTTGTTTCTTACTAAATTGGTCTATTGTAGATTCATCTTCGCTCGAATCATTCTTTCCGAAAGGTTCATATTCGTTCGATGATGGTAATCCAACATGTTTGGCGAAAAGCTTTTCTTTCCCGATCTGTTCGATCCAAAATTCCATTAATTCTTTCGTAAATCTTTTATCTATCACGGTTGTAAGCGCCGTTATATAATCGACTGAGCCGATTTCGAATAAAGTATCTCGAAATATGAATATCGCTAAATCGGTAAAAGGCGAAGATTGCTTTACGTCCGAAAGAAAAATCGGTAGATTAGTCCTCCAACCATCGGAATGATCAATTCCCCATTTTTGTCCAGTAGCTGCCTGGCCTAATTTCATTAACGGAGTAGCCGGTCGCTTAGGATACGAATATGGCGTAGAGTGATCGGATGCCTTTTTTAAAGGTACAGTAAGAAAATTTGATGAGATTCTTTTTTCTGGATGTGTACTTTCTCGATCAATCTTACCTAATTCGGAAACCTGCGTGATCTTATTATGCTCGTTATTTAGTAAGACAAGTTTAGTGAATTCAAGCTCAATCGATTTTCGATTGTTCTTTCCGTCCATCTTATCCGGATCGAAGTTCACTACACCTCCGCCCTGCGACTTGCAGACGGCATCGAATGCGAGAAAATACATCAATGCCGAAGTTCGTTCCATATGGGTCTTTCCACCAGATTTCCTGGATGATAACCTCTTAAAAGAAATGGACACTTGTTCGGAACTAAAATACATACGAAAAAGGTTTGATTATGCTAACGGACCTTCGAAAATATAACGTCCCGATCTTTCGCCCTAAGCGGCTTTCCCGCTTCAATGAGTCGGTCAAACGTTAAATAGCTTTTTCCCTCTCTTTGATCCTTTCCTTCCAAAGCTTCAAGTATCTGTTTTCCCAATTCGTATGCTAATCGGGGCGGAACCGCATTTCCGATCTGCTGATATTTAGACTTTATATTTCTTCCTTCGAATTTAAACCAATCGGGGAACGACTGAATACGACCGATCTCGCGAACAGAAAATATTCTTCTTTCGGTTGGATGCCATACCCCGGCGTTTTCAGGTTTAAACGCGGCGGTTATGGTACCAGCGATCTCATCCCTATGAAAACGACGGTAAAATGTCGGCCAACGATAGCGTTCTATATTGTCCCAAACGCGTTGCAATCTCGGCGGCAGCTTATCATATGGAATGTTTTTCCATGAACCACCTTCGGGAACCATACTCCCAATGTGGATTGCTTGTGGATTAAGCTGCATAAGCTCGTTTTGGTTTAACGCGTTATCCTGCAGATCCAATATTGTGTGTTTTAAACTCAGATCGTTTCTGTCGATAGGAACTGGGAATGAAAAACGACCATGTGTTTTCGATCTTTCGATTCCTACGATCACGACCCTTAACCGTCTTTGCGCTACGTTGTGACGAGAGGCGTCTATTAAACTAAAAACAATATCGTAACCCAAACCATCGAGTTGCGAACATATTTCCTCAATCAAAAGCTTATCATCCTTTTTAAAAGATAATAATCCTCTAACGTTTTCGAAAACAACAGCTCTAGGTTTTAATTTTCCAACGATATCGATAGCGGTTTGAAATAAAGTTCCCCGGTCATCCTCGAGTCCTCGTCTAGAACCGGCGTTTGAAAACGGTTGACAAGGAAATCCGGCGGATAATATATCAGGTCTCTTTTTGAATTTAGGAATTTCGATCTTTCTTAAATCGCCTTCGACTATTTCGCCGATATTGTACCTATATGTCTGACAGGCCTCCGGGTCAAGGTCATTAGCGAATATCGTTTTAAAACCTGCTTGTCTAAAGCCTAAATCGAACCCGCCGCAACCTGTGAAGAGGCTTACATGAGTGTATTTATGTAATTTATCATCTGTGATCTCATTTCCGAAAACGCTCCATGGCCTATCTATAGGTGGCATTTCATCGGCAATATGTTCATATAAGGGCAACTGATTATTTCGATCGACCTCAACTTCCTTATAGGATGCGACTTTCTTTTCTGATCCCAACCGTACATTTATATGCGGTCGTTTATCGTCTACCTCAGACAAGTTTATGTTAGGAACTTTTATATCGTTCCCTTCTAAAGTTTGTGTATCCGTATTCGATAGGTTAAGCATTTGACTAAAAATATTAGCACGCAAATTACGATAATTTTATTTACAATAGCGTAATATGATAGTGATTAATTACGATGATAAAAAACTAAATATTTTTTTCGAAATATCAGGTTTTTTAATTTCGCATTCCCAAATTACTAAAATAGACCATCCCAAAGACTTTAATTTATCAACATTTTCTATATCCCGCTTTTTATTGCGCTGAAATTTGTCAACCCAAAACTGCGATCTCGTTTTCGGGATCGGATTCCTACGGCACTCATGTGCATGCCAGAAACATCCATTTATAAATATTGCCTTTTTTCTAGAAGTGAAAACGATATCTGGAGAACCTGGAAGTTTTTTGACGTGTAATCTATATCTAAACCCAGCGGCATAAATTAATCTACGAACAGTCATTTCAGGTTTAGTATTTTTTCCTTTGACTTTCGCCATCAATGAACTCCTATCTTGTTCAGTTAAATGGTCCATATTAATCTTTAGCCAAAATCAGTCCAAAAGATTTTAATACTTTTTCATAAGAAAAAGTATTATTCACGATACCAGTTAAAATATATTAGTTTTCGAAGCACTTTAAATTATTCATGATTTACGAAGCTGCTAATAACTTCAAATCTCTCACAAAATGGTTCATATTTATTCCGATTCAGGCTACCTCAAAATCTTATAATAAGCTGAATTTCAATAAGTTGAAATGATTTTTTTATTTTTGAGCGGTACAATCTGTGGTGCAATTCTCCAGCTGAATAGCAGATAATCTTAATTCCTGATCACTTTCAATTATCGGCTGATTATTTTCAAATTCTTATTTACCATTGTTCGACCTAATCCATTTTCATTTTATAGAGCGATAGTAATTTACCATTTTCACGCAACTTATACGTTGTTTGCCATCATCTTTCAGACATATTATATCCCTCAATGGCTTGATCTACCCAACTTGCCCAAAATCGAACAAACTTTGAATTTGAGTATTCGTGAGAGTCGCGCTGGTAGGCGTAGTGTTAGGGGCGTTTCCACCCATAATTGCTTTCTGTTCAAGTTCAGTCAACTCACATAAAACATCTGAGGTTGTACTTTCCATATTCATACCAAGTTTATTTAAGGTTTATATATTCAAATGAATTCATACTTATGGTCCGCAGGCAAGTTAACAGTTCGTCATATGACCTGGGATTAGAAATCGGTAGTTGAGCAGTTTTACCATCATAAATCATCATTGGTGTGTACTGCATGTATGTATCATAATTTATGCGCCTGCAGTTATTACCAATTTTTATTTCAACGTATTGCAGCGCAGGTGAACGGGAATTAAATTTATACCCCAGATTCGCTTTAATTCTTTGTTCAGCAAGCTGAGGGTCACCTTTAAGCGAAAAAAAACGATTAGTTATCAATGTATCCATCCAACTGTTCCATGAGTTAAATTGATCCGAATGCTCGGAAAGACGGGCATGATTTACTTTTGGATTGAAAAAGCAAGATACTCCCGGAATTTGTCTTAATGTACCCCAATTTATCAGTTGACCTTGCCCCTGAGGTGGTCTAACCGCCAGCAAGATTGTATACTCATTAATTTGAATTGTGTCGTTAACGCATTTTATAATATCGGCTAAATACTCATCCTTGCCGATGAAAAAGAAATGGCGTATCTCAAATTGCGAAGTTGAGTTTCCTAATGGGATTAAAACTCCATGAGCGACAAAAATATTATCCTGGTCGGACAACGGGGGGATATCATTATTAAACTGAGGTATTAACCTGTCTAAACCGCAACATTGTAATTTTACGGGAGATTGGGAAAACGAAAAAAAGGAATAATGAAAAATATAATTAAAATACTCCAGAAAATGGAATAATTGATAAGGTTTTTCATTAGGCTATAATTATATATCAATTTTAACTATTAACGTTTAATTTACAAAGAAAAGTCGCAATTAGTTTTTTTATATTACTGCCCTAAACCTGAAACACCAAAACCTACTTAAATCTTTTAATTTCAGCCTTATTGTAATTTGGCTGATAAGACAAACTCCAGAACTTCTAATGAATGACGAAATCACTACCGAAGATTTGAAGAAGTTTTCCCGAACTCTACAATAATACTTGTACCGGAACTGAAGTAAATTGATGATTAGTTCAGTGTAAACGCTGAAGCTGAAAAGACTGAGTGGTTATTTATCATCTAATGATTGCTATTCTGCTTTTTCTATGCATATTAAAATCAATACCGAAGCCGAAAAGGTCGATTACTCGATTACTTTCCTTAAAAGATAAACGGCCATGCCATTCCACCAATTTGCCTTGGCTTCGTGCGGTGGGGTATGCTCATCGTTACGGGTGAGTATAATTTCCTTTTTCCATAAAATTTCAATGCCCGCATCTTTTATTCCTTCCCTGGTTCCATTTCTTACTTTCGCCCAGTTCCAATCGTCAATAATAAAAATGAATATATCATCAAGGTGATCAAGAAATTGAAATACAGCCTTATAGTGTTCCTCGTAGGCATGGCCACCATCGTATAGGTAAATGTTAAATTTTGTGGTGCTGTCAAAGCTTACTTTAAAACAGTCATCTTCAATAAATCTGACATTATTTTGGCCTTTATATTCGTTAAAATACTCTAAAAATATGCTCTTAACTTCATCGCCACCAAACTCCGACCAGTTATCGATGCATACCACATTGCTTTGATTCCCATACATTGCTGCGCAAACCGAACTGCCCGCCCATGTACCTACCTCAAGGTAACGACTATCGGCGATGTTAAGCAGATTATTGTAAAAGTGCCTTGTTTTATAGCCTGTCATGCCATACATCTCCAGTATTTCGTCGGTAATTTTCGATTTACCTACTTCGGCATTTTCAAAGCTCTGCTCCAGATGTTGAATATAAAAGTCTTTAAGGTTGTTCATAAGTATAAGTTTATAGGATTACTAATTATCAGTTTGCGTTTACACGATCATACCAGTTATTAATTAGGGAACGTGTGTTTTCAATGGTGCAAATCTCGGTCATAATTGTTTCAGTAGCCTGTTCGGCTGTTAAGCCCAATTGAATACAGTTGTGAAAAATGTCCCCAAAATCGGTACGAAAATCAAGGCCCGAGGGTTGGTACAGCGGTACGCCAACAAACATCGAGTCGGCATCTACCTGGCCTTGTGTATCGCAGGCATCCATATTAAGTGTTACCTGGTGAGTAGCTATCGCTTTTAAATAAGAATCGTATTTTAATGGCTTTACTATTTCAACATAACAGTCGTCAAGCAACGATTCCAACTCGACCTTTAAATCTTCATTCGAAAAAATGGTATCGTTAATGGTGGTTATCCTGTTAAAAATTTGGGGATAGCTGCCAAATGGCTTCCCAATAAGGTCTTTTGCCATTACTATGTTATAAATCCAGTTGCGGCGTTCAATTTCCCTGTCTTTTTTCCTCGGACCAATAAATATTCCCCGGCGATGTTCAGGTGCAATTATATAATCTTTCCTTTTTGCGGTATAATAGGGCTGAGGCAACGAAAGAAACTCAGCAGTAATACCGAGTGCCCGGTATAGGTGTTGGTAAACATTGTGCCGCGGGTAGGTAAGGATCGCATCGCAAACATTAGCACAGTTTTTAAAATCGGTAAGCCAGCCCACGTTTTTTGCATGCATTTGCAGGGTATCGCCATTTTCATGAAACGCCCCTATAACAAGCTTGCCCTGCCTTTTTATATCCTGTATTATCTGCATGGCTATCCCCGGGTCGTAGTTCCACAGAGCCAACACGGTATCAGCCCATTCTATCTGTTCCCGCCAGTCGTCTTTAGGTACACTAACAATACGGCCATTCATTGCGGCGGCATAGCTGTGCCAGCTGACAGGTGCATGTATAGGCGAATTCCAGTTGGCATCGCAATTAACATCCTCATAAGACATGAACCGGTCGTTAGCAATTATGAGTTTAGGGCGTGCAACTGCACTTAAATCACAAACTAAAAAATTCATGCCTTTAATTTAAATTGGGTTGTAAAACTGATTTTTTGTAATCGGCGGTAATTACTTTTTCAATAGTTTTTTCAAGGTGGCGCCATGTATAATATTTTATGTTGTTCAAACCTTTTTCTTTTAATGATTCCCGCAATATCATATCATTTCGTAAAAGCAGTATTTTTTCGGCTACATCAATTTCATCAACATAGTGTATGAAGGCACCGTTTATCCAGATATTTTTTATTACGGGCTCAACCAGCAATGCGGCATCACCCGCAACTTCCCGAATATTACCACTGTCATTAATGGTTATTAAAGGTATTCCGCAGGCTTGTGCCTCAACAGTACAAAGCTCGAACCCGCCCGAAAACGGCACATTGACAATCACATCGCACATATTAATTCTTTCAAGATAAGTTAATGTCTTGTTTGCGATGCCCTGCTGTGCTGTACTTCCCCCCTGCTCAATGCCAATTTGTGGTTTAAAACTTTTCTCGGTAAAAATAATGTGATCTTTTAGCTTTAGATAACCTGCAATAAACTCCAGATCCCAGCCTGTACCTACAATACGCTGTGTTTCGCTGTGTATATACAGGTATATATTTTTTTGCTTAAGATTATAAATTAAGTAGTGCAGGGCAAGCAACACCCTGGGTATTTGCTTGCGCTCGTCGTTTTTGCCAAAAACGCCTATAATAAAATCTTTTTTAGCATTCAGGTTAAGTTTTTTTCTAATGACGCTTTTATCCATCGGGAAAAACTCGCCGGTGTCAACACCGTGCGGTGCGTAGTGCACATTTTTTAACCCGGTTGATTTGAGGTACTTTTTTGTTGCCTGAGTTGGTACAATTACTCCCTCAATTTTTGTTAGTGCATCTATAAATTCTTCAGAAGCCGGAAAGCCATCCAATACCGTGTGAGCAAAGACTTTCTGCTTAATATCATTAAGTTTTAGTAGGTTTAAAAAGTATATAACTGCGGCTATATCAAAATTTACAATAATTACATCAGGCTCTACCTCCCTTATAAAATTACCCACTGCTTCAAATTCCGTTTTTTCCTTATTGCCGTTCCATATTGTGAAATTATAGTTTGTTTGCACGGTTTCTTCGGATGACACAATGCCGAATGCAAACCCGGCGCAATAAACTTTGTGGCCATTTTTACTTAAACCTGTTGCAATTTTACAACAGGTTATGCCAAACCCGGTAGTCCAATTAGCCGGCTGAGATATGATGCAAATTTTCATTTAAATTTGGTTAGTTATGTACAATTACGGTTCCATAGCGATTACTATAACCACGAGCCCAAAAAATAATGCACGGCATAAGCGTTGTTTATTTTTTTTTGCAGGGTTTCATCAACTTCTGAGGTTTCATTAAACAATCTGCGGGTTTCATTAAGGCTAAGCGGATATATAGTACCTGCGGGCAATACTTCAATACGGCTTTTATGCTGATAGCTATCGAATATGCGTGTTAGTTTAAACGGGCCTGTGGTTTCTAATATCTGCATCCACAAAACTTCGGTTGTATCAGCCATGCCGCCCTGTATCTTAAGTTCAATGCAAATAGTTTCAAAAAACAAATTACCTGGTGTACAAGCCATAAAGGCGTTGCAAAGTATTTTCTCTTTATTAAAGCGGGTACAATGTTCATCCGGCTCAAGGCCAAACACGCATTCACAATTATTAAGCAGAACCGAGATGCTTTGAAGGCACTCAAAATCCATATCAATAAAAACACCGCCCATGTGGTATAATATATAATAACGCACCGCATCAACCCGTTGAATATTATGTGGATAGCTGTCGTAAGTGCTTAAAAAATCCGGATAATTTTCAGCAATAAATGCCCTGTTCATGCCATCTGTCCAAAGCCGGTATTCCCATCCAGGATGTTTTTCGCGCCAGGTTTCGGCCAAAACAGCTAAATGTGCATCCACATTTTCGTTTTTCCATGTTTGATGTATAATGCGTGGTATCATAACTGGGGTTAAGCAATACGAATAATGCCTTCCATTTTTTTGGTTACCTGGTTAAATATTTTGAGTATTTGTTTTGAGGCGTTAAGCAGAATTTTGTCGCCGTTTAAGCCCGCCTGCTGGTAGGCAATCTGGCTTAACAGCATAAATGCCGTATGAAATTCGCTGCTTTGAAGGTATTCTTTACAGGTATTTTCCCACTGCTCCATCCAATTAAGTTCGGCATCATATTTTTCCTTGTTCCATATATCCTCAACAATCTCAACAAAAATTTCCTTGTTGTACTCAAACAGATCAATAAACCGCTGAGTTTCTTCCTCGCTGGTTTTATCGTTATTGTCACTGGTATCCTGTGTGGTTAAGTGAAGCACCAGCTTTAAAGTATTTACCCTGGCGGTTTTAGTGCTGGTAAAGCCTGCTTTTATTATACCCAGTTGTAAATAAACAATAAAGCTGAATATGCTTTCTATATCAATTTCCTGCCCGCCAAGCGCCTGCAGAATAATTTCTGACAGCTGTTGTTTAACAGCAAGCATGCCAGAGTTATTTGCTGTTGAGTACAGTGCTTCAATATTGTACTCAACAGTATTGCTATGATAATCCATAAAGAACCCGTTTAACGGATACTCAATGGCTTTCATAGGCGAGGGAAAATTAGCCAGAAAGTTATCGGCTTTCTTTTTAAAATCTTCTTCTAACTGTGCATTATTCTGTTTGGGTTCAATGATCAAGGTAACATGCTCACCACGATAGGTACTTAAACTAAGATGCCAGTGCAATATGTTGTTTTGGTTTTGCTGAATATAAGGGCTTATAAAACCGCTAAGCAGTTCGTGCCACGCTACCTGATTGTAAAAAATTGAGGCTACCATTTTGAAAGATTTTATTGTTTTTGAATGTTTATTATTGATTATACTGTTTCATTCACTGTTTCCTGTTCGCTAAGCAAAGGCACGGCACGGCTTATAAGTTTAGGGTTTGCCGATGTATAATAAAATGCCCTTTTATTTCCGTTTTTTATGATATAATACCTTGCACTCTTGTTGTGAATTAAGTGTTGGATGGTACCGTCATTAAAATTTATTGAAATATCATCCTCTATTTGTTTCCAGGTACCGTCTTTGTGGCTGTTTTGTACAAGCAGCAGCTTATCAACATATATGTCATTTGTTATAATGCCCTTTTTAAAGGTATTATTACTAAAAAGCAAAATACAATCAGTACTGCCCGGGGTTAGGTAATTAAGCAGCATTTCGGTTTTTGGGCTATTCATGGTTGTTCACTTTAAAGAGGGTCAGTTATCTCTGCATTTGGTTAGTTAAATCGCTATTGGATGATGATAATCAAAATTTTTAAAAACAATATCTTTTCCAAAGCCATTGGTGTTAACAACCCATTTCTTTTCTAACTTATTGCTTTCCATAATTATTCGGTTGGTGATCTGACTTAAAAACATAACGGCATTCTCAATCATTACAGGATCAGTGAATTGATAAAAGCCTGATGAGGAACTATCCATTGGCAGTGTTTTATAGTAAGTTTTTTGACTGTCAAAGCACAGTGATCGTATTTGTGCTTCATTTTTCAAAACGAGATTTTCATCGCTGTTTTGCCATATTCCTTCTACCCAGGCATCTTCCAATATAGCATACTCGTATTGCAGTTGCACTTTGGTTAAATCGCTTATATTATCATTATGTTTAAACAAGGTATTGTTGATAAGGGTACCATGTACATATGTATTATTTTTAAACAGAAATAATAACTCGCTGGCATCAGGCGTCAGGTAATTGATGAAGATCCTGCTCAAATCACCTGTGAACGCCTCATTTGCTAATCTTTCTTTTTCTATGTGACTGAGGGCTTTCAAAAACGATCCATCAATCGCGCTGCAGGTTAGGCCGCTTAGTTCAAGGCGGTTTATAAGGTCAAAGTCCTCAAAGCCATAATTAACCATGCGTTCATCATACCCACCAACCATATAAAAATGCCGTCGGGCAACACAAATACGGCCAAAAACATCACCAGGGGCGGTAGCACCTCGTTTTGCAGGCGACAAAAATGTTGCTCCATTCTCAAGAAAAGCATTTGCCAGATAAGCCGCAAATCCCTTTCCGGTGTAGTTATCCGCATCTACATTGCATAGTATTTCGCCGGTGGCAAGTTTAAAGGCAAGATTTCGGGAATGGCTTCTATTAAAGTATTTGGGTGAAAGTGTTTTATAATACTTAAGCCTACCGGTTTTAATATACTTCTGCAAAGTATTCATTATATATTCCTCAAGCCCATCGGTAGAGTTATAATCTAAAAGCACAAATTCAACGTCAGGATAATCTTCATTATCCCTAATGTTTTTCAGGAGTGAAAGCTTTAGGTGATGCAGCCTGTTCATGCATACAGTACAAAAAGAAATTTTGAATCCCTCCATAATTTTAATGACTGATGTTCTTTAATATATTACCGGCTAATCTTTTAAATAAACTGCTATTTTGTGTAATGATCTCTGCATCGGCTATCATTCCTTGTCTCATTTCCAAAGATTTATGCATATCCGTTAAATTCTTCGTTTTAAAATCAACCTCTGCAACATACCCATTATCCGTAAACGCGCTATAGGTGATATACTTAATTGTGCCATGCAGTATTCCATATTCCTGATAAGGATAATTCTGCAATTTTATCATTACTTCCTGCCCCTCCTTAACTATCCCCATACTAGCCTTTGGTATAAGCATTTCGCCAAAGAAATCCATATCATTAATAGTTATATAAAATATACTTTGATTGGGGGAAAGTTCCTGGCCTTCATGAATTATGCCTCCATAAAATAATTTTCCTGATTGTGGCGCAGTTAAAATAACACTACTGTTAACGGTCCGAATAATAGCTAATGCCTGCCCTTCTTTAACAATCTGATTATTTTGTACTAATAATTTAATCAACTTACCTGGCATTTTCACTACAACAGGCTGGGGTAAGTTTAATGAACGTACCTTTAATTGTGTTTTTATAATGTCGGGGTATCTTATCAATTCTGACAATCCCAGGATCAATATCAATATTGAAAAAAAAACTGTAATACCCCAGCGCAACAGCCATGAGGGCGGAGCGCCAATAATTTCCTGCATTTCTTCGGTGTGCCTTTTTTCTATTTCCTGGCCGATAGACAGTGTGTCAATAATTTCCAGCACTTTTTCAGTTTGCTTGTGTTTTTGGTTTATATCTGGCATATTTTTATTGTGTGCCCTAATGGCTTTTGCATTATGCTCCCAATTCTAATTGATTTTTTACCAACCCGTAATATTCACCTCTCAGGCTCGTCAGCTCCTGGTGTGTACCCTGTTCAATAATTCTGCCTCTATCCAAAACAACAATATTATCGGCATTGCTAACGGTGCTTAGCCGATGCGCCACAATTACTACAGTTCTTCCTTTAAAAAATGCCTGTAGGTTGTCCATTATTACCCGTTCATTATTGGCATCAAGGGCATTTGTTGCTTCATCAAAAAACAGATATTGCGGATTTTTGTAAACGGCCCTGGCAATAAACAAACGTTGTTTCTGCCCCTGACTAATACCGCTACCGGCAGCGCCAAGCTTTGTTTGAAGCCCAAAAGGTAACTCTTCAATAAAATCACCAATATTGGCAACTTTAATAGCCTGCTGCAATTTATCTTCATCGGGAAATTCATCGCCTACTGCTATATTTGATGCAATAGTATCAGCGAAAATAAAACCGTCCTGCATTACCGTACCGCATTCGCCCCGCCAGGTTTTAAAGCTAAATTGGTTTAATTTGGCTTCGCCTATCCTGATCTCGCCTTTTTCAGCTTCATAAAACCGCAGCAGCAGTTTAAGTATAGTAGTTTTGCCGCTACCGCTCATCCCCACAATAGCTGTTGTTTTGCCCTGGGGAATGTTTAGGTTAATATTTTCAAGTACAGGGTCATTGCCGGCACCCGGGTAACGAAAAGTAACATTGCTAATGCTAATACTTTTATTAGCTGGTAATTTCTTTATCCAGTCTTTATCTACCGGTTCCTCATCTTCAAGTTCGTGGATTTCGTTTAAACGCTCTAAACTTATCTTAGCATCCTGGTATGACTGTATAAAGCCCAGCATTTGCTCAATAGGATTGCTTACTTGCCCAACAATATATTGAATAGCCATCATGCCCCCAAGAGTAATATTACCATCAATCACGGCCTTTACACTTAAAAAAGTGATCGTTATGTTCTTTGCCTGGTTAATGAACGAGGAACCTGCCGACTGATACTGACTAAGAGCAAGATTTTTTACCTTAAACTTAAACAGGTTGGCTTGTACATGCTCCCAGCCCCAGCGCTTTTGCTGTTCACAATTGTTTAGTTTTATCTCCTGCATTCCGTTAACCAATTCAACAACGTTACTTTGATTAGCAGACGAAAAATCAAACTGTTTATAGTTTATCTCTCTTCTTCTCTTTAAAAAGGCCACTATCCATATGGTATATAAAATGGTACTTATTGCGGAGACCATGAAAATGACAGCATTATAATGGATCAATATAATGGTGAAAATAAAAAGGTTAACCATAGAGAATAAAGTACTTAATGTTGTACCCGTGAGGAAGCTTTCGATATTCAGCTGGTCATTCATCCGCTGCATAATATCGCCGGTATTTTTGGTTTCGAAATAACTAACCGGAAGTTTCATCAGCTTTATAAGAAAATCCGTAAGGATAGAGATATTAATGCGTGAACTAACATGCAGCAATATCCATGAGCGGATGAAGTTAACGCTGAGATTGCCAATAAAAAGCATTACCTGCGCTATGAGTATAAGGTAAACAAAACTGATATTGCGTGTATTAATGCCGATATCCACCATTGACTGGGTAAGAAATGGTGTTACCAGTGAAAGCAAAGTACCGATGGAAAGCCCGATTACGAGCTGAATAAATAATTTTCGGTAAGCATAAAAGTACCGAAGGATGGACCACCAGTTTAATTTGTTTTTCTCATCCTCCTGTTCATAAAATTGGGGGGTAGGGCTTAATAATAAGGATATACCATCATGCAGCTCTTTGTGGGCGAACCAGTTTTTTGTAAAATCCTTTTCTGTATATTTAATCAGGTCCATGGCTGGGTCGGCAACATAATAAATACCATTTTTGACTTTATAAAGCACCACAAAGTGGTTTTGGCGCCAGTGCAGCAGGCAAGGTAATTCAGCTTCCCTTAATTGCCCGATAGTGAGCTTAACTCCAAGTGAGCGAAACCCTAATTTTTCTGCGGCTTCACTAATGCCTAACAAGGATACACCTGTTCGGTTGACATAACACAAAGCCCTTAGTTTTTGTATAGGAAAACGGCGTCCATAGTGTTTAGCCACCATGCGCAGGCATGTGGGGCCACAATCTATTTTGTCTTGTTGTTTATAATGAAGGAATTTCAATGTGATACTACTTTACTTTTATTCAATAGGTTAAGAATTATTAGAAATGCAATGCTGTTTAATACATTATTCAGTTATAGTTAATACACTTTTTCATACAATCTCATCTCGGTCCCACCGATGAACACGTTAAAAATTTAATAGATAAAACTACCATCACCCCTGCGTTTCATTTCTTTGCCGTTTCTCGTTGGCCTGCCGTTCCATTTTTGCAGGTTCAAGCGTAATCCTATCAGGAAATATCGGCTCAATGAGTTTGACAGCGTATTAGTTACGCCTTGAGGCGTAACGGTTTGTAGCAGAATAGTATTTTGATGAAGTATGTCATACACATCAAAAGTAAATACCAGGTTTTTTCTCGGTAAAAACTCTTTCTGGAAACCTAAATTAATTACCAATGGCCTGGTGTTTTGGCCCACGCTGCCAGCAATATTATTAATACCGCTGGTGCTTATAATACTTTTTGCAACGCTGTAATTAATCTGGTAAGTTTTTAAGAAATATATTTTACCGTCTACCGCGAGGCTCGTGGTTTTATAAATAGTAGAAACAGAATTAAGTGCGTTTGTGAATGATCTGTCAAGATCGTAGCTGACATAAGGATTTATCTCAATATTATCATTCGGGTTTACCCGGGGGCCAAACCGCTCGTCAAAACGCCATTCGGTCTGATGATACAATATATTGTTACTCATGGCAGGAGAAAAAATGTAGGTCACATTTCCATTCAATGAAATGTTGTACCTGCGATCATCTAGCTGTTTGGAAAAATTATAGGAACCGGCCCACGATTTCGTACCATCGAGATTAATGTAATAAATATTATTAATGTTCCTGTATTTAGGTACTGATGGGTTACTCGGATCGGGCGGAAGCGGTTCCTGAACCTGTACAATGTTGGTTGTGATCTGGTTATCAATAATAGTTGTAGTTAAATTTAATATTATGTTAAATTTTGAATTTGCTATATAGTTATTGTACGAAGCATTTATAGCGTTATTGAAGGATGGGTTAAGATCGGGATTGCCGATTTTTATATTGTTAGGGTCGGATCGGTCGGTAAATGGTTGCAGGTACTGAAAGGCCGGCTCGTTATACTGCCCCGAGTAGGTTAACTGGAAACGTTCTGTACGCGACCATGAATAAGCAAAACGGAACGCAGGGATTATTTTAAATGTGGAACGCGATGTGGGTATATTTAAACTGGTGTTTTGATCTATCTTGTTTCCGGTTAAATTATAGGGTATTGCAGCAGCGCCGAGTGTTAAATTTGCTTTAGTGCCATTAAAGCGATAATTAAGAGAGATATGCGATTGTGTAGTTGAATAATGATAGATATTATCCAGCGCAGTAATTTCTTTTAACTGACCGTCGGATAATACGGTGTCTTGTATGGCTTTTACATCGTTAATAGAATGCCTGATATCGCCCCTAAACTCTAATTGAGATAAGATGCCCAGGGGTTCAGTATAAGTTAATGTACCTTGCAGAGTTGTATTTACGTTTCTTTGACTGGTTAATAAGTTCGCAGCCGAATCTTTCAACAAAATATTATGCGTACTGTCTGAATAATATTTATAATCCTGGTTAGTACCGCCATTAGCCTGGGAAGTTGATTGATTAACAGACACCTGCAGTGATACGTTTCTTTTTGATTTTTTAAATGTATGCAGGTATAAAGCGCTAAGCCCGTAGTTAGTACTGGTATTCAAATTGGTTATTAAACCTGTACTTAGCACATGTTCAAAACCAGTAGTGTAGTCCCTTATGTTATCCTGCATCCCGTTACTTACAGTGGTTGAATTTGAATATGAAAAACTTGGGTTTAGTTGTAAAAAGTTGGCACTATCCAGATCGATCTCTAACTGAACACGTGCGGTATGCGATTTGGAATTGTTTTGAGTTGTATTTTGATTAATAAAATTGCTTGGGCCAAACGTTGTATAGGTTTGGCCGTAGCTGTTATTGTTAGCGTTGTTATTGTTAAAACTATAAGCATAGCTGCTCACTACCTGTACGTTTTTGCTCCACTGATCGCGGTAGCTGAGTGTTGGCGACCCTCTTTGAGTTGTTCCGGGGCCGCCATCGCTACGTGCACCGGCCGATCCCTGTATGCCCGGAGAAGGGACCCCATTAACCGTATTGCTTAAGCTGCCAATTACGCTTAATGTTTCGTTGGCGTTAATACGCTGTACTGATAGTTTCGCGTTATAGCGGTCGTCATTACCCGCCTGGGTGATGATGCGGCCCGTAATACCCACTGATTTATCAGCCTTGGTAGTAACATTTAAAACCTTTTGAGGATCGCCATCCTTAATGCCTGTGCGGGCGGCCTGGTCGCCATAATCATCTACGATCTGTACCTTTTCAATAATATCGGCAGGTAAGTTCTGTATTGCCTGTGCAATATTACCACCGTCAAACTCTTTACCATTTAATTTTGCCCGTGTTACCTGCTGCCCCTGGTGGGTTAACGACCCGTCAGAACCCACTTCCATGCCCTCCATTTTTTTCAATAATTCATCAAGCGTGGCATTGTCACGAACATGGTAATCGCTGGCACGGTATTCAACTGTATCGGTCTTGTAAACTATACTGGGGGTGCCGTTAATTTTTACCTCACCAAGTACGTTGTTTTGGGTTTTAAGCGTAATGGGGTCTAAAACAATCTTTTTGGTAATATCACTGTTCAGGTATTTTTTTACAAAGCCAATTAAGCCAATGCTTTCCACACTAACATTAAAGATTGCCAGTTTTACATTTTTGAAGATAAATATTCCGTCCTCGTTAGTCGAAGTTCTTAATGTGTCTGCTTTAGATTTTAACGTTACCAGGGCCCCGATTACTGCTTGTCCGCTTTCGTCTTTAACAACTCCGCTTACCTCGCGCGAGGTTAAAGGCGGCGGGAGGAATGCTATTGCAGCGTTTCCGTCGCGCCCTTGTGAGATCTGGGCAAAAAGTTTGCATGGCAGCATGGTCAAAATAGCTATAATGAATAATTTTTTCAAGTTGTGGGTTATAAGGGCAGGAAGAGTTTCATTTTTTGGCTAAAGTATATTTCCCCCAAAAATCAGTTGGATACATTATAGCCATGGTTTGAGGAAGCAAGGGTACGGCATTAATTGCGTTGCCGTTTGAATCATAAACATTAATAAAGCGACCACCTCCGGATAAACCTACAGTTGAATGATTAGTAGCTGCGCCATTTAATTTTATATTATATTTAAATTGCTGCAATTGTTCTGACCTAAGATTAAGATATTTCAGGGGAAGAGATAATTCATACGTATACACATATGTTGTTTGGTAATTTACAAGTGCTACGGCTTTAATTTTTTCTTCGTTATAAACGGAAATCGTCGGTTCAATTGTTTTTATCCCTTCCACTCCGATTAGTTTATAATTTTCGCCTATCTTTTGATTAACTGCGTTAACAAAAGAATCTATCTGTATTTTATTTTTTGCCGTATCAAGGGTAACATCAGGTTTATTCGTTAAATTAATTTGATAAGAAGCCCCCTTTTCATATATCGGGAAAGTAATTCCTATTGCTTCATTGTCATTTTTTTTATCTCCATTTTTAATACTGAAGGTAATTCCTCCCAACGTCGCTTTTTGAATTATATCTGGTTTGGTTACTTGAATAATTAAGTAAAGGTTATCGTTGTCATTACCAATGGAGTAAAAAATTTCAGTGGCCTTATTATAAGCTTGAAGTTTGTAGGCCCATTCATCCGCCTTACCATCGATCTTAATTTTTTGCGATATAAAGAGACTGTTTACTTGCACATTGGGGAGCTTTTGAGAATAGGCTGTCGTAGAAATTAAAAAAAACAGAATACATAAGGTTTTTTTTAAAAATTTAAATTTTTCTTTTTTCATCATAATATATATAGTGTTTTTCAATTAGGTAACGCCCTGATAATTTGATAAATAAACTACACCAAATTACTTTGATGTAGTTTGTTATTAATTGCAACTAGTTATTACTATGGCATACAGTCATAGACATAATTAGGATTTGTACAATAGCCACCAGAAACAACAACCTGTTTGCAGTGTGGAGTACTTGGATATTTAGCACAATCGGCATCTGTCTCACACTCGTCATCACAAACGTCGTATCCACCAGTAATCTTCTTCATTTGCTGCTTGGTCAGCATTTCCGCAATACCATCCAGTTTTAATTTAAGTTTTTTCATATAGTTCTTTTATGATTATCTTTGCCTCTATTATCGGGTTGCGGCTTTCCCTATCCTGTTTTACCGAAGACAGGCAACTTCATCGTTGGCCAACAATATTTTGCATGTTTTATATAAAATACCTTATATCCTCTGTTCGATAGGCGCCGGGGAGTTTGCGCCCGTTAATAAAAATAGTGGGAGTACTTTTTATATCGGTGATTTTGCACCATTCCTTTTGCTTATCCAGAGCTTCTTTTGAAACTTTGTTTTTTATATCAGCAGGGTGCAGTTTAGCCCACGCATCATAATTCTTTTGTTTTTGCTCATACCAATCGTTTAATGCATGTTTTAGAGATACATCGTCTCTATTTGTTTGTAAAGCCATTAAATGCGGGCCCACTTTTGCCTGTGGATTATTTTCATTGCTTTGGTTTGAAAAAACAATCTGCAACTTAATGTCATCCCTGCCTGCCAACCATTCATTTATTGTTTTATGCGCTTTAGCACAAGGCTGGCAGTATGGGTTACTTACCATTGTGATGATATGCTCTGCCTCCCGGTTGCCTATTATAATAGAATGTTCCTCGGCAGGCAACGCATATTTCACTTCATCATGTAACAATTTGTTAAATAAGTCGGTGTTATATTTAAAGCGACGTAATTCTTGTTTGAGTGGCTGTATTTGTTTGGATAGCAGAAAATATGGCTTTATAAAAACCCACGCCATAACTGGTATAAACATGCCTGTATACAAACTAATCGACCCTTTTAACGAGGGTAGTTGTAAGCCATGTGAAATGTATGGTAAACAGGTAAAAAACTCCAGCCAGAGTATAACCTGAACCGTGCAACAAAATTTACACCATTGCCTGGCTATACGCCACTGATAATAGATCGAATAAAAGGTATAGGGCAGGCCCATTATATTTAGAATGGCCATCATTTGCAGGGTAAATGGGTTATTGTTGCTAAACAAAAGAGATAGCCAAGTGCCAGCAAAATAAAAAAAACCAACTTCCGACCAACTTAATGCTTCAGTCACTTTAGCCGCGTTTGATGAAAGAATAGCATTACAATCTTTATGATTAGCGTTGCTGCACAGCTTTTGTATCAGCGGGTTATTGATATCCACACTTTGTACCAGCAGTAGTATAGTCGTTGCCAGTCCAGTCGTTTTTAAAAAAAATAAAAACGTTACTTGCCAGTTAACCGCTGTTATATTATAGAGATACAGAGAAAAAAAACCAATAAAAATTGAAAGTGCCCCTGTAATAACAAATGGGATACGCAGAGCAGCTAATTTTTCCTTCTTGTGTTTTAAGTTATAATCTGCTTCTCCTGAATCTGCTTCTTTTTCAGCAATTAGTACACTGCCTTCAACATACATAGCTTTGAATTCTTCAAGGCTTAATTGTTTCTTTTTGCCTTTCGCATTAGTTATAACTACTTTTTCTTGGTCCATATGGTTAACTAATATGAATTCTTTTCCCTTTTGAGGGAGATAAGCAATAAAAGGAATGCTTATTTCGGCAGTAACTAATTCTTCGAAAGTTAATTGGTAGGCAGCATTGGGTATGCGCCACTGGTTCAGCACATCACTAATCGCCAGCATGCTGCTATATTGCGGGTGCTTTGCAATCTCTTGTTCAATACCTTTGCGGGTAACGGGGATATGCAATGCACAGGCAAGCAGGTGGATAATTGGGGAAATATTATCGTTTTCCATAATCGGATAAAGGTTTTTATAAGGTTAAAGGTTACCAGAATATTAATTTATATTACAACATAAGCCACCCGGTTATCCAATATAATTGGATCCTCTAGTTCTACAATTCGGATGCATTGATCACCTGGCGAATAATGCCCAGATAATAAATTACAAACCTTGCTTTTCGCGTTTGACGGATGGCTTATTCGGTTTAAAATTGATATTGGGAACTAAATAACAACCACAGGCTTAATAAAGGCTTAATAAAGGCTTAATAGGTGATAAATTTCACCGGGAACGGCGAAATTTTTGATTTAAACTTGAGGATACGAAATCCCTTTTCGGTTAATTTAACTAAGTCAGCACCCGGATCAGCAATATAAAACAGGCCTTTTTTAACTTTATAAAGTATAACAAAATGATTTTGCCTCCAATGTAAAATACAAGGTAATTCCGCTTCTTTTAATTGGTCAATAGTAAGCTTAACGCCTAAATAACGAAATCCTATTTTTTCGGCTGCTTCACTGAGGCCTAATAAATTGACCCCACCCAGATTAATCTGACATAATGCCCGCAGTTTTTGAATAGGATAATTGCGCCCATAATGCTTTACGATCATACGCAGGCATGTAGGGCCGCAATCCATTTTATCCTGTTGTTTATAATAAGGAAATTTTATTAACATGCTTTAGGTTTAGTGGTATAAGATTAATTTACTATTCGCGAAATAATCATGCCTGATAATAAACACATGTTTTCATCTTGATATATTATTAACTTTTGGAGAAACCGTTATTTTCTTCCGCTTATAGCCTATATTACCGTAATCATCTATGCCTTCAATAGTTATTGTATAATCTGTAGGTTTATCGGCGCTGAAAAACGAAACGATTGCATTTCCTGCCGTATCGGTTGTTATATTAGGCTCCCAGTGTATGGTGGAGCGCAGATCCGTTCCGAATGCGAGGTTTACATTCTTAACCGTGTACCGGGGGCGGTAAAATTGTTTGGGTAAGGTAAAAGGCAAAGGTTTGTATAAATAAGTACCTGGTGTATATTTCATAAGTCGCCCATTACCACTGCGTGTGGTAATTTCAATAAATGCAATATCTTGTTTTGCTACTGGCCCAGTGTAGCTAAGCGCGTAAGTTGAAGTATAACTTGTGCCATACATAACCTCGATACCTTTAATATCTTCTGCTGTAAAATAGTCGAAATAAGCCTTTAAATAAAGGTAGCGTCTATAATCTTGTGCTACCTTATCGGTTTCGTCATAAAATTCTTCTAAATCAAAACCATCAAATATAAACCGTATTGGCTTATCATTAAGAAGATAATACCATGGCCTCTTTTTATAAAAACCAGGAATTCTAAATCCTTTAACCTGTTTTTCAAGCAGTTCGCTTAGGGACATTTTTCCGGCCTTTAGCATATCCTTTTCATCCAATACCTGGTCTGCTTCACCCGGCCCGTTAAGGTTTTTTGATCCTTTTACTACTTTTTTATCTTTAATGGTCACTTCTTTTAACAGAACACCTTCACCACGAAGGTTTTCTTCTGCTTTCAGCTGCGCCAGTTTGGTGTTGCTGTTATTTAATAATAGCGTATCGCTATTTACGTACCACGGAATTACCGCCCCGGTTGAACTGAATACCGGTGGCTTAAATTCATGGAGCATTTCTATTCCTACGTTAAACTCTTTGCCTTTCTTGTTTCGGGCCTGCAACTTAAACACCGCGGTATCTACAGGGAAAATCCCTTTGAAAATAAAGTGGCCTTCCTTATCGGTAACGGTATCTCTTACCAGCAAGGGGCTCTTTGAAAACAATACTACACCCGAACCTATAACCGGCTTATTTAATACGTTAGTCACTTTACCTTCTACTACAAACTCAGGTTCGGCACGAAAAGCTGGTTCTGAGAGCTTTGCATTCAAAACCTGTTTCCAACCATAACCAACCCAGCCTTGTGTAAGCAGCAGATCGTCCAGAGCTGTTATACGTTCAGATGTGTTATTCTCAAAATACCAGCCCGGTTCTTCTACAGTTCCTTTCAAGTCTGACGTGAATAAAAGGTCGTTAACAATATTGTTGCCCAGGCTGTCTGTTGTTACCTGGCCGTTATCGGTAACCGCAAGCGAGAAAGCGCCCTGAATAGGCTTACCATCTTTATCCTTTACATTGATAACTAAAGCAATGCTGTCGCGCAGGCCGTAATTTGGTTTAGCGGAGTTAATGCTGATATTTAAGTTATCGTTATGGTTGATATAAACTATCCGTTCATTTAAAGGCAATTGTGCCACATTTATTAAGGTAAAACGGGCAATGCCTGTAGGGAACAATGCCGTTGCTATTATTTTTTTAACGGTTGTTTCCTTAAAACGGATAGCCGCCGCATAACAAACCACCCCTCTTGCCTGGCCAATAAGGTAATAAATACCATTTACTGCGGTATTACTGATGGTAACCTCCAGCGAATCGGCGCCATTTGAGCCAATACGCAGTGTAGTACCCGCCTGGTCAATGGCGGGCAAGGCATAGCTTTTTGTGGTTTTATCAGGAAGGTTTATAATCGCCGTATAGCTTTCGCCGGCCTGCGGCGTCAGTTCGAAACTCCCCATGCCGTTATGCACAGGCTGAAACTTAACCACCTCCTGCTGATGGCTATTAATTACCCTGCCGGTTATGTTAACGCCCTTGCCATCCTCGCCAATAGCCTTAAAACCAACCCGCGCCGGTAAGCCTGTTACTAAATTGCCCCCTTCGGGCATAAACTGCAGGTCGGTTTTTTGGGGCCGGTTAACTATTACGGGTATGTTGAGGTTTGCCGTATCTGCCCCTTTACCGGTTTGCCGGGCATTTATGTAAAGGTTTTTTATCGCTGTTTCATCCGCCAGGTCAAAGTTCAATTGCATCGTGCCGTCTATGCCGGTGGTGGCCTTATCCTTAAAAAGGTTATGCCTGCCATTCATTACTTTTAGCTGCATATATGTCAGCCTGATGGGCTCTTTATTCAGGTTGGTAAACCCCAGGCTGGCCTGTACTTTTGTTTTACCCGCAGTACTGTCGAGCTTAAAAGCGGCCGATACCAGCGTAGAACCGCTTAATGCAGATACATAAATATCTTTCTTAAAAATGTAATCATCGCCAAAGTTGCGCATCCAGTTGGTATAGGCGCGCAGGGTATAGCTCCCTTCGGGTATTTCTGTTTCATCAATGGCGATATTGCTCCAGCTAAGCCCCGATGCAAGGGGTACCATTATCCGTTTCATCACCCGGCTGGTGGCATCGTCCAGCTCAACATATAACAATCCGCTCCTTACCGAAGGTGTTAAAAAATCTGCATTTAATAAATAAGCTTTAAAGTGCAGGGTATCGCCTAAAGTATAATAGGGTTTGTCTGTCTGCACGTAAACCTTTTCTATAGGGAAATTAATCCGGCTGGTATTAACCGAGCTAACCACGGATTTAAGTACGTTATTCGCCTGGCAAAAGCACCATGTACTGTTACAGGTAAATAAAATGAATAAAAGTGTTTTTCGTAACAACATCTTCATGTGGTATTTCTTAAGGTATAGTTGATGTTTCAAAAGGGATAGAAATAGAGTTCAGAACTAACCTAAGGCCGAACTCTATTCTTTAAATTTAACGCGAGCAACTATTATAGCCCTGAGGATAACCACCACTATACGAACAAACATAGTGGCAAGCTCCTAAACAGTTCACATCATAACACAACCACAAGGTTCCAGTTGGGCAATCATCAACACAACAGCTGCCATACCCGCCACTAATTTTTTTCATTTGCTCTTTCGTCAGCATTTCTTTAATACCATCGAGCTTTAATTTAAGTTTTTTCATTTCAAAAATGACTAATTTCGCCCATGTTATCGGGTAGCAGCTTTCCCGGCCTATTTTACAAAGACAGGCAACTTTTTATTGTTCTCGAGACAATATTTTGCAAAGCACTTTATATAAAGTACTTGATATCTTCTGTTTCATAGTTACCGGGGAGCTTGCGCCCGTTAATAAAAATAGTGGGGGTGCCTATTATTTCGGTGGTTTTGCACCATTCCTTTTGTATCTCCAATGCCTTTTTTGCCGGTATGTTTTCTGCAACAGGGTGCACTTTGGCCCAGGCATCGTAATCTTTCTGCTTTTGTTCATACCAGTCGTTCAACGCATGTTTTAATGAAGCATCATCCCTGGTAGCCTGTAACGACATTAAATGCGGGCCCACTTTTGCCCGGGGGTTATTCTCATCGTTCTGGTTCGAAAATATAACCTGCAACTTAATATCGTCGCGGTTAGCCAGCCATTCGTCCAAAGCCTTATGCGCCTTTGAGCATGGCTGGCAATAAGGGTTGGATACTATAGTAATAATATGCTCAGCCTGGCGGTTTCCTATAATAATAGAATGCTCATCATTAGGCAAGGTGTATTTTATTTCTTCATTAAGCAGTTTGTTAAACAGATCGGCATTGTATTTAAACTTGCGCAGTTGTTGTTTAAGCGGTTGAATTTGTTTTGATAGCTGCAGGTATGGTTTAATAAATACCCATGCCAAAACAGGTATAGCCATGCCAATTATTAAACTGGCCCATCCCCTTAAACCGGGTAGTTGTACGCCATGGGAAATGTATGATAAAAAGGCAAAAAACTCCAGCCACATTATTGCCAGTATCGTGCAGCAAAACCTGCACCATTGTTTGGCCACTCGCCATTGGTAATAAATGGAATAAAACGTATAAGGCAGGCTTACTATATTTAATATAGCAAGCAGCTGCATTAAGCCAATGTTATGGCTGTTGAATAATAAAATAAGCCAGGTGCCCCCAAAATAAAAAAATCCTACTTCCGACCAGCTTAACTCCCCGCTTATTTTAGCGGCTTTTGATGAAAGGATTGCATTACAATCTTTGTGATCAGCGCCACCGCATAGCTTTTGAATCAATGGATTATTGGAATCTATACTTTGGATGAGCAGCAAAACGGCAGTTACGATGCCTGCTGTTTTAAAAAGGATTAAAAGCGCTATTTGCCAGTTAAACCATACTACATTAGAAGAATGCAGCAACAAAAATGAAATAAGAATTGAAACAGCACCTGTAATAACAAACGGGATACGCAGCGCAGCCAGCAGTTCTTGTCTGTGCTTTAAGTCATAATCCGCTTCTCCGGAATCTGTTTCCTTTTCAGCGATCAGTATAGCCCCTCCGGCATACATGTCTTTAAATTCATCAATACTTAGTTGTTGCTTTTTACCATTTTCGTTAATTATAATTGCTTGCCTTTCATCCATACGTTTAACCAATATGAATTGCCTGTTCTTGCTGGGGAGATGAGCGATAAAAGGGCCGGTTATTCCGGCAGCGGCTAATTCTTCAAAGGTCAGTTCGTAGGCTGCGTTAGGAATACGCCAATGGTTAAGCATATCACTAATGGCCAGCATACTTTGGTATTCAGGATGCTTTGCAATTTCTTCTTCAATGCTTTGTTGGGTAACGGGAATACGCAATTCTTTGATGAGCAGGTTGATAACTCGGGTGATATTATCGCTTTCCATAACTAGATAAAGGTTTTATAAGGTTAAAGGTTACCAGAATATTAATTTATATTATAACTTCAGCCATGCGGTTGTTTCGTACAATTGGATCGTCCAATTCTACAATTTGGATGCGTTAATCATCTGCCAAATAATGCGCGGACAATAAATTGCAAACTTTACTTTTCGCGTTTGACGGATTGTCTTATTAAGTTTATAATTGGTATTGCGGACTAAATAACAACCGTAGGTTTAATAAAGGATTAATAAAAGACTAACAGGTGCTATAATTTACGTGAAACGACGAATTTTTTTGAATTAATTTTGAGAATACATCTGTGCCTGGGATTCAGTAAGTTAAGTTTTTCGAGATGTTGCGATATTAAATGTTACTATATTGTAGTGGGATGATAAATGGCTTTGCAATTCCAAATATTTATGTCAAACGGGATATACTATATATCGAAAGATGGTTGTAAGGGTTCGGGAGTTGCTGATAAAGCAGGTTGCACTGGTTTTTTATATTAAGTAATAGTGCGATCAACAAGTTTTGATGGCTTTGACAGTAACATAGTAAAACACACGGTAGGGTTCCTCGGTCACGTAACCGATATGTGGGATAGCTAACACCTTTTCTAAAGACCTAAGTTCATGATCAGCATGGAGCGGTTCGGTGTTATGGACATCTAACGCGACACCTGAGATTTCTTTATTTTTCAAAGTATCCACCAGCTATCAGCTTCAGCAGGAAATCAAATGCCTCCAATGCAAACTCCCGGAACGGGGGTTTGAAAATTATGGTGTTATGCAAATTTTAACGAAAGTTAGAGGCTTTTTTTCGTTTGGCGCACAAGCAGGATGCTTGTTATATTTTAGGTTGAGGTTCGCTGCACTAAACTTCTACCAGCGCGGGGCAACAATTTTAAATGGTTATAGGATTTTTCAAGGAACAAAAACAGCAGACAAAAGAAAATATCAAACATATATAACCATTCAATCATTGTTTTTTTTCGTTTATGTGATATTTACAATTGAGATCTTGCATAATAGATACCGGATTTAATTACTCCTGCAGTCAAAAAACAGGCACGGTTCCATGATGTCGATATTATGACGACATCCCAGTTTCAAATCCTCATGAGTTCAAGGATTATGTATTACTTTTAGATATTAATTAATTTGACATGGATTCTACTGAATTATTAAATAATGTTGTAGCGTTGTTTAAAAACTATAAAGACAATCGTAAAGTATTGGATTATTTGATTAAACATAATATGATACACTCATCATTTGAGAAAAGATATATTTTAAATAATGTTGATTTTCAATTTGCGATCAATAATATAATCCAGAAAAAAGATAATTCGGTAGAGTTTTATTTAGAAGCGTTAGATGGAAGTCCTTATAAAGCTGAAGTGATTTTTAATGGGCGATGGTATCTGAAGTCGTTTCTTTTTCAATGTCAAAGTTGTTTTGGAAATAATAGTTTATGCGATGTGTGCGGTGGCTCTGGATGGGGGGTTTTATAACATCCACCCCAATGCTGGCACACGCGTGCCGCATGTGCTTTATCTGAGACTTTTCCTGTTCCCTTATCCAGGTAAAATTAGAAAGCCTTTAACGAATTTAGAGGCTTTTTTGCGTTTATGGGCGATTGGGTGTGATATTCAAAAAGACTTTACGGAAAGATGTAGACACTTGACCGCAGAGCGGGAGAATTATCAGCAAATTTCTACTAAATTGGCCTTTAATTATGAAGGCATTATTTTTAGTTATCTGTTTAACTGCTTTTTCTCATTTGTGCTTCGCACAACAAACATATGCTCCCGCCGCGCCTTTGCCTGCCAGGAACCTGGCCATATATGGCAGAGGTTTATATCCGGGCGACGATACAACTTATAGATTATTGAAACACAGCGGATTTAATACGCTGCTGTTATCCAGTTTTTATATTCATGCAGATGGAGACCTGTATTCTGGTGATTCTCATCAACCCATTATTCATAACGGCAAATGGGTGGGAGATTCTTCTTATGTGAGAAGGGTTATTGATCTCAAAAAAAAATCTTCTATATCCCGGATTGAAATTTTACTGGAAGGGCGTTGGTATGGGCAGCCGCCGAATACCTATGATTTTATCCGTGACTGGTATGACCCAGCTAAGACGGTGCCAGGTATTGTGACTGGTATTGGTGAGCAAAGTACGTTATATAATATCTGTAAGGTATTAAAAGAAGTGCTGGGCGCCGATGCCTTTTGTATTGATGACGAGTCTGTATATGACAGCCCTTCTATTATTGCGATGGGCAAGATTGCGGCAAAACTAAACATGCATATGACATTATGCCCTTTTACAGGCTACACTTATTGGGGCGATATTCTAAAATCATCAGATGTAAATGTGGTTGATGCCTTGTATTTACAGTGTTATGATGGTGGCGTAAAGAACGAAATAAAAGACTGGGTAACAGCACTGAAAGCTAAGCAACCGATATATCCGATATTTATGGTACGTGGTTCATTTAGCACATGCGACACTTATAAAGGAAGTAAATCAGTAGCGGAGATCAAGACCCAGTTAAAAGGGTTTAAAAGGGACTACCCGGAAATGAGCGGGGCAGCGATATGGCAGATGGAAGATCTGAAAAGTTTCGTTATGATGGGATGCGCTGTAAAGGAACCGACATCGGGGAGTGCGAAAAGTGTAGCCGAATTTTTGAGTCAGTTGGAGAAGGCGTTGAAAAGCGAGCTGTAGCAGACGCCTGTACGGAATGAAAGGTTTTTTTATAACGCAGGATTCCGTTCTTCTTAATTATATCTATTAGTTTTAAATCGGGTTGGGAAAGCAAAAATTTCCACCCGTTGTAAGGATGGACGATGGATGCCCTACATAAATTGGATAAATAAACACAAAGCATTCATTAAACGGTTCGAATTTAGTCCTATTGGGGCTATCCAGAGTAAAAAGAAGGCCTTTAACGAATGTTAGAGGTTTTTTTTGTTTAGCGTAAGCATTTTGGACTTTTCAAGACACCAAACCTGGACTTTTCAGGTAACCTCATTGGACGATTTACATCGAACTTTGCCCTGTAAATTTTTTGGATCATGGAAAATAATAAAGCTTATATAATTACCGGGCCGACTTCTGGCATCGGTTATGCCACAGCCCTTGAGCTTGCAAAGTACGGCACTGTAATTCTTGTCGGCAGAAACCCGGAAAAACTCGATCAGCTACAAAAGGAGATAAAAGACAGGGGACAAGATGCATTGTCGGTAGTATGCGATATTTCAGATATGAAGAGTGTAAAAAGCGCAGCTCAGCAAATTATAGCACTTGAGCTTCCCATTGCAGGATTGCTGAATAACGCAGGAATTATGCCTGCTAAAGCAGCTAAAAGTGCCCAGGGGTGGGATATGACGTTTGCTACCAACCATCTCGGGGCATTCGCACTGACCGAGGCCCTTGCGCCTCATCTTGCTGACGGAGCAAATGTAATTTTTATTGCTTCCGCCATTGAAGACCCGGAACGCAAACCTGCAAAAATTATGGGGATGAAAGGCGGTCGTTATCTATCTGCCGGGGCCAGCGCCCGTGGCGAGTGGAAAGCGGGCGGCGCTAAAATGCCCGGCATAGATGCCTATGCCACATCAAAACAGTGCATCCTTGCGGCTGCAATGGCCTTTGCACGCGAAGATGGAAGATTGCATTACAATGCAGTAGAACCGGGAATAACCCGCGGAACCAGTCTCGGTGGAGAAAGTACGAATGCTTTTATTCGCTTCTTGTTTGGTCATCTGATGGCAATCATTCCTCCGTTCTCTACCTACAGCAGCACACCAAAAAAATCAGCAAAAGTGATTACAAAGATTCTGACCGATGTGTCGGGTAAAACAGGGGTGTATTTTGACGAAAAAGGTCAGCCAATGCTTGGCTCAGTGCAGGCTCGGGATCCGGAGTTTCAAGACCGTGTGGTGACCGAAACCCGTGCCTTGTTATCAACCGTCAAATAAGGTAAATTTGGAATACCGACATGCCCAGATCAGATTATCATATTGGGGTGATCTCACCCGAACAATTCGTTACCGAATATACTTTCACCTATATTATCAATGGGGAAATGCACTTGTATGACGGAAGTAACAACTATGTGCTGAGATCCGGGGAATCCGGGCTTGCCCGTAAAAACCGATTAATAAGATTTAAGAAAGAAAAAGTAAACGGTGAACTGGAAAAAGTATTCGTCTTTTTTGATGAGCACTTTCTTAGGGCATTTCAGGAAAAACATCAACCAGAGGTGCCGAAATTCCAACCAGGCGAAACTATTTTACGCCTGCCTGAAAATAAGTTATTGCCAAATTTTGTTCATTCGTTGCTGCCCTACTACGATCATGGAAAAATAACTGAAGCTTTTGCAGATGTAAAGCGAGAAGAACTACTCATCATTTTACTGCAGGCACAACCAGAACTGGCAGGTTTATTTTTTGATTATGGTATACCCGAAAAAATAAATATCGACGAGTTTATGAACCGCAATTACCAATTCAATGTCAGTATTGACCGGTTTGCTTATTTAACGGGGCGGAGCTTATCCGCATTTAAAAGGGATTTTAAACAGGTATTTAATGATACGCCAAGCCATTGGTTAGTACAAAAACGTTTGCAGGAAGCATACTTTCTTATCGACAAAAAAAAACAAAAACCTGCTAAAATTTATTTGGAGCTAGGCTTTGAGTCGTTGCCACATTTCTCTTATGCCTTTAAAAAACGTTTCGGGGTAGCACCAACGGAACTGGCAGGTCAAAAAAAACCGCAACTTTAAGCACTTGCGTTACAGCATGGTTCGCTTCGCTAAACTTCGACCAGTGTGTACTGGAAATCAGGCAAATATTGGCTAATCACAAATAGTACATTACCTAATATAAATAAAAGTAAGAGTATGCCTCCCCGCGCTGCATAATTGCGTCAGGGTAGGAAAAAGTCTAAGAAACAAATAGCTATCAAAAAGAATATTTTTCCAAAAACATATCCTGTTTAAAAGCTGCCAAATACAGGATAGTTTGTGCCATATACCAATTGATGGTTTTGTAAGCTATATATTAGTTGCAGGTTTATGAAAAATTAAACCTAACAAAATGAAAAAGTTAATCAGTGTTTTAATCCTTTTAATGGTTTTTACCGTAGCAGCCAATGCGCAAGCTCAAGCCCCCATTAATCAGTCGGTCGACGGCTCGGGTAACTTCATCAGGTATACCGCATCAGCCGTTAATTCGGGTTTTAACCTCGCTATTGGTATTGATAAAAATACCAAATGGATAGAGTATCATAATATGATAGCTAATCAGCCCTTTAACAACTATGTGTTTTTGAAAGGGACAAAAATGGTAACTGTTTTTGGATATATCAATAAGGATAGCCTTAACTACTACCGTTACAATATTATTCAAAATGACAATAATTTGCTCGCTACCAATGTAACACCAACAATAAAAGGAAAGCCGGGGAAGCCATTTGGGGCAAACAATCTAATTGAAATAAACCTTGGGACGTTTAATGTCGAAAACAAAAAGCTGACTATTGAAACTTATAAGATCACCGGGCGCAACCAGGTAAATACGACTACAATTTATAACAAGGAAATTGAGCCCGCCAAAATTTTTTGGGTATCGAGGGCGGTAATCGATAAAAAGGGAAGTGGAAGTGTATATACGGAGCATCTGAAAGATGATTTTAAATTTAAGATCCGTGATACCTTAACCGTTACTAATCTTAATGTTGTTATAAAACCGGCAGATGTAACCTTTGTTTACACTGTTTATTTAAAAAACTTAGCTACAGGTCGAAGCGTTTTAGTATCAAACAATTGGTTATACGATTACTACATTGAGGCCAATTCTAATTTGGCACTACCGTATTTATCCGTAAATGCATCATTTTTTAATGAGCCGGGCAATTATGAGTTACAGATAATACCCAAACTACCTGGTGGCTTTAGCATTACATCGTTTCCAGAAAAGACCACAACCTTCCGTTTCACCATTTTGCCATCCGATGTAGTTTACCAGCGAAAGGATGTTGTTTTGTTTGTGATTATCGGGTTGGTTGCCATTGCATGCCTTGTGTTTGTTGCTTTTTATATTATCAAGATCCGGAATAAAAGTCAGCTTGCCGAACAAAAACAAAAGAAGGATATAGCGCAACTACAGCTGGACGCGGTTCGGTCACAATTAAACCCTCACTTTTTATTCAACGCCTTATCGGGCATCCAAAACCTGATGAACAAGATGGAGATCGATCAGGCTAACCGTTACCTCACTAAATTTGCGCGCCTTACCCGAAACGTGCTAAACAACAGCGATCTTATCAGTTTAAGCGAAGAAAAAACATTGCTGGATGACTACCTGCAAATGGAACAAATGCGTTTCGGCTTTAATTATGAAATAGTGCTGGACCCGGAACTTGACACATTAAACATACAAATACCATCCATGCTGCTTCAGCCTTTTGTTGAAAATGCGGTAAAGCACGGCCTTACAAATACGGATGTTGCCGGCAAAATTATTATCAGCATTTTAAAAAAAGATACGCATATAGAATTTATCATAGCGGATAATGGCAAAGGTTTTAATACTGCCAAACAAAACGACGGCCTGGGGTTACAACTGAGTAAAAAGCGCATAGCTTTGTTGAACGCGATCTATAAAGATTCGCAGATCGGGTTTGAAATACAATCAGGCTCAGGTGGCACTAAGGTGCGGATAACTTTAACACATTGGTTATAAATGATACGTGCAATAATAGTTGACGACGAAATATCCAACATCGAAAACCTGCGGGCATTGCTTACAAAGCATTGTCCGCAGGTTAATGTTATCGGCAGCGCTTCAAATAACAAGGCAGCAGCCGATTTGATTAACCTGCACCAACCCGATCTGGTATTTTTGGATATTCAATTAGGAGGCGATTCGGGGCTGAATTTATTAAAGCTGGTGCAGCTCAGATCATTCGAGGTAATCTTCGTTACCGCCTATGATCAATACGGCATACAGGCGGTAAAATTTGCGGCACTCGATTACCTGTTAAAGCCCATTGATATTGATGAATTGATAATTGCTGTTGCCAAGACTGAAGCTAAATTAAAAGCCAAACTACATAACCAGCAACTTGACTTTTTATTGACCAACCTTAAAAATGGCGATAGCCTGCCTGCAAAAATAGCGCTGCAACAGCAAAAAGAAATAAGATACGTGACCGTGAGCGACATTGTACGTTGCCAGGCAGATAATACCTATACGTTTTTCTACCTAAGAACCGGCGATCATATACTGGTATCGAAAGGTTTAAAAGAATATGCCGACATGTTGCCTTCCGGTATTTTTTTACGCGTTCACCAAAGCCACCTGGTGAATATTAATTTTGTGAAAAGCTGGCTTAGGGAAGATGGAGGGGCCCTATTATTAATTAATGGCGATAAAATCCCCGTTTCACGCCCCAACCGTGAAAGAATACGGTTAGCGCTTGAGGGGTTTTCAGTTTAAGGTAACATTTTAAAATCGAGGTGTAAAACCGTCAAATTAGTCTGTAACATAAAAAATCATATCCGTTTTATGCACCGCTTTTTTTCTGGTCTGCATATCCAGTGCCATAAAGATGATTTGGTTTTAGATAAATTTCGTTTTTCTGGAAGTCCAGCACCGTATTGAACCTTTTCAAAACGTCGTTTCCTAAGATATGTATATTAACGCCCCTCATCGGCTTGTTTTGTTCCATGATTTGGGCGGGAACATCTTTTAGCTCAAGATTCCCGAGTTTTAACGTTTCCAGGTTTGCCGTAATTACGGGGACCTCGTTACCTCTTACGCCGTGCATAATAACTTTTTTGATAACCTCCATTTTTTCAGTTGGAAACCGGGCCTCCCGGAGCAGATCGTTATCCAGCATAACTGTTCTTTGGTAACCCAGATCAAAGAGAAACCAGTCTTTACTCTTTATTCCGCTTTGTGAAATTTCACTTTCTATAAAGGGTCTGTTTTTAATATAACGTATCTTAAATTTCGAATACTTGCTGTTATGTAAGATCTGCTTTGGCATTTTAGAGTGCACGATCAGCTGATTGTGGTCATAATCAAGTTCTACAATCATTCCGTCAAACAGGTCCCATCCTAACAAGCCATCTGTTGCGTTCCCGGCAAGCTGTATATCATAAATTTTAGTTTTATAAGTTTGGTGTCCAATCTTGATATCATAGGTGGTGTTATAAAGTTCGGGATGAGACCTGACATTTTGCTTAAGTGCATCATTCGTGAATGAAATATCAGTTGCGCCTGTATCGAAATTCAGCATAAGCGTATCAGCGTGATTAAAGACAACCGGTAAAAAGTTAGTATTGAATCGATTTACAAAAAAGGGAATAGTATCATGAATTTCTACCGGCAGTTTGCTAAAGTTTTTCACCTCCGGACTTTGAATTCTGGTGAGACAGGAATCTTTGCCATTGAGCAGGACAATAAAATCTTTTTGCTGTCCTGGGCCTATTCTGAAGCTGACCGAATCAATATCTGTTTTGAACTTTACGGTTTTAGATTTGGTCAGTTTTCCGGTTGTGAAAATATCCGGTTTTATCTTGGGGCTTATATTCCAGTTCGATACAGGATTATCCTGTTCATATATTTTAGCCTTGTTGGAACTAGCATTGATAACCGGTAATTTATTTTGAGAGGAACCGCAAAATGAAATCAGAGCTAATAATAGGACTAAAATATACTTCATGATAAGTGTTTTAAGGTGGTGCAACTGGGGAAATCCTGGCTATAAGCGGTAATTAAAACCTGTTAGCCTTAATTACAAGGCTAACTAATATTCGAGCATAGTTGTTTTTGCAGCTATTTGATCCAGCTGTTCGAAACAAATATATCCGTAGCGAATATTCTTCACCTGTGTTTTGGCGCAAATCGACCCTCATTCTGTCTTGATTACCCCCACAATATTATAGACCGTTTGCAGATATTTGTGATGGAAGAAATAAAATCAATTTTAGAACTATTTATATTCGAAAATTAAACCAACGGAGAAAATTAACGTTGACGAACAATAAATAAAAATTATGAGCAAAATTATCTTTGACAGCGGAATATCACTTGATGGCTTTTTCGCAGGCGATAACAGGAGCCCGAACAACCCCATGGGCGGCGTTTCTCCAAAAATCCATACATGGATGTTTAAACAAAAAGCATTTTGGAAACACATCAATATGGAAGGCGGTGAAGAGTACGGTGCAGACAGTAAGTTAATTGATGATGTGTTTGCAAGAACCGGTTCTTACATTATGGGAAAGCGAATGTTTGAAGAAGGCGAAGTCCACTGGGAAGAAGATTTATACAAAGCGGATGTTTATGTGCTGACACATGAAAAACGCGAGCCCTGGGTTCAAAAGGGGACAACAACTTTTTATTTCATCAATGACGGAATACAAAGTGCATTAGAAAAAGCAAGACAATCGGCTAGAGGAAAGGACATAAGGATACAAGGTGGTGCGGATACTATTCAACAATTTCTCAATGCAGGGCTTGTGGACGAATTTTTCATTCATATTGCCCCTGTTTTTTTAGGAAGTGGTATCCGGCTGTTTGACGGTATTGACAAAGACAAATATGATCTTCAGATTGCAGAAGTAATACCATCAGACTTGACAACACACTTGAGATACAAATTGACGAAGAAATAAGAACAAAACCGCTAAAAACTAAGACTTCGTTTGGTTTAAAGTGCTAACGATGAATAGCCTGTCTTCTCAATACTGATATGGTTTCCGTTTAAGTTGCTGAATGTCTTCTATGCCTACCCTGCTATCCGAAGTTGAAAGCGGGGTAAGCATAGAAGTTTAAAAGAAGATTTTAATCGATTTTTACACTGTCAATTGCTCTCTCCATGGCATGTTCTTTTACTTCCGGCACTTTTAGTCCTTCAGCGCGGAATACCGTCAGATCTGTCATGCCCAAAAAGCCCAGGAAAGCCTTCAGATAAGGAGCAACAAAATCGTTGGCTTGGCCGGGGCCTTCTGAATAAACACCACCGGAAGACATGGCTACATAAACTTTTTTCCCGGTTACCTTTCCAATAGGGCCATTTTCACCATACCCAAAAGTTATTCCTGCCCTGGTAATATGATCGATCCAGGCCTTTAGCACTGAATGGATGGTAAAGTTAATCAGCGGCGCACCTATGACGATGATGTCTGCAGCGAATAGCTGTTTAACCAGCTCATCAGAAAGACGAATGGATTCTTTTTCTTCTGCTGTTAGCTGGTCTCCGGGAATAAAGAATGTACGAAGCACGGCAGGGTTAAGATGCGGTATTTCTATATCTACCAGGTTCACTTCTTCCAATGTACTGCCTGGATACTTTTCCTGGATTTTTTCGACGATAGCGTGACCCAGCTTAATGCTGTACGATGCTGCACCTAGTAGGCTTGACTTTAAATGAAGGATGTGTTTCATAGAATTTATTTGATTAATTATCAAGGGCAAAACTATGGTTACCAGGTGTTAAAATGTTACTACTTACCCAAAGGTAAGCGCTTACATTGAGGTAAGTGATTACCTTTGCCTTATGAAAATCATTAAAAATGAGCTGCTTCCAAGCCGTGCAGAATGCGCGGGCTCGCTAAAAAACGTCATTGATGCGTTGTATGTTCTCAATGGAAAATGGAAGCTGGCTTTGATCCTTTCGCTTGTTCAGTCATCAAAGCATTTTAACGAGATTCAACATGAAGTCACCGGTATATCCTCCAAAGTATTAGCTAAAGAACTAAAAGACCTGGAACTGAATGATTTTATTACGCGTAACGTATACCCTACTACCCCGGTAAGCATTATTTATGAAGCTACAGCATATAGCCGGACCTTAAAAAATGTGTTAGGTGAATTAAGTGCCTGGGGCGAACAGCACAGGGAAAAAATTAAGCAAAGCATGCGGAAACAATCCTGAGTACGAAAAGGAACACCCTTGTCTGAAAGCTATCTGTGCCAGATGCGGATTATAAGCTGGCTTTATCAAACTAAGCCATTTTTCAAGAGTCTTTTCCCAAACATATTGGGATGAAGCCGAAACAGTTTGGGGTAGTCGGAAACTACGAGCATAGTCATCCGATTTGGAAACTTCGGATAGCGGGGTTTATTATTTGAAATAAAAGGCGCTTTTTAAATTTTCTATCAAGCTAAATACGCCAAAGGCGTATATTATTCTATCTTATAGTTTTTTATTACATCTGATTTTGTTTTTTCATCGGCCACGGGTACACCAAGTTGACTGCCAAAAATCTGGTAGTGATATTTAACGGTGTATATCCTGTCAATAAGCATTTTCAAGGGCTCTGCGGACAATTCTTTTTGCTCAACGGCTTTACTAATCTCGGGCAGATACTTTTCCATCATACGAATATCCGAATGCTGAATTACTGACCACATCACACTTTCGTAGTCTTTACCTACCAATGTTTTTCCAATATATGTCTTATAAACGGCATAAAGGGAATCTATACGTTGTTCGTTCTTAATATCAAACGGACGTTGCTTAACTTGATCAAAAGGTGTTACCAATCTGAATTTCTGGTCATCTAAGTCAATGGAATTTATTAACGTAACCAACGTAATATCTAATTTATTATCGATAGCATATTGCTTCACATCCAATTTGTCATTTTTGCTACTACTGTGTTCCAGGCAATTCGCATAGAAGGGCAAGAAGGTTTCAGGAATTGCTTTTTCGAGGTTTGTAGCGCCAGCCATTCGAATATAAGAACAGACACTCTCAGCATCCAAAGCAATGGCTTTTTTGAAAGCTATTTCAATATTTTTTGCAGGTTCTTTTAGCGTAACAAAGGCGGACGTAATATTCCAAAAGTCAGTAACAGTCAACTTTTTTGGGTCGTTATTCGTTACTGACTTTGTGTCGTCTAAGATTCGCAATGCATAATTGAATTTTTGATCTGTTACCCCCTCCCTTTTAATAGGAACAAAATTAAAAATATCGACATCAAATGTTTGATAATTAAAGATATGGTTGGCTTTGTCACTTTGGCTGTACGATGCTGTAGTTACTAATAAAACAAGCAAGGTAATTGTAATAAGTTTTTTCATTGAATGGCAAAAGATGTTTGTGATGTGATTTTGTTTAAAAATAATAAATAGATAGTATATAAAACATCAGCTACGGAAAATGAAAGCTTTCTTTTATGTTTATTTCTTCATTTTTATATTTGCTATCCGGAAATTTTCTCCTTCGGGATGTAGCGTAGCCCGGTATCGCGCCAGCATGGGGTACGAGCAAAGCTCGTCCTGATCGCCTACGGCGATCAGGGCTGGAAGCTTTAACAGCTATCTTTCATTGGTTTTTATGTTTCTGTGTACTACTTTGTGTACTACCGTTTTTGGCTACAATTTGACATTTTATGGCAACTGTAGCAGTAGTATTAAATACTACTAAGAAATTAACAAATGACGAATACTCTGTAGCAATTAGGGTAACACACAATCGGGATAGGCGATACTATTCAATGGTAAGCCTATTAACTAATCAAAATTTAAAATTCCGTTGCACAATTAAAGATTGGAAGCCAGCAGAGTCAGAAGACAATGGTTTAGGTAAGTTCAACACATGAAGAAAATCAAATTAATCTTATTGGTAACGTTGTTCGCTATGGCTGCTAACTGTAAAGCACAGGACTATGGAACGTTACGATACTGGGGAAAGGAATACAAGCTTGATCGAAAGTTTATCGCAGTCTTAAATGAAAACTGGAGTGGCTTCATGGTTGGAACCGCTCCTAGATTGCGATACTACGACAGCAACGATTGCCAAGACATATACAACAAGATTGTAGCTAATCTAACAAACTCCTCCTTCATTATTATCGTAACCGAGGCCAATCAGCTACAATGGCAAAACGCTACAGGTATACTGCCTGGGACGGATGGTGAAAAGGACAGAAGCAAGAAGAGCTACAAAAGAGCTTCAATCGTTCTCTATCAGGTTGTCTTGCCAGCACTTCAACAGTTTATGTAGTATAACCATGATGGCCCCTATATCTATTTTACGATGAATACAACCCCTTGACTAATGAGTTACTTACCAACGATGGCATGTTGCTGAAGCTATATTGTCCGTTTGCGCAACAATGGGAAGGCATGAGTGAAGCAATGCCCGAGTACAAGATTTGCAATCACTGTTCCAAAGCTGTACATGATACCGCACTCTTAAATGAAGATGAAGTAAAGCAACTCATAACTAGCGATGCTCATGCTTGTTTCAAAGTTACCCTTAACCAAGATAATTTAACTATAACCTACACCAATCATGTATAACGACTTAAGAACTATTGAAACTGCGAGATCATTAGAAGCTATCAACAAAGCTGCTAAGAAAGGTTACTGGCCATTGATGAAGTCAGTAGTACCCTCGCCTGATATCAAAACAAAATATGCTGTATACCAAAATCCAGCAACAGGTCAGATCAAAGTGCTAAGTGACTATAGATCGGTCACAGATACGAAAGGGCTGACTGAAGTGATCGGCTTTACCTATTACTATCCGCATAACTTCGAAAGCCCTTTCGCAGCATACCTTATTCCCTTTGACATCAAAGTCGGTGAGCATGTTTGGCTAAACGATCTTATTGAAGATGTAGTGAAGAGTATCTGGAATCAAGGTGATAGTTTCCGGTTAGCATCGTGTGAAGCTGTGTGGGATGGCAAAGACCTATTACTACAGGTAAAATCAGTAACGGATGAAACCGTCATTGGCTAATTAGAGAGCCTGTCACTACGATAGGCTCTTACTACCTCGTTATGAAACGTTTTGCACTTTCCTTCTGTGCTTCCGACCTTTTGTCATATCCTAAGACAGGGGGTATATTAGCGTCAAAGTCGGCTTTTAAACCATAGTAGTACAGCTTTCTCCCAAGATCACTTATCACATAACAAGACACCCGTTGGGTAGCTAGTCCGCCACTTAACAACGCTGCTTCAAAAGCAACATCAGTATCCTTTGTTTGAAATGACTGACCTATCTTGTCTAAGTGATCTAAACTTCTAGGATGCAACGCGTCAAGTGATACTAAAAGATCGCCAAGTTCTTCAATTGAAAGCTTATTATGAATGTGCGCCAACAGTAGGTTAGCATGGATAGCCGACTTCTCAATGTTGATGTAACGATCATTCATAATAACAATTTGCTCAATGGTTCGATCTTTCAGCTTGGGGTCAGTCTCAAGTTTCTTTATAAACTTTTGCCTTTCTTCGTCAGGGATCTCTCCTAAATGGAATTGCTGTAGAAATGCAATTAGCTTCTTGGCTATAAAGAACTCTCTTACAGCTAATGCACCTCTCGTAATGCCAACAAGCGTTTTGACAACAGGTATCTCCTTTAACACTTCGTTATTCATTATTGCTTCGAGAGTAAGTTGCGCATAATCTAAGGTTAGATCAAAATCAGCCTTTTCAAGTCCATCTCTAAGAGTTTGATTGAGTTTAGAAAGTTCGCTAGCCATAACCAAATGTACAAATTGTTACCATAAGCTCACGCTTCCCTTTACTCTCTTGTTGCTTAGGATAGCAAAGGGAAGCTATGCTTATGCCTGGCGCTCGCACAGGGCCTTTCACACACACAAGGAAATAAGGTATTACAAAACTCTTAAGCTTTAAAAACCTGTCGCCAGATTTCGCTACGTTTAAAGAGTGCTACGCACACATTAAACTTCACTGCTTCCCATACCTGCAAGTCCGCACATTTATTTTATAAGCCTTATACGCTAATACCCACTGATAAATAAATGTGCTGCCTTATACCCTACGCTTCGCAATCTGTCACCAGGCTTATTTTAAGCAAAGTCGTTTCTCCATGAAAGCTGCCTCAGCCTAATAATTCAATTACGCTGCGCTTCATCCATTTATTAGGCTGTCGCTTTCCACAATCTTACTCACCTACGCCTCGTAGAAGACTTCACAACTGTCATGGCTTTTGATAAGCCCACAACACAGGCAACGCAGACAAAAGCAACGCCAGTTCTTTGTGTGAAGCATTCTTTGTAGCCGCACTTCGTGCTTCCTCTACAAAGATCTTCTCCTCTGTTCGTAGGCGGTTCGCAGCCATATCTTTCGCTCTGAAGTTAGACCTTAGCCACTGTTGGGTTTATTTCAATGTAACAATAATATTACAATTGACTTTTATATCAGGGGTGAATATTTCAATTAATTTTAACTCAAATATTAATTCACAACCCTAAGCCTTTTAAACAATGAATAACCCGCTCCGCATCTAACAACGTAATAGAAATTTCTCGGAACAACCGCTGTATATACAATCTCTCAACTAAGGGACAAGGATTCTTTTTGTCTTTTCTGCTAAAACATTGGTTCCCCCCAATAATTAATTGCTAGAATCTCATATCGATAAGCTTATCGGTTTTATAATATAAATCAAAGTAAATTATGTTCAAAACAGTTGCTTTTTTAGTTGGCATCCTCGCGGTCAGCCACTTTTGCTTTGCACAAACACAAATTGTCACAACCGGAAATAACGTTGTGAACAGCAGTAATCCTTATGCTGGGGATATTATCATCGGAAGTGATGAGAACGGAGGTACAAGACATGATGCAAGTATTATGTGGTGGTCAGGTAGCAGTGCCGACAGGATTTCGAACACAGGAGATACATTCTATCTTTCTTCGTGGAATACTACATCGGCCAATATTGCTCTAGGAGCCTATGTGGGCGGATTGAGTTATTTCCAAAGCAATGTACTAATTGGAAAAACTACTCAAAAAAATAGTACTTACATACTGGATGTTGCCGGAACCATACGGGCCAATTCAATAGTGGTCAATAACACTGGAGCAGATTTTGTTTTTGAACCTTCTTACAAGTTAATATCCCTGCCTACGCTGGAAGAATATATTACCCGGAATCACCATCTCCCGGAGATTGCTTCAGCAAAAGAAATGCAGACTAATGGCGTCGATCTTGGTCAGAACCAAGTTAAGTTATTACAGAAAGTTGAAGAGTTGACGTTGTATATGATCGAGAAAGATCAGCAACTCAGTGATGAAAAGGCCGCTATTGTTATACTAAAGCATCAAGATGATTTGAAAGATGAATCAATTAACCAACTTTCAATTCAGTTAAAATCCCAACAAGCGCAATTAAAATCCCAGCAGGAACAAATTACTTTATTAATAAAACAAATAGCGCAACCATCAAAATGAAAATAAAACACACATTTTTAACTATAATAATCGCTATTATTTCCTTTTGCGCAAATGCACAATCGTTTTCATTATCAGGCGATGGAAATTGGCATAGAGTAGCCGCTGTTGGTGGCCAGCATGGTTACTTTCAATATATCTATTCACAACCGACAGGTTATAATCCATCAATTGCCAGAGGAGAAATCGAATTTATCAATGCACAGAATTTTCTAATACAGCATCATCAGGCCATGGGGTATGCAAATTGGAATCAGCCACAATTTGCCTTAGTCAATCTGGGAAATACCGCAGAAATATGGGTGTTAGCGACAAATGGCGTATCCGCTGGCACGTTTACTGTACTAAACAGTACCAATGCGACGATTACCTCCGGTGATTTAAGTGCTGCAAATTTAAGCAGCAGGGGCGGGGTATTAACTATCTTTAATAAAATAAGGGATAATGCAGATACTTATTATAGCAATATTCTGATTCCTACCGGATCATTAAGTATTGGAACAAATACCATTGATCCGAACTACATGCTTTCAGTAGAAGGTAAAATTCATTCACAACAGGTAAATATTGATATGAACGGATGGTCGGATTATGTTTTCAAATCAACTTATCATTTGCCATCTCTTAGTGAATTAAAAACTTATGTTGATCTAAACCATCACTTACCTGAAATCCCGTCTGAGAAGGAAATAGCCACCAACGGTTTAAACCTTGGTGAGATCGACAGGTTACTGACCAAGAAAGTGGAGGAATTGACTTTGTATCTTATTGATAAGGATAAGCAGTTAAATATGCAGCAAAGCCAAATTGCCGGGCAGGCGGCAATTAACAAACAACTAACTGACCTATTAAAAGCCCAACAGGAGCAAATTGCGCTATTGATTAAACAGGTTGCCGAAATCTCAAAAGAGAAAACAAAATGAAAAAAAAACATCATTACTCACTCTTATCACTTTTCTTACTAATTATATTGTTTTTTTCCCCTCGGGCTTTTGGTCAAGCAAATCCACAGACAATGTATGATTTAAAGCAAATGTTGCCAACCTCGCCGGAGGCGGCGTTACTTGGCCGCTTTGGCGATATTCCAATCGGTTATTATACCGGGACTGCGGATATATCGATCCCATTATATACCATAAAAGAAGACGGCCTGGAGGTGCCTATTACATTAAGTTACCATAGTTCAGGAATTAAAGTTGAGGATCAGGCGACCAATGTGGGTTTGGGTTGGTTACTGGAACCCGGCGGAGCGATTATACAAGTAGTTAACGGGATGGCTGATCAAACAGATAATTTTGCCAGCACGCTTCCCAGCGACTATGCCTTTTTGCTAGCTAACGTAACTAATTTGGGTGAACATAGCGCACGCGGATCAATAGGAGTAGGCACAGAAACCTGTTCACCCGCGCCTAATGACGGCGATACCCAAAACTCAATGGACGCACTTCAATCAGGGGAGCTTCAACCCGATATTTTTCAATACAATTTCCCGGGCGGCTATTCAGGAAAATTTTACATCAATCCTCAAACCAAGAAGATTGTTATGATTGATAAGCAAAAGCAGATATTCTTTCAGCAAAATGTTAATGGAACTAATTGGGTTGCCGAAACATTAGACGGAGATAAATACTATTTTAACGACGAAGAGACGGCTACCGACGGATCCTCAGGACACCAGGGATTCACATTTAAACTAAGTCAAATTGTACTCCATAATGGGAAAACAATAAACTTCAGCTATACCAATAGTTCTTATAACTGGTCTTCCGGCTATAGCGAGTTCTACCACACGGGCTATCCTTATTTGCAGCCGACATCTGACAACTCCATCCAAGGTCAAAGTTATAATGCGAATTATTACAATAAAACCATATCTCAAATTAAAACTGCGGACGTAATTATCAATTTTAACCAGGGAACAAGAACAGATATGCAGGCGCCCTGCATTCAGTCCGTTGATATTTTAAGCGCTGTTACAGGGCAAAAGATAAAGACATTTACATTTAACTATGGTTATTTTGCCTATTCACAAGTTGGCAACGTAGCGACAGGAACTAATTTGACCGGTCAG